>ERZ857480.100477-NODE-155934-length-182838-cov-60.0278_pt1 | contig 182838 bp, 151 predicted proteins | sample MGYA00519767_ERZ857480 | MGnify/ENA primary metagenome ERZ857480 (study PRJEB31778, sample SAMEA3449210) | human gut metagenome | biome: human gut; feature: human-associated habitat; material: faeces | place: United Kingdom | collected 2010/2012 ...
CCTTTTTGCCTCCCTTGTAAAGGGAGGTGGGTGCAACTTGTTGCACTCGGAGGGATTGAAAAATAGCTTGGACATCGAGTCCAAGCTATTTTTGGCGCTTTCCGTCTTTTGCTCGGGGGCAGTACCATCGTACAGCTCCCACTCGCAAAATACGAAATTTATCTCACTTTCTCAAAGTCTTCCAGCGTGTAGAAATTTATAATTTTGCTTTTTCTACACGCTGGTGGCTAACATTGTTAGCCTCTTTTATTTTTATATTCTTACGCTGATATTATTATCTTTCAAATATTTTTTAAGTTCAGGTATCGGAAGTTCATTGAAATGGAAAAGGCTTGCCGCCAAAACCGCATCGGCTTTGCCGGTTGTAAACGCATCAAGAAAATGTTCTGCCTTGCCTGCTCCGCCTGAAGCAATAACCGGAATACCCGTGTTTTCACTGATTGTTCGGGTAAGTTCAATATCGTAACCCGTTTTTTGCCCGTCTTGGTCCATAGAAGTTAAAAGTATTTCGCCCGCTCCGCGCTTTTCAGCTTCAATTGCCCATTTAACAGCGTTAATTCCCGTCGGAATTCTGCCGCCGTTTAAGTAAACTTCCCAGCTTCCCTTTCTGTCACGCTTGGCATCAATAGCGCAAACCACACACTGTGCGCCGAATTTATATGATGCTTCGTTAATCAAATCAGGGTTGCGAACTGCCGCAGAGTTTACGGAAATTTTATCTGCTCCGGCTCTCAAAAGTTCTTTAAAATCATCAACGGTTTTAATTCCCCCGCCTACCGTGAAAGGAATAAATACCGTTTCGGCAACTCGCTTTACAATATCAATCATAGTGCTTCTGCCCTCGTGTGTGGCAGTAATATCAAGTAAAACAAGTTCGTCCGCCCCCTGCTTATCATAAGCGGCGGCACATTCAACCGGGTCACCGGCATCTCTTAAATCCACAAATGAAACACCTTTTACAACTCGTCCGTTTTTAACATCAAGGCAGGGAATAATTCTTTTAGCGTACATATTATTTGCCCTCCTTATCCAAAAAGTTTTTCAAAAGGGCAAGCCCTGCATTACTGCTTTTTTCAGGATGAAACTGCACTGCGCAAAGGTTATCTTTTTGAACCGCACATTCAATTTCAACACCGTAATCCGTCACCCCGGCAACAACGCTTTCATCTGCACCTTTAAGATAGAAAGAGTGAACAAAATAAAAGTAGCTGTTATCCTCAATCCCTTTAAAAATACCGTCTTTTTGCTTTAAAGAAACACTGTTCCACCCAATGTGCGGAACTTTAAGCCCGTTATCTTTCGGGATAGATACGATTTTTCCTTTAAGTATGCCTAATCCCTCAACACCCGGGCTTTCATCACTGCTTTCAAACAGCAGTTGCAACCCCAGGCAAATGCCGAGAAAATTCTTTTCTCTTGCGGCTTGCTTTACTGTTTGCGTAAGCCCTCTTTCTTTCATTGATGCCATTGCATCACCAAAAGAGCCTACCCCCGGCAAAATAACATGGCTTGCAGATAATATTTTTTCCTTATCCTGTGTAATTTCACTTTCCGCGCCGAGAAAATCAAGCGCTTTTTTCACGCTTGACAGATTACCCGCACCGTAATCAATAATAGCAACCATAACTTATCTCCATAGTATGTAATAAAAATATTTTATCACAAAATATAATCACTTGCAATATTGACAAAATAATAAAAACAGTATAAAATAATTTCACCAAGTTTATATGCAGCGGTACCGAAGAGGTCATAACGGCATGGACTCGAAATCCATCGTGTGAGCAATCACCCGTGGGTTCAAATCCCACCCGCTGCGCCAGCGTCGTCGTCGCGGACTCCATATCGTTCGTGACGACTTTTTTATTACTAAAAAAAGTCATCAGCTCGCTCACTCCGTCGCTCCTCCTCTCCCCAAAAAGCTTTCGCTTTTCGGGGGCCCCGAATTCTTGCGGACTTCATATCGCTTGTGGCGACTTTTTTTATAGAAAGTCACCCCGCACTCATTGCGCTGCTCCTCCTCTCAAAATCTGTCGTACAGTGGTGCGTCAGATTTTGTAAATAGAGTTTGTGAACTAAGCATCTTTGTGGCGACTTTTTTATTACTTAAAAAAGTCATCAGCTTACTTATTCCGTCGCTTCTCCTCTCCCCAAAAAGCTTACGCTTTTCGGGGATCCCGAATTTTTACAAACAATCAATTTTTTACAAATCGTCGGCGTCTTGGATAGGTTCTTCAAGTTCGCCGTTATAGTACATATCAGCAGGAACGCCGGTATACATTCCCTGCGGGTCGCTTGCGACGATTTCCGGATTTAAAAAGGAAGTGTAATCGTTAAATTTATTTTTATTTTTTTTGTTATTTTTACTTTTTTTATCATTACTTTTCATAAAAAATCACCTCTGCAATTATGTTTTGCAAAGGTGATTTATTTATTATAATTTTTCAACATCAATTCCTGCAATTTTTTCCAAAAATTGCTTTGGTGTTATTATATTTGCGAAGTCAAGATATTCATCCATATTCATATTAAAATTATTTATATAGATAGGAACACTTTCATATTCAAGGTCGATATGAAGTCTTTTTGCATCTTCCTTAATTGTTTGCGGGTTTGTTGTATTTATATCATAAAATCTTGTGACTACACTTTCGTGATTTCTGACATATTCAAGGATAATATTTCTGTCTGACTTGGAAATAGAAACATATTTATTTTCTTCTTTTGAAATTGCCAAAGCCATAGGCATTTGCGCAACAGCCTTGCAAGTATCGGAATTAACAAAAAATTCGTTAATAAAAATAGATTCAAGCTTGCTTGTATCATCAGGCACAATTATTGCAAAAATATATTTTGAAAGCTTTTTGCCGTATATTGTTTTCATAAATTCTTTGAAATAATACTGGCATTCGGCAATTCTTTCGGCGAATTGATGATAAAAAGGAATATTAGGCACAACGCTGAGTGCCGGCATAGTGAAAGTTTTAAATTCATCACTTTCTTTATCTTTAATCAAAATATTGTTATTAGTGATAATCATCGGAATAGTTTTTGCCAAATAATCGCCCCCTAACACAAGTATTTTACTACACACACAGTTTTAAATCAATAAATTTTGAAATTTTCACAAAAATATAGTGAAATTTAAAATGGTATATGGTACAATATGAATATTAAATAACGAAAGGAGCATCAATATGCCAGATTCTGAAGAATTAGATGAAATATTAAAAGAAATTAAAAATATTAACGCACCAAAGGAAAAGCCTGAACCTAAAGAGGAACAGCCTTTAACTTTAGCTGATGATAAACCTGCAAAGGAAGAAGCCAAAGCAACGCCAAAACCGGTAAAAGAAAATGTTAATTTCAATGATTTTTCTTCTTTTAATTCGGCACAGCATAGCGATATTCCTAAGGATAACAAAGGGGAAAAGAAAATGCCAAAGAAAAAAGGCAAAAATAAAAAACCGTTAATTATTGCAATTGTGGTTATTTTAGTAGCTGCAATCGCAGTTGCGGCAGTATTCGCAGTAAAAAATAAAAACAAAGAGCCTGAAACCACAACACCGCAAACCACACAGGAGCAAACAGTTCAAGCTCCTGTTGTATCAAAAGTCAACCCTCTTACAGGTGACAGCGACTTTAATGAAAAAGCAGTCGGCAAAAGGCCTATTGCCTGCGTAGTTGAAAACTCTGTTTCCGCAAGACCGCAATGGGGTATTAACGACAGCAAGAACCCACCTGACATTATTGTGGAAGGTGAAGTTGAAGGCGGAGAAACAAGAATGCTTTGGATGTATGCCGATTACACAGCAGTTCCATCACAAATCGGCCCTATGAGAAGTGCAAGACCGCCATACATTAAATTTTCTGAACTTTTTGATGCTATCTTCCTCCATTGGGGACAGAGCCAGACTAAAAGAGGTACTAACTATATCGGCGCTAACACAATTTTCAGGCAGGATAAAGTTGACCATATTAACCAAATGACTTACGGCGGCAAGGTTGCACTTTTCGGCAGGGATTCATCAAGAGGTGTATCAACCGAGCATACAGGTGTATTATACGGTGCTAAAATTGCCGATGCTATTAAGGGCGAAAAATTCAGAACAGACGCTAACGAAAGCAAATATACAAAGTTTAACTTTGCCAAGGAAGAAACTACCGTAAGCGACACTGAATGCAATACACTCGGCCTTACATTTTCAAGCAGAACAGCTACAAGAGATTGGACTTATAATTCAAGTGATAAAATGTATCATTGCAACGACTATAAAACAGATGTTGAAAGAAAAAATCTTCTTGTACTTTTTGATAAAACAGAATATGTATCAAAAGCCAATTATAAAAACAGCGGTTCAGCCGAAGTATACTGCAACTACAAGCTTGCAGGCGGCAACGGTAAACTTGCTACTGACGGAACAGTTATTGATATTACCTGGAGCGTAGATAACGGTGTTCTTGTTATTAAGGATACTGACGGAAAAGATGTAAACTTCAATGTAGGTACAACTTGGATTGGATATGCGTCATCAAATAACGGCGGTTCGGTAAAATAAGAATTTAAAAAAGATGCAAAAAGAGCTTGGACATCGAGTCCAAGCTCTTTTTTATACCGTAATGGCAAAAACTGTTTGCCTCATTTAATTTTTATCCATATCATGCATACTTTGCGGGGCAGTATCAATTACTTCTATTTTATTTGCACGCATCCAAAGTGACGGAGTAATGCGAAGCTGAAAACCGTAGCCGGGGTCCATTTGCCAATGCACCATAGGTGCTTCGGGCAAACCGTAGCAGGAAAGAAGAGTCATAAGCACACCGGCGTGGCCGACTATTGCGATATTTTGCGTTCCGGTTTTAATGCAACCGTCAATAACCTTTTCAAAAGACGCACAAACTCGCTGTGCAAATTCTGCATTGCTTTCGCCATACGGTGTTTTTGAATGAATATCGCCGCCTATCCAATTTTTAAAATCTTCATTATCTTTTAAATCATCTGCCGTGCACTGCTCAAATTCGCCGAAGTTATATTCGATAAAATCATCAATAGTAATAATTGTGTTATCGGGAAACATAATTTCAGCCGAATCTTTACATCTTTTTAACGGGGATGAAAATACGGCATCAACCTTTGGGTAATGGTATTTAGCTTTGATGGAATGAAGCTCATTTATACTATCTGTTGTGAGTGGCAAATCTGTATGCCCAATATACTGTGCGTTTAAGTTGCCTTTGGTAATTCCGTGGCGGAAGAAATATAAGTTATAAGATTTCATTGTGAAACGCTCCTTTTTAAGCCAATTGTTACAAAATATTACAAACAGGAAATCACACTTTACAAATAGTAATACGGTGATATAATACTATTTGTAATAAAAGAGGTGCTAACTATGGGTGTAAAGAAAGAAGAAAAGAAAACTTTAAAAACTGATAAAACAGAAAAAATATCAAAATTTGCATTAAAACTTTCAGAACTCAGAAGAGAGAGAGGCATAAGCCAAAAGAAAGCCGCAACAGACCTTGGAATTTCACAGGCACTTTTAAGCCATTATGAAAAAGGTATTAGGGAATGCGGACTTGATTTTGTTATAAGATGCAGTGAATATTACGGTGTTACCACCGATTATCTTTTAGGTGTAAGCGACAGCAGAAACGGGCTTGATATTGACGCTTTAAACAAGCAGGATGAAGAAGATGATGAATTTTCAATATTCACACTCGGCAAAGCGACAAAATATTTGCTTGACCTTGTTGCCACCGGCAGTGACGAAGGCGCACAGAAATATATTTCGGATTACTATACGCTTTGTGTATACCGCGGTGCAATTACCCTTGCAAAAGCCGGTATGCTGCCAAAAGAAATGTTTAAGCTTGATTACACACTTGGCAGGGAGCTTGCGTCTGCCGCACTTTCAGTTGAAGACGCAAAGTTTGTATTTATTGAAGATAAGTCAAGAACCGGCTCGGACCTTGCCGAAAAAACCGCTATTCACAGCTTAATTGAAAAAGCCGAAGATATTATTTATAACACTTTTGTATTAGAATAAAGTGTATTGATTTTTTTGAAGTTTAATAAATTCAAGTATAATCGTCGTAGAAATTTCTGCGGCGATTTTTTTAAATGTCGGGTAATCAAGCCGGGAATTTTCATCTCCCCCATCGCTGATTGAGCGCAAAACAGCAAATTTAACATTATTTGCCGCGCAGGTATGCCCGATTGCGCCACCCTCCATTTCACCGCAAATTGCGCCGAATTCATTTTGAAGCATTGCTTTTAATTTCTCGCTTGAAATAAAGGTATCGCCGCTTGCAATTGTGCCGCGGTGTATTTTTTCACCGCAGGAAATCGCAGTCCTTGCCAAAAGCTCGGATATTTTTTCGTCAGTTTTAACTTTAATAACATTAAGCCCGTTGATAAAACCGCGTGGCTCACCCAAAGCGGTAATATCAATGTCATATTCGCAAACATCGGTGGCGATAACAACATTTTTGATTATAACATCTTTTGAAAGTGAGCAGGCAACGCCTACATTTATAATCATATCTATATCAAAATTATCAATCATTGCCTGTGTGCAGATTGCCGCATTAACCTTGCCGGGCGAACATTTTGCAACGCAAACGGTAACATCTTCAATAAATCCGCAAACAAATTCAACCCCGGCAATAAACGATACGGTTTTGCCCTTAACCTGAGCTTTGATATTATCAACTTCGGTATCCATTGCACCTATAATGCCAATCATATTTTTTCTCCTAAAAAATTGTGTATGAAAAATCTCTTTCCCCAAGATATAGTGCTATTATAATATAATAATAAAATAAATACAAGAATAATTATTTTTTTGTTGACAAACGGCTTAAAACTAATATATAATATCTACCGATATTGTGGAAAGTGTTTCTATCGCTTTATGGGTGAAACAATTTCTGCACGCCTGTACTATACCGTACAGAGCATACGAAAATTAAGACAAGTTTGATTTTCAGAAATGGAGTGAAAAAAATGAAGAGAACTTACCAGCCAAAGAAGAGACATGCACAGAAAGTACACGGTTTCAGAAAGAGAATGGCAACAAAGAACGGCAGAAAGGTACTTGCTCGTCGTCGTGCAAAGGGCAGAAAGCAACTTTCTTACTAATTACAGAACGGGTGCGATTAGGTGAAAAGCAAAACCTTAAAGGAAAATAAAGATTTTCGCCGACTTTACTATCAGGGCAAAAGCCAAGCGTCCTACTGCCTTGTAACATATGTTGCAAAAAGCAGAAGAAAAGATGTGCGCTACGGCATTACCACAAGTAAAAAAATCGGCTGCGCAGTTGAAAGAAACAGAGCGAAGAGAGTTATACGCAGTGCTTTTTCTCAACTTGAGGACAGGCTCAACGGTAATTATGACATTGTTTTTATTGCGCGCACTAAAACTTCAAAAGTTAAAATGCAACAGGTGCTTGAACAGATGGAAAAGCAGTTTAAAGCATTGGGAGTGATTGATTGATGGGTGCAATCAGAAATTTGATAAAGAAAGTATTGATATTTTTAATCAAAACTTATCAGATGACATTAAGTCCCCGTTTTTCACACGGAAGTTGCAGATACACACCAACCTGCTCGCAATATGCGCTTGAAGCTATCGAAATTCACGGTATATTTAAAGGGTGCTTGCTTGCGGCTTGGCGAATTTTGAGATGTAATCCATTTTCCAAAGGCGGATGGGATCCTGTTCCCCCTAAAAAAACTAAAGAGGACAAATAATGAGCAGTATTATTATGGCGGCTAACGCTGTATCTAACGGTATGGCAGTTTTTAAGCCTCTATATTGGTTGTTCGGTAAATGTATGGCATTTTTGCTTGATATACTTAACAATCAGTATTTTATCGCACTTATTATTTTCACGGTAGTAACCCGTTTAATTCTTTTGCCGCTTAATGTAAAGCAGCAAAAGTCAATGGCAGGAACTACAAGACTGCAACCTAAAATTCAAAAGATAAATAAAAAATACCCTGACCCGAGGGACAGAGATAAATTAAATCAGGAAATGCAGGACCTTTATGCCAGAGAAGGTCATAACCCAATGCAAATGGGATGCGGCCCTATGATTTTCCAGATGATTTTCCTTATGGGTGTCATCGGTATAATTTATTATCCTATTCAGTATGTTTTAGGTGCAAGTGGATTTAATGACGCATCAAATGAGATTTACAAGGTGATTTTGCCGATTTACCAGCAAATCACAGGTAATGCAGATGCAAAAATAACATATTTTCAGTTGAACATACTTGAGAACTTCCCGGCTTACAAGGAAGCGCTTATGCAATCGTTCCCAAAGATTTTCACATCAACTGTTTGCAGTGATATTGAAACTTACAGGCAAGGTATGACAATGTTTGGGCTTGATATGACACGCATTCCGCATTGGAAAGACGGTATTATAGTTATAATTCCTATTCTTTCACTTGTAACCTCGCTCGGTTCAAGCTTTGTTTCCACAATCATTCAAAAGAAGAATAATCCGGCAGCAGGCCAGCAAGCAACTCAAATGATGATGATGATGCTTATGATGCCGTTTTTCTCATTCTACATTGCATTTAAGGTTACGGCTGCGGTTGGTTTTTATTGGACTATTTCTAATGTTATTGCTATTTTTCAGCAGCTTTATATTTATAAAGTTCACCCGCCGAAGAAAACCCAGGCTAAATTGATGGTTGAAAACACGATTGAACGCCGTTCACGCGAAGAAAATATTAAAAAGATGACGAAATAATTATCGGAGGATAAAGATGATAAAGGAATTTATCGGTACCGGTAAAACTATTGAAGAAGCTACCAAAAACGCAAAGCTTCAGCTTAATGCTCCTGAAACAGCTGATGTTCATGTTGAAATCATCACTATGCCGGAGAAGAAGAAGTTTTTCGGTTTAATCGGTGGCTGCGATGCCAAGGTTAAAGTTAGCTATGACGATGGCAAGAAAGAAAAGAAGCCTGAAGCACCGAAAAAGAGTGTGGAAAAGAAAGCTTCTGCTCCTAAAAAGCCGGCTCAAAAGAAGCAGGAAGTTAAGGAGAAGCCAGTTCAAGCTACAAAGGCAGACAAACCGGAAGAAAAAATCAGCGAGAAAGATATTGATTTAGACTATGCTTGTGCATATCTTAAAACTATGATTGAAGGGCTTAAAGTTGAAAACCCTAAAATTACAGCAAAAGTAGCAGACGGAACAGTTGAAATGAATATCGAATGTGAAGATTACGGTATCATCATCGGTAGAAGGGGCGAAACACTCGACTCACTTCAATATCTCACAAGTCTTGCTATAAAGAATGTAACTAATAAATATGTAAGAGTTACCCTTAATGTAGGTGATTACAGAGCAAAGAGAGAAGAAACTCTCAAAGCACTTGCAACCAAAAATGCAAATTATGTTGCAAGAAGCGGCAGACGCTATTCGTTTGAGCCTATGAACCCATATGAAAGAAGAATTATCCACACTGCTGTGCAGGAAATCGAGGGTGTAACATCCCGTTCGATTGGCAGCGGAATGGACAGAAGAGTTCTTATTGAACCGGAAGGCGGAGTTAAGCACCCTTACAGAAATGACAGAAGAGGCGGCAGACGCCCTGCTTCTCCAAAAGCACCTGTTGATGCTAACAGAGAGAAGAAGGTTGACAGAGCTGACATTCCAAAGTTCGGTAAAATTCAGGTTAATAAGGATAACGACTGATAACCAAAGCTAATGGCGGACATTATTGTTCGCCATTATTTTACATAAAAATGTTTTTATTTAGGAGGGTGAAGAAAATGAGTAAAACTATTGCGGCGGTTGCCACGGGTAACAGCGTTTCGGGTATCGGTGTAATCCGAATCAGCGGTGACAATGCCATTGAAATTGCCGAAAAAGTTTTTAAAGCTATGGATTCAACCCCTCTTTCTTCACTTAAAGGGTATACTGCGAAGTTTGGCAATGTATATTCAAAAGGTGAAAAATTTGATAATGCCATTGCACTTGTGTTTCGTGCGCCGAAAAGTTATACAGGTGAAGATGTTGTTGAACTTTCGGTTCACGGCGGTATATTTATTGTTGAAAAAACTTTGGAGGCTGTTTTTGCCGCGGGTGCATCCCCTGCCGAAGCAGGTGAATTTACAAAGCGTGCATTTTTAAACGGAAAAATGGACCTTACACAAGCGGAAGCGGTTGCATCACTTATTTCAGCTAACGGGCAGGAATCGGCAAAAGCTTCGTTCAATCTTCTTCAAGGTTCTTTGAGCGATAAAATATCCAATATACTTGATAAAATAGTTTCGTTAAGTGCGTCAATGGCGGCTTGGGTTGATTATCCTGATGAGGAAATACCGGAGCTTGACGAAAGCACATTGAAATCAACATTGACTTCAGCTTTAAATGAACTTAAAAATCTGCTTGATAATTACGAAAGCGGAATGATAATGACACAAGGTGTAAACACCGTTATTGCAGGCAGGCCGAATGCCGGCAAATCAACACTTATGAATATGCTTTCAGGTAAAGAAAAAAGCATAGTAACACATATTGAGGGTACGACGAGGGATATTGTTGAAAATTCAGTTCGTTTAGGTACGCTTGTGCTTCATCTTTCAGATACTGCCGGACTTCGCGAAAGTGATGATGTGGTTGAAGCTATCGGAATTAAAAAAGCACTTGAGAGAATAGACACTTCATCACTTGTGCTTGCGGTTTTTGACAGCTCGCGCGAACTTGACGGTGACGACAAAATGCTTATTGATGCCTGCAAGGGCAAAAAAGCAGTTGCAGTTATAAATAAAACAGACTTATCCCCTGCTATTGATACCGAAGAAATAGAAAACAATTTTGAAAGTTCAGTCTATATCTCCGCTAAAAATAACACGGGGCTTAAAGAACTTGAAAATGCTGTTAAAAATATTTTGGGAGTCGAGGAATTTGACTCCTCTGCCCCGCTTATCGCAAACCAAAGGCAAAAACTGTGTATTCAAAAAGCATATGAAAATATCAGCGAAGCTTTATCGGCAGCCGAACTTGGCTTGACTTATGACGCTGTAAATGTGATGATTGACAGTGCTGTTGATGAACTTTTGGCACTTACAGGTAAAAAAGCGACTGAAGAAGTGGTAAATAATATCTTTTCTCGCTTTTGCGTCGGCAAATAAAAGGAGATAGGTATGGAATATCTTGCAGGAAGTTATGATGTAATAGTAATAGGCGCAGGCCACGCAGGAATTGAAGCTTGCCTTGCTTCTGCCCGCCTCGGCTGTAAAACCGCTGTGTTTACCATCAATCTTGATTGGGTTGGTAATATGCCGTGTAATCCGTCAATCGGCGGTACATCAAAGGGGCATCTTGTGCGTGAAATTGATGCGCTCGGCGGTGAAATGGGCAAAATGGCAGACAAATATACCTTGCAATCCCGTATGCTCAATCTCGGCAAAGGGCCGGCAGTTCATTCGCTTCGCGCTCAAATTGACAGGCGTGAATATTCACAGGGAATGAAGCATACTTTGGAGCTTGAAGATAACCTTGATATAAGGCAAGGAGAAATTGTTGACCTTTACCGTTTGCCTGACGGAAATTGGCAGGTGAAAACCAAGCTTGAAGCACTGTTTAATGCAAAAGCGGTAATTATAGCAACGGGTACTTTTCTTGGCGGCAGAGTTTACATAGGCGATGTTTCATACGAAAGCGGACCTGACGGAATGTTTCCTGCAACCGAGCTTTCAAAGGCACTAAAAAAACTTGATATTCCGCTTCGCAGGTTTAAAACCGGCACTCCGTCACGAGTTAACAGAAAGTCGATTGATTTTACTAATCTTGAAGAGCAGGACGGTGACGAAGAAACTGTACCTTTTAGCTTTGAAACAGAGGAAGCACCTAAAAATAAAGTGTGCTGCCACATAACATATTCAAATGAAAAAACAAAGCAGATAATTCTTGATAATCTTGACCGCAGCCCTATGTATTCAGGCAAAATTGAGGGCAAAGGGCCAAGGTATTGCCCGTCATTTGAAGATAAAATAGTAAGATTTAAAGATAAAGAAAGGCACCAGCTTTTTATAGAACCTTGCGGCCTTGAAACTGAAGAAATGTACTTACAGGGCTTATCATCTTCCCTGCCGGAAGATGTGCAGCTTGCATTTATCCACACAATTCCGGGCCTTGAACACGCACAGGTAATGCGAACAGCTTATGCTATTGAATATGACTGTGTTGACCCGACTGCGCTAAATGCAACTTTGGAATTCAATTCAATTGCAGGCCTTTACGGTGCAGGGCAGTTTAACGGTTCAAGCGGATATGAGGAAGCGGCGGCGCAGGGCCTTGTGGCAGGTATAAATGCGGCACTTAAAATTAAAGGCGAAGAACCTCTTATTTTAGACCGCGGCGGTTCATATATAGGAACTTTGATTGATGACCTTGTTACAAAGGGATGTACTGACCCGTACAGAATGATGACGAGCAGGAGTGAATACCGCCTTGTACTCAGGCAGGATAATGCAGATGTGCGCCTAACTCCTATCGGCTACAAAATCGGCTTGATTTCGCAGGAAAGATATGATAAATTTATAAGTAAGGAAGAAATGGTACAAGCCGAGCGTGAAAGAATTGAGAATAAGAGCGTTCCGCTTAGCGATACTCTTCAAAAAATAATGGAAGATTGCGGCACCACCCCGTTGGAGCGTGGCTGCAAAATGATTGAACTTTTAAAACGACCTCAAATTACATACAAAGCTTTAACCCCGGTTGATGATGACAGGCCTGATTTACCGCGTGCAGTATTCGAGCAGGTTGAAATTGCAGTGAAATACGAGGGTTATATTAAAAGGCAGGAACAGCAGATTAAAGAAATGCGCAGAATTGAATGTAAAAAAATCCCTGCCGATATTGATTATACTAAGCTTAAAGGGCTTAGGCTTGAGGCTGTTGAAAAATTATCAAAGATTAAGCCTGAAAATCTCGGGCAGGCAAGCAGAATAAGTGGTGTTAACCCTGCCGATATTGCCGCCTTGAACATAATTTTGGAGACATTATGATTGATTATAATCTTTTGACAAGTGAAGCTGAAAAAATCGGTGTGAATCTCGGCGAATACGGGGCAGACAGATTTGATGTTTATGCCGAAAGACTTGTTCGCTGGAATGAGCATACCAACCTTACAGCTATTACCGAACCTGACGATATAGTGATTAAGCATTTTATTGACAGTTTATATCCAATGAAATATGTTGATTTCAAAGCAGGCTTAAGCCTTGCGGATGTCGGCACGGGGGCAGGATTTCCCGGTTTACCGCTTCTTATTGCAAACCCAAAGCTTGAAGTTAATTTTATTGACAGTTCGGGAAAAAGAATAAATTTCATTAAGGATGTACTCAGCAATATAGGAATTATTGCCCAAGCCACGCACGAAAGAGCAGAAGACGCAGGCAAGAACCCGGATTACCGTGAGCAGTATGACTATGTAACGGCAAGGGCGGTTGCACCGCTTAATGTGCTGTGCGAATATTGCATACCTTTAGTTAAAGTCGGCGGTGTATTTGTTTCACTGAAAGGTGCAAACGGAATAGAGGAGCTTGAGGGTGCAAAAAACGCAATTGATGTGCTTGGCGGTGAAGTAATAACTGCTGAAAGCTACAAATTACCTAACGGTGACAGCAGAACTTTATTTGTGATTAAGAAAATATCGCAAACTCCGACAAAATATCCAAGAAAACCCAAAAAAATAGATACTCGCCCGCTCTAAAAAGATAATAATATGTCGAAATACAAGGATTTCTCACGATGAGAAATCCTTTATTTTTGCTAAACTATGTGGTATATTTATATCAAGGAGTGAGGGACTTGGAAGAAATAATTCAAATACCTACCGAAAAACTGTTGCCAAACCCCTACCAACCGAGAAAGCAATTTAAAAGTGAAGATATGCTGTCACTTGCAGATTCAATTAAAGAAAACGGAATACTTCAACCGCTTTTATGCAGGCAGATAAATCACAGTGATTATTATGAGCTGATTGCCGGTGAACGCAGATTAAGAGGCGCGATACTTGCTAATTTGCAAACAGTACCATGTATAATAGTTGATTGCGAGTATGAGGACAGCGCAGTTTTTTCAATACTTGAAAATATACAGCGTGCCGACCTAAACTTTTTTGAAGAGGCACAGGCAATATCACATTTAATGAATACTTTTGGTATGACGCAACAGCAAATCAGTAAAAAGCTTGGTAAAAGCCAAAGTGCTCTTTCAAATAAGCTGAGATTGCTGCGGTTACCCGCCGATGTAAGATATTTTATTGATAAAGAGGGGTTGACCGAGCGTCACGCAAGGGCTTTGCTCAAAATTGACAATGAAAAAGATATGTGGACAACCCTGCGTGTCATTACTGAACGCCACTTAAATGTGGAGCAAACGGAAGCTTATATTGATTCTCTGACCAACAAAGAAATTAAACATAAGAAAAATGTAATAAAAGTATTTAAAGACATAAGGATTTTCGTTAATACAGTTAATAAGGCTATTGCCACTATGAAAGAAAGCGGCATAAATGCCGAATCGGATAAAACGGAAACTGACGAATATATTGAATTTAGGGTTAGAATACCTAAAGACGCTAAAATGCAGGACAAGACTGCATAATTAACTTCGCTTAAAACGGATAACATCCGTTTTAACATATTCTCCTCTTTTCATCACGCGGAAGAAACGGGCTTAATTGTCCGTTTCTTTTGCTTTTATATGATATTGACTTGTGTTTCATGTGAAACATCTATATATTGTGTAAGGATATATCATTATACACAAATTTCAAAAAATAATTCTATTGTTTCACGTGAAACCACTTGCCTACTCCCCTATCTTGTAGTATAATCTTCGTACGGAGGTGAATGTATGGGCAAAACCGTATCTATATTCAACCAAAAAGGCGGAGTCGGCAAAACTACTACTTGTGTAAATTTTGCTGCCGCACTTGGACTTAAAGGCAAAAAGACGCTTCTTGTTGATTTAGACCCACAGGGCAATACTACAAGCGGTGTCGGAATAGATAAAACAGAAATTGAACAGTCCACTTATGATATTTTAATCAATGATGTATCGGCTAAAGATATTTTGATTAAAACGGATTTTAAAAATTTATCAGTTTTACCTGCAAATATGAACCTTGCAGGTGCAGAACTTGAACTTGCAGAGGAAGAAAACAGGTTTAAAGCACTTAAAAAGGCACTTGCCCCTCTTGTAATGGAATATGACTATATTATTATAGACTGTCCGCCAAGTTTGGGTTTGCTTTCACTTAATGCACTTACTGCTTCTGATACTCTTATAGTTCCTTTGCAGTGCGAATATTACGCGTTGGAGGGTTTGAGCCAGCTTTTAGGCACTGTCAGAACAGTAAAGCAACATTATAACGAACACTTGGAACTTGAAGGTGTGCTTTTCACAATGTATGATACTCGCCTTAAACTTAATTCGCAGGTAATAGAAGAAGTAAATCAGTACTTCCCTAACAAAGCTTATAAAACTACTATTCCGCGCAGTGTTAAGCTTGCAGAAGCTCCAAGCTTCGGTAAACCGATATTTTATTATGAAAAGTATTCTAAACCGGCTTTTGCTTACAAAAAATTTGCAGATGAATTTTTGAAAAAACAATAATATTATGAAAAAACACATAAATAAGCATAATAGATTGAGTTTTGTATTTAGTGCTATACCTATTATAATACATATAGTTCTTTACATAGTTTATAAGGTTAATGCAGCTGATGATGATTTATCTGATTTGATTTCGAGTATGGGTGAATTTGTAATTATATTACCGATTGTGCTTTTATCATCCGGTGCGATATACTTTTTCCTTTTTGAGAAACGGTATACTCTTGCAATTATTTCAAATACAGTCGGGCGAATAGCAGAACTTTGGTTTTATAAATCAATTATAGATTTCCCGTCAAAGTTTGGCATTTCTGCCATTTGCCTTGAAATTGCTGAAATTCTGCTGTTTTTGGCAATATGTTTATGTGTAAAGCATATAAATACGACTGTAAACAATAATAATGTGAAATAATATAGCAAATAGGGTGTTGTAATGGATAACGAATATGATGATTATTATTTTTTCAGCAAATCACCAATAGTTTTACTCGTGGCTTCGTTAGTTTTTCAAATATTATTGGTTTTGGGTTTAGTTCTCAGCAGATGTTTTGCATTCGGTGATTTTGATATATCGCAAATGTTTGAAATTTACGATGAACTTAATTCTGTGGTTTGGGTGTTTATATTTATGACGGTTTACGAGTTTTTCTTATTAAAAAAATATGTAAATCGCGTTAAAACAGGTACATTCAGGCTTATAAATACAAGAATGTATGTGATTTTCATAGCGGTTCATCAAATTGTAATTGGCTTATCAATGATAGAAGGTATGGGCAGTATAGGCGAAGGATTGTTTGAAATGTTGCCGTCACTTATTACTTATTGTATAACAGGTCCGGTGCTTCTTGCAATTCTTCTTGTAATAGGCTATCTAATAAAAAAACAGCCCAACTACCGTAAAAATGAAACCGTAAATTTGTACCGTGCAAGCAGAAAACTTGCTTCAATATTAGTTGTATTTGTATTTGCGGTTATGGGTATTTGTATTTTATTGAGTGATTACATAAGCGAAGCATTTGATTTTTATTTTTTATACAGCACGAAAAATGAAATTGAAGTATATCAAATCGAAAAAACTGTTTGGTATCTTATAAATTTTGTTTTTTTATTGAAATATTTATGTATGGGGCATGGTGTTGCACTTGCAATGAAATATGCAAAAAACAATGAGCCTACATTTTTAGCGCAAATAGGCAACGATACCCCGATTTATAACAATAACAAACCTAAAGAGGAGGAATATAATGGCTAAAAAGCAATCCGGTTTGGGCAAAGGGCTTGGAGCTCTTATGCTTGAAAATTCGGTGGATGAAATGGTGGCAACAAATACTTTGCCGCTTAACGAAATTATGCCGAATAAGGAACAGCCGAGAAAGACATTTGATGAAGGCGCGCTTCAGGAACTTGCTGACAGCATTGTTCAACACGGTGTGCTTCAACCGCTTCTTGTCAGGCCGCTTGCATCGGGCGGATACCAGCTTGTAGCAGGTGAAAGGCGTTGGCGAGCATCGCGTATGGCAGGGCTTAAGGAAGTACCTGTTGTTGTAAAAGAACTTTCCGATGTGGAAACAATGGAAATTGCAATTATTGAAAACTTGCAAAGGGAAGACCTTAACCCGATTGAAGAAGCAGAGGGGTTACAGGCACTTATTGACCGTTGCGGTTTCACGCAGGAGGAAGTTGCCACATCGGTGGGCAAATCCCGCCCGGCAATTGCAAATGCATTGCGACTTCTTAAATTACCGCCTGAAGTGCGTGAAATGACTAAAGCTGGTGAAATTTCCGCAGGTCATGCAAGGGCGCTTTTGGCATTTGACAGCGAAGCGGCAATATATGAGGTTGCACAAAACATAGTTAAAAATAATTTAACTGTTCGTGATGTTGAGCGTTTAGCTAAAACAAGCGATAAAGTTTCTGCATCTGCTCAAAGAAAGAATAAAAGGCGCGACAGCTTTTATGATGAAGTTGAGCTTACACTTACAGAAGTGCTTGGCAGAAAAGTAAAGGTATATAACGGCAGGGGAAAGGGAACGCTTGAAATAGAGTTTTACTCTGCCGATGATTTGAAAGAAATTGCAAATAAATTAGGAGAATAAAAAATGATTGATATTAAATTTTTAAGAGAAAATCCTGACATAGTAAAGGAAAATATTAAAAAGAAGTTTCAGGATAAGAAATTACCGCTTGTTGATGAAGTAATTGAACTTGATGAAAAGCGCAGAGAATCAATGGCAAAGGCTGATGAACTTCGTGCTAACAGAAACAAGCTTTCAAAGGAAATCGGCGCACTTATGGCACAGGGCAAAAAAGACGAAGCAATGGCTATCCGTGAAAAAGTTACTGCCCAGGCTAAAGAGCTTGAAGAACTCGGCGCAAAAGAAAAGGAACTTAATGAAAAGGTTACATCTATTATGATGTCAATTCCTAATATTATTGAAGACAGCGTACCAATCGGTAAAGATGACAGCGAAAATGTTGAAGTTGAACGCTTTGGTGAGCCGGTTGTACCTGATTATGAAATTCCTTATCATACAGATATTATGGAAAGCTTTGACGGAATAGACCTTGAAGCTGCCGGCAGAGTTGCAGGCAACGGTTTCTATTATCTTATGGGGGATATTGCCCGCCTTCATTCAGCAGTAATCAGCTATGCAAGAGATTTTATGATTGACAGGGGATTCACATATGTAGTGCCTCCGTTTATGATTCGCTCAAATGTTGTAACAGGTGTTATGAGCTTTGAAGAAATGGACGCTATGATGTATAAAATCGAAGGTGAGGACCTTTATCTTATCGGAACAAGCGAGCATTCAATGATAGGTAAATTTATTGATACTATCACACCTGAAGAAAAGCTTCCTCTTACACTTACTTCTTATTCACCTTGCTTCCGTAAAGAAAAGGGAGCGCACGGAATAGAAGAACGCGGTGTATACAGAATTCATCAGTTTGAAAAGCAGGAAATGGTAGTAGTTTGCAAGCCGGAGGAATCAAAAATGTGGTTTGATAAACTTTGGCAAAATACAGTTGACCTTTTCAGAAGCTTGGATATTCCTGTTCGTACACTTGAATGTTGCTCGGGCGACCTTGCAGACCTTAAGGTAAAGAGTGTTGATGTTGAAGCTTGGTCACCAAGGCAGAAGAAGTATTTTGAAGTAGGTTCTTGCTCAAATCTTACTGATGCACAGGCACGCAGACTTAAAATCAGAATTAAGGGTGAAAACGGAAACTACCTTGCACATACACTTAATAATACAGTAGTTGCTCCGCCGAGAATGCTTATCGCTTTCCTTGAAAATAATCTTCAGGCAGACGGAAGCGTTCTTATTCCTGAAGCACTTCGTATGTATATGGGTGGCAAGGATAGAATAATTCCAAAGAAATAATGCAAATTTTATCAATTTCAATTGCAATAGTATTGCTTTTTGTGTTTATTGCGCCGATTTTTTCTGGCGTTCATAATCTCGGTATGGCAGCCGGTATATTATTAGGGCTTTGCTTTGGCGCAGAGGGTATATTTTATGATAAAATGAATTTTACAACTAAAAAATATACCGTGTTTGCACTTTTTGCAATAAGCTTGGCACTTGTTTTGGCTTGCGCTTATGTAATGAGCTTTGGCAAAAATAATACTTCACACCAAAAAACAGTTGTTATACTTGGGTGCAGGGTAAAGGGTGATGTACCAAGCGTTGCACTGCAAAAAAGGGCAGATGAAGCATACTTTTATTTACTGCAAAATCCAAACAGTATCGCTGTTTTAAGCGGCGGGCAGGGGAAAGATGAAAATATAAGCGAAGCTTTGTGCCTGAAAAAACTTTTGTGTGACAGGGGAATTGAAGCTAAAAGGCTTTATTGCGAAGAACTTTCCACCTCTACTGATGAAAATATCCGCTTTTCAAAGCAAATTATTGATGATAACGGTTTTTGCAGTGATGTTGTAATCGTTACAAGCGAATATCATCAGTTCAGAGCGCGCAAAATTTGCGAAAAGTATGGGCTTACCCCATACCAATTAAGTTCAAAAACACAGCCGATTCTTTTGCCTACTTTTCTTTTAAGGGAATTGATGGCAATAATAAATGAAATGTTGAAATAAAGTAAACAACAGCGTTGGATTTTTAATCCAACGCTGTTGTTTTTTGAATCCCTCCACCACGCAAGCGTGGTCTCCCTCCCTTTACAAGGGAGGCGAAATAGGCTCCCTTGTAAAGGGAGCTGTCAGCGTAGCTGACTGAGGGATTTTGTTATTAAATTGTCCAAGTATTCACAAACACCGTCAAAGTTGTGGTTTATTTCATTATTGGGTATTCTGATTACAGTAAGCCCATATTGTTCAAGATACTCTGTTCTTGCGGCATCATAGTCAATACCTTTATCTTCATAATGCTGTGAACCGTCAAGTTCAACTACCAAATTTGCTTTTGCACAATAAAAATCAACAATGTAATTGCCGATTATTTTTTGACGAATAAATCGAACATCCTTGCTTCGCAAATAGTCATACCATAAGTGTCGTTCTTCTTTAGTCATATTTTTGCGTAAGGCTTTTGCATTAGAAACAAGTTTTTTGTTATGATTATACTTCATTTTAATTCCTCAATCTGCTTGTAAACTCGTATCTCTCTTTTAGTTAAAAAGCCGAAACCGACAATCTCTCATATTCTTCTTCGCTGATTTCAATTACGCCGCCGTGTTTGAACCCGTAAGGGAAAGAAAAAAGTTGATTAACTTGATGAAAATGTGCGTCGCCTGCTTTTTCGCTTATAAAGGGAACATATCCCATTTTTTCTTTTTCACAGCCGAAAAAATCAAGCATTAAGCACCATTTTCCGTCGGGAAGAATATATGTAGTTGCTGCCTCGTGTGAGCCGGGGCGGTAAAGGCTTGCCATATAATTTTGAAAATCATAATCGTGTTGCCATTTTCCGAAAAGCGAATTTGATGTGGCGTGCATATTCATAAGAGGCTCGGCTGAAGTTTTGTAAAACAGGTGGTATGTATCGCCGATTTTAACTAAATGCGAGTCAAACACACCGCATGCCTTTTCAAAGAAAAGTTTGGGCATTGTGAAATTTTCAAAATCTTTTGTTTTGGTGTAATATATTGCCATTTTTTGATAACCGTCGGCTTTAACCGTGGCACTGAAGTGAATTATATATTCATCATCATCTTCATTATAAAAAATTTCAGGCGCCCAAAGGCAGCCGAAATCGTCACGCCCGAAGTATTTAAGCTCCTGCGGGGAAAAATGAATTAAATCATCACTTTTCCAAAAGGATATGCATTTACTTGCGTTTGACGATATATCGCCCCAATCAACATTGTGGTTTTCATCCATTCTGTTAACTATGCAAAGGTCGGTGGCAATTATCACAAATGAATTATCTTTTAATCTGATAATATCAATATCACGGCAACCTTTTTCGCCCTTGTCACAGGTGATTACGGGTTTTCCTGAATTAACGGCGGTGTAATCATATCCATTTTTGCTTACTGCAAAATACACCTGCTCCCCGTCAACAGTTAATTTTTCCCTAAAATGTGCAAATAAATATGGCATAAATTCTCCTTGATTTTTAACAATGCGTGTATGCAAAGCTTTTTGATTTTATGATTATTTTTTACTCAACAGTCACAACTTTTGCAAGGTTTCGCGGTTTATCAACATCAAGCCCCTTATCGCTTGAAACATAGTAGGCAAGAAGTTGAAGCGCAACAACACTTGGCACGGCGGTAAAATCATCATCAATTTCCGGCAATACAAAATCACAGCTAATATCTTTTGTAACAAGTGATTTTTTTGCGAAAGTAATAACCTCCGCCTTGCGTGACATTACTTCCTTGATGTTTGAAATTTGCTTTGCCGCCAAATATCTTTGAGTCATTAAGGCAATTACGGGCGTACCTTTGCTTATAAGCGCAATTGTTCCGTGCTTAAGCTCGCCTGAAGCAAATGCTTCCGAATGAATATATGATATTTCTTTTAGCTTTAAAGAAGCTTCAAGAAGTGACGGATAGTCAAATCCTCGTCCTATCATAAAAGTATGCTCGCTTGCAAGCAGCTTTTTTGCAAGCAGGTGAATTTCATCTTTTCTTGCAATTATGTTTTCAACTGCATCGGGCAGTTTTGCAAGCTCATCAATAAATTTGGTTACACCCTCATAATTGAGCTTCTTTTTAGTATAAGCCATTCTTGCAGTGAGTAAATAAAAAATTGCAACTTGGGTAGTGTACGCTTTTGTTGAAGCAACCGCAATTTCAGGCCCTGCCTGTGTGTAAATCACATAATCGCTTTGCATTGCGATTGATGAGCCTTTTACATTAACTATTGCAAGGCTTTTTGCTCCCTTTTTTTGAGCATATTTTAAAGCTTCAAGCGTATCAATTGTTTCACCGCTTTGTGAAACGCAAATAACCAAAGTGCTTTTGTTAATAATAGGGTTTGAATATATAAATTCACTTGCCATATAAACATTTACGGGTATTTCGCAAATGTTTTCAATAAGATACTTGCCTATTAACCCTGCGTGCATAGCTGTGCCACAGGCAATCACTGTAATATCGGTGCAGTTTTCAAACAGCTCATCACTGATTTTATCCTCGCTTAAATCAGGCAGGGAATTTTTTATTCGTGAGTTAATTGTTTTTCGCAAAACATCAGGCTGTTCGCATATTTCCTTTTCCATATAAAACGGGAAGCCGCCCTTTGTACCGGCGTTTATATCCCAATCAAGTTTTAATATTTCAGGGCAAACGCTGTTGCCTGCAAAATCTTTTATTTCAATGTCGTCACGCGTGATTTTTGCTATTGTCATTTCCGGCAGTACAAAGTAATTTTCGCTGTATTGCCCTATTGCAATAATGTCCGATGCGATAAGTGAGCCTTTTTCACTTTTGCAGCAAACAATCGGGCTTACATTTCGTGTTGCATAAATTTTATCGCCCTCACCGTCAAAAATAATTGCAAGTGCAAAAGTGCCTTGTAACATTTTTACACTTTCAATTATTGCTTTTTCGCAGTTTTTATATTTTTTATATTGCCTGTCAATCAAAACTGCTATTATTTCACTGTCAGTTTCGCTTTTTAATTCGTTTTCAACTCCCAGGCTGTCACGCAACGCTTCGTAGTTTTCAATAATTCCGTTATGAACAAGCGTTACTTTTCCGTATTTGTGAGGGTGTGAATTGCTGTCACTTACTTTTCCGTGGGTTGCCCAGCGTGTATGTCCGATTCCTACCGAGCCTGTAATGCTTTTAACTTTTTCTTCAAGTGCGTTAACTCTGCCCTTGCATTTTGTTACTTCGCATTTATTATTGTTTAATACTGCAATTCCGGCACTGTCATATCCTCTGTATTCAAGTGCTTTAAGTCCTTTAATCAATACATTTTTTGCATCGTCGTATCCGACGCAACCTATAATTCCACACATAGCTTTTCTCCATTTACTAAGCTGAAATAATATTTATTACAGCTTCTTATTCTATATTATTAAATATGATATTTTTTCTTTATTATTCCCTTATCGTAAGCTTTTGTTCAAATGTTGCCATTTGTTTTTGTGCTTTTGTTACGCGCTAAGGTGGCACGAAAGAGCATCCGCCGAATTTTCGATAACTCTTTATCCTCGTTATCCTGACTAATCAGGCACATGGCGCTATAAAGAAAAGCTTTGCATAAAACGCATATAATGTTAAAATATTAAATTTTCAAGGTACAAACAGACGAATGACCGCCTTTAAGCGCATATTAGCACAATCAATTTTATTTGTCAATTAAATAATTATAAAAAATCCCTTTAGATTTTATTTCAATCTAAAGGGATAAATGCTATTTCAAAGCTATGTACATTTCTTTGATGTCTTTTTCGGTTAAAGTAATCGGGTTTCTTGTCATCAGCATTGACATACTTTTTTTCGTAAGTTCATCAATCTGCTCGTCCGTGGTACAGCCGATTTCACTTAATGTGCATCTCATTTTCATTCTTTTCTTCATAGCTGTTATTTCATCAGCCATTTCGTACGCATTTTCAAATCCGCAGTCTTTTGCAAGGGCGGTTATTCTTCCGTCATCATCAGCGTGCGCTGCATTGAATTTCAAAAAGTAATCAAGCGTAAATGCACACGCTTCGCCGTGCGGTACGCCGTAAATATTAGTCAGCGGAAACGAGCAGGCGTGCGAACCGGTGGTTCGCGGATGGCTGAAAGCAACGCCGGCAACTATTGACGCTTCTGCCATTTTTTCGCGTGCCGTTAAATCATTTGGGTTTTGATATGCTTTTTCAAGCCATTCAAAAACAAGCCTTGCGCTGTAAATTGAACAGGCGGAGCAAACAGGCTGGTGAATGGTTGCCCAATAGCTTTCAATTGCGTGTGATAAAACATCAAGTCCGGTTGATGCAGTAACCTGCGGCGGAACTGTAAGTGTAAGCTGAGGGTCAATAATTGCAATTTTCGGATACATTGCAGGGTCGTTCATCGGGTTTTTAAGATTTTTTTCAACATCGGTTAAAACAGAAATATTGGTAACTTCACTTGCAGTACCCGAAGTTGTGGTAACTGCAATCATCGGTATTGCTTCATCTTTGTTTATCTTTTTGCCTTCGCTGTGGTATGATCTGATTTTGTCATTTCCTTTTGCAATGGCACTTGCAGCTTTGCAGCAATCCATTGGTGAGCCACCGCCGAGAGCAACTGCAAAATCAGCTTTAATTTCACGCATAATTTTAACACAGTCGTCAACATTATCGGTAGTAGGGTTTGGGCGCACATCGCTGAAAACGGCCTTGATTTTACCACCGCTCATTTTTACAAATTCATCTGCAACACCGTTTTTTTCAAAGCTTTTTCCGCAAACAAGCACACCGTTTTTACCACCGATTTCATCGATATATTTTTCAATATCTTTCCTTTTTCCGTTTCCGAAAACAAGCTTTACAGGTAAGTTGAATTCCCATTCCATATGTTTATCACCTTTCATTTTTATATGGTTTTGTTCATAAACAAATTATACATCTTTTATATCAAAATTTCAACAAAACGGCTGAAAGTGGCTTAAATAAAGGGATGCAACCGCCGGTTGCGATTCAAAATGTAAAGTGCGGTATATAGATTTTTTCGCCCTTTTGGATTAAAATGCAATTGTAGCCGAAAGGAAATCGGCACATTAAATTGATATTAACGAATTTACATATTAAGGAGATTAAACATTATGGCTAAACAAACATTAACAACTATTAAGGATGAACATTTTGGTATTGCAAGAAAAATTGTATCAAATATGACAGCTGAAAGCTGGGAAACAATTCCGCACTGCTGTGCAACTTATGATGCAGAAGTAACTGAATTTATGAGAGTGTTAAAAGAAATAAATTCTACAATTTCAAAGGAAGAAAAAATCACTGTTAACACAGCTATGTTGCGTGTAATTGTAGAAGCAATTAAAGCCTGCCCGCAAGTCAATTCACACATTTATTTTAATCGCAAGCTTGTGCGCGGCGAAGTTAAAACTTTTAAGGAAATCAATATTTCAATGCCTACCGTTCTTCACAATGGTGAAATGATGACTTTGAATATTCACGATATGGATAAAAAAAGTATGTCCCAAATGCGTGACACAATTAAAGAAACTATCCGCCGTGCAAACAATACGGATTTAAACGAAGTTATGTTTGAAGTATCACTTGATAATACTTTAACAGGACTCAAGCAGGGCAAAATTGCACAAACAATTTGCCGCCTTGTAGGCTCAAAAACAGGTAAGCACAAAGTTAAAACTTTAAAGGGCGAAGCAAAGAAAAAATATTACTCAATCCCTGAAAGCGACAGGCTCACAAAGTACGATATAGAGCAGGGAACAATAACTGTTTCAAACCTCGGTTCAATCTGCCGTGATTGGCAGGGTGCTTGCACACTTCTTGAAATCATTCCGCCGCAAACCTGTGCAATTGCAATCGGCTCAATTCAAAAAAAACCTGTTTGTGACGAAAACGGAAATGTGGTTGCCGGCAATGTAATGCCGCTTACACTTGCATTTGACCATCGTGCATTTGATTTGGGTGATGTTAAACCGTTTATCACAAAGCTTAACGAAATTTTCAAAAATCCTGAAGTAATGAAAGAGTGGTTATAATATTAAATAACACATTTTACATCGAAATATTGAATTCCTAAAAAATATTAAAAACTTTAAAAAATAGGAATACGCTCCTAAAACTTATTGACTTGTGAATAATTATAGATTATAATACTAATGATAAGTAAGGAGTGGTTATATGAAAACTATTGAAAGAACAGAATATTTGCAATGGCTTGAAAGATGGAAAGATAAGCAAATAATTAAAGTTGTTTCAGGTGTTCGCCGATGCGGAAAATCAACTTTATTTGAAATTTATAAAAACAAGCTTTTAAAAAGCGGGGTAAAAAAAGAACAGATTATATCAATCAATTTTGAAGATTTTGCTTTTGAAAATTTAACGCAGGCAAAGGCTTTATATGAATATATCACACCTCTTTTACTTAATGATGAAATGAATTACATTTTTCTTGATGAAATTCAGCATTGTAAAAATTTTGAAAAAGCCGTTGATTCTCTTTTTATAAAAAATAATTGCGATGTTTATATAACAGGATCAAATGCATATTTTATGTCAGGCGAACTTGCAACGGTTTTATCAGGGCGATATGTTGAAATCCAAATGCTTCCCCTCTCATTTAAAGAGTTTAATTTAGGTCTTGATGAACAGTATGGTAATTTAAGCTTAAAAGAAAAATTTAATTTATATGTAAATTACGGTTCTTTTCCTTTTATTACAAAATACAATAATTTTACAGATGATTCAAAGGATTATTTACAAGGTATTTTTGATACAATACTTAATAAAGATATTGCAAGAAGGCTTAATATTGCGGATACAGTATCGCTTGAAAATGTCACAAAATTTTTACTTCACAGTATAGGCAACAAAATATCGCCTACCAAAATCGCAAATACATTAAAATCAGCAGGCAAAAGTGTTGACCAAAAAACAGTTGATAAATATATAAAAGGCCTTGTTGATTCAATGCTTATATATGAAGCAGGAAGATACAACATTAAAGGCAAGCAGTTTTTATCAACGCAAAGTAAATACTATGTTGTTGATGTAGGTATGCGCAATGCACTTGTAAAATCAAGCGAGAGCGATATAGGCCATATACTTGAAAATATTGTATATCTTGAACTGAAAAGAAGATACAAAAATGTATATGTCGGCGAGATAGATTCAGGTGAGGTTGACTTTGTATCAGTTAATGACAATAAATATGAATACTATCAGGTGTCTGCAACTACACTTGATGAAAACACATTGAAAAGAGAGCTTGCACCGTTTGGCAAAATAAAGGATAATTACCCTAAATATTTGCTTACACTTGATGATGTTTTTTCAAATGCCGATTATAACGGTGTTCAAAAAATAAATGTACTTGAATGGCTTTTAAAATAAATTATAACCGAGCTTCAATTTAAAGAAGCTCGGTTTTTTTAATATTAAATAATACTTTTCAATTTTCTGTTTAAAATATAATCGAGGTGTTTTTTATGCAGAAAATCGGAAAAACAGTTGTTTTTGATAAACCGCCGATTATTGTGGGCCACGCCGGAGTTGCCGGCAAAAAAGAGGGCGAAGGGCCGCTTGCAAAAGATTTTGATATGATTTTTGAAGACACGACTATGGGCCAGCAGTCATATGAACTTGCAGAATCGGCAATGCTTCACGATGCAATAATCAGAAGCTTATCAAATGCCGATGTAAGCCCGAGTGCAGTTGATTTTGTGCTTAGCGGTGATTTGCTTGACCAATGTATGGGTTCTGCCTTTGCACTTAAAGATTTGGAAATTGCATCAATCGGCCTTTTCGGCGCTTGCTCAACTATGGCACTTTCACTTTCTGCCGGGGCAATGCTTGTTGACGGCGGGATAAACTGTGTGGTTTGTGCAACATCAAGCCATTTTTGTTCAAGTGAAAGGCAGTTTCGCTTTCCGCTTGAATACGGTGGCCAACGCCCGCCGACTGCACAGTGGACTGTAACGGGAGCGGGAAGCAGCGTTGTTTCAAATTCGGGAAAAGGTATTAAAATCAAAGCTGTTCAAATCGGTACTATTACAGACCTCGGAATAACCGACGCTAATAATATGGGTGCGGCAATGGCACCGGCGGCGTCAAGAACTATCAGCACTTTTTTAAAAGATACAAAAACATCTCCGAGCGATTATGATTTAATCTTAACGGGTGATTTGGGCTATACGGGTACGCAGCTTCTTTATGAACTTCTTGAAAAAGACCATAATATCAAACTTAAAGGTTTTCATAAAGATTGTGGTATGCTTATTTATGATTTAAAAAAGCAGGATGTAAATTCCGGCGGCTCCGGTTGCGGATGTTCGGCAAGTGTTTTATGTTCACATATTATGAAGCAAATTGATAAGGGAATTTTGAAAAAAGTGCTTTTTGTGGCTACCGGCGCGCTGATGTCACCCACATCAAGCAAGCAGGGTAACCCAATCCCCGGTATTGCCCACGCAGTTTTGCTTGAGGGGTGAAAATATGAAACATTTTAATAATTTAAAGCTTCTTACATCTTTTCGTGAAATTTCAAGCATACTTGAAATAATTGCCACCGCAATGCGCATTTTTGCATTCGTGCTTGTGATTTTGCAGGGGATTTCTTTAATTGCAGAAAGCAAAGGTTCAAAATTCAGTGTAAAATAAACAACACCCCTTTTAGTTTATAAAAAGGGGTGTCATTTAAAGCGAGCAGTCATTTGACTGCTCGCTTTTTTTTATGAATGATTGATTATTTTACAAATTCTTCTGCAACTTCTGCAATATGTTCTGCCGAAAGGCCGAATTGCTTAAGAAGGTCAAGTGCAGGACCGCTGTGGCCGAATTCATCATTTACACCGATACGCTTAACAGGGGTTGGGCAATTTTCGCTAAGGCAAGCGCAAACTGCTTCGCCGAGTCCGCCGATAATGTTATGCTCTTCAACGGTGATAACCTTACCTGTCTTTTTTGCAGATGCAATTACAAGTTCTTCATCAAGCGGCTTGATTGTGGCAATGTTAATGATTTCAGCATTGATTCCCTTTGTTTCAAGAGCTTTGCCTGCTTCAATTGCTTCATTAACCATAAGTCCGTTTGCGATGATAGATACATCGTTGCCCTCTTTGATAACTTCGCCCTTGCCGATTTCAAATTTATAATCATCATTGTGAAATACAGGCACTGCAAGTCTGCCGAATCGAAGGTAAACAGGGCCTTCATATTTGTAGGCTGCTTTAACTGCCTGCCTTGCTTCAATATCATCTGCCGGGCAGATAACTACCATTCCCGGAATTGAACGCATAAGTGCAAAATCTTCACAACATTGGTGTGAAGCACCGTCTTCACCAACTGAAATACCCGCATGTGTTGCACCTATTTTAACATTAAGGTGCGGATAGCCGATTGTGTTTCTAACCTGCTCAAATGCTCTGCCTGCCGCAAACATTGCAAAGCTTGAAGCAAAAGGAACAAGCCCCATTGTGCTTAATCCGGCAGCTACACACATCATATTTGCTTCTGCAATACCACAGTTAATATGACGATTCGGATATGCTTTTTTGAAAATTCCTGTTTTTGTTGCTGCTGAAAGGTCAGCGTCTAATACAACAAGTTTGTCAGCACCTTCGCCTGCTAATTCCTTGAGTGCATTACCATAGCTTTCACGAGTTGCTATTTTTTTAATTTCTGCCATAATTACGCCTCCTCAATTTCTGCAAGTTTGGCTTTAAGCTCATTCATTGCAATTTCATATTCTTCATCATTAGGAGCTTTACCGTGCCAACCAACTTGATTTTCCATATATGATACACCCAAGCCTTTAACGGTTTTCATAATAATACCGAATGGCTTTCCCGAACCCATATTTTTGTGGAATTCATCAAATGCTTTTTCAAGTTCGTCAAAATCATTACCGTTAATTTTAACTACATTAAGGCCGAAAGCTTCCATTTTTTTATCAATAGGTTCTGCGTTCATTACATCTTCGCATTTACCGTCAATTTGAAGTCCGTTAACATCAACTATAACACAAAGGTTATCAAGCTTGTACTGGCTTGCAAACATCATTGCTTCCCAAACCTGACCTTCTTCAATTTCACCGTCACCTAAAAGGGTGTAAACATTGATGTCTTCATTCAAATATTTTGCACCTTTTGCCATACCTGCGGCGGCGCTGATACCCTGGCCGAGTGAACCTGTTGACATATCAACACCCGGTACGGTATTCATATTAGGATGCCCTTGAAGGTATGAACCGATGTGGCGAAGAGTTTTTAAATCTTCAAACGGAAAATATCCCTTAAGTGCAAGCGCACTGTAAAGGCCCGGAGCGCAATGACCTTTTGAAAGAACAAATCTGTCACGGTTTTCAGCCTTAGGATTTTTTGGGTCAAGATTTTTCATTTCAGCAAAGTAGAGATATGAAAACAAGTCAGCAGATGAAAGACTTCCACCCGGGTGCCCTGCTTTTGCCGAATGAGTGCCTTCAATAATGCCAATCCTGATTTTAGTGGCATTTAAAGAAAGCATTTTTTTAGTTTCTTTATTCATAACTTACAGCCTTTCCGCTTACAATGTAAGCTTTAAGTAATATATATAATAAACCTCACAATGAGGGATTATATAAAAATTTGATTGATAGTATTAAGAATTTTGTTTTGTATAAAATGTATCAAGCACTAATTCCATAAGCTTATCCTCATCTGGATAAAACTCTGCATAAACATAATCTGCATAGTCTTTTTTGGTGCTTTCTTTCATTGTGCCTTCAATAGTGGTTGTGTCAAAATTTGTAATGCCCTTTGAAAGCATAAGTGAGGCAAGGTATGTTACATTTGAGAGTGAAAGATTTGTAGTGCTGTACTTGCTTGCGGTGTCATAAAGTCTGTTTACCACGCTGAAATCCTGTGTTACAGCCGGAATAACCTGCGAAGCAAAAGCTTTGATGTACTGAACCTGCCTTGCAGTTCTGTTAAGCGAGGCATTTATTGTATCCATATCCCTTTGCCTAACATACTTTTCGGTCATATCGCCTTTAAGTTTAATTTTATCGCCCTGCTTAATTCCCAAATCTTTAAAATCATAAAGTGAGTCAACGGTAACCCCGCCGATTGAATCGTTTATCGGGGCAATGCCGTTAAGGTCAAGCGCAAAATATTTTGTGATAGGCACATCGTAAAGTATACGACTTATTGAAGTTGTAACATTTTGTGCCGATTTGTTTTTACCGTCACCGTAAGCGAAGCTGAGGCAAAGTTGCATTTTTTCACTTCTTAAAAATATTCCGCTTTCACTGTATAAATCAACATCAACCATGGTGTCACGCGGGATTGCGATAGCTTTTGCCTTGCCGGTTTTTGTGTTAACAGTGAGCAAAATATCGGCGTCAGCCTGGCCGCCGGTGCCTACTGCTCCGTTTTCAAGGCCTAAATCTCTTTTATCAACACCCAAAAACGCTATTGCCACAACATCACTGTTATAAACATATTTGTTACCTTTATATTCAATTGTTTCTTGATATTCTGTTTGCCCGCCGGTATCTTTAAGCTCGCTTTTACCTCTTGTTTCAAGGTAGGCAAAAGTGCCTGCAAATGCAATCACTACTGCTAATATTATTGAAAGAGCAGAAATTCCTATCTTTGCCGGAATGCTCAATTTTTTCTTCTTTTTATGGTGGTGGGAGTGGTGAGAACTTGAAGAATGGCGGTGTTCACCTGATGAATGATGGTGGGAATGATGATATTCTCCGCCGCTTTTTGCTTCAATTTCAAATCCTGATTTTTGGCGGTTAAAATCTTTTTTTTCGGGAACATCCGCACTGCCGGTAAATGAAAAGTTGATTTCATTATCGTCTTTTAAATCGGCTTTGTTTAAAGACGGTTCGGCATTATCCGCATTTTCATAATTATCAGGTGATATTATATCGTCAATAATATTGTCTAAATTCGGGTCAATTGGTTTTTTCATCTTTTACTAATTCTCCGCAGACTAAATATCTGTTGTTTCTCTGGTTTGTAATGCAGGTTGAAAGAACTACGATTTTGCTGTTAATACTAAGCGGTACATCAAGATTTTTCCTCACATTTTTTAAACTTGATGCTGGATTTGTGATTGTATCCTGCCATTCTTTAATTGATGCTTCCTTGTTAAAATCAAAACTGTTAAGTATATGGCGGTTGTCATATTTAAAAGCGGAAATAACTTGATAAGTCAGCTTTCTTTTCGGGGTGTAAATGTAAAAATACGGGTGCGAATTAAAAAATTCCTCTTTTTCAAAATAGTGAAGTGTGGTGAAAAAAGTATCGGAATAGCCGTTATGCCCGTAAATCACCGTTACAAAATCATCAAAATCCTTGCTGTTTGCTACTTCGGTATAAATTGCACCGCTTGCAGACCAAGATTTATCTTCCGCCTTGTGCCTTAAATAAAATGCGTCATCACTGCCACTTTGAACTATCGGGCAGTCAACTTTGGTATCGTCAATTTTGATGTATGCGTATATTTCGTCATTTTGCTTTTGAAGTTTTGCAAAATCAATAGGGTTTTCAACTGTTTTTTCAGCGCTTTGGGTTACGGTTACATTGCTTAAATCATCAGGTGTTTGTGCATTTTTTTGCCAAATTGCCATTCCAAAATACATACCTGCAAACAGCAAAGCAAATATAATCAAAAAAAGCACGATTAACTTTATTGATTTTTTCTTATTGCCGTTAACATCATTATTTTCGATATTGTTATTATCGTTCATCATAATCACCGAAGCATTGTAGTTTAAAACAAAATATAGTATAACATATTTTTATTAAAAATAATATAGCAATATTGTAAATTTATGTTATAAAAACAGCAAAGTTTTTATAACAACAAAACAAAACCTGTTTGCGAATGCAAACAGGTTTTAGTCACGGTTTTATTAGTCGTTTTCCTTTTTCTTCATAGCTGCCAAAACTGCAATGCCTGCACCGGCTGCTGCTACACCGCCTGCCAAAACTGCACTTGATGCACCTGTTGCAGGTGATTTTGAAGAAGTATTTTTCTTTGCCTTGGTTGTCTTTTCTTTGCTTTCTTTACTTGCTTTTGTTGTAGCTTCGTCAAAGTCAACTACTGCGTTTACTACAACAGAACCGTTGTTCCAAGCTGTGACAGCTTTTCGTGAAATAAAGCTGATTGTTTCACTTCCGTCTTTATTAACAGTTATTGTGTAATCAGTTCCTTCAACAAGACCGAGTGATGAAAGGTTATCGCTCCAACTTTTTAATGTACCCTTACCGTTATAAGTAAAAGTAACTTCATTAGGCTTGCTTGCATTGATTTTGTAAGTGACACCCTGTCTTTCCTTGCCGTTTACTGTGGTTTTAACCTTGCCGTATGCAATTGTTACGGCAGCAGGACTGCTTACATTTTCAGCCATAGCAGGAACACTTACGGCAAACATTGATATAGCCATCATTGTTGCAATGATTATTGAAACGATTTTTTTCATATCCAAATACACCTCAATCTAAAATAATACATTATACTTGTATTTTAGTAAATTATATCATCATCACTACTAAAAGTAAAGTATTTTTTAAAATTGACTATATATTGTTGTATGTATATCCAAGGTTTTGTGCCTTGCTTTTAAAATACTACAAAATAGGCAAAGTGGCGCGGGTGATATAATAATTGATTTTTCAAAAAAATATGTTATACTGTAAAATGTAAATGTATGTAAAATTTTAAATATCTATATAAATTCGGAGCGAAATATGATAGAAAAACTTGAAAAAAGATTAAAGAAAATTGATGAAATAAGTCCGCGCGGTATATCTGTGCTTCAATGGGTTATGTTTGCTGTGGTTGCGGCATTTTGCTTTTTGTTTTTTTGCCATCAGGATGTGCTGATAACAGCAGGCCATGCCGGCGAATATTTGAAAGGGCATATTACGGATTTTTATTCTGCCTGTGTGGATACAGACGGGCTTTACGGTGCAAATTATCTGCCTACCACATTTATAGTTTTCGCAATTTGGAATATACCTATGAAGCTTTTCGGCCTTTTGCCGCAGTATATGGGTGATTGGTCGGTTGTTTTTGCTTTTTGGAATAAGTTACTGCCTACAATTTGCTATTTTATAAGCGGATATTTAATGTATCATATTACTGTTTGCAGGCTTGGTTTTGATAAGAAAAAGGGCATTATTACAGCCTTTTTGTTTTATACAACACCTATGTCGTTTTTCAGCCAATTCCTTTTTTGCCAATATGATATATTTACCGTTTTGTTTATGCTTCTCGCAATGAATCATTATTTCAAAAAAGTTATGTCTAAAAAAGATGTGCTTTTGTTTACCCTTTATTTCGGCATTGCGGTAACATTTAAGTATTTTGCGATAATTATATTTGTTGTTCTTCTTTTGCTCAGATTTAAAAATGTATTAAAATCACTTGTTGCGATAGCGGCAAGCGTTTTGCCGACTGCTTTTGAAATATTATTTTATGTTGTTTTTGACAGAAAAGCATTTTTGAAAAATGTATTCGGCTTTACTGCTCTTGATTATGCGTCCGGCTTTATGATTAAAATCGGCGAAGTGTCAATAAACGGGCTGTATGTCGGCCTTCTTGCAATTATAGCATTTGCATATTTCACAAAGGCTAAAGATTTCAAAATGCTTGTAAGTTATTCAATGTTTTATTCCTGTGGTGTTTGCTTTGTACTGTTTGGCTTAATGTATTGGCATCCGCAGTGGCTTATGTTTATGGTTCCGTTTTGGGTACTTAGCATTGTGATTAACAAGCACTATGATATATTTATGTGGATAGACGCACTTTTAGGTTTGGCAATGATTGTTTATATTGCAAATCAATTTGAATTTACCGTTAATGAGCAGAATTTTATGAGATACGGTATCCTTATGAATATGCTTAAATACAGGCAGGCTCCTACTTTGACTTTGAGCGATATTTTTGTATATAAAGACGCAAATACCATGTTTAGCATAATTGTTGCAATATTCCTTATCGGATTTATATTTAAACATCCGAAGTTTAATTTTGAAAAGCTTAATGCTCAAATAAAAAAAGGCAGAGCAGTAATTAACATCAGATTTTTAGCGTTTTCGTTGATATTTATCTGCGCGTCGCTTTTAAGCTTGCAGAATTTTGCAGACAGGCCTGATATGCTTTGGAAATTAAGAGGCGGTGAAAATCAGCAAATAGTTGAAGTTTGTGAGAATAAAACCGTAAGCCAATTTACAAAGCTTGAAAAAATGACGGTTGATAAAGTTTACATTGTTTGTGACTCGGCATTAAAAGATGAAAATGAGGAAGATAAAACAAATAAGAAAGTGAAACTTTATGTTGATGTTATAAATACACGCACCGGCGAAATTGAAGCGCAGGGCAGTGTGAATGTAAAGGATATTAAGGATAAATCGCATAAATTTTCCAAAATATCTTTAAACAAAGCCTTTAAACCTAAACAAAATGCGCTTTATGAATTTAGGTATTATACTAAATCAAACGACACTGTTTATTTCACTTTGGAGGAAGATACAACTCCTTTGGCAACATATTACAGAACCCGTCAAAAAGATTATTCATCGTCATATTGTGAATACGGCGGTGAAAAAGAAAAAAAGGTTCAAACAATAATGCAACTTGTCGGAAGAGCGAAATAGAGAATATATTTTATATTTTATTGTTGCGAACAATATTAAAATGTGATAAACTACAAATGGTTATGCATATTTAATAAATTAAATGATTATCTAAATTTATAATTTGATCGCGGAGGTTTAAAATGAAAGTAGTAATTCTTGCAGGCGGATACGGAACCCGTATCAGCGAAGAAAGTCAAAATAAGCCAAAGCCGATGATTGAACTCGGCGGTTATCCTATTCTTTGGCATATAATGAAAACTTATTCACATTACGGATATAACGAATTTATAATTTGTGCAGGATATAAGCAATATGCAATTAAGGAATATTTTGCTAATTATTTTCTTCATTGTTCAGATGTTACATTTGACTTTACTGCATCAAATAAAATGACTGTTCACAGCGAACATGCAGAGCCGTGGAAAGTTACTGTTGTTGATACAGGGCTTGATACTATGACAGGCGGCAGAGTAAAGAGAATTCAGGAATATATCGGTGATGAACCGTTTATGCTTACATACGGTGACGGTGTTGCCGATGTAAATATTGACGAACTTGTAAAATTCCATAAGGAACATGGCCACATTGCTACAATGACAGCAGTATCGGTAGGCCAGCGTTTCGGTTGCCTCGGAATTGAGGATGATCTCACAATTTCTTCTTTCAGAGAAAAGAGCGATATGGACGGCAGCCGCATTAACGCAGGCTTTATGGTTCTTGAACCGAAGATTTTTGATTATATCGAGGGTGATTCAACCGTATTTGAAAAAGCACCGCTTGAAACAGTAGCTTCAATGGGCGAGCTTGATGCATACATTCATAACGGTTTCTGGAAGCCTATGGATACACTCAGAGAAAAAATGCAGCTTGAAGAAATGTGGGCAAATGGAACTGCTCCTTGGAAGGTTTGGTAAAAAATATGGATTTATCATTTTATAAAGGAAAAAAGGTACTCGTAACAGGCCATACCGGGTTTAAAGGTTCTTGGCTTTGCAAAATTCTTGTAAATGCCGGTGCGAATGTAGTAGGCTATTCAATCGACCCACCTACAAATCCAAGCCTTTTTGAACTTTCGGGTATTAAAAATCAAATTACATCATATATCGCAGATATTCGCGACCTTGATAAGCTCAAAGAAGTTTTTGAAAAGGAACAGCCTGAACTTGTATTTCACCTTGCTGCACAGCCGATTGTGCGTGACAGCTATAAAATGCCGGTTTACACTTATGAAACCAATGTAATGGGTACGGTAAATATCTGTGAATGTGTAAGGCTTTTTGATTGCGTAAAATCTTTTCTTAATATCACAACAGATAAGGTATATGAAAATCAGGAAACAAATGTTGCATTTACCGAGGATATGCCGCTTGACGGTTATGACCCGTATTCAAACAGTAAATCTTGCTCTGAACTTGTAACTCACAGCTACAAAAAGTCATTTTTCACTGACGGAAGAGTTGCTGTTTCAACATCAAGGGCGGGTAATGTTATCGGCGGCGGTGATTTTGCTAATGACAGAATTATACCTGACTGCGTAAGGGCAGTTGAACACGGCGAAACCATTATAGTTCGTAATCCTAATTCAACAAGACCTTATCAGCATGTTCTTGAACCGCTTAAAATTTATCTTATGATAGTTGAAGCACAGTATAAAAACCACGAGCTTGAAGGATATTATAATGTAGGCCCTAATGATTCCGATTGCAGAACTACGGGCGAGCTTGTTACTCTTTTCTGTAATCTTTGGGGTGACGGTGCAAAGTGGAAAGATGTGAGTGAGGCAAATGCACCTCATGAAGCTAATTTCTTAAGGCTTGATACTACTAAGGTTAAAAAAGTTTTCGGCTGGCAACCGCGCTGGAGCGTTGAAGAAGCAGTTGAAAAAATAGTTGAATGGACTAAAGTATATTTTGACGGCGGTGATATTTCTGCTGTTATGGATAAACAAATTGATGAATTTTTTGAATTGGAGGACTGACTGAATGTTAGAAAATAAGACAGAGGCACAGGCAAAAGAAGAAATACTTGCAATGGTTGCAGAATATTGCGATAAATTTAAGGCTAAACCTGAATATAAAGAGGGTGACAGAATTCCTTATGCAAGCCGTGTGTTTGATAATAAAGAAATGACAAATCTTGTTGACTCGGCACTTGAATTTTGGCTTACAGCAGGCAGATATTGCGATAAGTTTGAAAAGGAATTCGGCAAATATCTCGGCGTTAAGTATGTTTCACTTGTAAATTCAGGCTCATCTGCAAACCTTCTTGCTTTTGCTACACTCACTTCACCTCTCCTTGGTGACAGAAGAGTAAACAGGGGTGATGAAGTAATCACGGTAGCAGCAGGTTTCCCTACAACTGTATCTCCTATTATTCAATACGGTGCAGTTCCTGTATTTGTTGATTTAACAATTCCGCAGTACAATATTGACGCTTCACAGCTTGAAGCAGCACTCAGTGATAAAACAAAGGCAGTTATGATTGCGCATACACTCGGTAATCCTTTTGACCTTCAGGCTGTTAAGGATTTCTGTACTAAACATAACCTTTGGCTTATTGAAGATAACTGCGATGCACTCGGCAGTAAATATGTTATTAACGGTGAAGAGAAGTTTACAGGTACAATCGGCGACATCGGTACTTCAAGCTTCTATCCTCCGCACCATATGACTATGGGTGAGGGTGGCGCAGTTTATACTAACGACCCTCTTCTTAATAAAATTGCCCGTTCAATGCGTGACTGGGGCCGTGATTGCGTATGCCCGTCAGGTATGGACAACCTTTGCGGTCACCGTTTTGATAAGCAGTATGGTGAGCTTCCGCTCGGTTATGACCATAAGTATGTATATTCACACTTTGGCTTTAACCTTAAAGCTACTGAAATGCAGGCAGCAGTAGGTTGCGCTCAGCTTGAAAAATTCCCTTCATTTGTTGAAAGAAGACGCCATAATTTTGACAGACTTCATAAAGCACTTGAAGCAGTATCTGATAAGCTTATTCTTCCTATTCCGGCCGAAAACAGCACACCGTCATGGTTCGGTTTCCTTATCACTTGTAAAGAAGGAACATCTAAAAATACAGTAGTTCAGTATTGTGAAGACCACGGTGTTCAAACAAGAATGCTTTTCGCCGGCAATATTACAAAGCAACCTGTATTTGATGAAATGAGAAAATCAGGCACAGGTTACAGAGTTGTAGGCGACCTTTCTGTAACTGACAGCATTATGAATAATACTTTCTGGATCGGCGTATATCCGGGAATGACAGACGAAATGATTGATTATATGGCTAAAACAATTATTGAAGCTGTAAATCTTTAATTTTTAATAAAATTTAACGAGCTTTGCCTTTAAAAAATTAAATTTTTAAAGGTAAGGCTTGCTTTTGTGAATGGAGAATTTAAGAAAATATGAAAATTAAAGTTGCGAATTATATTTCCCAGTTTCTTGTTGACCACGGTGTAAGCGATGCTTTTTCGGTTGTCGGCGGCGGTGCAATGCACTTAAATGACGCTTTCGGCCATCAGGAAGGTTTACACACAACATATAATCATCACGAGCAGGCTTGCGCTATTGCGGCTGAAGCGTATGCAAGACTTGAAAATAAAATTGCGCTTGTTTGCGTTACTTCAGGCCCGGGCGGAATAAATGCGCTCACCGGTGTTTGCGGCGGCTGGCTTGATTCTATTCCTATGTTTATAGTTTCAGGTCAGGTAAAATATACCACTACTTCCCGCTATGCAAAAACTCTTAATCCTGAAATTAACCTGCGTTCACTCGGTGACCAGGAGTATGATATAGTTAAATCTGTTGAAGCTATGACCAAGTATGCAACTATGATTGAAAATCCTATGGATATTCGTTATGCTTGCGAAAAAGCTTGGCATTTGGCAACAACAGGCAGGCCGGGTCCTGTTTGGATTGATGTGCCTGTTGATATTCAAGGTACTGTAATTGAAACAGATGACCTTAAAGGTTATGACCCTGCAAATGATGATGCACTTCTTCCTCCTCCGGTGGCAGAAAGTGAAGTCAAATTTGTTTTGGATGAAATAAAAAAAGCCGAAAGGCCTGTTATTTATGCCGGCGGCGGTATTCGCCTTTCGGGTGCATATGATGAATTCAGAAAAGCAATTAAAAAGCTGAATGTTCCTATCGTAACATATTGGAACAGTGTAGACCTTATTGAAAATGATAACGAACTTTTTGTCGGCAGGGGCGGTAATATGGGTGATCGCCCGGGCAACTTTGCTGTGCAGAATTCCGATTTGGTTGTTGCAATAGGTACAAGAATTTCAATTCGCCAAGTAGGTTATGGCTATGATACCTGGGCAAGAGAAGCAAAGGTTATTATGGTTGATATTGATAAATCGGAAATGATGAAGCATACCCTTCATGTTGATAAAGCAGTTTGGGCAGATGCTAAAGATTTTCTTGAAAAAGTTAATGAAATTGCCGAAGATAAAGTATTTAATAATCAAAAATGGCTTGATATTTGCCAAAATTGGAAGCATAAATATCCTGTAACTCTTGACAGGCATTGGAATAACGGCGGCGAATTTGCAAATGTGTTTGCATTCATTAAATATTTGAGTGACCGACTTCCTGAAGAAAGCTATACCGCAGTATCAAACGGTGCTTGCTGTGTGGTAGGCCACCAAAATTATACAATTAAAAGCGGCACAAGGTTTATTATAAACAGTGCTATTGCAAGTATGGGATATGGCTTGCCGGCTGCTATCGGCCTTTGTGTTGCAGACGGAGGAAAAGATACAATTTGCCTTGAAGGTGACGGTTCAATTATGATGAATCTTCAGGAACTTCAAACGATTGTTACAAATAATCTTCCTATTAAGCTTTTCCTTATAAATAATCAGGGTTATCATTCAATCAGGCTTACTCAAAATAATATTTTCAGCGAGCATAGTAAGGTTGGTATCGGCCCTGAATCGCACGACCTTTCATTCCCTGAATTTTCAAAGATTGCAGAAGCTTTTGGTTTCCCGTATTACAGCGCACATAATAATGACGATATGAAAAAAGTTGTTGATGAAGTGCTTGCAAAACCGGGATTTGTATTTTGCGAAATATTTACGGATACAACACAGGTTTGGGAACCTAAAAGCAGTGCAAGAAGGCTTGAAGACGGTACAATCGTCAGCCCGCCTCTTGAAGACCTTGCCCCGTTCTTACCGAGGGAAGAACTCCGAGAAAACCTTTATATTAAACCGCTTGACGGTGAATAAAATCGGTTTTGGTATAAATACAATTGTTATAATTTTAATGAAAGATAAAAATACAGACCTCAACTTTTTGTTGAGGTCTGTATTTTTTATTCGTTGATTTGTTTTGGTTTTTGAACATCTTTTCCTGTGTAGCCGATTACTATTGCAAGCAAAAGTCGGAGTCCGTTTGCCACTGCCGTGGCGATTGCCATACCAAGAACGCCGATTGTCTTAACAAACACTATTGCCAAAATGATGAAAATAGCTGCATAAATTATTTGAATAACCATTTGCCATTTTTCATGCCTGAATGTTAAAACAACATTGAGTATAAGCTCTGAAACGAAGCACATAACCTGACCGAAGTTTACAAGAAACATAATGTGAAGTACCTCTTTGTAATAATCCGGATAAAAGATTTTTGTGAAAATCGGAGTACCTATAAGTGTTAAACCAAAAAACAACAAACCGCCGATAACAGCAATAAAGTTAAATTTTGTGAATTGCTTTTTATCCATTTTTGAATCGTCATTGGTTAAATATCCGATGATTACACCGCTGAGCGGAGCAACAATCATTGCAGCCGTTTTTCCTATCAGAGTGGCTGTGTAATAGCTTCCCACGCTTTCAGGGCCGAGGATGTTTCTTAAAATGATTCTGTCGAGATTCATAACAAGATAGTATAAAAAATACGAAATTAAAAGCGGAGTGGCACTTTTCGAATACTTTCTGAATGAAGCAAAAGGAAAAAATGGCTTGTTTTTTAAATCTGTAAACAGGAAAGAGAATAAAACGCCCAAACCTTCGCCGCAAATGAACGGAATCCACCAGAAGTTGCAAAACTTAAATATAACAATTCCGAGGATATATCCGACGGTTACTACAATATAAAAATAGAGATATCTTTTAAAAGCAATTGCTATTTTGTAAACTACTTCGCTGTAAGTTCTAATCGCCATAAGTGCTTGTACAACAATTACCATTACAATATCGAGAGCTGAAATTTTTTGAAACGAGAGCAACACGGCGCAGGCAATACTCATAATTGCAAGAATTATGAAATTAAATGACATACAGTCGCCGTTTGATATTTCGTAGTTGTTTCTTTGGACGAGCCTTGTGTTAGCCGTTGATAGACCTAATGCAATAGAAGTGATTGAAAAAATTCCGATATAGTAAAGAATTTCTCCGTATGCATCATTACCTAATGTTTTGCTGAGCATTGGGTAAATGATGAATTGCAACGCACCGTTGTATATTAACACTCCCAAAAATGTGAGCGAAAAATCGCCCGCAAACTTCTTTTTAAAATCCATAAAAATTTCCACCTGTTAAAGATTGTTAACGCTATTATATAGTAATTACACAAAAATTACAATATCATTTTTGTTTTTGAACTTGTGCCTCTTTTTTTACTTTTATACTTTTAAAATTAAGTATTAAACCTTGACTATTATTATAATATTATATATAATAAAAAATAATGAGTTTTTATGACGATTTTTAAATTCTGCTGACGGAAAATGTCGTAAATTTAAAAGAAAGAATGAGGAAAATCAAATATGATAAGTAAAGTTAAGACTGGCAAGCCTGTGACTTTATTATACAAAGTGATTATTGCTGTGTTTAACGCCGTTATGCTCAGTGGTGTTTTTTATACATCATATCACTTGTTTCACAAATTGATATTTACTAAAAACTATTCGGATATTTATATCCATGTTAAAACGGTTATTGATTATAATATGGAAGGCTATTCCTTAATGACCGTTTTAATAAAATCACTTTATTCGCTGACACAAAGTAAAGACAGTATTGCTGTTATGCTTGCAGTAGCAGTTGTGCTTACCGTTTTTGCAGTCAACTATTTGATGTATGTGTTGTTTAAGCTTTACGGCAAAGAAAAGTGGTTTTCTTTTTGGAGGTTTTTGCCAATATCGGCAACTACTGTGTTTATCAGTTCAATTTATGTTGTTAAGTATTATGAACACTATTACTGTGATTTTGTTACTTCAACACAGCCTTGGCACAATACGACATATATTTTAATGCGACTTTTTGCCGTAATGGCTGTTGCAATGTATTTTTTGATTGAATCAACATATTTTAAAAAAATCAATTTTGGTTACGCCGTGGTTTTTACTGTTTCACTTTTATTTGCAAACAGCGTTAAGCCGAATTTTATTATTTCGTTTGCGCCGATTATGCTTTTGTTTATGATAATTGACTTTATAAAGCAAAAGGGTAAATGCTTGAAAAATTCGATTGCATTTGGCATATGCGTTTTGATTTCACTTACTGTTTTATTTTATCAATACAAAATTTTGTATGCTGCAGATGATGACAGCCAAATAATTTTCAGCCTTGATTTATTAAGGCAGTTTTTCAAAACATCACTTTTAGCATTGCTTTGCGATTTGGCTTTTCCGTTGTTTTCAACATTTTTGCTGTTGTTTAAAGACAGAAGCAAATCCGAAAAAAGCATTTTGACAAAAGTATGGTTGATGTATATTTTGAGCTTTTTCACTTTTCTTGTACTTAAAGAAACGGGTATGCGCGAAAACGACGGAAATTTTGCTTGGGGTATGTACTTCTTCAGCTTTTTGCTTAATATCGTTTGTTTAACGCAGTGGATTTCTAATTATAAAAGCAGCAAAAGCGAAGAACGATTTGTTTATTTGATAGGAATTTTAGCTTACTCGGCTTCTGTTGTAAGTGGTTTTTCTTATTTTGTTATATTAAATACAACAAAAACATTTTATGTAATTTAAAATATATCTTTAAAAATGAGGAATATTATGAAAAAATTAGTCATCATCGGTGCAAATGATTTTCAAAATCAGTTAATACTAAAAGCAAAGAGTTTAGGTTATGAAACCCATGTTTTTGCTTGGGAGGAAGGAGCAGTTGGAAAAAGTACAGCTGATTACTTTTATCCTATCAGTATTGTGGAGAAAGAAGAAATATTGGATAAATGCAAGCAGATTAAACCTGACGGCGTTTGCTCAATAGCTTCCGATTTAGCTTCAATCACCGTGAACTATGTTGCTGAAAATCTTGGCTTGCCGTGCAACAAGATGAAATATTCTGCTATTCAGACAAACAAATATAAAATGCGTGAAGCATTTATGGCGGCAGGACTGCCTTGCCCCAAATTTGTTTTGGCAGATGAAAACTTTGACGAGTCGCAGGTTAAAGATTTTAAATTTCCTATAATTGTTAAACCTACTGACAGGTCGGGCAGCAGAAACATTATGAAGCTTGAGAGTACTGACGGTTTACTTAAAGCAATAAAAGAGGCCTGTGAGACATCATTTGAAAAAAAGGCTATTGTTGAAGAATACCTTGAGGGTAACGAATACAGTATGGAAACTATTTCGTCAAACGGTGTTCATCATTTCCTTGCAACAACAAAAAAATATACAACCGGTGCTCCTCATTTTATTGAAACGGCTCATAAGCAACCGAGCGACCTTTCGCCTGAGATTGAAAAAAAGGCTATTGATGTTATTATGAAAGCGCTTGATGCTCTTCATATTGAAAACAGCGCAGGTCACAGTGAATTTAAGGTCGATTCAAACGGAAATATCCATATAATTGAAATCGGCGCAAGAATGGGCGGAGACTGTATAGGTTCTGATTTGGTCTATCTTTCAACAGGTAATGATTTTATAAAAATGGTTATTGATGTTGCGTGTGCAAACGAATTGGAATTTGCTGAAAATCCGACTCATAAGGAAGTTCAAATTCACTTTATGTTTACTCAAGAGGATTTGGACAAGCTTGAAGAGATTAAAAAGAACAATCCCGAATGTTTGTATCGTGTGAGCGATATAGAATATGAAAATATCGGCAATGTTAAAGACAGCAGCACAAGATTAGGATACTATATTACAGTTTAACTAAGGAGCTAAAAAATGGATTTATCAATAATTATTCCTTGCTATTGTTCAGGCGATAACATAAAAAAAGTAGTAAACGATATTGACGCAACAATGGAAAAAACGGATATGACCTATGAAATTATTATGGTCAATGACGGCTCGCCGGACAATACATTTGAAATAATCGAAGAGATTGCAAAGAAAAGAGAAAATACATACGCTGTTGACCTTGCAAGAAACAGCGGACAGCATGCGGCTATAATGGCGGGCTTTAATTATGCCAAGGGCGAAGTGATTGCAACCTGTGAGGATGACGGTCAAACAGAAGTGAGCATAATTCCGCAGCTTATAGAAAAGCTTAATGAGGGCTACGATGTAGCAGCTCCTCGCTACGTTGACCGTGGCAAGCGTTCTTTGTATCGTGAATTCGGTACAAAGTGTGCAACCGCGATGGCTAATTGGATGATTCCGCGCCCTAAGGGAGTGCTTGTACCTATTTTTTTCGCAGCAAAGAAGTTTGTTGTAAAAGAAATTATAAAGTATAATCAGCCGTATCCGTATATTGAAGGTCTTGTGTTAAGAAGCACATTCAATATTGCGTTGATTGATTCTAAGCAAAATGAAAGGCTTGAGGGTAAGAGCGGCTATACATTCAAAAAAATGTTGAACCTTTGGCTAAACGGTTTTACTTCCTTTTCAATCAAGCCACTCAGAGTTTCAATTGTATTCGGTTTGATTGCTGCGTTTATCGGCGTGGTTGTCGGTATTTATGTTGTAATTCATAAGCTTGTTCATCCGGAAGTTTTGGTTGGTTGGAGTTCAACTATTGCAGTTATAATGTTTATGTTTGGCATTGCTTTTGTAATACTCGGAATGATAGGCGAATATGTCGGAAGAATTTATTTGTGTATCAATAAGACACCGCAGTTTGTTGTAAGGCAGGTATCTTGTAAGAACGGAAGAAAACCTGATGAAGTTGAAAAATAATCATCTTAATATTGGGAGAAAATTATGAGCGAAGAAATTAAGATTATTGAATTAAAAGAGCTTGATAATGCACTTGATTTACTTATGGACTTTAATCGTGAAATCAAGATTTATAAAACCGAAGAAGAAATGAAGCAAACGAGTGAAAAATTTTTGAAGCTTGGCAATCCTATCGGCATTGTTCAAGAAGGAAAATTGATTGCTTATTTTAATCTTTACTGCAACAATTATGAAACGCTTGAAGCTTATTTCGGCAATCTTTATGTTCTAAAAGAGTACAGAAAACAGGGCTTGGCTAAAAAGCTTGTTTACTATTCTTTTGATTTTGCAAAGGAAAAGGGATTTAAAAAGGTTATGCTCAATGTTGCCAAGGATAATGTTCCTGCAATTAAGCTTTATGAAGGTTGCGGTTTTGAATATACCGGCGAAAGCAAAATAATGGGTGACGAAGACACGCATATAATGTGCAAAATTATTTAATGATGTTTTGATTAACATATAAATAAGGAGAAAGATATGGAAAGAAAAAAGTTATTGATATTAGGGGGAAGCTTTTATTTACTTCCTTTGATTGAAAAAGCGCACGAACTTGGCGTTTATGTTATTACTGCCGATTATCTTCCTGACAATGCAGCTCATAAATATGCCGATGAATATCACAATGTCAGCGTTATTGACAAAGAGGCTGTTTTAAATCTTGCAAAGGAATTAAAAATTGACGGCGTTACTGCTTTTGTAAATGATATTGCAGCTACAACGGCGGCTTATGTGGCAGAAAAGCTCGGCTTGAATTTCCAATGCCCGTATGAATCGGCAGTTATTTTGCAGGATAAGGGCAAATTCAGAAAATTTCTTTCCGATAATGGGTTCAATTCTCCTCATTCAAAAAGATATGACGATGTTAATGCTCCGATGAATGACATTGATTACTTTGATTGGCCTGTAATTGTTAAGCCTACCGATTCCTGCGGCAGTCGCGGAGTAACAAAGGTTGAAAAGCCCGAGGATTTGCCGAGTGCCATTAAAGAAGCAGTTGACAATTGCAGAAACGGAGCTTTTATTATCGAAGATTTCATTTCGTTTAAAGGTTGCCATTCGAGTGCGGATTCGTTTACAATCGACGGTAAGCTGGTGTTTAATGTTTTTTCAGACCAATTGTTTGATGTTAATTCCGAAAATCCATATGCGCCGACACAGATTATTTGGCCGTCTACAATGGAAAAGAAATATCAAGACGAATTGACAAGTGAACTTCAAAGATTGATGACTCTTCTTCATATGAAGCACGGTATTTATAACATCGAAACTTGTGTAGGCTCAAACGGAAAACCTTATATAATGGAGGTTTCTCCTCGCGGTGGCGGTTGCAGAATAGCTCAAATTCAAAAGATGGCATATGGAATTGATCTGATTGAAAATGAAATTCGCCAGGCTGTTGATATGCCGATTAACCCGATTGATAAGGTTGAGTGTGACGGTGTTTGGTGTGAGATTGTTCTTCACGCAAACGAAGGCCAATACGGAACTTTCGTGAGATATGAAATTGATGAAAAAATCAAAAACAAATATGTTAAAATGATTGATTTTCAAAAAAAGCCGGGTGATAAAATCGAACCGTTTTCAGGTGCAGGTTTATCTTTTGGCAATATGTTTGTAAGATGTGATGACAGGCAGACACTCAATAAACTTTTGGCTGATATGCCAAATTGGTTTAAAATTATTACAGAATAATAATGAGCTTGTGTTAAGTCACAATTAAAGAAAGGCGAAAAATGATTTTATTTAACGAACCACCATATCTAGGTAAGGAAGACAGTTATATTGTTGATGCGATAAAGAACGAAAAGCACATCAGCGGCAGCGGCAAATATTCTAAGCTTTGCCACGAATTTTTGCAAAAGCTTACGGGAAGTCCTAAAGTTCTTCTTACAACTTCGGGAACCGACGCACTTGAAATGGCTGCAATTCTTTGCGACATTAAAGAGGGGGATGAAGTAATCGTTCCTTCTTATACCTTCGTTTCATCTGCTATGGCGTTTGTTATGCGCGGTGCAAAGATTGTATTTGTCGATGTAAGACCGGATACAATGAATATTGATGAAACAAAAATCGAAGCTGCAATTACGGATAAAACAAAGGTAATTGTTCCTGTTCACTATGCCGGCGTAGCTTGTGAAATGGATACTATTATGGAAATTGCAAGAAAGCACAATTTGCTTGTTGTTGAAGATGCCGCTCAAGGTGTCACTTCAACTTACAAGGGCAGACAGCTCGGCTCAATCGGTGATATTGGCTGCTACTCTTTCCACGAAACAAAGAATTACAGTATGGGTGAGGGTGGCGCAGTTCTCGTTAATAATCCTAAATTTATTGACAGAGCTGATATAATCAGAGACAAGGGAACAAACCGTTCACAATTTATTTTAGGTAATGTTGATAAATATACTTGGGTTGATATTGGATCTTCTTTCCTTCCGAGTGATATGAATGCCGCTTACCTTTATGCTCAGCTTGAGGATTACAAAACAATTTATGATAAGCGTATGCACATTTGGAATACATACAATGAAGCATTCAAGCCTCTTGAAGAAGCAGGAAAGCTTGAACTTACCCGAATTCCTAAAGAATGTGTTCATAATGCTCATATGTATTATATTAAGCTTGATGATTATGAGCAAAGAAGCAAGATGATGAAGCATCTTAAAGAAAATGGCATTGCTTCTGTTTTCCACTATATTCCGCTTCACTCTTCTCCGGCAGGTGAAAAGTACGGCGTGTTTAGCGGTAAAGACGAGTATACAACTAAAGACAGCGAAAGATTACTTAGATTACCGCTTCACTTTAATATGACAGATGATGACATCCAAACAGTAATTCAAGGAGTAATTAGTTTTTATGAAAAATAAAATCAACAGTTTGTTTGATTATAGAAATTGTGCAACGCTTACATTTATTAACTTTTGGTTTGCAATTTTTGTTGATTCTATATTTGCTTACAAGAATTTTAAAATCACTCATCCGGAAACAATCGTTTATCTTATTGTTACTAATGTGAGTTTTGTTGTATTTTTAATCGCAACAATAAAAAAATCAAAAGCAACAAATAAAACTAAAAAGTCCCTAAGTATTAAAAACATATTTAATAGATATTATCCTTTAATTATTTTGCTTGGGATTATAATTGTTTTGGCAGTTATAAATTATCGTAATGTAGCTGTTTATGACGCTCATTTGTATTACGGTGCTTATGTTAAAGCATTTGAATTATTTGAGCAGAACATAAGAACAGCGATTGGCTCATTTATACTTTGGGGCCATGTTTTTGTTGGCACAGCTTTGTTTTTAGCTCCGATTGAAACCTTAATGATGGGCGAAATGTACGGTGTTTATATTGGCAACACAATTTTGTTCTGCGTCACATTGGTGATTCTTTATAAGTTATTAGAGGAATATTTTGCGAAGCCTAATAAATTTTTTATTGCATTTATTGTTGGGGCATTTGCATTTATGCCTTATTCATTTAACCTTGTAACATACTTTAGCCCTGACTTTTATTTAGAGCTTTATCTTGTTTGGCTTATGTATGCTTACAAAAAGGACAATCAGCTTATGGTATCATTTATAGGCTTTTTGCTTTGTTTTACAAAAGACACAGGTGCATTTGTTTATGGTTTCTTTATGCTTTCAACATATGCGTTCGAATGCTTTAGCCGTCATAAGCACACGGGCTTCAAATGGTGGAAATTTAAAAATATACCATTTGGTAAATTCGTTCTTTGGTTAATTCCTGCCGGTTTGTATGGCATTTGCTTTTTTGAAAAGCCGAAGTATCAGCTTCAGGTATTCAGCGGTGGCGGAATGTTAACATTCGGAATCAATCCTTATGATATAAAGCTTCAAGTTATGCAAAGCTTTGTGTTTGGCTTTAGGTGGCTTATTATTGCAATTGCTGTTGTTGCTCTTATAGTATATATAATCAAAAAGAGTACGAAAAAGTACGAGAGAGTTACAAATATCGAATATGCACCTTTACTATATTCAAACATTGCAACTTCGCTCTTGCTTACATTGATGCTCAGTGTATTTACTTTGAGCCATTGCCCAAGATATACCAATCCGCTCAATGTTGCTTACGCAATGATTTTGGGTGTATCATTGTCCGTAATATTCTATAATTTAGATGTGTTGAAGAATATTGTGGCACTGTTTATGTCAATTATAATGTTGGGTCAAGTTTATTACACAATCGACCCGGCTATTCGTAAGAATTGCACATATATAAATACAGGTTGTCACAAGGTATTTAATATCGGCAACCTTAACGGAAATGTGGAGAAGTTCTCCTATGATTTGTTGGGCGATTACTATGTTTATAATAACGAATATTCGCTTTATTCGGATTTAATGCGAAAAGTATTAAAACATATAAATCCTAAGAAGGATATTAAAATATCTGTTTTCGATTTGTATTATTATGAAATGCATATTGCCGGTGTTCAGTATCCTATCAATTGGGATGTAAAGCATAAAAGGCAAACTTATGCCGAAAACGAAAACACAATCAATGTTTCGGCATATTCAGTTGATTTACAAGCAGGTGTTGATTCAACACCTAAGAAAGTGTATCTTGTAGTTCCTGCAAGAAGAGATGCAACAGAGGCATTAAAGACATATTCATCCATAGGCTATGAGCTTGTTGATACTTATGTTGCTTCAAATCAATATGGTAATGTAATTCTTTATACATTTAATAAATTATAATAGGGGAGAAACAAAAATGAAAGGTATTATTTTAGCAGGCGGCAGCGGAACAAGACTTTATCCGCTTACAATGGTTACATCAAAACAGCTTTTGCCGATTTACGATAAGCCAATGATTTATTATCCGTTGAGCACGCTTATGCTTGCGGGAATAGATGATATACTTATCATTTCAACACCAACTGATTTGCCTAATTTCCAAAGACTTTTGGGCGATGGCAGTCAATACGGAATTAAGCTTTCATATAAGGTACAGCCGTCACCTGACGGACTTGCTCAGGCTTTTATTCTTGGTGAAGATTTTATAGGTGACGATTGTTGTGCTATGGTGTTAGGCGATAATATTTTTTATGGTGCAGGTTTTGCTTCTATCCTTCAGGAAGCAAAGAAAAATGCGGAGGAAAATCACAGAGCAACAGTATTTGGTTACCGTGTTGATGACCCTGAAAGATTCGGTATTGTTGAATTTGACAAGCAAGGCAAGGTTCTTTCTGTTGAAGAAAAACCTGAAAAGCCGAAGTCGCACTATGCTATTACAGGTTTATACTTTTATGATAACCGCTGTGTAGAATATGCAAAAGAGCAAAAGCCTTCTGCACGCGGAGAGCTTGAAATAACAGATTTAAACAGAGTTTATCTTGAAAATGAAGAACTTGATGTTAAGCTTTTAGGCAGGGGCTTTGCTTGGCTTGATACAGGAACAATGGAGAGTCTTATTGATGCGGCTGATTTTGTTAAAACAATTCAGTCACAACAGGGAATAAGAATTTCCGCACCTGAAGAAATTGCGTTTAGAACAGGTATGATTGATAGGGACAAACTTATGCAATCTGCTGAAAAGTATGGCAAATCAGATTATGGCAAGTATTTAAAACAAGTTGCTTGCGGAGAAATATAGGAGAAAGTTATGACTATTATCGTTACCGGCGGCGCCGGATTTATCGGTTCAAATTTTGTATTTTATCAACTCAAAAATCATCCAGAGGATAGAATAGTTTGTTTTGATAAGCTTACCTATGCAGGTAATCTTGCAACGCTCGCACCTGTTATGGATAACCCTAATTTTAGATTTGTTAAGGGTGATATTGCCGACAGAGCAGATGTAGAAAAACTTTTTGAAGAGGAACACCCTGACATTGTGGTTAACTTTGCTGCGGAGTCACATGTTGACCGTTCAATTGAAGACCCGGGTATCTTCCTTAAAACTAATATTCTTGGTACACAGGTACTTATGGATGCTTGCAGAAAGTATGGAATTAAACGCTATCATCAGGTTTCAACTGATGAAGTTTATGGCGATTTGCCTCTTGACAGGCCTGATTTATTCTTTACTGAAGATACACCTATTCATACTTCTTCACCTTATAGTTCTTCAAAAGCCGGTGCAGATTTGCTTGTTCTTGCATATCACAGAACATTCGGTTTACCGGTAACTATTACCAGATGTTCAAATAACTATGGACCGTATCACTTCCCTGAAAAGCTCATTCCGCTTATTATCAGCCGTGCGCTTGCAGATGAGAGTTTACCTGTTTACGGCACAGGTGAGAATGTGCGTGACTGGCTTTATGTTGAAGACCATTGTGCTGCTATTGACCTTGTTATTCGCAAGGGCAGAGAGGGCGAAGTTTATAATATAGGCGGTCATAACGAAAGAACAAATCTTGAAGTAGTTAAAACTATTTTAAAACAGCTTGGCAAGCCGGAATCTTTAATTACTTATGTTACAGACAGACCGGGTCATGATATGAGATATGCTATTGACCCTACCAAAATTCATAATGAACTCGGTTGGCTTCCTGCTACCAAGTTTGATGACGGAATTAAAAAAACTATTGACTGGTATCTTAATAATAAAGAATGGTGGGAAAATATTATTTCCGGTGATTATCAGCAATACTATGAAAAAATGTATAACGAAAGATAATTGATTTATGAAAAAAGCAATAGTTACAGGTGCTACCGGTGCAGTCGGTACAGCACTTGTAAATAAACTCATAAGCGAAAATGTTGAAACACTCGTTTTAGTTCGCAAGGGTGGCAGGGTAAAAAAAATTCCCCAAAACCCGCTTGTTAAAATTGCATATTGCTCGCTTGATGAAATGGCGGATTTTCAAAATACAGATAATGAAAAGTATGATGTAATGTTTCATCTTGCGTGGGCAGGCCCTTACGGTAAAGACAGAAACGATATGTTTCTGCAAACCGATAATATTAAAAATGAGCTTGAAGCAGTTAAGCTTGCAAAAAGATTTGGCTGTGAAACATTTGTAGGTGCAGGAAGCCAGGCTGAAAACGGCAGGCTCAAAGACGGTGAAAAAGTTTCACCAACTTCACCCACAAATCCGGATAACGGCTATGGAATTGCAAAGCTTGCGGCAGGTAAAATGAGCAGAATTTTATGTTCTCAGCTTGGAATGAAGCATATTTGGTGCAGAATTTTATCGGCTTACGGTCCGGGTGACGGTGCGCATACTATGGTTATGAGTACGATTATAAAATTCTTAAACGGGGAAGATTGTGATTTTACCCCCGGTGAGCAGAAATGGGATTTCCTCTATAATGGGGATATTGCAAATGCATTTTATCTTGCAGCAGAAAAGGGCAAAAACGGTGCGATTTATACCCTGGGTTCAGGCAAAACAAAGAGCCTTAAGGATTATATAACCACTATTCGTGATATTGCCTGCCCGAGTGCAAAATGTAATTTCGGTGCAGTCGATTATTTTCCGAATCAAGTAATGTATCTTTGCGCAGATATTGAAGATTTAAAAAGAGATACCGGTTTTGAGCCTAAAATCGATTTCGAAACAGGTATTAAAAATACTGTTGAGTGGTATAAATCACAGGTGAAATGAGGGAAAAATATGAAAAAAATAGGTATTATGATTCCTTGCTACAATGAGCAGGAAAATATTGTTCAAATTTGTAATGCCGTTGTAAAAGAAATAACTGAAGAACTTCCGCAATATGATTATGAAATTCTAATTATGGATAACTGTTCTACGGATAATACGCGCCCTCTCATCAGGGAAATTTGCAAGAAAAATCCGAAAATTAAAGCTATTTTAAATGCTAAAAATTTTGGGCAGTTTAACTCACCTTATTACGGAATGCTTCATGTAGACGGGGACTGCGTAATTCCTATTTGCGCCGATTTCCAAGACCCTGTTGAGATGATACCGAAATTCATTCACGAATGGGAAAACGGATATAAAATTGTTTGCGCAATTAAATCATCAAGTAAAGAAAACAAACTTATGTATTGGGCAAGAAGCTGCTATTATAAGATGATTAAGAAAATGTCATCAGTTGAGCAGATTGAGCATTTTACAGGTTTCGCTCTTTATGATAAAGCATTTATTGATGTACTTAAAAATCTTAATGACCCAACACCTTTTATTCGCGGTATTGTTGCCGAGCTTGGGTTTAAGAGAAAAGATATTGAATTTGAGCAACCGAAGCGTAAAGCCGGCAAAACTCATAATAATTTCTATTCTCTTTATGATGCGGCAATGCTTTCATTTACTTCTTACACAAAAATGGGCTTAAGAATTGCAACCTTTGCAGGTTTCGGAATCGGTATTTTAAGCTTTTTAATCGGTATTATTTACCTTATTATGAAACTTATTTGGTGGGATAGATTCCCGGGCGGTACTGCACCGGCAATTATTTGCTCAATGTTCCTCGGCGGAATTCAGCTTTTCTTCCTCGGCTTTTTGGGCGAATACATTATGAGTATGAATGCAAGAATTATGAATCGACCTCTTGTAGTTGAAGAAGAACGAATAAATTTTGATGATGAAAACAAGGAGAAGACAGAGTGAATTTTAAGAAAAACAAGTTAAAGGATGTAAACAATACAAGTAAACTTTTTTATATTATTTCATTTGCAAGTCTCGTTGTTTGTATAATTATGGGAGTTTTGTCAAATGGTGTAACTGTTTCAAATCTTCTTTTTAATAAAGATGATGTCTTTATGGACTTTTTCAACAGCGTTGTTGATTGCAGTGGTGATGCCTACGGTGAATCAGGTGTAATTTATCCGCCTTTGGTTGTGCTGTTTTACAAGTTTTGCTCTATGTTTTTCAATATAGACTCAATGAAAGCATCAGAAGTCAGAGAAACATCACTTGGAATGATAATATTTGTATGTTTCACCATTGTGAGTTACATTTTGTTTGCCAAACTTATTTACAAGTATAAGAATGGCAGTTTTGCAAATAAATCTTTGTTTGCATTTTTTACATTATTTTCTTTTCCAATGATATATTTGATTGAAAGAGGAAATATTATAGTTCTTGTTCTTCCGCTTTTGCTTTATTTTGTGAATGAGTATGACAGCGATGTGAAATATAAAAGGCATTTGGCATATATTTGCTTAGCAATCAGTGTGGCTATAAAAATTTATCCGGTGTTTTTTGGCTTGCTGTTATTAAAGAAAAAAAAGAATTTTAAAAATATATTGTTATGTATTTTTTATGGTGCTGTCTTTTTCTTTGTTCCGTTTATATTTGTTGGCGGATTTTCACAATTAGGTGTATTGATTCATAATATTCTTTATACCTCATCAATGTTTGGAAGTAAGGGATTCGGCTTCAAAGTCAGCATTTCTAATACCTTCAGCTTGTTCGGTCATGTATTTAATCATGTAAGATTATTTGAAACCGCCGGCACCGTGTTTTTAATAATCACAGTGCTTGCAGGCTTGTTTTTAATATTATTTAATAAGTGGAATGAAGATTGGAAAATATATGCGGTTATTTCGCTGATTATAATATTAGTTCCCGGATTTAGCTACATTTATTCAGTGGCATATATGATTATTCCGCTTTTATTCTTCCTTAATAAAAAAGAAATAAAGTGGATTGACTATATATATTCTTTGCTTTTTATTGCTCAGTTCATTTTCTTGGTTGCAAAAACCGACGAGCTGTTTCCGAGCTTTAACAGTGCAGAACTAAATTGCAATATAGCAACAGTTGTTGAAAGTATTGCACTTTTGGCTATGCTTGTGCTGTTATATTTTGACGGAATTATAACATTCTTTAGATTATCAAGGCACACTAAGGTTTTGAAAATTCCTGTAAATTTGATTGTTTGTATTGCAGTTGTTTGTGCAATTGCCGTATCAGGTGTATTTTCTGTGTATTATACCCCGTCTAAATCAGGCTTCTCGGTAACTTCTGTTGAAAGTTTTACTCCGTATGATGATGACGATAAAACCTTGGAGTCGTTTTATTCATATGTAGATGATGAAATAGGCAGTGCTAAGACAGTCGCTTTTCCGAGAGTTGACTTCTTATCGTCAAAAATCAACAATAAGAATATTAGATATTTTGATATATCATATGATTCAAAATCACTTAAAACAATTAAATCATTGACAAAGTATTCACCTGAATATATCATTATTTATAATGTATCACAAAGCGAGATAAAAGACAGCGAAATGCAGATTTCATATTCAGAATTAAAAACATATATGAATATGTATAAAGAAATTTCAAAGAGCTGTTGGAGCAAAGGATACGAAAAGGTTAAAAGTTATTATATTAACGACTCAATAGAGTTGGCTGTTTGGGAAAAAAGTGAAAACAAGAAAAATACTTCTTGGAAAAACGGAGGTAACGGTACCCAAGAAAGTCCGTTTGAAATTTCAACAGCCGAGCAGTTATACAATTTTTCTGAATTTGTAAATTCAGGAAACTCGCTTAAAAATAAATATGTTGAGCTGACTAATGATATTGATATGTCATCTATAAAGAATTTTAAACCGATTGGATTTGAAGTAAATCCATTTCAATTCAAGGGCATATTCAACGGAAACGGTTATGCAATAAAGAATTTGGAGATTAGGCGCAATGACTACTCTTTGTTTGATGAAAATTATTTAAAGTATGACATAGCGTTGTTTGGAAAATTAGGCGGCAAAGTTGAAAATTTGATAGTTGAAGATTCTGTGTTTGACGGATACTGCACAGCTGTTTTCGCGCGTTCATCTGTTAACGATAAACAATTGATTATCAATTGCTTATCACGAAACAATAAAATCACCGGATATAGATGCGGTGAATTGATTGATGACTTTGCCGGAAAAATTGAAAGTTGCATTGCACTAAATAACAATACCAAAGGCAAAGAAAATTCAAATATTGTAGGATATAGATACACATCACCTATAATGGCCGCATCATATACCAATACATTTTATGAAGAAAATAATAAATTCTATTTACCTAATAATATTATTTACACTGATGAAATGATAAACAATTTAAATAATAATTCAACCACATATAATAAAAAAATTGAAATGGAATATAAAGCTATTGTCCATAGGCTCTGCTATAACGGAAATAAAAAACCGAAAGATTTAAAATCTGCGCAGCGACCTTTGGAATTATGTGAATGGACCTTGTCCGGAAATGAAATTTCAATAACGCATAAATAATCAGCTTTTTAATGGCTCGGAGGATAAAAATTATGAAAAGAATTTTGACATATGGTACTTTTGATTTGCTTCACTACGGTCATATTCGTCTTTTAAAAAGGGCAAAAGCAATGGGAGATTATCTCATTGTTGCCCTTTCAACTGATGAATTTAATGCCGGCAAGGGCAAAAAAGCGTATCACACATATGAAACAAGAAAGAAAATGCTTGAAGCAATCAGATATGTTGACCTTGTAATTCCGGAAGAAAGCTGGGAGCAAAAAATCAATGATGTAAAAGAGTACCATGTTGATACCGTTGTTATGGGTGGTGATTGGGCAGGAAGTGACAAGTTTGATTATTTAAAAGATTATTGCGAACTTGTATTTCTTGACAGAACACCGGGTGTATCAACAACTCAAATTAAGAAAGACCTTGGGCTTCAAGAAGCTATTGTCGGTGTTGATCAACTCCCGGGCGAGCCGGAAGAATAAGCAGTTAAAAGGTTTTGTTAAAGATGATAAAAAATTTATTTAACAAATATAAAGAAATCATAAGCTATTTGTTTTTCGGCGTGATGACAACCCTTGTTAACTTTGTTTCGTTTTGGGCATTTAACAAAATTTTAGGTGAGAGCCTATATTTAATCAGCAATGTAATTGCTTGGGTTATCTCTGTGGTTTTTGCATATGTTACAAACAAACTTTGGGTTTTTGAATCAAAGAGCTGGAAGTTTAGAGTTTTACTCAAAGAAGTTCCTGAATTTTTTGCTGCAAGAGTTTTCAGCTTGTGCGTTGAAGAATGCGGCTTGTGGTTGTTGGTTGATAAACTTGGGTTTGATAAGTTTTCATTTTTGCTATTTGAATTTAAAGTTACAGGTAAGCTTATTGCAAAAGTACTGCTTGCTGTAATTGTTGTTATACTGAATTATTTTTTTAGCAAGTTTATCATTTTTGCTAAAAGGAGTAAAGATAAATCTAACACTCAGTAAAGAAGTAAATAAAAAAGCGCTCTCTTGGTGTGAATTGTGCATCAGCAGGGTGCTTTTTTTCTATCTGCTTAATCTGTGGGCAATCTTAATTCGGGAATACTCGGCAGATTTTTCTTTTATTTTCAGTACAGATTTTCGTATTTTGTTGACAAAATTTGTAATAGTGGTATAATTAAGCTTGTATGGTTTGATAGAAATCAAGCCAAAGAATTACGCTAAGTGTAATGGAGGAAATATTATGAACATCTTTATGATTGGCGGTACAGGCCTTCTTGGCTGTGAAGCCGCAACCCAGCTTATCAAAATGGGTCACAAAGTAACAAGCGTTGCTTTGCCTCCACTTCCTCAGGGTGCTCCAATTCCTGAAGAAATGGAAATTGTTTTTGGTGATATTAACAAAAAGAGCGATGAAGAAATTATGGAGCTTCTCAACGGTAATGATGTATTCATCTATGCTGCCGGTGTAGATGAAAGAGTTGAATTCCCTGCTCCTGTTATGGATTATTATGATAAATTCAACAATGCTCCGCTTAGAAGAATTTTCCCTCTTTGCAAAAAAGCAGGTGTTAAGAGAGCAGTAGTTCTCGGTTCATACTTTGCTTATCTTACAAAGAGCAGACCTGATATGAGACTTCAGCAGAGAAACCCTTACTTCAAGGCAAGAATGATTCAGGAAGACATTTGTAAAAATGCTGTTGATGATAACTTCTCAACTTGCGTACTTGAACTTCCTTACATCTTCGGTACTCAGCCTGGCAGAAAGCCTGTATGGACTATTCTTATTGAGCAGCTTAAGATGATGGATAGCCTTCCTTTCACACTTTATCCAAAGGGAGGTACTGCAATGCTTACTTGCCGCCAGGTAGGTCAGGCTATCGCAGGTGCAGCTGTAAGAGAAAAGGCAGGATTTGAAGCAATCCCTGTTGCTATGTATAATATGAAATGGGATAAGTTCCTTAAAATCGTTTACGAAGCAAGAGGAATGGGCCCTAACAGAAAGATTGTCGGCGTTCAGCCTTGGATGATGAAGATGGGTATGATTGGTATTGCCAAGGATTATAAAAAGAGAGGCATTGATTCAGGTATGGACCCATTCAACCTTCCTGATATTATGAACCTCGACCTCTTTATTAACAATCAATATACTAAAGAACTCGGCGTTCAGGAAGATGATATTGAAGCAGCAATTACTGATTCAATCCGTGTATCTCAGGCATCATACGACGGTAAGGTTAAGCTTCTTGAAATGAAGGGCGAATAATACATTACATAACAAAAAACCAAGGATTTATATCCTTGGTTTTTTTATTATGGCAAACAATGTTTGCCATACGATATTTTATTGATTATTTGTTGTTTTCTTACCCGTATTGACCACAAATTGAGTATGGCAGTGTGGGCAGGTTACATTTATTTTGCCCTTATGGCGAGGGAGACGAAGCGTTTTTTTGCAATTCTTGCATTTCACGAATTTATGGGTTTTGCGCTGCTTAAATTTATCGTTTTGAAATTTGAAAAAGCCTTTAATTTTGCCCCAAAATTGAAGCCAGCTTGCATTTTCCTGCCTTCTTGCTTCAATGTTTTTTGAAAACACTCTGAAAAAAGCATAAACGAGCAAAACAAATCCCATTACTTCAAAAGCATAGTAGGTTATTTTTGATACCCTATAAAATAAATTTGCTAAAATAGTAAATACAAAGAAGAAAATCAAAAGTGCTCTGTAAAGTTTATCTACGCCATATCTGCCAACCATAAACTGCTGAAATTTATATCCCTGTTTTCTGAAAATTTCTTTCATATCTTTTACCTCTACTGATTATGCGCTTCACCGTTTTGTGAGCCGAAATAGTTTGAAGCATCATTTGAATCTGAGCTACTTTCGGAATTATTACCGAACTCCTGCGACTGAGAATATGACTGCCTGTAATGCGGTGTGTAATAATATGTTCTTGATGAATAAAACAAGCCGCTCACGAGCGATATTATAAGCCTGATAATAAAAATAATAAAAATTATTCTCAATATTCTGCCAAGGCAACCGCCGCGCCTTACTTTATACGCTCTGCCACGGCTTTGCCTTTGGGAAGGGTTGTAATTATAAGTATATGTTTGCGAACCTGCTGTATCACCAAAATCAAAAAAGCTTGAAAACGGGTCTTTTTTGAGTGGGTTGATACCGTTTGTAATATCAGTATACGCTTGGTGATAAGTCATATTATCCGGCTCTTTTGCATAAGCCGAGCGAATATGGTCTTGCGCAATATTCCACTGCCCTATTGAAGCATTGGCAAGCGCAGAAAGATAGTACCAGCGAGCATTTCTGTCCTCAATACTGTTGAGCAAATTGATTGCCTGTGCATACTGCCCGGTGTTAATAAACTGCGTTACGGAATTTAGATAATCCGGCGCAGAGTTTGCGCTTTTATCGGCTTTTGAGCCAAACGGGGAATAATATTCACTTTGATTTGCCGAGCCGTTTTTAATTTGGTCATATGCCGAATTTATTTGCGACATTTTTTCCTCGGCGTTTTTATCGTTAGGATTAAGGTCGGGATGATACTTTTTAGCAAGCTTTTTGTATGCTTTTGTACATTCATCAAGGCTCGCACCGTCAGGCACACCCAGCACCTTGTATGGATTAGTTATCATATTAGTTCCTCAATAATTGATTTTATAGAATCTTACCATAGAATTTTTACGCCTTTATTAACAAACTCGGTACAAGGAATAAACATTTATATTGAAATTTATAGATGAATTTGGTAGTATAATATAGTATAAATAATATTTGGAGGTTTTAAGCATTATGTGTCCTATTTTGCTTACTCTGGGTGAAAATATTGATAAAGTCTTTTCATCCTTTGATTTGTGGGTGTTCCACTTTTTCGGCTCAATGCAATGTACTTTTCTTACATATGTTGCAAAATTTTTCACAACCTTTGGTGATGAGGGTTTTATTATTCCGCTCGTAGTTTTGGGAATAGTTCTTTGCTTTTTCAAAAAAACAAGGAAGTTTGGCTTTTCGCTTATCTTCGCTGTTGTAATCGGCACACTTGTTACCAATATTGTGGTTAAGCCTATGGCACTTCGTATAAGGCCATATAACACACTTCAGGGCAACTCTGATTATTGGAATTGGTATATCGGCGCAGGCGCACTCAGCGAAAGCGACTATTCATTCCCGTCAGGCCACACAACAGGTGCTTTTGAAGTTGCTACCGCTTTATTCCTTTGCTTTAAAAGTGAGAAAAAGAAAATCGCTTATATTTTCCCTGCAATAGCAATTTGCACAATGGGAAGCAGAGTATATCTTATGGTACACTATGCATCAGATGTACTTGCAGGCCTTGTAGTAGGTATCGTTGCCGGAATACTCGGTTACCTTATTGCAAAATTCATTGTTAAGTTTATATTTGAAAAAACCAAGCTTGATAATATCGACGCCGCAAAGCTTTTCAAAAAATTAACTGAAAAAACCAACGGTAAGCTTGCACCTGTGGCAATAATTCTTGCTGTTGTCTGCATTTTCCTTTATGCTTTCATTCCAAGCCTTACTGAAGGCGGCGACAAAGCTGTAAGATGCGCATATAATGAAGAATACGATTGCTATAACGAAGCAAGGGTTGATGATAAAGATTACCCTGCAATTGACGGAAAAAATTATTGCAAAATCCACTGGAAACAATTAAACGATATTAAAGAGTAATTAAAAAAGAAAAAATAAATCCGATATTCCGCATGGAATATCGGATTTTGTTATATCATATTTTACTTTCTGCGTGATGCAAGGTCAGATGAAATCTTTGCTTTCTTTTCGCCTACTATATCATACTTAAACATAGGAACGATTGAAAGAAGAGCAAGTATACCCGGAAGTGCAGTATAAGCAAAGAAGATAATATCTTTAGTCTTGGTTGTAAATGTACCTGCCGAAAGAGATTCATAATAGCCTGATTTTTGAACAAAGATAAGGCCTACTGCTGTGCCGAGTGCAAGGCAAACCTTAATAGTAAGAGTAAGGATAGAGTAGCAAGCACCCTCCATACGCTTACCTGTTTCATGCTCGTAATAATCAACTGTGTCTGCTGTCATAATCATCGGCATAAGAGTAACTGCACCAAACTGCAAACCGATAAGGAAAAGTGACGCATAGAAAAGAACGGTAAGCACCATATTTTTAGGTGATTGGAACCAGAAGTGGCCGATTACAAATGAGAAAACAGAAGCGGCAAAGCCATAAACCGAAAGAAGAATATACGCATTTCTTTCATTAAGCTTTTTAATAAGAAGCGGGCAAAGAGCCATACTTATCATTGAGCCGACTGCTGTAACAATACCTAAAACAGCCACAAGGTTTTGGCTGCCTAATATAACTGTTGCTGCCTGAACCTGAATACCCATTGCCATCTGCCTGCCGAAGCCGAGGAAATAAGAAATAATAACAAGCATAAAAGGTTTATTATTCTTAAGTGCGGCAACCATATCTTTAAAAGTTGTTTTTTCCTGTGTTGTGTTTGTTACTCTCTCTTTATTTATAATAGGGATAAGAGCGAACAAAACGCAGCCCAAAATTGCGGTTAAAAGGGCTGTGAAAAAATACTCTGTGCTAATCATAGGAGTATCGGTTTCTCCGCTTTTAACAAATACCTTTGAACCGCCCGGAATAATAAGGCATACGATAGGAACGATTACAACGCAAGCTGAAAAACCTACCTGTTTAAAAGTATTTGAAATTGAAACAACATTTGTTCTTTCAGTTGGGTTAGGTGTTAAAACCGAAGCAATACCCTGTGACGGAACATCACCCATAGTCATCGCAATACTCCAAACAAGATATGTAAGGAATATCCAAACATAAAGGCCGACGCCCTTAAAAGGAACTTTAACAAATACAATTGCGGTAAAAATAAGAAGCGGTGCAATTGAATATAAAATCATTGATTTGAATTTGCCAAGCTTGCTGTGTGAGCGGTCAACAAGGTTACCTACAACCGGGTCGGCAACTGCCGATACGATTTTTGCAACTAAAATAAGAATTGCAACCAAGCTTACATTTGCCCCGAGTATCGAACCGTCAAATTCTGCCTGATATGAATTAAGAAGCCCAACTATTGCCTGAAAGCCGAAAAGGCCGAGCGAATATGCCGCTACTTCTTTAAACGACATATGTTTTGTTTTTGTAATATCTTCCATAATTGCCTCCAGAAAAGATATTTAAAGCATAAAAGGGTGGAAGTATCACCATTGATACTTCTACCCTTTTTAAACAATCTAATCAATCATCGAATACTTCGCTGAAAAGGTCAATATCAGCCATCTTCATAATTGCAGAGAAAAGCTCTGAACCTGCAACAGGAAGAAGCCTGTTAAATATTGACATTGCGTGTGCATCTAAACCGTGAACCATCATTGGCCTTTTATGCTCAATACCGAACATAATCATTTTAACCATAAGGTCACAATCAGTTGAAATCATATCCATAACCTTTTGGCCCTTACCGCCTGCATTAGACTGGTCACGGAAAATATCTGTTTTAGTAAAGCCAGGGCATACAAGGCCAACATAGCACTTACCCTTGAATTCAACCCTAAGTGCTTCAGTGAAGCCCTTGAGTGCTGCCTTTGATGAACTGTACATTGATGTACCTGCCAAAGTCATAAGAGCGGCAGATGAATCAACATTGATGATACCTGGATCATCCTGAGTTAAAAGAACAGGTAAAAATGTTTTAACACCGTAAACGCAAGAATAGAAATTGATGTTCATTGCTTTTTCAATTTCTTCATATGAATATCTGTCAAATCTCTTAAATTTAGGAAGAATACCTGCGTTGTTAACAAGAACTGAAGGAACAATGCCCTCTTCTTCAAGCTCACTTGCAAAACTTTCCCAAGCTTCTCTTGATGATACATCAAAAAGCTTGTAAGAAAATTGGTCTTTATACATAGGACCGAGTTCTTCAATAAATTTAAGCATTTTAGCTTCATTTCGTGCAACACCTACAACACGGCAGTTATGCTTTTTAATAAGTGTAGCTGCAATGCCTGCGCCCATACCGCCGGAAGCACCTGTAACAATTACAGTTTTACCGTTGAGCCAGTCACCGCAAAGAGCTTTAGTATAATCACTCATAAATAGTTGTCCTCCTATTTCAAAATACTTAATTATTATACAATAGTTTTTAAAACTAATCAATAGCTTTTGTTCTAATTTTTTACAGCAAAAAAGATAGGTATAAATCTATTGTAAACCTATTACAATATTTTAGTTGACAATAAAGTTCTTTGGTGGCATAATCATTAAGAAAATTTATTATTGAAAGGCAAAATTATGAGCGAAACAACTAATCAAAATTCAAACACAAAAAACAGAAACAAAATTTTAAGCATTGTATATATCGGCATATCAGCGGCACTGATTGCAATCTGCTCCTGGATTCAAATTCCGCTTACAGTTCCTATCACATTGCAAACTATGGGCGTATGCCTTGTTTCAGGCCTTTTAGGTTTCAAGCGCGGTACACTTGCTACACTTGTTTACATTCTTTTAGGTGCAATCGGTGTTCCTGTATTTGCAGGCTTTTCGGGCGGACTTGCAGTAATCCTCGGCTCAACCGGCGGATACATCATCGGTTTCATATTCACAGCGTTGATTGTAGGCTTTGTGTCTGATAAATTCAAGGGCAAGCTTATTCCTCTTATTATATCAATGGTAATAGGAATTCTTGTTTGCTATGCATTCGGTACAGCTTGGTTTGCTGTGGTATATAACAGAGCAAACGAGCCTGCTTCACTTGCTACCATTCTTGGCTGGTGCGTAACTCCGTTTTTAATTCCTGACGCTGTTAAAATCGTTATTGCAGCAGTACTTACCAACAGGCTTAAGAAATTTATAAAATAAGTATGGAAATAAGATACCACCATATTTTATGCCTGCCGCGATTTCAGGGAAAAGGATACAGCGCAGACTTTTGCAAAAATATGGCAAATGTTAAAAAGAGATATAATAATGAAAAAATATCTTTTGTTGAACGGTGCGATGAAGTTTGCGCCCACTGCCCAAATAACAAAAACGGTAAGTGCGAGGAAGAAGAAAAAGTAAAAAGTTACGACAAAAAGGTTAAAGAGCTAATATCCCTTGGCAAAAAGCCAACGCCTAAAGAAGTTTGCAGTGACTGCAAATGGTATTATATCTGTAAAAATATTGAATAACTATTGAAAAACGCATAGCTATATAGTAGAATTAAACCATTAAATTTATAGGAGATTTGCTATGCATTTACTTGAAATAGACAAAGAAAATTATATAGGTCAGGCTGACCCGTTTATTTTTGAATCAAACGGTAAATTTTATATCTACACCACCGGTGATGATGGAATTTACGCTTATGAGGCTGATGACCTTTTCGGCAAATGGAACTTTTACGGCAGAGTTTTCACATATGACGGAAACAATGTTCATGATTTCTGGGCGCCTAGTGTAATTGAACTTGACGGTACATATTATATGTACTGCTCATTTGAATATTTTGATGATGAGCCTGATAAAGGCGGACATCATCAGGCAATGTTCGTTTCAAGTTCAAAAAATCCGCTCGGCCCTTTTGAAAACGCAAAGCAGCTTTTGCACCCGTTTTCAATTGATTCTCATGTAGTTAAAAATGAAAGCGGCTTGTTTATTTTTTATTCCACAAATACTTTTGAAGGGAAAAGGCCGGGTACATACATCGTTTGTGACCGCCTTTTAACACCTGAAAAGGCAGAGGGCAAGCCGGTTACAATGCTGACACCTACACTCGATGAAGATATTTATATGCGTGACAGATATAAAAAAGGCGAAAATTGGCACACCATTGAAGGCGCATTCTATTTTAAAGAGGGCGATTGGCAATACCTTATGTATTCGGGCAACTGCTATTTGCAGCCTACTTATTATATCGGCTATGCACGAGCAAAGACTGATGAAACCGACCTTACAAAAATCAAATTTGAAAAATATCCTGATGAAAACACATATCACCCGGTTATGAAAGCAAATGAATTTGAAGAAGGCACGGGCCACCATTCAATGATTAAATATAAAGGCCAGTGGTATGCAATATATCACGCAAGGGATATTGAAGATGACGGACTTGCAGGCGACAGGCGAAACGCAAGAATTTGCAAGCTCAATGTAAATGACGGAATAATCACCGCCGAAACATATAAAGACCATATATAATAGATAAATTGCATAAAGAAACAATGTAAAAAACCCTCTTGATGTATTTTCCGCATCAAGAGGGTTTTTATATAGTGTTTGATTTTTATAAAAGCTTAATTACTTTCTGTTATTGTCGCGTCTGTGATTATCTCTGCGCGGCTTTCTTGGTGTTTCGTCAATTTCGTTTTCAGGTGTCATTCCCTCAAGTTCAATTAAAGCATCTCTTCTTGAAAGATTGATTCTGCCCTGATCGTCAATTTCAATGCATTTAACGATTACTGAATCGCCTACATTTACTACATCTTCAACCTTTTCTGTTCTCTTAACATCAAGGCGTGAAATGTGGACAAGGCCTTCCTTACCCGGTGCGATTTCAACAAATGCGCCGAAGTTCATAATTCTTGTTACAACACCGTTGTAGAATGAGCCGACTTCAGGATCGGTAGCAATAAGCTTAACGATTTCAACAGCACCCTGGCACTTTTCGGCGTCAACACCGCTGATGAATACTCTTCCGTCTTCTTCAATGTTGATTTTAACATCGTAGTCAGCTTGGATTTCCTGAATTACCTTGCCGCCCTTACCGATAACATCACCAATCTTGTCAGGATTGATAGAAAGAGTGTACATTTTAGGAGCGTACTTTGAAAGCTCTTTTCTCGGTTCGCTGATGCAAGGAAGCATAATTTCATCAAGAATGTAATTTCTTGCTTTGTGTGTTTTAGCAAAAGCTTCTTTAATAATTTCAGGTGTAAGACCGTGTACTTTAAGGTCCATTTGAATTGCTGTGATACCCTTTTTAGTACCTGCAACCTTGAAGTCCATATCGCCATAGAAATCTTCAAGTCCCTGAATATCAACCATAGTCATAAAGTCACCGTATACACCCTCATCACCTGTGATAAGACCGCAGCTGATACCTGCAACAGGTGCTTTAATAGGCACACCGGCAGCCATAAGTGAAAGTGTTGAGCCGCAGATTGAACCCTGTGAGGTTGAACCGTTTGATGAAAGAACTTCAGATACAACTCTGATTGCATATGGGAATTCATCAACAGACGGAAGAACAGGAACAAGTGCTTTTTCTGCAAGTGCACCGTGGCCGATTTCTCTTCTGCCAGGGCCTCTTGAAGGCTTTGTTTCACCTACTGAATATGATGGGAAGTTGTAATGGTGGATATATCTCTTTTCTGTTTGCTCGTCAAGTCCGTCAAGAAGCTGTGCGTCTGACATTGGGCCGAGTGTTGTAACAGAAAGAACCTGAGTTTGTCCTCTTGTGAAAAGGCCTGAACCGTGAGCTCTTGCAAGAAGGTCAATTTCGGCATTAAGCGGACGAATTTCATCAATTCCTCTGCCGTCAACTCTCTTATGCTCATCTTTAAGCCAAGCACGAACAACATGCTTTTGAACAAGGTACATAATTTCTTCAATCTTGCCCTCGTTACCCTCAAATCTTTCGTCAAACTTTTCGTGAACAGCGTTATAAATAGGAAGAAGAGCTTCATCACGAACAAGCTTATCATCAGTGTCAAGTGCTTTCTTAACATCTTCAATGCAGAAATCTTCGATTTCTTTCATAATTTCAGGGTCCGGGTCAGATGATTCATAAGCAAATTTAGGCTTGCCTACTTCATCTACAATACCCTGAATGAATTTAACAATCTTCTTATTTTCTTCATGACCTGCCATAATTGCATTGAACATAGTGTCATCATCAATTTCGTTACCGCCTGCTTCAATCATAGCTACAAGGTCAGCAGTTGATGCAACGGTAAGTGTAAGGTCAGTCTTTGCTCTTTGCTCAAGTGTTGGGTTAATAACGATTTCACCGTCAACAATGCCTACATTTACAGATGAAATAGGGCCGTCCCAAGGAATATCTGAAATAGCAATTGCGGCAGATACACCGATTGCTGCTGTGATTTCAGGTGAGCAGTCAGGGTCAACAGACATTACTGTTGCTACAACTGAGCAGTCATTTCTTAAATCTTTTGGGAAAAGCGGACGGATTGGGCGGTCAATGCAACGGGAAGTAAGAATAGCTTTTTCACCGGCTCTGCCCTCTCTGCGAAGGAATGAACCCGGAATCTTACCTACTGCATACATCTTTTCTTCATAATCAACTGAAAGTGGGAAGAAATCAACGCCCTCGCGTGGCTTTGCAGATGCAGTTACTGTACAAAGAACTTCTGTTTCACCGTAACGAGCCATAATAGCGGCATTTGCAAGGCCTGCCATTTTGCCGGTTTCAAGTGTAAGCTTTCTGCCTGCAAGTTCAGTTTCCCAAACTTTAAAATTCTTGAAAAACATTTTAGTTAATACCTCATTTCTTTTAAATAATAATTATTTAATCAAGGAGGTGCAATAGTAATAAACCCAATATATAAAAGCTATATTTACATACTCGGTTTACTACTATTGTATGCTCCCTCCTTAGATTACAAAAAAGTAAACAAGGCAAGCAGTGACCGTAGCCATTGCTTGCCTAAGTGACAAATTATCTGTCGAGTGTATCACGGATGCCAAGCTTTTTGATAAGAGCACGGTATCTTTCAATATCCTTATTGTAAAGGTATACGAGAAGGTTTCTTCTGTGACCTACCATCTTTAAAAGACCTCTTCTTGAATGATGGTCTTTCTTGTGTACCTTAAGATGCTCTGTAAGCTCGTTGATTCTTGTAGTAAGAACTGCAACCTGAACTTCCGGTGAACCTGTGTCACCCTCGTGTGTAGCATACTCTTTGATAATTGCTTGCTTTTCAGCCTGTGTCATAATTTTCACCTCATTTTAATATTTTACTGCACTGCGCAAAACTCAGTAACGGGCAGGTGAATACTGCTCTGCAGTCAAACCCCGAAACCGTGTAATTCGTTTACAGCGAAAAGATTATAACACATAATAACTTACTTGTAAAGCAAATTTGAAAAATAGTTACCTATATAAATTTATATACAATATATAGTATTATTTGCTATTTGATAACTAACTTTCTTTTATCTGTTTCAACAAGGCGGATATCATAATCAATGTTCATATTACCGCTGTTATTAACTTCAAGCTCAATTTCACTTTCGTTTGCCTTCACATTAAATTCAAGCTTTGCACAATTTCCCTTTTGATATTCATAGCTTATACCGTCATCCGTAAAAAATGTATCTTTAAATTCTCCGCTTTCGTTAGGATATACCGTAAATACAAGCTTTTCACTTTTTTTAAATCCGTATTCGCCCTCATCACTCGGCAATACACATCCGCCTTTTACAAAATACGGTACTTCTTTATCGGCAGGTATTTTTAATTCAACATTTTGCCCGCCGGTGAATTTTTTGCCGTTTAAATACCATATTTCACCTTTCGGCAGGTAAATGTTAACGCTGTCTTTGCCCTCGTCAAGTACGCATTTTGCAAGTATTTTTCTGCCGAGCATAAATGATGTGGTGTTAACATCTATATTTTTGTCATCAAAATAAATAAACGGCGGTGCCTGAATAGGAAGCTCGTTTTCCACTGCCTCATATGCGCAATTGTAAAGATAAGGAATAAGCCTTTTTCTTTCGGCTAAAATTTCTTTTGCGGCATCAATTTTATCTTCATAACTCCAAGGCATAGTGGCACTGTTATCTTTGTTCCAAGAGTGGATTGTAAAGCGCGGTTCAAATACACCGTGTTGCATCCAGCGAAGCAAAAGTTCCTTGCTTGGCATATCACCTGAAAATCCGCCCAAATCGTGACCGTAAAAATATAAACCCGAAAGCGATAAAGTCATTCCTACATAGTGGCAAAAGCGCAAATCGTGAAAAGATGTGAAATTATCGCCCGACCAGGTTTGTGCAAGCCTCCTTATCGCACTGCTTCCGCTTCGGCTTGATAAAAACGGGCGGATGTTAGGATATTTATCCACTTGTGCTTTGTATGATGAAAGCACCATTAAATAAGTTAAAATCGGCCTTATTTCATTTGCTCTGACTTCTTTTCCAAATCCGCTTGCAACCGAATCGCAAGCCTTTATGTCAAATTCATTGTTATCATTCCAAGTGGCGTCAATTCCCAAATCAAGCAGCTTTTCTTTAACCCGCCTGTTCCAAAATTCAAATCCTTTTGGGTTTGTGAAGTCAATATAACTTCCCAATCCGTCCCAAAATTGAGTTACATACGGTGTACCGTCGGTATTTTTAACAAAAAGTCCCTGCTTTTTTATTTCGTCATACATCGGGTGCGATGTTAAAAATGCTGGCTTTATATTTGGAATAAGGTGGATACCTTTTTCTTTAAAATCGGAAATGAATTTTTCAGGTTTTGGGAATTTTTCTTTGTTCCAGTGAAATACACAGCGCAAATTGCCTATTTGCGTATACCCTGATGAAAGATAAAAGCCTTGGCAGGCAATATCAAGGTTATTGATTTTATCTAAAAATTTATACATTTCTTCTTCGGCGTTTTCTGCGTCGGTATATGCCATTGTGCTTGCACAGTAATCAAAACTCCATTTCGGCGGAAATGCCTGCTTTCCGCACAGCCTGTTATATTGCTGTAAAACGGAAAGTGTACTGCCGAAGAATACATAGTAAACCAAGTAATCATCATCTGTTTTGAAAAACTTGAAATGCTCATAGTAATTATTTATTTCTCTGCCTAAATCAATAAACGATGTGTTTGATGTATCATAGTAAATACCATAGCTCATAACACTGTTTTGGCAAATGTAAAAAGGAATATGCTTGTATAAAGGGTCGGTATATTCGGCGTCAAATCCCATACTGTCGGCTGTTTCTATTCTGTATGTTTTGCCGCGTTTGTCGGTTTTGCCTGCCTTGTCACCCAAGCCGAAAATCTTTTCATCATCTTCCCTTGAAATGTAATGGTAAGCACCCGTGCCGAATTCACCGTCAATGTTGTAAGCGAGCGGTGCTCTGTCGGCAAAAATTCTTTTTCCGTTTTTTTCATAACTTAAAAGGAAATTGTGCAAATCAAGATTTACTTCAATTCCGTTTTTCAAAATAAATTTTTCGCCGTTATCAGTTTTCTTTGCAACAGGTTCAAACATTTCAAAGGCGTCTGTTGCAAGCTTATCCCTGCCGCTTTGACTTAAATCATTATTTGGATTTATTGTAAAAGTCGGCAGCATATATGCCCCTTTTTTGTATATTGCAACTCTTATTGCAGCAGGGCTTATAAAATCAAGTTTTGCAACAGTGTTGTCGCAAATGTATGTTCTGCCGGTTTTTGATTTTTCGTAAAGTTTGAAACTGTGGTCAAATTTCATTAAACCTCAAATCCTCCGTGAATTGTGTTTTTAATAAGCTTTTTTGTCATCCAAGCTTTTGACTTGGTATCTTCGCAAAATGTCATTATTTTTTTGCTGCCGCTTTCCCATTTCGGTATAGCGTTGCAATTTGGATTTCCCGTTTTTGCAAATGCAATAAAGGATTTTGCAATTTGGTTTGATATTGTGTAATCAATATCTTCAAACGGCCTCCAATTTTTATCAAGTGTTGAAAATGCATATAATAAATCACTTGAATGCCAAGCTCCGTTTTTATCTCCTGGTAAGTCCCTTGCAAAGCAGTATAAAAAGCATTTACTGTTTTTATCACACTTAACCCATTTTTTACAAATCTGCTTTAATATTATAGGAAACATATCATTTTGTGTAATTCCTATAATTTTAGGAAGTGGAGGAATGTTATTCATTTTAAATGTATCTTTTGTAAGAAGCTTTCCGTCATAAATCGGCATTGTGTAAAGCATAGTCTTCGGATTATTTTCCTTGCACGCTCTGTCCCACGCACGCCATAATACTTCTTTGTCAACTTCTTTTAATTGCTCGATATTGTTGCAGTCGGCATATTTGATTATTTCATCCCAAAATGCCCGTGTTTTTTCTTTATCAAGCGGCTTTGCCACATCTCGTTGTATTCCGCCGCCGCTCATCATTATTGCGCCTTGAAACCAATTTTTGCAAAGCGGACTTGAAATCAAAATATCTACACTCATTGCACCGGCACTCTGCCCTGCAACAGTAATTTTGTTTTTATCCCCGCCGAAAGAGGCAATATTATCCCTTATCCATTCAATTGCAGATACCTGGTCGTATAAGCCGAAGTTGCCGCATACTCCCTCATCATTTGTAATGTTAGGATGTGAGCAAAAGCCAAAAGCATTAAGCCTGTAATTAAGTGAAACGAATATTACTCCGTTTTTTGCAAAATTTGTACCGTTAATATGCGCTTCGTTTGAGCTGCCGCCCGTAAAGCTGCCGCCGTGAATGTATATAAAAACAGGGCAGTCCTTTGCATTTTTCGGGGCATAAATATTTAAAAACAGACAGTCTTCACTGTATGTAAATTCAAGGCCTTTTCTGAATTCATTGTGGTAAAATGCATTTACCTTTGCATCGTCAAGAAATGCACGGTGCTGAATCGCACATTCTTTAAAATATGTTGCGTCAAAAACACCGTCCCATTTTTTTACGGTTTGGGGATATTCCCATCTTTTCGCAGTAGCATATTTTATTCCGAGCCATTCGGTTGTGTTTTCCTTTTCAATGCCTTTTATTCTTCCGCATTTTGTATCAATTTCAATTGTTTTCATATTTTTCACCCCTGATGATTTTATTATAATAGAAAACAGTCGCATTTTCAATCATATAAAAAGATAAAAACACCCTTTTTACACAACTGTATAAAAAGGATGTTTTGCTCTTTAATATATTTTAATCAAAACAGCACCGTGTGCTTCAACTTCGGCGGTAAATGTGTTCTTATATTCGCCAAGCTCTTTGCCTGCCCAAATATCATATATTTTATATTTTTCGTCAGGCATTAAAATCTCGCTCAAATTAAATTTGATTTTTGATTTTGCATCTTTTGTATTAAACAGGGCGGCATATTTGCATTTCTTACCGTTTGCAACCCATATTACCGTGCCTTTGCCGTTTTTCTCACTTCTGTAATGCTGGTGCGCTTTTGTTGTCTCACGGTGCATTTTTAAATATTCCCTGTTGGTTAAAAGGGATAAAGTCCATTCGTCATTTTCCGGCATGTTACCGCCGAAGAAAAGAGGACTTTTAAAAATGCCCCAAAGGCTCATCATAGTGATTTGCTCAGGCTTTGTAAACTGCGTGTATCTGTTATTCGGCCCGTGGTATGATGAATGCTTGCAAAGTCTGCCGAGCGGCAGCATATCGCAATCAGGGTAGTTGCCCGGTTTAACTTCGTTTTGCCAGGTATAGCATTTATCAAACATATCGTGGAGCTTGTCCCACATATCCCAAAAATCGCCTGTCATTCGCCACATATTTGCATTTTTTGCAAGGTGCTTTGCGTTTTCGATTTTTGCAGGCCCCGGTGAAAGTGACAGTACCATATCCCTGCCGCAATTATCAATCGCTTTTCTAATCATTTCAATTTCATAGTAAGCACTGTACGGTGTGTCCCACTGCCTGAATTCCGTTACCGCAATATCATCGCATTTAATAAAATCTACACCCCAAGATGCGTAAAGTTCAAAAATACTGTTATAATAATCTTGCGCACCTTCGCAGTTTTTCAACCCATACATATCTGTGTTCCAAGAGCAAACACTAAAATGGTGGGCAATATCTCGCGCAGTAAATTTACTGTTTTTAACAGGCGTGTTTTTATGCACGGCTTGGCGAGGAATTCCGCGCATAATATGTATTCCGAATTTTAAGCCGAGGGAGTGAATATAGTCGGCAATTTCTTTAAAGCCTTTTCCGCCTTTTGAACTCGGAAATCTGTTTTCGGCAGGGATAAGCCTGCCGTATTCATCCATATCAAGTTCGGTGAAATTATTATAATCGTTGTCCTTTGCTTTAGGTTCATACCACTGAATATCGCAAACAACATATTCCCAACCGTAATCTTTAAGATTTTTTGCCATATAATCGGCATTTTCTCTTAATTCTTTTTCGTTAACCGCCGCACCGAAGCAGTCCCAGCTGTTCCAGCCCATAGGCGCAGTTTTAGCCAAAGTCTGATGTGACATTTTTGCCCCTCCAAATGTATTTATGCCTTTATATTATAATCCGGAAAACCTATTGTCAATAATTATATGAAAATTATACTTTTTTATATGATTGTTTTAATTAAAATCAAAATTTCTTGCACGCAAGGGGGCATTGTGCTATTCTAAAAGATATGGAAAATAAATTATATAAATATGAGCTTCACTGCCATACGGGCTGTGTTTCACGCTGCGGCAGAGTGGAGCCTGAAGAAATTGTAAAACTTTATATTGAAAACGGGTATGACGGAATAGTTGTTACCGACCATTACAGCCCAATGACTTTTACACCTAATTGGCGACCTCAAAAGCAGGTGGATTTTTACCTTTCGGGGTACAGGAGAATGAAAAGGGAGGCTGAACGGTTAAATCCCGATTTTACCGTTTTGCTTGGTATGGAACTGCGCCATTATGGTACTGCGAATGATTATTTGATTTACGGTGTAAACGAAGATTTTATTTATGCAGCAGGAAATTTGATGAAGCCTTGGGAGAAAAAAGTATATGATATGTGCCACAAAAACGGTTTTCTTGTTTTTCAGGCACATCCTTTCAGAGCGGGAATAAGGCAGTGCGACGAAAGATATATTGACGGAATTGAAATATATAACGGAAAAACCCAGAAAGCACTTAACGAAAAAGCTGAAGCGTGGGCAAAGCGAAGCGGTAAGTTTGTGTGTTCAGGTTCGGACTTTCATACAAAGGCACATACTGCACGCGGCGGTATTATTACCAAAGTGCCTATCAAGTCAAATTCCGATTTGCTGAATGTACTGAAAAGTCAAGATTTTGAAATAATAAAAACTTATTGATTTTTTCTTGCATAATTTGTAACATAATAGTTAAAACAAAGTAAAAAAGTCGAAAGATTGTTGACGATTTCGGCTTTATATTATATAATAATTTTTAAATTAGATATTAGATGTTAAAAGGAGGGACGTATATGTGGCTTGATAAAAATAATATTGAAACAATTTATGCACCTGAAAAGCGAGATTATAAAAAAGAACTTTTTGAAGCTGTAAAAAAATGTGCAATAAATATTGCCAAAAAGCGTTCCGGTTTTCGTAAAGAGTCGCGTAAAATCCTCCTTGAAAGCAGGAAAAAATCATACGATGAAATAAAAGACAGAATTAAAACAGACCCAAAGGTAATTTTGTTTTCCACATTTGACGGGCGCAGTTACGGTGACAGCCCGAAAGCGATTTATGAATATATGCTTTCAAACGAAAAGTTTGATGATTATACTTTTGTGTGGGCGTTTCGCAATCCTAAGCAATTTACTTTTGTTTTGGATAACCCTAACACTTATATCGTTACCGTTAATACAAAGGATTATGAAATTGCAACTGCAACTGCAAAATATTGGATTTATAATTACAGGATGAGTGACCACATTTATCCAAAGCCTGACCAAGTATATATTCAGCTTTGGCACGGCACCCCGCTTAAGCGACTCGGATATGATATTAACATTTCAGACAATGCGATGAATTCAAAAAGTGAAATCCGTGAAAAATATAAGGTGGACGCAAGCAAGTTTAAATATATTCTTGCCCCGTCGCATTTTGCAGGTGAAAAGTTTATTTCCGCTTGGAATTTGGAAGCAATCGGAAAAACGGATACGGTTTTGGAACTCGGCTATCCGCGAAACGATTTTTTGGCTAATTACACCAAAAGCGATGTAGAAGAAATAATTGAAAATCTTAATCTTCCCCGCGACAAAAAGTATATTCTTTATGCTCCTACCTGGAGGGATAATCAGCACCAAGCAGGTATCGGCTATACCTATAAAACGGAAGTTGATTTTGATAAATTAAGGCAGGCACTCGGGGATGAATATATCATTCTTTTCAGGGCGCATTACCTTGTTGCAAATTCCTTTGATTTTGATAAATATAAAGGCTTTGTATATAATGTATCAAAAGTTAATGATATTAACCACCTTTATGTTATTTCCGATTTGCTCGTGACCGATTATTCATCAGTATTTTTTGATTACGGCAATCTCAAAAGGCCGGAGATTTTTTATATGTATGACCTTGATGCATACGGTTCTGAAATTCGTGGCTTTTATATTGACCTTGATGAACTTCCCGGCCCGATTGTAAAAACAGAAGATGAACTGATAAAAGCAATTAAAAATGCCGAAAGTGACAGAAGCTTTGATGAAAAATATAAAGCGTTCAACGCAAAGTTTAATTACCTTGATGACGGTAAGGCGGCACAGCGTGTTACGGAAGCAATTATAGAGGAATAAGGTCTATATGATAACCACCTGTTTGTGTAGGTGGTTATTCTTTTACTAAAAGGCGAAAATGTATAATTAAATTAAGTGCAAATTTTGTTGAAGTGTGTTATAATTTTTTTTGGTGATATATATGTGGTGGATTTTTGCTTTGCTTTCTGCAGTATTTGCAGCACTTACATCAATTCTTGCAAAAGTGGGTATTGAAGATGTTGATTCAACTTTGGCTACTGCTATAAGAACGGTGGCTGTCGTCGGAATGTCTTGGCTTATGGTGTTTATTACAAATACTCAATCGGGTATTTCAAGCATCAGTAAAAAAAGCTGGATATTTTTAATTCTTTCCGGCCTTGCAACAGGTGCGTCGTGGCTTTGCTATTATAAAGCCATTCAAATGGGCGATGTTTCAAAAGTTGTGCCTATTGATAAGCTGAGTGTTTTATTTACACTCATACTTGCTTTTATATTCCTGCACGAAGAATTTAATGTTAAGTCGCTTATCGGTTCAATTCTCATCACGGCGGGAACACTTTTTATGGTTTTATAAGCCATATAAAACAGTGCAGTATATAAAGAAATAGAAGTATATTAAATTACAAAAGACCTGTTTAAGCTTGGCTTAAACAGGTCTTTTGCTGTATATTATGTATTTTTATTATCCGTTGCTTGGGTGCGGCATATATTGGTAAAGTTCAAGTGCAAGCTTGTTAACAGGAAGAGTTTGCACAACAATTTTGCCAGGTCCGGTTACAACTGTGTTGAAAAGCCCTTCACCGCCGAAGAAAATATTTTTAGCTCCCTTAACCGTTTGAATATCCATACTGCAAGTACCGTCCATAATTGCAAGGTGGCCGGTATCAAGCACAAGCTGTTCGCCTGCCTGAAGGTTATATTCAACTGTTGAACCGTCAAGTTCAACAAACACAATGCCCTCACCGTCAAATTTCTGCATAATAAAGCCTTCGCCGCCAAATAAACCTGTGCCAAGGCTCTTTTTGAAATAGACTGACATATTAACACCCGGTGTCGATGCTAAAAATGCACTCTTTTGGCAAATTATTTGCTCACCCGGATGAATTTCAATCGCACGAATGTTACCCGGGCGGCAGCTTGTAAAAGAAATCATACCTTTTCCGCCGCGACAGGTGTATCTGTTTTGAAACATTTTGTCTTTCGCAAGTAATCTGCCGATTGCTTTGCCGAGGCCGCCGTTTGTCGTGGTTTCCATAACCATATTAGGTGTCATCCAGCTCATACCGCCGCCCTCGGTAATCATTTGCTCGCCGTCATCCAAATGGCAAATAAGTGCCGGAAACGGTGCGCCTTTAATTTCATATTGCATAGCATATTCTCCTTAAATTTTTTGTAAAATATTCACTAACCCGAATGGGTGAAAAAGCATATAGATTTTCAAGGATATAATATCATATGTTTACTATTTATTCAATATGTTTAAATAATATTTATTAAAATTGCATATTGCACTTAATAAAATATAGGTATATAATTACATTGATTTATAAATATATAATTTATTCAGTTGGAGAAAATTATGAAAAATTTTTTAGATAAAGATTTTTTACTTGAAAGTGAAACAGCAAAAAAGCTGTTTCACGAATGGGCAGAAAAAATGCCTATTTGCGATTACCACTGCCATTTAAGTCCGCAGGAAATTTATGAAAATAAACAGCCTGAAAATATTTCGGATTTATGGCTTTCGGGTGACCATTATAAATGGAGAGCTATGCGTTCCTGCGGTGTTGATGAAAAATATTGCACCGGTGACGCAACTCCTAAAGAAAAGTTTGAAAAATTCGCTTATACCTTGCAGTATTGTATCGGCAATCCGCTTTACCACTGGGCGCATATTGAACTTCAAAGGTATTTTGGAATTGATACTCCGCTTAATGCCAAAACAGCGGATGATATTTACGAGCGTGCAAATAAAGCTATCAGCGAGGGCGATTTTGCACCGCAGAGCCTTATTATGAAAAGCAATGTAAAAGTTGTTTGCACAACCGATGACCCGATTGATGATTTAAAATATCACAAGCTTTTAAAAGAGGTTGACGGTTTTAACTGTAAGGTATTGCCTACTTTCCGCCCGGATAAAGCACTTAACATTAACCTTGACGGTTTTGCAGATTATATTAAATCACTCGGCGAGGTTGCAGGTGTTGATATTAAAAATGTTGATGATGTAATCACCGCTCTTTTAAACAGAGTTGAATATTTTCATTCGGTAGGCTGCCGTGTTTCTGACCAAGCTTTTGGCTGCCCGCCATACGCAGTGGCTGATAAGGATGAAGTAAACGCTGTGTTTAACAAAGCTATGAATGGTGAAAAGCTTACAGATTATGAATGTGATGTATATAAAACACCTATTGTAATCGCACTCGGCGAAAAGTATCATGAGCTTGGCTGGACTATGGAAGTTCATATCGGTGCTATGCGTAATAATAACACACTTATGTTTAACAAGCTCGGTGCAGATACAGGCTTTGATTCGGTAGGGGATGATAATATCGCAAAGCCTCTTTCAAGGCTTCTTGATTCACTTAATGTTAATGATAAATTGCCGAAAACAATTTTGTTTAATCTTAATGATAAGGATAATACCGTTCTTGCTACAATGCTCGGCAACTTCCAATCAAGTGACGCACAGTCAAAAGTTCAGTTCGGCCCTGCTTGGTGGTTTTTAGATACTATGGACGGAATGACTGCACAGATGAAATCACTTGCAAATCTCGGCGTACTCGGCAAATTTGTGGGTATGGAAACTGACAGCCGCTCATTCACATCATATGGCAGGCACGAATATTTCAGAAGAATTATGTGCAACCTTATCGGCTCTTGGGTTGAAAACGGTATGTATGCTTATGATGAGGATATACTAAAAGAAATTGTTGAGGGTATTTCATATAACAACGCAATAAATTATTTTGATTTTGAATAATATCATATATGGAGGACTTATTATGAATCTTAATTTAAGACCTAAAGAAGAATGTACTTTTGATGAAGTTTCACTTGGTGAAATTATGCTTCGTCTTGACCCGGGCGAAGGCAGAATTAAAACTGCCCGTTCTTTTCGTGCTTGGGAAGGCGGCGGTGAATACAATGTAGCAAGGGGACTTCGCCGTTGCTTTGGTTTAAAAACATCTGTTGTTACTTCTTTTGCTGAAAACGAAATCGGCTACCTTATGGAAGATCTTATTCTTCAGGGCGGTGTTGATACTTCCCTTATTAAATGGGTACCGTATGACGGAATCGGCAGAAATGTAAGAAACGGTATCAACTTTACAGAGCGTGGCTTCGGTATTCGCGGTGCTGTCGGTGCTTCTGACAGGGGCAATACTGCCGCTTCTCAAATTAAACCGGGTGATATTGATTGGGATTATATTTTCGGCACACTCGGTGTTCGCTGGCTTCATACTGGCGGTATTTATGCCGCTCTTTCAGAAGACAGTGCAAATACTGTAATTGAAGCAGTTAAAAAAGCTAAACAGTATGGCACAATCGTATCTTATGACCTTAACTACCGCCCATCACTTTGGAAAGGTATCGGCGGTCAGGCAAAAGCGCAGGAAGTTAATAAGGAAATTGCCAAGTATGTTGATGTTATGATTGGTAATGAAGAGGACTTTACAGCTTCACTCGGATTTGAAGTTGAGGGTAATGACGCTGAACTTAAAGAGCTTAATATGGACGGCTATTACAAGATGATTGATACTGTAACAAAGGCTTATCCTAACTTTAAGGTAATTGCTACAACTCTTCGTACAGTCAAAACCGCTACCGTTAATGAATGGAAAGCTATTTGCTGGGCAGACGGAAAGATTTATAATTCAATTCAGTATCCTGAGCTTGAAATTATGGACCGTGTCGGCGGCGGCGACTCTTTCGCATCAGGTCTTATTTACGGCCTTATGACTTATGAAGACCCGCAAAAAGCAGTTAACTACGGTGTTGTTCACGGTGCACTTGCTATGACTACCCCTGGTGATACTTCAATGGCTTCTCTTAAGGAAGTTGAAGCAAAGGTAAACGGCGGTTCAGCCAGAGTTCAGAGATAACATTACGGTGTGACTTATTAAATTAACAGGAGATATAAATTATGTCTAATAAAATTGAAACACTTGCAAAAATTCAAGAGGTCGGCATTGTTGCAGTAGTTCGTGCTACTTCAATCGAGCAGGCTGAAAAAATTACAGACGCTTGTATTGCAGGCGGTGTTGCTGCTATCGAGCTTACATTTACCGTTCCTCACGCAGACAAGCTTATTGAAGCTATGAGAGCTAAATATTCAAGCGGAGAAATCATTATCGGCGCAGGCACAGTTATGGATGCCGCTACTGCCCGTATCGCTATTTTAGCCGGTGCAGAATATATTGTTTCACCTTATTTCGACCCTGAAACAGTAAAAACATGTAATCGTTACGGTATTCCGTCAATGCCGGGTATTTATACCCCAACCGAAGCTGTGCATGCTATGGAATGCGGCGCAGATGTGCTTAAAGTATTCCCCGGCGATATTGCAACACCTTCTTTCATTAAAGATATTCACGGCCCTATTCCTAATGCTGTTATGATGCCGTCAGGCGGTGTTGATGTTGATAATGTTAAGGATTGGATTAAAGCCGGTGCAGTAGCTGTAGGCGCAGGTTCTTCACTTATCAAGGGTGCAAAAACAGGCGATTATGATTTAATTACAGAAACCGGTAAGCTCTTTGTTGAAAGAATTAAAGAAGCAAGAGCCGAAATGAAAAAGTAATTATTATACTTTTGCTAATGATAAAAGCCACGAATTTTACTTGTGAAGCAAAATTCGTGGCTTTGTTTATTTGTGATTTATAACTTGTACCATAAAAACACGCTTTCCTTTGTGTCTGCACATATCTGCAAGCTGCATTAAGCTTTCATCTTTTCCATTCCAAAACAAAGTGAATTCATCAGCGTAATCAGATACTAAATCATTTCTAATTTTATACGCTTGTTTTGTTTCAACATTTTTTTCAAGTTCAATTATTGTGTGTGGTATTTTATATTTTTCAACATATGAAATCACTTCTTTATCAATCAAACTTTCGTTACCGCAAATAACATGACTAACATTTTGAGAAATGTAATAATCCATGTTTTTCAGCAGTATATCATTGTTACTTATAAGCGCCAAAACCATTATATCACCTCAAAAAGAATTCACCATAATGATGTTATTATAACACCATTTTTGTTTTGGCACAATATTTTCACTATAATTAAGTCATAATAATGTCAAGAGGTTTGATTATGGAAGATAAAATTGTTAGATATACATTAAGAGTTGACAGACACTTATTTAAGAAATTCAGGTATATTGCAGAAAGTGAAGGCCGTTCTGCAAATAAAGAAATTGAGCAATATTTAAAAAAGCGAGTTGCTCAATTTGAAGAGGAAAATGGAAAAATTGAAATAGAAGATAAATAAACAAAACGCCACGAGGTTATCTTTTACCTCGTGGCTTTGTTTATTTTTCTTTTACTGCTGTGTTTTCACTGCCTTTAAATACAACGAATTTATCATAAAGAAATTCTGTGGTCATATTGCATGCCATTGTGCAGGCTAAAACTATGTAGTTAATAGCTGTTACATCGGCATATTTTGCTGTGAAATAGTTACCTAAAAGTGTAGAAACAGGGGTAAATACACAGTAAAATGCAAGTACCTTGAGCATTGCGATAGGTACATTTGCCGCTGACTTGAAAGTGAATTTGCGGTTAAAGGTGAAATTCCAAATTACCGAAAGAAGAAGTGCAATAAGGTACATCGGCCCGTATTCGTTTGACATAATTTTTGCGAAAGTTCGGTTAGTTTCCATTAAATTTTGCAAAAAAGGAAGCTCGATTATAACTTCACTCATAAGGGTAAAGCTTAATATTTGAATAATACCTGCCGAAGCCGAAAAAAGTGCAAATTTAATAAATTGCCATACTCCGCCTTTTGATTTCTTTTCGTCACTCATTTGAAAACTCCTTTATAGTAATTTGTTTTATTTTATCATATTATCATATAGGATATATGATTTCAATATTACCAGTCGTATTTTGTAAGCTTGCCCTTTTGGCTTAAAGCCGGGTAACCCCACTGCCTTAACACCTCATAAGTGCCGATTGCAACTGCATTTGAAAGGTTAAGACTTCTGATTATTCCGCGCATAGGAAGTCTTACGCAAGAATCGTGATTTGCTTTTAGCAGTTCTTCCGGCAAGCCTTTTGTTTCCTTGCCGAAAACAAGGAACGCACCGTTTTTATATGTCATATCCGAATGTGCCTGCTCCGCTTTTGTGGAAAAATAGTAAAAATCAGCACCCTTGTTTTTTTCAAAAAATTCTTCTGTGCTGTCATAATATGTAATATCAAGCTTGTCCCAATAATCAAGCCCTGCTCTTTTAACCTGCTTGTCCGTAATGGTAAACCCCATAGGCCCTACAAGATGAAGCTTTGCGCCTGTGGCCGCGCAGGTTCTTGCAATATTGCCTGTATTTTGCGGTATTTCAGGTTCAATAAGTGCAATGTTAAGCGAGTATTCCATTTATATATACCTCTTTTATATCTAATTTCTCATCAAGAAATACTAAATCTGCACACTTGCCTGCGGCAATTGAACCGATGTTTTTATCTTCATTTATTGATTTTGCCGGGTTAATTGTGCAAGCTTTAAGTGCTGTTTTAAAATCAATGCCGAATTCAATAAGATTTTTAAATTCTGTGTGGAGATTTGATATTGAAGCCGCTATCGTTCCGTCTTCAAGTACCGCATATTTACCGTTTGGTTTTACAAAAACAGCCTGCCCGCCAAGTTCAAATTCACCTTCGCCGAGGCCTGCGCCACGCATTGAATCGCTTATGGCAATGCCTCTGTCCTCACCCAAAATTTTGAAAGCATTTCTTAAAACCGTAGGGCAAATGTGACCTCCGTCACAAATAAGCTCACACATCACCCTGTCATCATCAAGCACTGTGCCCACAATACCTGCCTGCCTGTGATTCATCGGTGTCATCGCATTGAAAAGGTGGGTTGCGTGGTTAATTCCGCAGTTTATTGCCGCTTTGCATTCATCTGCATTTGCCTGCGAATGCCCGATTGAAACGCCGGTGTATTTTTTTGCGTGGTTAATAAATTCACAGCTTTCAAAAGCTTCCGGTGCAATTGTAATCAGCTTAATAAGAGAATTGCTTTTTTCCCAAAGGGTATCAAATTCTTCTGTTGAGCCTGCGCGTACATAATCACCGTTTTGCGCGCCTTTTTTGCCCATTGCAATATAAGGTCCTTCAAGGTTTATGCCTGCAATTTTTGAACCCTTGTGATTTTCTCTTTTATATTCACTTATGGTTTCAACAATTTTTTCAAGCCTTTTTTGCGGCAAGGTCATTGAAGTCGGGCAAAATGATGTTACACCGTGCTTTGCAAGCTCATTTGCCATTTTTTCAAGGCCTGCTTTGTCAGCGTCCGATGCGTCACCGCCGGCACATCCGTGAATATGTATATCCACAAAACCGGGAATTAAAATTGTGCCCGCCATATCTTTTCCGTCACCGTCAATTATGCCTATTTGTTTTATGATTCCGTTTTCAACTTCAATATCGCCGAATTCTTTTTCAAAATTTTCATTAAAAAAAGTACAATTTTTAAAAATCATTATTCATTTTCCTTTGCAATTTTATAGGCAAGCTCTTCAAGCTGTTCAAAATGCTCGAATGTGCTGATTTCTTTTCTTAATGCAGCACCGCCGCGAATACCTTTTGTGTAATATGCTGCGTGGTGGCGTGCTTCTCTCATAGCGGTGTATTCGCCTTTGTATTCAATAATTTTTTGAATGTGTTTGAGCATAACAACCATTTTTTCGTTTATGCTTACATCCGGCAAAACCCTGCATTCATTAAGGTATGCGTTAATTCTTCTGAATATCCACGGGTTGCCGAGCGCACCCCTGCCAATCATTATGGCGTCACAATTTGTTTTTTCAAACATAATTGCGGCGCTTTGCTCATCAACAATGTCACCGTTTGCTATTACGGGAATATCAACCGCTTTTTTAACCTTTGCAATAATATTATAATCGACCTTGCCTGAATACATTTGCATTCTGGTTCTTCCGTGTACGGTTATGGCAGCCGCACCGTTTTTTTCTGCAATTTTCGCAAGTTCAACTGCGGTTATGTTTTCATCATCCCAGCCTTTTCGTATTTTTACCGTTACGGGAATATCAACAGCCTTGCTGACTGCTTTTATTATCTCACCTGCCAAAAGCGGATTTTTCATAAGGCTTGCACCGCCGCCGTTCATAGCGATTTTGGGCGCCGGGCAACCCATATTTATGTCAATAATATTTGGGTGATATTTTATGCACATTTTTGCCGCCTGTGCCATTATTTCAGGGTTGTCACCGAAAATCTGCACACCTGCGGGGTTTTCAATTTCACCCAGGGTTAAAAGCTCGCCGCTCTTTTTATCCCCCATGGTAAGCCCTTTTGATGATACCATTTCGCTTACCGTGTAGCCTGCACCGTAATTTATGCAAAGTTCACGAAAAGCTCTGTCGGCAATGCCTGCCATCGGCGCTAAAAATACATTGTTTTCAAATTCAACATCTTTTATTTTCATATTTATTACCTTATTTGTATTACTTGCAACTAATATATCACAATATCAATTGTAAATCAATTAAATATATGATATAATATTACGATTTTAAATAAAGGAATTGGACTTATGAAGCTTCTTGTTTTAGACGGAAACAGCATTGTAAACCGTGCTTTTTACGGAATAAAATTATTAACAACCAAAAGCGGAGAATATACCAATGCAATTTACGGTTTTTTAAATATTCTTTTAAAGCTTGAAGATGTTTGCACACCTGACGCGGTGGCAGTTGCATTTGATGTGCATGCGCCTACTTTCAGGCATAAAATGTATGATGAATATAAAGCCGGCAGAAAGGGTATGCCTGATGAACTCCGCTCTCAAATGCCGGTGTTAAAAGAAATACTCAATTCCCTCGGTATCAAAACGATTGAAAAAGAGGGCTGGGAAGCGGACGATATTTTAGGTACGCTTGCTTTCGCTTGCAGAAATAACGGTGACGAGTGTTTTATCGCAACGGGTGACCGTGATTCGCTTCAGCTTGCGCACGGCGGTGTTAAGGTTTTGCTTGCAAGAACTAAAATGGGGCAGGCGGTAACAGATATTTATGATGAAAAAGCGATTGATGAAGAATACGGTGTTACACCGCAGGAGCTTATTCAGGTAAAGGCACTTCAGGGGGATACATCCGATAATATTCCGGGTGTTGCAGGTGTAGGTGCAAAAACCGCGCTTGACTTGATTTTCCGATTTCATAATCTTGATTATATTTATGACAATCTTGATGAACTTGATATAAAGCCGGGTGTTAAAGCCAAACTTAAAAATGATAAAGAAAAAGCGTATCTTTCGCTGAAACTCGGTACAATCAGCACCGAAGCACCGATTGATACCGATATAAATTCATATGTAATTAAAGATAAGGATGAGCAAAAGGCGGTATCGCAATTTGTAAGGCTTGAACTTTTTTCGCTTATTCCAAAGTTTAATCTTGACCCTAATAAAGCCGGTGAAATTGAAGTTGAGGAGCAAAAGGAGAGAAAGCTTAACCGCTTAACTTGTGTTGACGCTGATTATTTGCTTGATAAAACTAAAAACAGCGATGTGTTCTTTTATCCTAATATAGTAGACGGCAGCGTTGCGGATTTATATTTCGCATTTGATGATGAAATTATCGTAATGCCTTGCGAAACACCGGAGTATTCATATTTTGTACGCACCTTTTTTGAAGATGAAAGTGCAAATAAATTTACTTATAATACTAAAGAACTGCACCGCCTTGCCTGCAAATATAATGTTGAACTTAAAAGTGTAAAGGGCGATTTAATGCTCAGCGCTTATCTTTTAAGGCCGAGCGACAGCAATTATGATATTTCACATCTTTGCCTTGAATACGGTGTGAAAATTCCCGAGTATTTGAATTCACTCGGCAACAGGGATGAAATAGTTGAGCTTTCATCTGTAATTAAACCTCTTTTTGAAAAGACGGATAAGCTTATTGATGAAGCATGTGAAAGAAACCTTCTTGAAGAAATTGAACTTCCGCTTTCCCGTGTGCTTGCAAAAATGGAATATGTCGGTTTTGAAGTTGATAAAGACGGAATTGAAGCTTTCGGCAAAATGCTTGGTGAAAGAATAAAAGATTTGACCGAGTCGATTTATCAAAGTGTGGGATATGAATTTAATATCAACTCACCTAAACAGCTCGGTGTCGCTCTTTTTGAAGAGCTTAAATTACCGTGCAAAAAAAAGACGAAAACAGGTTATTCAACTAACGCAGAAGTGCTTGAAAGCTTGGTTAACGAACATCCTGCAATCAGCCAAATTCTTGAATTTCGCTCTCTTTCAAAGCTTAAGTCAACATATTGTGACGGACTTTTGAAAGTTATCGGTGATGACGGAAGAATTCATACCCGTTTTAATCAAGTCGAAACCAGAACGGGCAGAATTTCATCACTTGAACCTAATTTGCAAAATATCCCGATAAGAACAGAACTCGGCAGTCAAATGCGCAAGTTTTTCATTGCCGGCAGCGGCAAAAAGCTTGTTGATGCCGATTACAGCCAAATTGAACTTCGTGTTCTTTCTGACCTTTCGGGTGATGAAAATATGATAAACGCATTTAACAGCGGTGATGATATTCACACTATCACAGCGTCGCAGGTATTTAACTTGCCTGTTGATATGGTTACACCGCAAATGCGCAGCAGGGCAAAGGCTGTTAATTTCGGTATTGTTTACGGTATCGGTGCATTTTCTCTTGCCAAGGATATCGGCGTATCAAATAAAGAAGCCAAGCAGTATATAGATAATTATCTTGCACATTACAGCGGTGTTAATGACTATATGCAAAAAATGATTGACCTTGCTAAAGATAAGGGATACAGCGAAACCCTGTTTCACAGAAAAAGATATTTGCCTGAACTTGCGTCATCTAATCATATGATGCGTGCATTCGGCGAGCGTGTGGCAAGGAATATGCCTATTCAGGGTACTGCCGCAGATATTATCAAAATTGCTATGGTTAAAGTTGATGACAGGCTTGCAAAGGAAAATATGAAATCACGCTTAATTCTTCAGGTACACGATGAACTTATAGTAGAAGCGCCTGAAGATGAAGCGCAAAAAGCACTTGAAATCGTGACGGAAGAAATGGAAAATGCCTGCAAAATGAAAGTTCTTCTTCGTGCAGACGGAAAAATCGGCAACACCTGGTTTGACGCGCATTAAGTTTAAATATGATTAGTATAGAAAAATTCAGTAAAGAACATCTTGATGATGTATATAAAATCGAATGTGCCTGCTTTTCACACCCGTGGAGCAAGGCAGACCTTGAAAATCAGCTTGGGCTTGATACCTCCTGTTTCGTTGTTGCACTTGACGGTGAAACGGCGGTCGGATATATGGGACTTCAAATATTTTGCGGTGAAGGGTATGTGACCAATGTTGCTGTTTTACCCGAATACCGCAGGCAAGGCATTGCACAAAAGCTTATTTTAAAAGAACTTGAAAATGAAATGAATTTCATTACTTTGGAAGTCAGAAAAAGCAATGCCCCGGCAATAAATTTGTATCAAAAAATGGGCTTTGAAAATGTAGGCATTCGCCCTCGCTTTTATACCGCACCGGATGAAGATGCGGTAATTATGACGAAAAACATCAAACCCGGCGAATGATATAAGCTTTGTGGGGCGAACATTGTTTGCCTGCTTATGACTATATAATTTTATTTAAGGATAAAGAATATGAAAATTTTAGGAATTGAGTCGTCTTGTGATGAAACAGCTTGTGCTGTTGTTGAAGATGGACGAAAAGTTTTATCAAATATAGTTGCAACTTCGCTTGAAGAGCATAAGCTTTACGGCGGTGTTGTGCCGGAAATTGCATCAAGGCGGCACGCGGAATCAATCAGCGGTGTGGTTAGGGAAGCACTTGAAAAAGCAAACTGCACTATGGATGATATTGACGCTGTTGCGGTAACATATGCGCCGGGATTGATAGGCGCATTGCTTGTGGGTGTCAACTTTGCAAAAGGGTTGGCTTTTGCAAGCGGTACTCCGCTTGTTCCTGTTCATCATTTAAGGGGGCATATTGCATCTAATTATATTTCAAGTGATGTCAAGCCACCGTTTTTATGCCTTGTTGTAAGCGGCGGGCATTCACACATAGTTGCGGTAAATGATTATACGGATTTTGAGATTATCGGCAAAACCCGTGATGATGCCGCAGGTGAAGCACTTGATAAAGCAGGGCGTACAATGGGGCTTGCTTATCCGGGCGGAATCAGTATTGATAAAATCAGCAAGCAGGGTGATGAAAATGCATTTAAATTTCCGCACCCTAAAGTTACAGGCAGTAAATATGATTTTTCATTTTCCGGGCTTAAAACAAGCGTTATAAATACCGTGCATAACGCTAAACAAAAGGGCGAAGAGATAAATGTGGCAGATTTGGCGGCTTCTTTCCAAAAAAGTGTTGTGGATTGCCTTATTCAAAACCTTGAAAAAGCCGGTGTTGATAAAAATTTCAAAAAAATTGTAATAGCCGGCGGTGTTTCTGCAAATTCTAAATTAAGACGAGAAGCAGAAAAATTGTGTAAAAAGCATAATTGGCAGCTTTATTTACCTGAGCTTAAATATTGCGGTGACAATGCGGCAATGATTGCGTCGCAGGGATATTATGAATTTATAAGCGGTGTTACGGCAGATGAAAGTTTAAACGCATATGCCACAATGGCGATTGATAAACCCTACGAAAAACAAAACTGATAAAAAAATCACAAAAGAATTTAATAATATTATGTGTTATTGTTACATTTTAATGAATTTTGCCGACTGCTATTGAATTTTCACCAAACTTTGATATAATGAGTAAGAATGAAATTGGAAGACTATAATTGTTTTTCACTTTGGTTCAATTTGTTTGTAAATAATTTCAAAGGAGAATAAAGATATGGAATCAAATCTTACTTCTAACAAGTCACTTCTTACTTGGCTTGACGAAAAAGTAGAACTCCTTAAGCCATCAAACATTTTATGGATTGACGGTTCAAAGGAACAAATCGACGCTCTTAAAAAAGAAGCTGTTGAAACAGGCGAAATGGTAAAGCTTAATGATGAGCTTCTTCCTGATTGCTACCTTCACAGAACAGCAGAAAACGATGTTGCTCGTGTTGAAGATAGAACTCTTATCTGCACAACAAAGGAAGAGGACGCAGGTCCTACTAACCACTGGATGGCTCCTGATAAGTGCTACAAGATGCTTTATGACATTGCTGCCGGCTCATATGAAGGCAGAACAATGTATATCATCCCTTATTCAATGGGTCCTGTTGGTTCACCTATGTCAAAAATCGGTATCGAAATCACAGACTCAATCTATGTTGTTCTTAATATGAACATTATGACAAGAGTAGGCAAGAAAGTTCTTGACGCTCTTGGAGATTCAAATGACTGGGTACGCGGTATGCACTGCAAATGTGATGTTGATCCTGAAAAGAGATGGATTTGCCAGTTCCCTGAAGATAACACTATTATTTCTGTTAACTCAGCTTACGGCGGAAATGTACTTCTCGGTAAGAAGTGCTTTGCTCTTCGTATAGCTTCATACCTTGGTAAGAACGAAGGTTGGCAGGCAGAACATATGCTTATCCTTGGCCTTCAGAAGCCAAACGGCGATATTAAGTATATCTGCGCTGCATTCCCATCAGCTTGCGGTAAGACAAACCTTGCTATGCTTATCCCACCTGAAGGATACCAGAGAAAAGGTTACAAAGTATGGTGCGTAGGTGACGATATTTCTTGGATTAAGAAAGGTCCTGACGGACGCCTTTATGCTATCAACCCTGAAAACGGTTTCTTCGGTGTAGCACCTGGTACTAACGAAAAGTCTAACCCTAACGCTCTTGCTTCAACAAAGAAGGGTACAATCTTTACAAATGTAGCTCTTAACCTTGATAACAACACTGTATGGTGGGAAGGTCTTGATAAGAACCCACCTACAAACGCAATTGACTGGAAGGGTAACCCTTGGAACGGTCAGACAAGCGAAGAAAAGGGCGCACATCCAAACTCAAGATTTACAGCTCCTGCTGTTAACTGCCCTTGCATTTCATCTGAATTTGAAAATCCAAACGGTGTTCCTATTTCAGCATTCGTATTCGGCGGCCGCCGTGCAAAGCTTACTCCGCTTGTATATCAGTCAAAGAACTGGAATCACGGTGTATTCGTAGGTTCAATTATGGGTTCTGAAACAACTGCTGCTGCAACAGGTCAAGTTGGTGTTATTCGCCGTGACCCTATGGCAATGCTCCCATTCTGCGGCTACAATATGGGCGATTATTGGAAGCACTGGATTGAAATCGGTGAATCTCTTGATGAAGATAAAGCACCTAAGATTTTCAATGTTAACTGGTTCCGTAAAGATGACGAAGGTAACTTCTTATGGCCTGGTTTTGGTGATAACCTCAGAGTTCTTGATTGGATTATTGACCGTTGCGAAGGCAAGGTTGACGCTCAGGAAACAGCTATCGGTTATCTTCCATATGCTAAGGATATTAACCTTGAAGGCCTTGATATGACAGAAGCTGACCTTGAAAAGATTCTTGATGTTGATAAGGATGCTTGGAAAGAAGAACTTAAGGGTGTTGACGAACTTTATGCTAAGTTCGGCGATAAGCTTCCTAAAGAGCTTTCAGATGTTCTCAATGAAGTAAAATCAAATCTTGATAAATAATTATCTCTTTTGAAATAATATGAAGCACGGTGTAGATTTATCTGCACCGTGCTTTTTTGATGTTTACATATAGGTTGGAATTTTATATAATATATTTGAAATACTTTGCAAAAAATCAATTATTAAGGTGTGAGGTTTTATGAAAAAACGAATAAAGGAATTTATTGAATATTATAAAGAATTAGGATTTAGCAAAATCTTTTGGTATTTACTCAGCATTGCGTATTTTATATTTGATATGTGGTTTATGTGGAATGAAATGAGTTATGTTGGTTATATAAAAGAAAATTATATTTATTTTTTTAAAGAGCCTTTAGAATTTTTATACCCTTGTGTATATCCGATTGTGATAGCAATAGTCATTCTGCTTGAATTCTTATTAAAAAAAGTAAACAAGTTAAGTATTATTTTGAATTATGTACTTATTACAGTATTATTTGGGTTTAATTACTTCTACGCATTATATATTTTTTCACAAGGATAGGAGATATTCTTTATGAAATACTTTGCAAAAAATCAATTATTAAGGTGTGAGGTTTTATGATAACAGATAAAAATTCCGGCAAAAGGGATATAGGAATAAAAATAATTTCCGTCCTTATTTGCCTTATCGTTGTATCGTTTCCATTAAGCAAGGCAGCAGATAAAATATGCTACCCATATGTAAAAGCAAAAGCTGTTGCATATTTGTGTAAAAAATACGATGCGAAAATTACAGATTTTAAACTTATTGATTCAAGGCATGCCGGAACATATTGGGATTCATCAAGAGATGAGCTTTTTCAGTTTTTGGCATGGAAAGATTTTGCTTTTGAATTTGAGTACAATGGCAGAAAGTTTTTTGTGAATCGTAATGACGGCAAATTTTATGACGATTATCAGCTTGAAGATATTGAAAATTGGTGTACCGAATGGTTGCAAAAAAATATTGATGAAAATATTGTTGGAATTGAATTGATAATTGATAATTACTTCAATTATATTGCTAATTGTGATAAAAGCAATAATTATGTACTGACTAAAAGCGATACGAAAGAATTTTTAGATAATTACTCTTACGGCAAATATAATTATTATCAAACAATATTTTATTATAACAATTATGACCATTCTAATGAATTAGAATACACAAAACAATTAAAAGCAAAAATTAAAGACAAAATAAAAATATCTGATTATATACATATTTCTAATTCTCCATATCCAAAATTGTTTAAGAATACAAACAAAGCAATTGAAGGATGGGGTACACATTATTATTCTATTAAAAATTATAATTGAGGAAATATATAATGAAAACAAAAATTTATACTCGTTTAATTTCAATAATTATGACAATGAGTGTTGTCATATCTTCAATTTGTTGCTTTCCATACAAATCATTTTCTGCAACATTATACAATGTATCAACTTCTTACTCCGGAAATTACGATTCGGAGTCGCCAATGCAATTTGATGTATATAGTTTGAACAGAAATACATCAACTTTTACAGGACATATAACAATTGATGCTACATCTCTTTCAATAAATATTGATAAAGATGTATCAGGTACAGTTACATTTTATCAAAATTATTATGTTTGCAATTTCAGTTTTAAATATAAATGGCTCGTAATAAGTTTTGATACAACTTTTTCAATAACTGTTTATCCGCGCGAAGGAAAAGCTGTCGGTTATGGTGGTGGAGGTATGCTTGTTCCATCTGCCGATGATTTTGTACTTACAGGAAGCATTGATAATAGTTATAATAAATATTTATCATATAATAGTGATGATATGAAATTATGTATGATGCTATCAAAAGAAATTTATGGTACTGAAAAAGAAGCTTTCCCAAATATGAAATTCTTAAGCCTTATAGACAAAAACTTTTTAAATGGAATTGATAAAGTTCAACTATTTAATACAAAAGACCATAATCCTGATAATGTATCATTTGCATTGCTTCAGAGAAATATTGACAAAGAATCTACAGATTTATTTGTGGTTATTCGGGGAACATTGTGGGATGAATGGCAAGGAAATGTTCAAATAACCGGTAAAAATTATGATTCAAGTTCTACTGTACATAATAATTTTAACAAAGCCAAAGAGTCAATAAAAGATGCAATTTGTGAATATTATAATACTTACTGTAAGAATTATAAAAAAGTAAATTTAATAATTACCGGTCACAGCAGAGGAGCTGCAGTTGCAAATTTATACGCAAAAGAAGCAACAGATACAACAGAAAGTAACGAAAAAAACATTACTGAAACATTAAGAATTCCTAAATTTGACACCGTAACAGCATATACTTTTGCCTGTCCCAATAATGTGAGAATAACAAAAAACAATACAATTGACAAAATCGAGTCTTATAGTAATATTTATAATTATTGGTTTACTACTGATATTGTTCCGTCTGTTCCATTGACAACACCAACAGATGGCTGGAATTATTGGAAATACGGAACTTGTTTTACTATGGATATAACATCATTAGATGACTGGAGTTTTAATAAAGAAATTGCTAATTTTTCGCTTTATCTTTCAGGACCTTTAAACAAAAATATAAAAACTGAATTAAATAATGCATTTTCACAATGGAATTCAATAGAGGAATATTATAATAAACAATTTAAAACTATTTCAGGATATTCACCAAAACAAATTTTATTTGAAAATATAAGCCTTTATGATTTCTTATATAATGCAACATATTTTATGACAAATTCTTATTCAAAACTTTATGGAGTAAAAGCAATAAAAGATATTATAGAGGTACCTCGCTTAAAACCGTTATTATGTTTTGCTATATCAAATATAGGGTCAATATCTACATCGCATCATTATGATACATATAACAAATTTATCAATGGTGACAATAATTCAAATGCATTTGGTGACAGTGAGTTTAAACTTTTTACATATTCGCAGGCGATAAATACATTAAATAATTCTAAAGAAAATTCTGATTTTGCTGTTCAAAATGATAATGCAGTAGCGCCAAATTTAAATGAAGTCCTAAAACTAAAAGAAATCGCAAATCAAAATAATAACAATGAAATACTTGATTGGAATTTAAACAATCCATCTGAATGGTCGGGTATAACTTGGAATAGTACGGGACATGTTGTCGGTATTGATTTTTCATATAAATGGTTAGAGGGCGTTGCTGATTTTTCTGATTTTTCTGAACTCGAAAATCTTGATTTATATGCTAACACTTTTACTAAAATTGACTTATCAGGATGTATAGAACTAAACTCGCTTAACTGTAGTTATAATGATTTATCAAAAAATGGACTTGTGCTGACTGATTGCAATAATTTAAAAACATTATACTGTGATGGATGTGATTTGAGTTTACTCGATTTGTCGGCATTGACTGAATTAAAAAGCTTATCCGGCTCATTTAATAATTTAATTTCTTTAAATCTCGAAAATAACACCAAATTGACTTATGTTAATTGTATTTATAATTATTTAGATGTTCATACAGGAAGTACACTATATAATTATCTATTTGATTATAAAAATAATAATATGGCATATGTTAATTATTTCCAGCAAAAATTACCGAGTAATGCAGTAACAGATGCTTCAGAAATACAAGCACTTGAAAATTTTGCAAAATACGGCACCAATAATAAAGCCCTCGATTGGCTCGATGATAATGAAAAATTATCACTTGAAAAAATTCAAAATAATGTGATGTTTTATTTTGACGGAGAAAAATACAGAGCTGTTATGATTAACATGAATGGACTTGGGGTAAGCGGGACACTTGAACTGTCAGATTTTGACGAATTAAGAATAATAAATTGTGAAGACACTGCTATTTCTAAATTGAATTTGAATAATTGCAATAAACTTCAAGAATTATATTGTTCAAATTCGCAAATTGAAAATTTGACACTCCCAAATAATATTACATCAAGTGATTCTAATTTATTCGTTCTCGAATGTGAAAACAATCACATTGATATAAATATATTTTCTGAGAAAATAATATCAAATATAAAAAAGAAAAGTAATTATTCATTAAAATATCGTCATCAAATTATAAACAAAGAAATATCTGTTTTTAATGAAAACGACTATCAGATTCTTTGCGATTTTGCAAAGCAAAAAAATAATATGAGCATTCTTAATTGGAACTTAAAAAAACCGGGTGAATGGGCAGAAACAGATTGGATTTATGACTCAGTATCAGAAAAATACAGACTTTACGATTGTAATTTTAATTGCCTAAAGCTTGATGGTAATATTGATTTGTCGGGTTGTACAAAAATTGATAATATTGACTTTGCAAGTAACAATATTAGAACCGTTACTCTTCCGGTAAGAAATATCAATGAAGGCGAATTCTATAATTGTTCAAAATTGGAAGCAGTTATTTTACAAGGCGGTACAACCATTTCAAGTGGTGCATTTATGAACTGTCCCGCACTTCAGGCGATATATATACCTGACAGCATTGCAGATATTTCCGATGATGCATTTGCAAATTCGTCCAAAGTTACAATTTGCGCAAACACGGGCAGTTTTGCCGAAGCGTTTGCCAACAAAAAAGGCATCAATTTCAAATCTGGTAGTTTCTTGTGCGGTAATATTGTTGCAATGGAAAGTCCAAATAATATATATGAGCATTATTATCCAGTTGAAGATGTCAATATATCAAATGAAGCCGGCATTATATCGAAAAGTGATAAATATGGATATTTTGTAGTATATTCGCTTAAAAACGGCAATTATGATTTCGCACTTGATTACAAATACGGATATAATTTGCACCTTAAAGTTAAAATTTGTGATTCATCAGTAGTCATTTCTACACCTATCACTATGATATGTTGTGATTTTAACAAGGACGGTTATATTAACGCTAAGGATTTTGCTGTGTTAAAAAAACATATTAACGGTTATGAGTCAACAATAGATAATAAATATTTTGATATTAACAAAGACGGTATTGTTGACGATGATGATTGGAAAATTGGGAAAAATTTCTTGCTTTGCAAAAATAATAATGAAATCATTATGAGCTACAGCAATGCAGAATATGATATAATTCCGGCAACGGCTGAAACAGTAGGAAATGAAGAAGAAAAGCCAAACGGAATTGATGTAGTAGACGGCGGACTCGATTGACTTTATATAATACATTTGAAATACTTTGCGAAAAATCAATTATTAAGGTGTGAGGTTTTATGAAAAAACGAATAAAGGAATTTATTGAATATTATAAAGAATTGGGATTTAGCAAAATCTTTTGGTATTTACTCAGCATTGCGTATTTTATATTTGATATGTGGTTTGTTTGGAATAGTATGAGTTATATTGGTTATATAAAAGAAAATTATATTTATTTTTTTAAAGAGCCTTTGGATTATTTGTATCCTTCTTTATATCCGATTGTAATAGCAATAACCATTTTGCTTGAATTCTTATTAAAAAAAGTAAACAAGTTAAGTATTATTTTGAATTATGTACTTATTACAGGTTTATTTGGATTTGATTTCTTTTATATGGTTAATGATTTATCGAAAGGATAAGAAATGCTATTTATGAAACATATAAAAAATATCTGTTTTTTCTTTGAGCAAGTAAAAGTTTTTGTATAAATATTGAAATGTCAAATATAATTTGATATACTATGTTCGTTAATTATTTAACATACAAATCTATTATAATAATCGGAGATAAAAAATGGCAAATTCACCTAAAATAATTGCAGTTGCAGGCAAAGGCGGAGTTGGTAAAACTTCAATCAGTGCAACTATTGTTAAAATCCTTGTGGAAAAATTTCCTGATAAAAAAATTCTTGCAATTGATGCAGACCCGGCAGTCGGCCTTTCAACCGCTCTCGGCATTGATGTTAAAACTACTATTGATGATATTCGTAAGGAAATTGTTGAAACTGTTGAAGACGGGCAAACAAAAACCGCTATTGAACTTTTGGGTGACGCGAGATATAAAATTTTTGACGCAATAGTTGAAACAGACGGTTTTGCATTTATCGCAGTCGGCAGGCCTGAAAGTGCAGGTTGCTACTGTAAAATCAACACTTATCTTAAGGAAGTAATCAATCTTATCAGCGGTGATTTTGATTATGTTGTAATTGACGGGGAAGCCGGAATTGAACAGATTAACCGCAGAGTTATGGAAAAAGTTACACACCTTCTTCTTGTATCTGATGCAAGTAAAAAAGGTACGCAGGTTATTAACACCATTAAAGATGTTGCCGATAAGCTTGTGATGTATGATGAAATCGGCGCAATCATTAACCGTATTCCTGATGAAAGTGTAATTAAACTTATTGATACAAACGGTATTGAAGTGTTGTCATACATTCCCGTTGATTCAAATCTTGCGGTGTATGATATTGAGGGTAAAAATATCACAAAGCTTCCTGATGATTCAAATATAGTAAAAGGCACTACCGAAGCACTTGAAAAAATCGGCATTTTATAATTGTTATGAACTTTTTTGATGAACTTATAGCAAAATGCGAAGATGCTTTTTCACAACATAATAAAAATTCATATCATTTTAGCCCCGCAAAGCAGTGGGAGGATACCGGCATAAGCCACATAGTTTTGCAAAGGGATACAGCCTTTGAGCTTAACGGAATAGGCTTTAACCTTGTAACTTCAAAGCCGATAGAAAACAGTGAAACGGTAGTTATCGGCAATGAATTAAAAGAAATTAAAAACAATAGGAAATTTTGCCGAGTGTCAATAATTCAAATTGATGATGTTGATGATGAGCAAAAGGCATATAATCTTATTCGTAAAATTGAATATGTTAAATATCACTATTTTCCGCTTGGCTATATGATACGCACTTCATCCGAAGAGCAAAAAGAAATAGTAAGAGTTTCTAAAAGTGCAATAAAAAAGGGAATATCGTTTGAAAAAATAGGCAATCTTTTGATTTCAAAATTTCTTGAAAATAAAAGCGTAAAAAATGTGAAAACCGTGTTTGTAACAGCTGAAGATTTTGATTATTCACTCTTAACTTCGGTTGCGGAAAAAAACAGCGAAATCACAAAAACACTTAATCATATTATGCAGGGTATAAATTTTGATTGCTCTGCCTGCAATTTGAAACCTATATGTGATGAGGTGGAGGGTATGCGTGAACTTCATTTCAAAAATAGCGGTATGATGTAGAAAAAACAGCTTGGACATTAAGTCCAAGCTGTTAGACTGTCGATAAAGTGGCTAAAGCGCGCCTCGTCGAAAGGGTGCAGAAGCACCGACCGAACCGACAGGTGAGACGGTGGGTGCAACTTGTTGCACACGGAGGGATTGTGAAAAAGAGCTTGGACATTGAGTCCAAGCTCTTTTTGCGCTTTTCGTTTTTTGCAAACGGGCAGTACCTATGTACGGCTCCGTTTACAAGAAAACGAAATTTATCTCACTTTCTCGAAGTCTGTTGGCATGCATAAATTTATATTTATTTCCAAACCTCTTCTGCAATTTCTTTAACAAGCTTAAGCTTTGCCCATTGCTCGTCTTCAGTAAGCTTGTTACCGATTTCGCATGATGCGAAGCCGCATTGCGGGCTTAAGCAAAGTCTTTCAATAGGAATGTACTTTGCAGCTTCGTTTATTCTTGCAATAACAGCTTCTTTGCTTTCAAGTTTTGGCGATTTTGTGGTGATAAGCCCCAAAACTACCTGTTTGTCACTTGAAACTTTTGCAAGCGGAGCAAAATCGCCGCTGCGTTCATCATCATATTCAAGCAACAGTGCATCAACATTTTCCAGTGCAAATACATAATCTGCAACCGGTGCATAACCGCCGCTTGAAAAGAAAGTGGAATGGTAGTTTCCGCGGCAAATGTGTGATGTGATTACCATATCGTCTGCCTTACCTTCAAGCGCAAGGTTGTTAACGGTCAATAATTGCTCTTTAAATTCATCTGCACTTAATCCAAATACATCGGCATTTGCATTTTCGCCGATTACAGAACCCCAGGAGCAGTCATCAAGCTGCAAATTGCGGCATCCGGCATCATAAAATTGCTTGATTACATCTTTATATGCTGCTGCAATGTCAGCTATCAACTCTTCGTTTGTAGGGTAATATTTGCGTGTGCTTTCAATATTTGAAGGTACAATAAATTGCAAGTATGTTTGTGCAGGTGCAGGAATTGTGTATTTTGCAACCGTATTTTCATCTTCAAATTGCTTTAAAAATTTAAAATATTCTACAAAAGGATGTGGCTTTGCTTTGATTTTTCCTACCAGATATGTATCATCAAGCACTGCAAGTTCGGCGTTAAAAGGAACTCCGTTTCCGGTATCCTTATGTTCAACTCCGCCAAATCCCCACATAAAATCAAGGTGCCAAAATGTTCTTCTGAATTCACCGTCGGTAATTGCGTGGTAGCCAAGTTCCTTTTGCTTTGCTACAAGCTTGGTGATTTCATAATTTACGATTTTATCGTATTCTTCTTGTGAAATTTCATTGTTTTTGTATTTGCTCTTTGCGTCTTTTAATGCCTGTGGCCTTAAAAAACTGCCTACAAAATCATATTTAAACGGTGTTTTTAATGTACTCATTTGAGTTGCCTCCTTGTTATTTGCTGAGTACAGTTTAACACATCATTTATGTTTTGTATAATACATAAAACATACGGATTGTCATAGTTTTAATCTATGGCTACGCATTTCTTTATCGCTTCAATATATGCAAGTGCATATCTTGAAAGCATAATGTTTTTCTTTTTAATAAGCCCGATACGCATATTTGCATCTATGTTTAAAGGCTTTGCAATAATATCTTCACCGTTCAGCTCTTTATCAATAACACCGGAGCTTACGGTAAATCCGTTTAGCCCTATTGCAAGGTTAAACAGAGTTGCACGGTCACGCACCTGTATGTTTTTCGGCATATCAAGCACACTTAAAAACTCCTCGCTGAAATAGAACGAATTGCGCTCGCCTTGCTCATACACTAAATACGGATATGGCTTGAGTTCATCAAGTTCAACCGCATCTTTGCTTGCAAGCGGGTGGTTTTTGCTGATGAATATATGCGGCGAAGCTTCAAATATTTCCTCAAATACTAAATCATTTTTCTTAAAAAGTTTTGTAAGCACTTCTTCATTTTGGCTTGATAAAAACAATACGCCGATTTCACTGTTGTTGTTTGCCACATCATCAATGATTTCGCCTGTTTGAGTTTCACGCAAAATGAAATTATATTCGTTCGCATCATATTTGTTTACAACATCTACAAATGCATTTACAGCAAAGGAATAATGCTGGCACGATACGCTAAGCTTCGGCTTTCTGTTTGTATCCTTGCAAAATCTGTCTTTCATAATATCAGCCTGCTCAAGTAAATTGCGTGCATATGAAAGTAATTCTTCACCCTCACGGGTAATTTTAATTCCCTTGTTTGTGCGTGCAAATGCGGTAACGCCCATTTCTTTTTCAAAATTGTGTATCGCCGCACTCAAGCTTGGCTGGGATATAAACAGTTTTTCTGCCGCCGATGTTATATTTTTACACTCGGCAACAGTTACAAAATATTTAAGCTGCTGTAAAGTCATATTGTTTCATAGCCTTTCATTATGCTTTATGAAATAATTATATATTCCTTTACTTTATATTTCAAGTGCAAAAGATTTATATGATTGAAGCGATAATAACTATAAGCGTTTTAATTAAATATTTTTTGATTATACACATAAAGTCAACGGTTATAGATTGAAAATATTGATTGAATTTAGGCAATATTCACGATATAATTATTAAGATGAATAATTATGTTAATGTGAGGTAAGATTTATGTATAATAATATCAGCGATTGGGACAGAATGGTTGCCGGTAAGCTTTATAATTCTGTAAACAAGGATATTTTTAAGCGGCACGCATTAGGACTTACAAGGTGTGACCGTTTCAATAAAATTGCTTTGTGGAGATTTAAAACTAAACAGCGTGCGCTTGAAAAACTTATTCCGTCTGCAAAGGGTAAAGAGTTTGCAGTTTTTTCACCGTTTTACTGCGAATATGGTGTTAATATAAATGTTGGTAAAGGTTGCTTTGTAAATTATAACTGCACTTTCCTTGATGTCGCACCGATTACTTTGGGCAACAATGTTTGGCTTGGCGCAAATGTAACGCTTGCAACACCTAATCATCCTTTTATTGCCGAGGAGCGTTTGCCTGCCGATTATCCCGACGGTAAGCACGACCTTGAATACGCTTCACCGATAGTAATTGAGGATAACTGCTGGATATGTTCAAGCGCCACGATTTGCGGCGGTGTAACCATAGGTGAAAACAGCATTGTGGCCGCCGGTGCGGTAGTAAACAGAGATGTTCCGCCAAACAGCATTGCGGCAGGTGTGCCGGCAAAAGTTATCCGCCAAATTGATGAAGATGACAGAATAAATGTGTGGGAAACATATGAGAAAAACGAAGTTCCACTTTCGGCAAGGAAAATAAAATCAAAGGAACTCTCGTCGAAACACACTCCGTGATTAAGGCGAAATGCAAGCATTTGCCAACAATCACTTCGTATGTTTCTCCTCTCAAAAACTGCCGTACGGTGGTGCGTCAGTTTTTGTATATGGTGTTCTTGCATACTTTCACAACATAATAAAAACGAGGAACATTCTAAAGAACATTCCTCGTTTTTGGTACGCTTCGTCCAAACATATTCCGTATTCAAACAAATTGCCAAGTCAATTTGTAACGAATACTCCATATGTTTCTCCTCTCAAAAACTGCCGTACAGTGGTGCGTCAGTTTTTGTATTATGGGGTTCGTAGCCGTACCGACAAATCTCTTTTACACCGTTTTAAGCCATATTTAACACTATTATTCCCATTATTTCCACCCAATTATTCCATTATTTCCATGTATTCTTGAAAATATGTGGTCGTTTAGTGGTCGCTTAAGAATCTTATACGATAATATCATTTGGTAAATTTGTAACATTTTTTATATTAGATACTATTTTGCTTTGTTATGAATTTTTGTGAATTTCCCTTTCAAAATAAAATCAACTAGAGGATCATAGTTATTATTATATACATTATTTGATGCAGCAATCTTTTTTCGTTGTTTCATTTTATTTACAAAAAGTGTTGCAGATTCCTTGTTTTTAAATCCTTTATTAACACTGAGATATTTGATACAAAAAACATCATCATAGTTATCAAAAAGATCCGAAAGCAGTTCTTCTGTTTGCTGACAATAAGCAAAAAACAATCTATTATATTCTTGTGTTCCCTTATACAATTCTTTCTCTGCACAGTAAGAAATGAATTCTTCATTTCTACAAATAAGATTTTTTGTTTGAGTATAACAGCCTTCTTCAGATAAAATTATTTTTTTATATGAAGGCCAGAATATGTCGATTTTATCTTTTTCATAGGTAAATCTATTTTCTAATAATGATTTAGATACGATATAATAAGTATATTTTTTTGCATCAAGTAATTTTTCTAAAACATTATAAGGTAAACAATAAATAGTATTAATACTTGTTATGTTATTAATTGTTTCCACAGGTATACGCTTTAAAACTTTAACATACTCAATATAAGATTTTTCGTCGTTGTCTTTGAATTCTTTGTTTTTAATTTGTTCTTTAATGATTTTTTCGAATTCATCATTAGAACACATCGTTTTTGTCATAAAAGCAATCATATCGTCAATATCTTTAAAATCGAATGCATCACTCATATTTTTTACTATTTCATTGCGTTTTGCTTTTGCTATCCTGTAAAACTGAATGTTATTAAAGTTTAAAGAATCAAAAACATCTTTTTTGATTTCATTGTCATCAAGTAAAGATACAAAAAGCAAAATACTATAAGATAGTTTTTGATCGCATAATGATTCACTCAAGTAATCGGATATGTATTCATAATTATCCTCTGAAATTTGAGATTCATCTATAAGTTTCAAAGCAAATTCTTTGTTTGCTATAATCAATAACTCTGAATTATTAATTATTGGGTTTGGTTTTTTGAAAAGGGATAAGTATTTGTTTGAAACTATTTCAGTTGAAATTTTCAATATTTCGGTACGCAAATTTAGTAACAAATCAAGCGAAACTTTGTTATCTTCGTTATCAAAATAATCAATTCCATTTATAGTATTAATAACGTTGTCATCATAAAAATCAATTATATCTGGATTTGTTGAAATCGCATTAATTACGAAAGATTTATAGTATTCATGTTCATATAATTGCTTACAGGTTTTTTCTGATAAACCATTCACAATATTGAGAGAATCAATATGTTCTAGAGTATCGTCTTCTAATTCTTTATATTCAGATATTTTGTTGATTAGGAATATATATTTTTCTTCAATATCTTCTATATCATTATTTTCAATAATAAGTTTTTCTAATTGCCAATAGATATCGTTAAAATGTATCATGAACTCAAACATAAACTTTGTTAATAGTTCGTTTTCACTTTCGCCGAATATTTCATACGATTTATGATAATGGTTAATTGCTAGTTTTTTTGAGTTTGAATCCTCAATATCGAATTCTGACAAGATAACTATATGTATTTCCTTTACCAGTTCCATGGATAACTCAGATGAATTATAGTTAACTAAAATTAAAAATTCAGGATGTTTCTTTAATTGCTTAACTTCAGGAATTGTGATCAATGGTAAGTCATCAGCATATAATGATTTGAATAAAACAAACTCATCCAAAAAATCGTTTATAAAAGATTTTCTGAATTTCACTAAAGTAGCAGGATTAGTTTTTGCAATTACAATTTCACATAACTTTTCTATTCTTTTTGGGATTTTAATGAAATTATTTGAAATAATATCAGTAAGAATTTTTAATGTGGCATTTAATGATTCTTCTTCATATGATAAAGAAATTTCAAATGTATTCCAAACCATTTCCTCGTCAAACTCGAATGCTATGTTTAATAGAGTATTACTATAAAAAATGCATTTTGGACAATACATATCTAGATTTTGAAGTCTTTTTAATGATGTTGTTACTACGGATTTGTTCGCTTCAGCTACATTATTAACAAAAGATTCGAAGTTATCAAAAGCAGATATATCCTCATCATACAAAATTACATTTATTAGTCTGTTCTCGTTACTATTGTGCAAATAACTGTCGGCAGGATAATTGAAATAATACTGCTTATAATCGTAATCGATCAATTTGCTACTTATAATACGTGAAAGTTCAGATGCAAAATTTTTGGACAAGTTCAAATTTTGATACGTATCTAAAATCAAATCTGATGTAATTTGTGATCTACAAATATAAATGTTTATTGCCTTGTCAAATCCTACATCCTTGATTTTTTTATAATCTTCAGCGAATTCTGATGTTAAATAAGCAGCAACCATGCATTTTGCTAAGGATATATCATTTTTATTATCTTTGAATTTTTCACGAAGGCTTATATATGTTGAAATAGCCGTACTTAATCTGTTTTTTATTTCACGTATAGAAATGTTTTTACCTCTAATTATCCATTCAAACTCTGGGGATAAAGTGTCTTCATCTGTGAAAATCTTTATATCTTGTTCTTCAATAGATGACTTGTTTTCCATTAATAGCTTCTTAAGAATCACATCATAATTATCGATATTTATTTCTCTTAAACTTACAATATAGTCAAATGCTTTTGGATATATGTTTTCTAACTCTATAGTATTACAACTTTGTGGTAATTCACTTTCTTCCTTTATGTTTACAATGAATGTTATTCTGTTAATATTATTAATGCATTTAAAACGGGTATTTTTCTTTGAATAAGGGACATAATATCTACGCAATTCTTTAATAAATGTTTTAACACCAGTCGAATTTGAACGATCTAAGTCTTCAATTATTACAATATAGTGTTTAAAATGAAAATTGCATATATATGATTTGTATATATCCATTAACTCGTGTTCATCAATTTTTCTATCACAACCTGATTTTTTAGCAGAAAAAACTATATCAGCCTTGTATATGAATATTAATCCGAGAAAAATAGCAATAATAAATGATAGTGTTCCAATTTTATCGTGATATGTATTAAAGAAATCAAAAGAAACAAATTGACTTACATCTTCAAAAAAAGTTGTGGAAAGTACGCCGATAATAACAAAAGCAAACATCAAGTAGGAAAGAAATGATAAAAAAGCGTTTGGTAAACTTATTCTAAATAATCCATAGTTTTCACTAAGTCGCTTACTAACATATCTTCCCTTATTTCTGCTTATTTGACTTGCAAGTTGATAAATAAACGATTTGTGTATTTGAACAGGACTGGCTTTAGATTCTATGTCACACCACAAATTTACATAGCAAAATTTTGTTGTAAATTTGCTATAAAACGATTCTAAATATTTTACCAAACTGGATTTTCCACCACCGAAATTAGAAGTGATGGCTATTGTTTGTGCGCCTTTATCAATAACGTTTTCTAGTTCTTTTGCAAAATTATAAATACCAATTTTATCATCCTCTTGTGAGTCAATTGGCATATTTATAAATGTAATTTGACTGTTTTGCTTTTTGTTCTTTTTAATGATTTGAGAAATTTTTTCTTTAATGTTTTTGAAGATATTTGAAAATTTCATATCCTTTTTGGAATTCAATGTTATCACCTCAAATATATTGTCGAATTATATAATTATTATAATAAATATGTAAATAAATGGCAATATTTTTGTTTTAATAGAAATAAAACTAATCTAAGTATTAAATTGATGATAAAAACAGCTCACAGAAATGATATGCACCCCAAAAGTTAGACACTTTTGGAGGTGCATATCATTTCGCTGAAAAAGGGCTTTTCTACAGTCTGAAACAGTTATTATACAGTATTCAAAAGCAAAAGAACATTATGGTTGCAATGAGTTCGCTGAGATTGCTTCAACACATTTCTAATTTGATTCGCAGAAAGAATCAGGAACAGAATAAAAGAAAAATTGGTCAGGTTGACCATAAAATGCAACAGAAGATTAATGAGAAAAAACAAGCTCACGGCTTGAAACCGAGTATGTAAAAAGCCTACAGAAATCAATCTGTAGGCTTAATTTATGCTTTGATATATTTTTGATTTTTGCTTGTAGGTTTATCAGGAATTGTTAATTTGAGTTTACCAGTTTCAACAAGTGGCTTAAGATATTTGCGTGTAAAATATGTCAGGTTGTTATAACCTAAATGTTCACATATTTCTTTTTTCGTTCTTTCAGAAGAACAAAATTGGAGAATTTTATACGCTACATCTTGGTCACTATCTTGGTCACTATCTTGGTCACTATCTTGGTCACTAAGGTAATTCACATTTTTAATTATAACAGTAAATGATGTCGGTGTAGAATAAAATTCAGGTTTTAAACTATCATTATATCCTGGTAACTTTGATGTTTCGTTTATTATTTTCATCAAGCCACTACCTCGGCGTTCCATATACTTCATGCGATGGAACAAATCAGCAATAATAGGATTTCTTCTATCTGATTTGATATGAGATATATCTTGATCCTGAATATTAACTCCGCCAAACATTCCACCAGGCGAGGTAATCTCCAATCTGTCATCAAACATATCAATGTGGACTTCACTGCCCATAGCCAAGTAATCTCTGTGAATTAAAGCATTTACCAATGCCTCAGTAATTGCCCGTTCAGCATAATCAGGTTTATCAATTCTTTCAGTAGCTTCTTTTACAAAACGAACCTTTGAATTATTCTTTATAAAATCATTTGTATTTTGCAATAAGTAAATCAGGTTGCCTTCAAATTCTTTATCATCAAGGGCATCGTCAAATACTGATCCTTTTTCTAAGCCATTCCATCTTGTGCAAAATACTCTTGAATTATATACAATATGCTGATCTGTAAGCAGTGAGCCTGCACGAGTTAAGAAATTATCATCGGTTACAAGACCAAAAGATTCATAATCCTTTGACTCAAAATGCAGTTTAGTTTTTTGCAGATATGTTGCTTCGAGTAAAGTGAAACTATAATCATTTTTTGCAAATTGTGTTGGGATTGCATCATAGGTCTGATTTGTTCCACGCAAAATCAACTCGTTAAGGATATGTTCAGGGGCAGGAACACTTTCATTACCAAGCCTTATAAATGCTTGCTTTTGTCCATCTGCTGAATAGTAATATGGTGTAGAACGCCCCGGTTTAATTACAAGTGTAAGATATCCTTTGCCATTTTCTTCATATGGAGTCAAAATTATATTTGGCATAGGTGAAATTTTGCTTTTAATGAGCTCACTGATTTTTTCTGCACAAAATTGAATATCATCAAGTCCTACGATAGTTGTTTCATCAGCTACACCAAAAAACAAAGTGCCCCCAATTCCATTAGCAAAAGCACTTACACTTTTTAGCCAGCTCTTAGGCTTTTTTATTTCAAGATTTTCTTTAAAGTCACATTCAGTTGCCTCTGCAATTAACTTAAAAAGCACAATTTCACATCCTTAATTCATATTATCTGTATTATATCATTTGATATGCAATATTTCAACTTAATATCACCCATGAAAAATGAAAGCAGGCAATTAAGCCTGCTTTTTTAGTGGTGAGAGTCAGAGGGATTGAACCTCTAAGCGCTGTTACCTTATTTTATCGTGTAATAGTTAATTATGTTCATTATGTCTGCTACAACTCTCACATGATGTATTATTACTGCAGGAAGCTAAAGCAAATGAAATAATAATACACATAATGATTAATAGTACTTTTTTCAAAATTCTTCTCGTTTCCAATATATTTTTTAATACCACTTATCGATCCAGCCGTCTTTATCAGTAACAACCTTTGTAGTTGGTGCAGCGGTTGTGGTAGTTTCTTTTTCGGTTGGTTTGGTTGTAGTGGTTGTGGTTTCCTTTGCAGTAGTTGTATTTTTATTAGTTGATGTTTCAAATTCAATTTCATTATCGGCAGGGTTTTCCTGTGTCCGTTCTGTCGCACTGCCTGTTATTGATGAAACTGCTTCTTTAGCAGTTGTAAGGATGGTTGTGTGTTCTTTAGTAACATATTCACCATTCTTTTTTGTGACTGCTTTGCCTTTATCATCAGTCACGATTTCAGCAAATACAGATGTGCTTTCATTTTCTGTCACAGGTTCATAATAATGCGTTGTGCCTTGCTCATCTGTAACATCAGTTGTAGAGGGCAACTGAATGTTGCCCTCCTTATTGACTGAACAGGAAACGAAAATACTGACTATAACAACGATTATTGAAATAATAAGTAATTGCTTTTTCATATTACCATCCATTACTGCCGTCAACAATATTGTCATCAGGCTTAATATCGTTGATGCTTGTTGTGATAACATCAACTGTTTTGAATTCTTCAATATAAGCAGTTGGCTTTAAATATAATTCTTTCATCATTATGCCTCCTTGGCAAGTAAATTTTTAACAGCATTTTTTGTGCTTAAATCAATCTCATCATCAGCTAAAACAAGGTCGGCAACACTCTTAAATGAAACCTTTTGAAGATTTGAATAAAAATACATTCCGTCTATGCAGACATATGCTCTTGCCGTTATTTCTCTGCTCTGATAAGAATCAGGAATGTTTGCAATAACAAGATTGAATGATGTATTGTCACCGTTTGTTACACGATTATTTGCAACAAGCCGCTTAACATTCTTGTTATCCACAGTGTCTATAGAAAGATTTTCTGCACCTTTCTGACTGTAAATAAATCCGTATTCAATATTGCTTGCAAGCTCTTCAACTTCAGGTATTGCAGTCCAGTCAAAACCAAATCTCAAGCCGGCAACGGATGTGCAGATTGATTTACCTTTAGCGTGTGTGTTAATACCCTCCGCTAAATCTTTGTTATTTTCATCAACAGCACGGCTGTCACTTGGGACAAAATTCAATCCATCAGGATAATAAATCCATTCTTTTTTTGCCCATTGTTCAGCAAAAGAGCCTGTAGGAGCAACAACAGTATATTTTCCGTTTATGTTGCTTTCTAGATTGGTGCCTACCTTTAAACTATCTGATAAATATAATGTAAAATTATCTTTTTCAGGAAAATAGAAATAGCCGCTTATATTTTCAAGATTTGGTGCAAAAAGGAAGTCAAGCTTATCGCAAGCTTTAAAGTTTGAGCGTTTGTAATTGAATTTTGTTGCTGAAGGTGCGTAAATATATTCAATGACAGGTTTCTTACCGTTTTTAATTTGCTGCAATCCCACATCGTCAAAATCAAATGCAGGAACTTGTTTTAACTTTGGCGCATATATATTCTTTAGTGAAAATGCATTGATAAATTCAGCATCAATTGTACTTTCAATACTTTCTGCATTTTCAATGTTCACAGTTTCTATATACTCACCCGTGAAATCACCGCCGCCAAGTGTTTTGCACATCGGCAGGTTTATTGTTTTTGAAAATGCATCTTTAAATGCGCAGCCCCAAAGCTTTGTGCAATTTGGTAAATCTATAATTTCAAATGGTGCTTCTGCAAAACCGTTAGATCCAACTTCTGTAATTTTAGAAAAATCCATATCCTGCGGTAATGAAACACATCCGCCAAAAGCATATTCTCCTATTTTGTAAACATTCGGGATATATACACTTTCAAGCAAAGTACATCCTCTGAAAGCACCATTAAGATCTTTCAGTTTAGGTAAAGATGCTGTTTTTACGGGCGTAGACTCAAATGCTCTGTTTATATATGTTAAATTTGGAAAATCAGCCTCGGTTATACCTGTCCCGGAAAGACATTGTATTTCGGCAGTTTTAAGGTTATCCTTAAAAGAAAGAGTATTTATCATACTGCAATTATAAAACGCTTCTTCGCCAAGATAAGTTATATTCGGCATATATTCTTCATTAAGAGAAAAACAGTTTTTAAACACTGCCGTATTCCAACAGCTTTCAACTCCTTCTGCCACAATTCGCTGCAGTGAACTGTTTTCAAAGGCATTGCTCTTTAATTCATCTATTGTTTTTGGTAATTCTATATTAACAATATCACTGTTTTTAAAACAGTTTTCTCCGATAGCAGTAGGTGTTATTCCTTTAATAGTATCAGGCACTTTGATAGCAACATATTTACCGTTATATGATGTTATTGTTCCGTCATCAGTAATTTCAAAATCATTTTCATCGGCATTTCTGAATATCTGATAACTTGCAGAAGTATATTGGCTGTGAAGTGAACTGCCAACGATTGGAAAGGCAGCGGCAATTATAGTTGCGTGAGTATCAATTGTAATCGGACCTGAATATTTTGTTCCGTTTGATGCACTTGGTAAAGTATTATCAGTAGTATAAATGATTTTTGTGTTAAGTCTGTCTGCAGATGTCAATTCCACTTTGATAGTGTCATCATATTGTCCGCCCTCATAATTAAATGTGACAGGGCTTTTTCTATCGCCATCAATAAGATTAAAATAATTAAGTAGCCCTGCACCTGCCCACAATTTGTCTGCAGGTTTGTTTGTATTGAATGCAGAAGCCTTGATTTTTTCATATACTTCATCAGGAGTCAGTGTATTATTTTGCATAAGAACAATTGCAGCAGCCGCTGAAACAAAAGGAGCAGAGGCTGATGTGCCTGTAAAACTGTTTGTATATCCACCACCAAGTTTAGATGTGTATACATTCGTCCCGGGAGCAGCTATGTCAACAGTAGTTCCGTAATTTGAAAAAAAACATTTTACTCCATTTGGGTCAAAGGCAGAAACAGCAAAAACATTTTCATCATTTGCAGGTGTGCTGTCTGCAGTATCAAGATTTTCATTTCCTGCACTTGCAATTAAAGCAATTCCGCTTTTTTTCAGTTCTTCAAGCAATTGCGTTTCGGTTGGGAGAGGTTTTCCATATCCGCCAAAACTCATATTGATTACATCAGGCTTCTCATTCATATTAAGTATATATTCATAAGTGCATATAAGAGATGAAGTATACACATGCCCGTCCGCACTGCCTGCTTTGAAGCCCTGAATTTTCACATTATCGGTAGTAGCCTGTGCAATGATTCCTGCACAGCTTGTTCCGTGACCTTGGTCATCCATTTCATCATTTTGATTACCTGATGTGCTGAAATTAGTGTTTGTTCGTAAAACTCTTGACTTAAGAAGAGAATGTGTATAATCAATACCAGAATCAATAATTCCGACAGTTACATCGGATAACTTTTTATTTTTAAAATATTTAACAGTTGTATCTGATTCTGTAAATGTGTACGCCCATTTTTCATCATTAGAAAAATTTGCATATGAAGTGGCATTGAGATTATATATTCTGTCATTAGATACAGTTAAGCCTTGCTTTTTATACTGAAATGCTGCCTTTTGAGTATCTTCCTCATTATCAAACTGAATAAAAGCATAACCTAAACCATAAACCTCATCAACAGAATCATATGTGTTGATTTTTGATTTAGTTTCAACAATCAGTCTGTTGTCAACTGTTATACTTTCCGAATCAGAATTATCTAATTTTTCTTCGTATTCAGTATTATATTCATCTGTCATTTTAATAATATTTTCACTAACAGTCAGTGCGTTATTTTGCTTTATTTCTGCTGCTATTACACTTTGACAAGGATATATCACAGATGTAAACATTGTTAATATCAGTATTATACTAATAAGCTTTTTCATAATATCATTACCTCTTTCTAGCTGATACAGATATGCCCAATGGCATATCTGTATCATAAATTTTAATCAATAGATTCTGAAACCTTATATGGTGTATTTTGCTCGTTTACAGAATACTTTGTTACAGAAGATGTATTTTTATCAATAGCAGATTGAATGTAATTAAATCCATATCCGTTATCAGCAACATCTTTTTGCTTGCATAGGTAGTAGCAGGTATTACTGTTATTGCCATTACCACTGCAAGAAAAACTGAAAGGGATTTTTTTAATTTCTTTTTCATTAGAAATCCTCCTTTTTATATCTTTTTTATTTGAATTTTATTGTGATTTAACCTCCATTTCTCATTTTCATTATTGCACATTGTCATTTTATACCTTAAATTATATATGAATATAAATTCAACATTTTAACAGAACTGCATTATTTTTTCTACGAAATTGCACATCTTAAACGAAATTTATATTTGACAGAAGAAAAGCACACAGGCAAAACCTGTGTGCTTTATGTGTTATACATTGATTATTATGATTTTGGAAAGATAATGGATATATTGAAGGTTTTATCTTTTTCATTATAATACCATTCGATATCTCCATCGTATTTTTTTAATGCCTTGCTTATACTTTTAAAGCCATATCCGTGTAATCCTTGGTCTTTTTTTGTGGATACCAATTTACCATTTTTTAGGGTCGGTGGAATATCACAAGAGTTAGATAAATCGACCGTCATCATACTGCCGAAACTGTTAATTGCCAAAGATATTTCCTTAGTTGATGATTTTTTAGTAGCATCAACCGCATTATCAAGAAGATTATTAAAAATAGATGTTAAATCATTGTCAGCTATAAAGCTCAAATCTGATGAATGTATATCTGTTTTTAATTGAATATTTTGCTTTGAAGAAACATATTTATATTTATCTATTATCAAATCAAGCAGTTTATTTGAGGTTTTACCTATTTTATTGCTGTCTGATAAATCATTTGATAAGTTTGATATATATTTTTTCGCTTTTTCTGAATCTTCAGATAAATTATAAATATTTCCAAGATGCTTTTGCATATCGTGAACAAAAATCTGCAATTCTTCATTTTGATGTTCAAGCAGTTCAAAATATGTATTTTCTATATCCTGTTTTTGTTGTATAGCCCTTAATTCTAATAATTCACTTTTTCTTTTTGCAGATTGCTGTTGCAAAATACATGTTACTATTATTACAAAAATTAGGATTATAGATGATACTGCCATTACAATATGACTTTGAGTTGTTAAATCATTTTGATAAGATATAATGACAAAGACAACTATAACAATTAACAGCACTATGGGGTAAATATAAAATTCAAAATCAAATTTTTCATTAGATTTAAAACTGTTTATTATATGACTTACAATCTTGAGTGTAAAGAAAAGAAGAGATTTACTAAAAACAATAAGTAGTGAATAAAAGGAAATGTCATTAATAAAAGCACGTGAATTGGCTCCCGTTGCTGCAGATATTAAATCTATAACTACGATTTCAGAAACTGTTATTAAGCAGGCGAACATTATTGAATAAAAAATTGAGGTTGGAATCTTTTGCTTATATAAAAAAAGTGAAAAAAAGAAATGAAATATCAATAATACAATATTATTAATGATAACATTATAATTAAAAGCAAGATTAATACCACACATCATCAAATATCCGATAATTATAATGGAAATTCTTTTCAGTTTACCTTTAGATTCCTGAGATATACTTTCATAAAAATAGAACGCTATTAAAGCTTCTATTATCTGCAAACAGATATTCAGTAATTCTGATATCATTATTTTCTCCTTTTTAAATAATCCCAGAAAATTTTTCTAAAATCTTTTTGGTTGCGATAGGCAATAGGAATTATTTTTCCGTTTTTTAGAGTTACTTCATTCCTTTTGTATTTGTCCACGTATTCCATATTGAGAATAAAACTTTTATGTGGTCTGCTGAAACAGATATTTGTAAGTTTATGTTCCCAATAATCAAGATTTTCTGATGACTCATAATTATTATTTTCAGTAAATATTATTGTCTTATGATCGCCAATTTCAATATACATAATTTCGTTTGCTCTAATCTTTACAGCAGTACCTGAAAATTTGAGAAAAAAGCTTATTTCGTCTTCATTAATCAATTCAACGGCCTTATCAATACCACCATATAATCGCATATTATCAATAGGTTTTTTGATAAATCTCAATGCAAATAAATCCATTGCATCATCTATGTATTTTTCATATGCGGTAATAAAAAATACGACAACATTTTTATTCTTTTCTTTCAAAGATTTAGCAATGTCGAGACCTGACACATTATCAATTTCAATATCAAGGAAAGCTATATTATATGCATTTGGAGAATGAATTGCCAGCATGCCGTTTGCAAATGTATCAATATGGTATGTGATACTATGGTCATAGCAATAATCACTAAGACATTTTTGTATTTGCTCTATGTATTTTTGTTCATCATCACAAATTAAAGCATTGATAACCATAATTCACCTCATAATAAAAAAGTTCAGGTTTCCCTGAACATAATATAACATATTATTTTTTATTTTTCAATTCTACATTAGTTTCGTAAAATGCAACACAGCCGATTGGATGTGTGACAAAAGAAAATATGAAGTTAATTGATAAGGCAATAAAAATTAGTTTTGGTATATAATATATGCATATTAATTAAGGAAGTTTTTTATATGAAATATAACAATTATGATGAGATGCCTATGTTTTTATCTATTAAAGATGTAGCAGATACAATAGGATTGTCAGTCTCAAGAATATACGATATTGCGAGCACAGATAAATCCTTCCCATGTGTCGTTCTGGGTAGGAGAAAAATTGTGCCGAGAGATGAGTTTAGATCGTGGATTAAAACGAGTTCCAAAGGATTTTAATGGTCGCAGCCAAACACCCATATTTGTCTGGATATTAGTGAAAAAGTGTGGTATTGTTGGTGTTGCAAAGGAGATGATACTATGGCAAAAAGAGCCAAAGGAACAGGAACACTGAGAAAAAGAACAGATGGAAGGTGGGAAGGTCGTCTCTATCTCGGAAAAGATGAAAACGGTAAAAATCAGTACAAGACTGTTACAAGCAAGAAAAAATCAGAATGTCAGAATAAACTTGACAAGCTGATCGCAGAGGAAGAAAAAAGGAAACGCAATGAGAATTTCAAGTATGGTGATTGTGTTAATCCGACTGTAGAAGAATGGAATAGAATCTACATCGAAGATTTTTGCACAGGATACCTGAAACCGAAAACGATATCGGGGTACAAATCAATGATTAAAAATTACATAAATCCTTATCTCGGTAAATATCACCTTAGGGATTTATCAAAACTTATCTGCCAGCAATATATAATGGATATATATGAGAATGGCAGAATCAATCAGAAAAGAACCAGTGACATTGCTCAAGGTTTGAGTTCGAGAACTGTAAAGGATATAAAAATCATTTTACATGCATCTTTTGAAAAGGCAGTAGAGGAAGGAATAATAGATAAGAATCCGACTGATAAATTGAATATGCCGAAAGACAGAGTTAAAGGAATGACAACTCTGACTAAAGAACAAAGCAACTGCTTACTTGAAGAAGCCTTCAATAGTGGTTGCTTTGAATTTTATTATCTTGAATTAACAACGGGATTAAGACTTGGAGAAATCCTTGCATTAGAGTGAGAAGATTTAGATATTAAAAACAAGACACTCTCAATAACTAAGCAAGTACAGAGAATTGATGGTATACTGCAAGCAGAAACTCCAAAAACAAAAAATTCGATAAGAACAATTGCAATTAGCTCTGATTGTGCAACAGCACTTGGAAGATTGAAACTGCGGCAGGCAAGAGGAACAACACTCATGTTCCCGTCACCTGAAACAGGGACATATAGAGATCAGAATGCAGTAACAAGAAAATTCAAACGAATGCTAAGACGAGCAGGACTTCCTCAAGAAGTCAGATTCCATGATTTAAGACACACATGTGCCACAATCGCACTTGAAGAGGGTGTGGAAATCAAAGCACTGTCAAGTATGCTTGGGCATTCAGATGTGGCATTCACTATGAACACCTATGTCCACGCAACCAAGAAATTAAAGACAACGGCAGCAGATAAAATGGAAGCAGCCTTTCAAATAGGATACTCAGCAGTTATGGATGTTGAATGCAAATTAAAAGAAGCATAATATCATAATATAATGTAATAATTATTATATAATATATAGAAAAGCCGTTACAACTGATGTAACGGCTGAATTACTCTCTGAAAATAAGTGGTCGCTGTTGTGGTCACAAGAAAAAATATACAGAAATATGCAAAAACAGCAAAAAATATACATTTGCTAAATATATAATATAAAACATATATTATATAGTAAAACGGAACAGTTATGTGATCGTTTTTGAATAATAAGTGGTCGTAAAAAATGATGTTTCTAAAGCAATTAAGGAAAATAAAAAATCCTTGAAACCAAGTAATATCAATGGTTTCAAGGATTTTATATGTGGTACGCCGGAAGGGACTCGAACCCCCGACCTACTGGTTCGTAGCCAGTCACTCTATCCAGCTGAGCTACCGGCGCGTAACACCTTATTAAATTGTAAATATGCGCTTTATACAAAAACGACTGTTTGGTTCGTAGCCAGTCACTCTATCCAGCTGAGCTACCAGCGCGTATATGTGTTGCACTTTTTGTGCTTTAATACTATAACACAAATAAAATAGAAATGCAACACTTTTTTTATTTTTTGTAAGGATTATTTGAAATATATTTTTCGAGTATATCACCGGCGAGTTCTACAAGTTCAGGGCAAGGGCGCTTTTTGTAATACTCTTTTGTGCGTTTTTCGGCAATCGGTGAATCCGGCCCCGGCTTTGAAATGCCAAGAAGTTCACGGCATATAATTGAACCGTTTTCTTCCTTATATTCATTTGCTACTGCCTGAACTCTCTTGTAAATATCGGATTTTTCGTCATCATAAAGTGCTGAAATCACGAAAGTCATTCCCGAAACAGCACCGCATACTTCTCTCATTCTGCCAATTCCGCCGCCAAAGCCGATTGTAAGCTTTGCCACAAGTTCTTTTGGCATATTCATTTCATCTGCAAATGCCACAGCAACTGCTTGCGAACAGTTAAGTCCGTTCATAAAATTTTCTCTGGCAATTTTTCCTTTTGTCACGGTAAACACTTCCTTAATATTATTCGCCGAAAACGATGTCACTGCTTGTACTTTCGGCTACGGTAGTATCAGGAGCTTGGGTTTCAACAGGGGCAAATACCGCCGAAAAGCTTGCGTTTTGATTTGCGGTGAATGAATATTTTTCACTGCTGCTTACTTTTATTCCGTTAGAATACCAACCGTCAAATTGATAGCCTTCATCAGCAGTTGCAACAAGAGTTACGGTTTTACCGTTTTCGTACTTACCGTCACCCTGAGTTTGGCCACCGCCGCTTGAACTTGTGTTTATTATCCAAAGGGATTTTGTGGTTTCCTTTGTGGTTTTTTCAGTGGTGGATTCAGTGGTTTTTTCAGTAGTTCTTTCTTTTGTGGTTCTGCTGCTTGAAAGCTCGTCCCTCTCGGAAACCTTGGTAAGCGGTGTTGTGGTTGAGGTATCCTTATTTTTATTATGCGCAATTACAGCAATGCTTGAAACGATTGCGATAAGAAGAACAGCAAGTATAGCAATAATTATCAGACTCTTTTTTTCGGAATTTTTGTTGCTGCCGTTATTGTTTTGCTGTTTGCCGTATTGATTATCATTATAATCATTATTGTTATTGTTTTGTGGTTGATAATTTTCACCGTTTACAGCTTTGAAAGTTTGGGTTTTATCGTTATCATCGTTGGCGGCATTGTCAAAATCATCTTCATCATAAAGCGGAGAACCGCATACTTCACATATGTATCTGTTATCATCATTATCTGCACCGCAGTTTTTACATCTCATTTTCGTCACTCCTTAGTTTTAAATACATCTTAATACTCGTTATTTATCGAAAATAGTATATCATAATGTTGTATAAATCTCAATGTAAAAATGAATTTTTTAAAAATTATGACTTATTTTTAAAATTTCTATTGACTTTTTGTGAGATTTAATATAAATTTAGTATGTAGCGTTTTATAAAACGGATTCGTATAATTCTGAAAGGGGACCCCTGAAAATGAACAAATATGTGAAGAAAGGCTTATGCCTTGTGCTTGCTACCGGTTTGATTGCAAGCTCATTTGCGGGATGTGCAAAAGTAAATTATGTAACTAACGGAGCTATTAAAGCTATCCATCAAATTAAAGACGGTAGTTGGCAAAACCAAACAAACGGTGAAGAGGCAGGCTCTTCAGACGACACTTCTGTTCTTGAAAAGTCATTTGAAGCCGGTACATACGGCGGAGTTGACTTCAAGTCACTTGAAGATGTAGCTAATTACTATAAGGAAGCATATGATTATACCAAGAGCCTTACTGCTGAGTATACTAACCAAGAAGGCAAAACAGAAACATTCTACAAACTTCTCGGTAACGAAGAAATCAATGTTGGTTCTGTAATGATTGACGGTAAGGAAAATGCAGTTATTAACAAGCTTGTTCCTGGTATCGTTGGCGGTTTATTTAAGCCGAATATTTACGGTCTTGTACCTTGTAACAACCGTAACCCTAAGCTTGACAACTCAAATACAGATGAAGCAAATCCTGGCGAAAAGGACTTTAGAAAGTCATATGTAACCAAGGATGATGTTCTTGATGCTAACATCACAGATAACGGTGACGGTACTATCACAATGGTAATTCAGCCTAAGGCTGCAGAAATGAGTATGAGAGGTGAGGACTCACAGGGTAACTTCTTTGAAGTTCTCGGTGATATTTCAGGCACTGTTGCTCAAATTCCTGTAATTTCATTTGCACAGGGTACTGCTGAAGATAACATTAAGGTTACTTATAAGGGCGGTACTGTAACTTGCACAATTGATACAAAGACTAAGGAAATCACCAAGGCTGAGTACAATATGGTTGCAGAAGTAGCTGTTAACCACGCTACTGTTACAGTTATTAAAGATAAGAGTGCATCTCTTTCAATCTCTTATAAAAACACATTCCCTGCTTCCGACGAATATCTTAAGGAAAAAAAGGGCGTAGTTAGAAAGTAATAATTTAACTAATCAAAGAGCTTGGAAATTTTTCCAAGCTCTTTTTACATTATGTTAATTGAATAAACTTTAATAATAGTTTATAATATACATATAATTTTAGAATGGAAGGGGTATCTTATGCGTGAGATTTTAAACATAAATAAAGGCTGGAAATTTTCTAAAGATGTAAGCAGTGTGCCGAGTAAACTGCCTGATGATTGGCAAGATGTTGATTTGCCGTATACTTGGAACGGTGATGACGGGCAAGACGGCGGAAATGATTATTATCGCGGCAAAGGGTATTTTGCCAAGATTTTAACTAAAGATAAAATGCCGCAGGGTGAAGAAATTTATATTCAGCTTGACGGTGTTAATTCAACAGCCGAAGTATATTTTAACGGTAAAAAACTTTGTGAGCATAACGGCGGATATTCCGCTTTCAGAGTCAAGCTTGATGATATTAAGGATGAAAATTTGCTTGTTGTTACAGCAGATAATTCACCGAATGATTATGTGTATCCGCAAGTTGCCGATTTTACTTTTTACGGTGGCATTTACAGGGAAGTAAAGCTTATAGGTGTTTCAAAAAATCATTTTGACCTTGACTTTTATGGCTCAACAAGCTTTGCTGTAACCCCTGTCATTAGTGGAAATGATGCAAAAATCACACTTGATGCATATTGCAACGGTGAAGTTGAATTTGAAATTGATGACGGAAATGAAGTTGTTGCAAAAGCAAAGGTGAGCGGCAAAAACCCGAGTGCTGTGCTTGAAATTAAAGATGTTCACCTTTGGGATGGTGTTGATGACCCATTTCTTTACAATGCAAGTGCAAAGCTTATAGTAGACGGGCAGGTTGCAGATGAAGTTAAAACCCGTTTCGGCTGCCGTACATTTGAAATTGACGCACAAAAAGGCTTTATTTTAAACGGAAGGCCATATCCGTTAAGAGGTGTTTCAAGGCATCAGGACAGGCCACATATAGGCAATGCCCTTTTGCCTGAACATCATAAGGAAGATATGGATTTAATTTGCGAAATGGGTGCAAATACAATCCGCCTTGCGCATTATCAGCACGCACAGTATTTTTATGATTTGTGTGATGAAAGAGGTATAATCGTATGGGCTGAAATTCCGTATATTTCAAAGCATCTTGAAAAAGGTGTTGAAAATACAATATCACAAATGAAAGAACTTATTTTTCAAAATTACAATCATCCGTCAATTGTAGTTTGGGGACTTTCAAACGAAATATCAATGGGCGGGGCAACACCTGCCATCGTGCAAAATCATAAAATGCTTAATGACCTTGTTCATTCAATTGATAAAACAAGACCTACCACCGAAGCGGTTCTTACAGCGTGCAATATCAATGAGGAATATGTGCATATTTCCGATGTGCTTTCGTATAACCATTATTTTGGCTGGTACGGCGGTGATGTTTCAATGTATGGCAATTGGTTTGATAATTTCCATAAGAAATATCCTAATAAAGCAATTGGTATGAGCGAGTACGGATGCGAGGCTCTTAATTGGCACACAAGCAATCCCGAACAGGGCGATTATACAGAGGAATACCAAGCATATTATCACGAAGAAGTAATTAAGCAAATAGCAAAAAGGCCGTATATGTGGGCGACTCATGTTTGGAATATGTTTGACTTTGCTGCCGACGCCCGCGCAGAAGGCGGCGAAAACGGTATGAACCATAAAGGCCTTGTTACATTTGACAGAAAGTATAAAAAAGACAGTTTTTATGCATATCAGGCTTGGCTTTCAAAAAAGCCTATGCTTCATATTTGTGGTAAAAGATATGTTGACAGGGTTGAGGATGTAACTAAAATCACTGTTTATACAAATCTTGATGAAGTTGAACTTTTCGCAAACGGTGAAAGTGTAGGAAAGCAGAAAAAGGGCGAATTCCCGTTTTTCTACTTTGAAGTTAAAAATGAGGGCGAAACAACACTTGTTGCTAAAGCAGGCGAATTGACCGATGAATCCAAAATCAAAAAAGTTGATAAGTTTAATGAAGATTACAGGCTTAAAGAAGAGGGTGCGGTAATCAATTGGTTTGAAATTGAAACTCCGGCAGGATATTACAGTGTAAACGATACTTTGGGTGATATTCTTTCAACATTCAGAGGTAAGATTTGTGCAGTAAAGCTTCTGATGAAAATGAAAAAGGCACTCACTCCAAAAGGTCCTAAAGAAAAAGGCAAGAAAAAGCAGGGTGCTGAAATTATGGGCTTTAAGCTTAACGACATCAACAAAACTATGATTGATATGTTGAAAGGATTTACCGTAAAAAGAGGGCTTATGATGCTTGGCGGTAAGTTTACAAAAGAGCAAATTCTTGAAATAAACGCAATGCTCAATAAGGTTAAGAAAAAATAATATTTTGTAAATAAAGGCAGAAACTATTATCGGTGATAATGTGTTTTATGTTTTTGATGATGAACTTAAGAGTATTGAAATAGAAGAAATAAGCAAAAATATGCTTTGCGCAGGATTTATGACGGTTGGCGAGTTTGAACGGCTCGCCACCGTTTTTTCTTTGCCTAAAAATATTGTAGAACTTTGCAAAAAAGACAGTGATAAAAATTTTTTAACCAAATTTTTAAATGATGATTTGACTTTTTTGCGCTTAAATATAATGTGTAACAATAATAAAAATAATGAAATAGCACTTATCGTAATGAAAAATATGATTATGGCTGTTGATATTTATGATGAATTTTCGTTTAACCAAAAATGCTTTTTAAACGCACTTTCAAATTGCACCTGCGAAAGTGCGACAGCAGAAAAATTGATATGCTCGTTTCTTGAAATTATTGCAAAGCAGTGCTCTGCAAATTTTAATGAGGAGGAAGATATTTCGGCTCTTGAAAAAGCGGTTATTGATAAAAATGTAAGCGACAATTTCGGCAAATTATTGATTGAAAAAAAGCGGGAGCTTTTAATGCTTCGTGCTTTTTATGAAGAACTTATTGATGTAACCGAGGTTTTTATAGAAAACGAAAATGAAATATTGGATGAAAAATCATTAAAACTTTTTAAACTTTTTCGCGATAAAGCAGTTAGATATAAAGAAAATACCGATATACAGCGTGACAGCGTAACGCACCTTTGGGACGCTTATCAAACAAGCATTGACCGTGGGCAAAACGAAATAATGAAGCTATTCACCGTTGTTACATCTGTTTTTCTGCCTATGACTGTAATAGTCGGTTGGTACGGAATGAATTTTAAATATATGCCTGAAATATCGTTTCGCTACGGTTATGTTTATGTGATTTTACTCAACATAGCAGTTGTTTTGACTTTGATTTATATTTTTAAAAAGAAAAAATGGATATAAAACGATTTAATTAAACAAAAAGCATCGTATATTTTGATTTATGGTTTTGTTATCGGCATATTCGTCAAAAAATAATTGTTTTCAAAAAAATTTGATGTTTTTTATCCGCCAAAACGACCTAATCAGGCTGATTTTTTAAAAATTGTAACTCTTGTTTACAAAAGAGTAACAAAAACATCTTGATTTATCTTATAAGTTGATATATTATATAAACAATAAAGTGAAAAAGTGCGTATAAGCACAAATTATATAACAAGGGGAAAAAATCGTGATAGAATTCAGAAATGTATCAAAGGTATACGACAGTAACGGTACTCATGCCCTTTCAAATGTAAATATTAAGATTGAAGATGGAGAATTTGTTTTCGTTGTAGGTTCTTCGGGTGCAGGTAAAAGTACATTCTTAAAACTTATTATGCATGAGGAGAAGCCGACTGAGGGCGAAATAATCTTTAACGATTATTCATCTGCCACTCTTAAGAAAAAGCAAGTTCCTTATTACAGAAGAGAGATGGGAATCGTATTCCAGGATTTCCGCCTTATTCCTAAAATGTCAGTTTACGATAATGTTGCATTTGCAATGCGTGTTATCGGCGCGAAGGAAAAGGAAATCCGTAAAAGGGTTCCTTATATTCTTCAACTTGTTGGCCTTTCGCAAAAGGCGCGTTCAATGCCGAATGAACTTTCAGGCGGTGAGCAGCAGAGGGTTTCGCTTGCAAGGGCACTCGTTAATAACCCTAAAGTAATTATTGCGGACGAACCTACGGGTAATGTTGACCCTGAAATGAGCCATGAAATCGTAGGCCTTTTAACCAAAATCAATAATGCCGGCACTACCGTTATTATGGTAACGCATGAGCATGATTTGGTTCGCTCTTTCCAAAGGCGAGTTATTGTTATTAAAAACGGTGAGGTTGTATCAGATACTCCTGACCCTACTCACGCTCAATTTACAGGGGAGAACCCTAAGGCAGATACAGATATGTTCTTCTTTGATGAAGATGTTGAAATCGACGATGTAAATGTTTTGCCGAAAGATGACGAAGAAGATGTATTTGACAACCTTGAAAATGTTGTAAGTGAAGAGGAAAATCAGGGAGGTGAGCAGTAATGACAGGCGCAAGCTTAAAATATTTAATTAAAGAAGGCTTTAGAAACACTTGGACAAACAGGATGATGTCTATCGCTTCAATTTGTGTACTTATGAGCTGCCTTGTTCTTATCGGCTCGGCATCTATGATATTCGTTAACATTGATTCACTTCTCGGCAAGATTGAAGAAGAAAATGTTATTATGGTTTATATTTCCGATGATTCAACACAGGATGATATTACAAATATGCAAAATGAAATTAACGCTTGCGGAAATATCAAAAGTGTTGAATTTGTATCAAAGGAATCAGCTTGGCAGGAACAGCTTAACACTATGGAAAAAGCACAGGCAGAGTTCTTTACTCAAATCAGCTCTGATATTCCGCTTCCAAATGCATATAAAGTAACTGTTGAAAACCTTGACCAATTTGATGAAACCGTATCTAAACTTAAGCAGCTTCAGCATGTTGATACAATCAGGGAAAATAAAAATCTTGCAAAAAAGCTTGTAGCATTAAGGCAGGGAATCACAGTTGTTGCAATTGTAATTATTGCAGTCTTGTTCCTTATTTCCGTGTTTATTATTTCAAACACAATCAAGCTTACGGTATACAGTCGCCGATTAGAAATCAGCATTATGAAATCGGTTGGTGCTACAAACTCGTTTGTCCGCCTGCCGTTTGTGGTAGAGGGTATGATTTTGGGCATAACATCGGGTGTTATCAGCTTGGGATTTGTTTGGGGGCTTTATGAACTTGCGGTTAAAGAATTTTCAGATCTTCTTAATTCCTTCAACGGATTAAGCTTCCTTAAATTTGCTGATTATGCCCTTCCGATGCTTGGCATATTTGTTGCTATCGGTGTTTTAACAGGTGTTGGCGGTTCGCTCATCACTATGAGAAAATATTTGAATAAGGAAGGCAGTGAAATAAGTGGCATTTAGTATGAAAAGAACACTGTCATTGATTTTAAGCTTTGCATTTTTTGTCGGCACTTTCAGCGGTGTTATTTCGGCTGAGGCCAAATCAACATCACAACTCAGAAGTGAAAAGCAAAAAATTCAACAGCAGATTGACAGCGCTCAAAGCAAACTGAATAAGCTTTCTGCAGAAAAAAAGAAAAATCAGGAATATCTTGAAACTCTCAGGTCAAAAATAAATTTATTGCAGGACAAGATAGATTCTCTTGAAGAGGATAAATCTGCTTTGCAGGCAGAAATTGATGCAATCGGTGTTAAGATTGCAAAGACAGAGCAAAATATTGCAGAAGCTCAGGCGAAGATTGACCAAAAGCAAGCAGAATTTGACCAAACATATCAGATTTATTGCCAAAGACTTCGCGCTATGTATATTTCGGGTTCGGCTTCTACCCTTGAAGTGCTTCTTACCTGTAAGGATGTAAGTTCAATGCTTACCCGTGCGCAAATGGTTAAATCCGTTTCACAGCAGGACAACGCAATTCTTGATGATCTTATGAAGAAAATGGAGGAAATCGAGAAAGAAAAGAAGAAGCTTGAAGAAAAGAGAACAGAATTAACAAATGATAAAAAGCAGCTTGAATCTAACAAGAAAGAGCTTCAATCAAGCATTGATGAAATTAACAAATCAAAAAGTGAGCTTGATTCGGAAGTTGCAGAATGTAACTCTATTATGAAGGAACTTTCAAGTCAGTCAAGTGAGTATATGGAACTTATTGAAACAAATCAGGCACAGCTTGAGCAGGTTGAAAGTGAAATCCGTGCAGCAATTGCCTCAGCTTCAAGGGGCAGCGGTTCAATTTCGGGTTCAACAGGCGGCGGCTCCGGCCAGCTTGGTTATCCGACGGATTCGAGAAGAATATCGGCAGGTTATCCTAACTATTCATCGGGCGGATACCACGGCGGTATCGACTTCCCGGTAAGGACAGGCTCAAATGTATACGCTGCCGCATCAGGTACGGTTATTCTTGTTAAATATCTTAATTATAGTTACGGCAGATACATAATTATTGACCACGGTGACGGATTGTCAACATTATATGCACATAATTCAAGCATTTCGGTCAGCGTTGGCGATAAGGTATCAAGAGGGCAGGTTATAGCCCACAGCGGTTCAACCGGTAATTCAACAGGTCCGCATTGCCATTTTGAAGTTCGTGTAAACGGAAGCAGAGTTAATCCAAATAATTACTTATAAAATACAAATATTTAAAGGGGTGTAGCCAATGAAACAGAAAAGTTTTTTAACTAAAATTTTAGCTGTTTTGTTGGCTACTGCCTTTTTATTGGCTTATCCGGCAAATGTTATTTGCTATGCAAACGATGATTCGTCGCAAAGTGACGAATATGCAGGAATGACTGCCGAAGAAAAGCAGGCTGCAATTCGGGAAAAGATAAAAGAACTTGATTCCAAGCTTTCATCACTCGGAAAGGAATCAAAGGAAACAAAAGAATATATAGATGCACTTGATGAAAAGATTTCATATCTTAAAAAGCAACTTGATTATTCCGAAAACAAGATAGATTACTCCAAGAAAAAGATTGAGGATTTAAAACAGCAATATAAGGATAATGAAGATCAAATTGCACAGCTTTCGCTTGATGTAACAAATCTTGAAAGTAAAAATGCGGAACTTGAGCAAAGCTTTAACCAAAATTTAAGCCTTTATTATCAGCGTATCCGTGCTATTTATGTGAGTGGCGAAACAAGCACAATTGCAATGCTTTTAACCTGCCCTGACCTTTCAACTCTTCTTACAAGATATGAAATGATTAAACGCGTTTCAAAAAACGATAAGGATCTTTTGCAATCGGTTAAATCGCAGGCAGATGAGCTTACAAAAACAAAGCTTGAAATGCAAAAAAAGCAGGAAACTCTTAAAAATGACCAAGTTGTGCTTCAAACAACTCGGCAAAACCTTACCACTTCAATTTCTACGCTTGAAAATCAGCAGCAGGATTACACGCAAAAGCAAAGTGCGTATAAAAGCCAAAAGGCTGAAAGTGATGAACTGCTTAAACAGCTTGAAGATGAACAGCAGACATACAGTGAATACAGAAATCAAGACCAGGCTGAACTAAACGCAGTGAATGCAGAAATTGCAAAAGCTGCCGAAATTTACAAAAAGAAGCTTGAAGCAAAAAAGAAAAAGAAAGCTGCTACCACTACGACCACCACAACTACTCAGGCGGCACAGGATAATAATTCAACAACAAAGCAGGAAACCACTACCGAAGCAACCACTAAAGCCGAGGATGATTCAAAACTTAAAATGACTTATCCCGTTCCGAGCCAAACTAAAATAACTTGCGGATACGGTTCGGCAGGCTATGCAGGGCATACGGGTGTTGATTTTTCCTGCCCGGCAGGTTCCGCTGTCGTTGCGGCAGAATCAGGTATAGTTATTATTTCTAAAGATTTAACTAATTCTGACGGAAGTTACAGAAGCTATGGCAGATATATCGTTATTATGCACGACAAAACAGATTCAGCCGGCAATTATGTTTATACTTTATATGCTCACAACAAATCAAGGCTTGTGAGCGAGGGGCAGTATGTCAGCAAAGGGCAGCAAATTGCTTGGAGCGGTTCAACCGGTAATTCCACAGGTCCGCATTGCCATTTTGAAGTCAGAACCCCAACGGCAGAATACCGTAATTGTGTAAATCCGACTTATTATTTACCATAAAGGTAATATAATAGTTTTATATATTTATTATTTTAAGGGAATGTAAAGCGTGAATAAAAAAATATTATCATTAGTTCTTGCAAGTACTTTTGTGCTTGGTAACTGCTTTGGAACAACTGCTTTCGCGGCTGAAACAACTACGGCTGCTCAAACTCAAAATGCTCCTGCCACCACCGCTTCGCAGGCAGAAGGTGCAAGTAATTCGCAAAGCACCACTTTGAGCGCGAAGGAAGCGGAGCAAAAGCTTAAAGAGCAGCAAAAGGAACTTGAAGAAAATTTAAAAAAAGCCGATAAAAAGCTTAAAGAATTGGAAAAAAGCTCAAAAGTAACAGAAGAGTATATTGATACTCTTGACCAAAAAATCGGCTACATAAACGAGCAGTTAACAATTCTTGAAGATAAAAATCAAAAAATTCAAGATGAAAAAAAGAAGCTTGAAAAGAAGATTGAAGCAAATCAAAAAAAAGTTGATGCATTGCAGGCGGAAGTTGATAAAGCGCAGGCAGAGTATGATAAACTTTACAGCGAATTCCAGGCTGTATATAGCGCATACTGCTTCAGGCTTAAAGCTATGTATATGAGCGGAAGCTACAATGTTTTTACCGCCCTTTTGACTTGCAAGGATATTTCGAGCTTTTTAACCAGATATGAAATGATTAAAACCGTTTCAAAAAGTGATTCAAGACTTCTTAAAGAAGTAAATTCCAAAATGCAGGAAGTTACAACTAAAAAGAATGGCTTGGCAGATAAAAAATCTGAATTTGATAAAAAGAAAGCGGAACTTGATTCGCAAAAAAAGGAACTTAACACAAAGCAAAAAACTATTGAGAAAAACAGTAATTCAATTGCAAGTAAAAAGGCTTCACTTGCAACCGACAGAGCTGAAAGTGACAGACTTTTGGCAGAACTTACTGCTCAAAATAAGCAATATACCGAATTCAGAAATGAGGACAGTGCGTTAATAGAGCAGGTTGAAAGTGAAATTCAAGCTGTTATTTCAGGCGTTAAGCCGCCTGATGAAATCACTACCGCAGTTGCAGGCAACACTTCACAAAAGGTGGAAGCAATTGACCAAAGCAAAAGCGATGTTTATTCAAAGAGTGACGCTGTGCTTAATATGAAATATCCAGTGCCGGGTAAACACGGTATTTCCGCAGGCTTTCCTAATTATTCTTCGGGCAAATATCACGGCGGTATTGATTTCCCTTGTGCAACCGGCTCAAAAGTTGTGGCAGCACAAAAGGGTGTGGTTATCACTGTTAAAAGGCTTAATTACAGTTATGGATATTACATAATGATTTATCACGGTACTGATTCGCAGGGCAGAAGTGTGGTTACTCTTTATGCTCACAATTCTTCAATCCTTGTTTCCCCTGGCGACACCGTTAAGAAAGGTGAAACAATTGCAAAAAGCGGTTCAACCGGTAATTCCACAGGTCCGCATTGCCATTTTGAAGTTAGACTTAACGGTTCACGCGTAAACCCGAAAAATTATTTAAGCTGATGAATAAGATAAATTACCAAAAAGAATTAGACAAATTGATAGAGCAAAATATGAGAGAGGACTTATCGCCCTCTCTTTTGCTACATAGTTGCTGCGCTCCATGTTCAAGCTATACTATTGAATATTTATCGCAGTTTTTCAAAATAACCGTACTATATTATAACCCTAATATTTCACCTAAAGAGGAGTATGAAAAACGCAAGAGCGAGCAATTGCGCCTTATCGGTGAAATGAAAACAAAATATCCCGTATCGTTTCTTGATTGTGATTATGATTATAACGAATTTTTGGATATTGCAAGGGGATATGAGCTTTGCAAAGAGGGCGGGGAACGCTGCTTTAGGTGTTACCGCTTAAGGCTTGAAAAAACAGCCAAGCTTGCAAAGAAAAATAATTTTGATTATTTTTGCACCACCCTTTCCATAAGCCCGCTTAAAAATTCACAAAAGATAAATGAAATCGGATTTGAACTTGAAAAAGAATTAGATGTAAAATGGCTTCCCTCCGATTTTAAGAAAAAAGAGGGATATAAACGCTCGATAGTGCTTTCAAAAGAATATAATCTTTATCGCCAAAATTTTTGCGGCTGTGCATATTCAAAAGCACAAAGTGTTGAAAATAAATAACATATTATTTATAATATCTGTATTAAATTGATTTATTGGAGAATGTATGAATAAACCACTTGCAGACCGTATTCGTCCTACTGAACTTGACGATGTTGTAGGTCAAAAACATTTGCTTGGCGAAGGTAAGGCTTTAAGGCGCCTTATTGAAACAGGTGATATTCCTAATTTAATATTTTACGGGCCGAGCGGAGTGGGCAAAACTACGGTTGCGTCAATAATTGCGAGTAAAACCAAAAGGAGCTTGCGCCGGTTAAACGGTACTACTGCGTCAACTCAGGATATTAAAGATATAGTTAATGAGCTTGACACTTTTTCTGCACCTAACGGGATACTGCTTTATCTTGATGAAATTCAGTATTTTAATAAAAGGCAGCAGCAATCACTGCTCGAATATATAGAAAACGGAAAAATAACGCTTATTGCGTCAACTACCGAAAATCCGTATTTTTATATTTATCCGGCTATTCTTTCCCGTTCAACCGTGTTTGAATTCAAAAGTGTGGAACCTGATGAGGTTATTCCTGCAATAAAAAGAGGGTTTAATATTTTAGCTGATGAATATCAGGTGAAGCTTGATATTGAAGAAGATGTATTTAAGCGTATAGCATCAGGCTGCGGCGGTGATGTAAGAAAATCGCTTAACAGTGTTGAAAACTGCTTTTTTGCCACACCGACTGTTGACGGAAAGAAAAATATAACAACATCACTTGCAAAGGAATTTGTGCAAAAAAGTGCTGTGCGTTATGACCGCGATTCAGATGAACATTATGATATAATTTCAGCTTATCAAAAGAGTATGCGCGGCTCTGATCCAAACGCAGCTTTGCATTACCTTGCAAGGCTTTTGCAATCCGGTGATTTACCGTCGGCTTGCAGGCGGCTTGTGGTTTGTGCCTGTGAAGATGTCGGCCTTGCCTATCCTCAAATTATTCCGATAGTTAAATCTGCTGTTGATATAGCTATGATGGTCGGGCTTCCGGAAGCTCGTATTCCGCTTGCAGACGCAGTTATTCTTGTTGCAACAGCACCGAAAAGTAATTCGGGCGAAGCGGCGATTGATAAAGCAATGGCTGATGTTCAAAGCGGAAACTACGGGCCGATTCCGCGCCAACTTCAAAATAAACATTTTGACGGTGAAGATGCCGAAGAGAAAGGGCAGTTTTATGTTTACCCGCACGATTATGAAAATCACTGGGTTTATCAGCAATATCTTCCTGACAGGATTAAAAACAAAAAATATTATGAATTTGGGCCTAATAAAAACGAGCAGGCGTTTAAATCATATTGGGACAGAGTAAAAAATAAGAAATGACTAAAAAAGAGCGAGTATTAAATGTAATTGAAATATTAAAAAAAGAATATCCAAATGCAATTTGTTCACTTAATTCATCAAATGCGTTTGAACTTTTGGTAGCAGTCAGGCTTTCGGCACAATGTACGGATGCAAGGGTAAATCTTGTAACTCCGGCACTGTTTGAAAGGTACAAAACACTTGATGATTATGCTAATGCCGATGTAAAGGATGTTGAAAATTACATAAGGTCTTGCGGATTTTATAAAAACAAAGCAACTTCAATTATAGGTATGGCGAAAATGATAAGAGATGATTTCGGCGGAAAAGTACCTGATAATATTGAAGATTTGATTAAACTTCCGGGTGTCGGCAGAAAAACAGCAAATTTAATAGTGGGCGATGTTTACGGTAAAGAAAGCATAGTTGTTGATACCCATATGATTAGAATTTCAAACAGGCTTGGGCTTGTAAATACTACCGACCCCAAGAAAATTGAATTTGAACTTAAAAAAATCGTGCCAAGTGATGAAGGCTCTGATTTTTGCCACAGAATAGTTCTTTTCGGGCGTGATACCTGCTCGGCAAGAAAGCCGCTTTGCGATTCTTGCCCCTTATATGATTATTGCAAAAACGGGAGAAAAAATAAATGAATTCAAACATTGTGCTTATCGGAATGCCGGGCAGCGGCAAATCTACCTGCGGTGTTGTATCGGCTAAAATGCTGCTTAAAAATTTTTATGATACAGACTTGCTGATTCAAAATCTTGAAGGCAGAAGTTTGCAAGAAATAATTAACACCGACGGTGTGGAATATTTTGCAAAAGCCGAGGAGAGGGCAATTCTTTCCCTTGATTTAAAAGGTACTGTAATTGCAACAGGCGGTTCGGTTGTATATTCAGATAAAGCAATGCAACATTTAAAAAGCCTTGGAAAGATAATTTATCTTCATTTAAGCTATGATGATATGTGCAAAAGAATAAGTAATCTTGAAACCCGCGGTATAATGCTTCAAGGCGGTGAAACGCTTGAAGATATGTATAAAGAGCGTCTCCCTTTATATAATAAATGGGCGCAGGCAGTAATAAATTGCGGGCAAAATACAGTTGAGCAAACCGCAAGGGCAATTGTAAGGGCAAGTAAGTAACAAATAACTTTGCCGCAGTTTAATATAATTTGTGCAAATTATATACTTGAACATCCGGCTTAAAAGTGCTATTATAGTAAAAATATTTTAATAATATAATTTAATACTTGTAAACGGAGGGAATTTAATGAGCGAATACGGTGCAAAATTTGTAAAAGAAGGCTTGACTTTTGATGATGTGCTTCTCATTCCTGCAGAGAGTGATGTAACACCTGATAAAGTTCAGCTTCAAACCAAGCTTACAAAGGATATTACACTTAATATTCCTGTTATGACTGCTGCAATGGATACCGTTACCGAATCAAGAATGGCAATTGCCATTGCAAGAGAAGGCGGTATCGGTGTTATTCATAAAAATATGACCATTGAAGAGCAGGCTGATGAAGTTGATAAAGTAAAGAGAAGTGAAAACGGTGTAATTACAAATCCGTTTTTCCTTTCACCAAATCACCTTGCAAGTGATGCTGAAGAACTTATGAATAAATATCGCATAAGCGGTGTGCCTATCTGTGAAGATGATGGTACTCTTGTTGGTATTCTTACTAACCGTGATATGCGCTTTATGACTGATTACAGCGTTAAAATTTCTGAAGTTATGACTCCGAAATCACAGCTTGTTACAGCACCTAAGGGTACAACTCTTGAAGAGGCTAAAAAAGTACTTATGGGTTCTAAAGTTGAAAAACTTCCGCTTGTTGATGAAAACGGTAAGCTTTCGGGTCTTGTTACAATTAAAGATATTGAAAAGAGTGTTAAGTATCCTAACACAGCAAGGGATAAAAAAGGCAGACTTCTTTGCGCCGCTGCATTGGGCGTAACCGATGATGTTCTTATCCGTGCAAAAGCACTTGCAGACGCAGGTGTTGACGCATTTGTTCTTGACTCTGCTCACGGACACAGCCACAATATTATGAAGAGCGTTGAAACAGTCAAAAATGCATTCCCTGAAATTTCACTTATTGCAGGTAATGTTGCTACTGCCGATGCAACAGAGGCACTTATTAAAGCCGGCGCAGATGCAGTTAAGGTTGGTATCGGCCCGGGTTCAATTTGTACAACGCGTGTAGTTGCAGGTATCGGTGTACCGCAAATTACAGCTATTTATGATTCGGCAGAGAGAGCAAATAAATACGGTATTCCTGTAATTGCCGACGGCGGTATCAAATATAGCGGTGAAATTGTTAAGGCTATTGCAGCAGGCGGCTCATGCGTTATGATGGGTTCACTTGTTGCCGGATGTGAGGAATCACCGGGCGAAACAGAAATTTATCAGGGCAGGCAGTTTAAAGTTTATCGCGGTATGGGTTCTCTCGGCGCTATGAATAAGGGAAGTGCAGACAGATACTTCCAAAAGGGTTCAAAGAAATTTGTTCCTGAAGGGGTTGAAGGCCGTGTTCCTTATAAGGGACCTCTCGGTGATACAATTTATCAAATGATGGGCGGTCTTCGTTCAGGTATGGGTTACTGCGGTTGCCATACTATTGAAGAACTTAGAACAAACGCTAAGTTTATCAAAATCACAAGTGCCGGCCTTATTGAATCTCATCCTCATGATATTTCAATTACTAAGGAAGCACCTAACTATTCAGGTTCTTTAAGATAATATAAAATGGGCGATTCGGCATTATTTTGCCTTTTCGCCCATACTATTATTATATCCGATTTTTTATAATGACAAGTAGGTAATCGTATGGCTCAAAAAATCTCTAAATGGAAAAAATTTAAAAGATTTTTAAAACGAAATATGACACCCACATGGGCAAAACATTTTTCATATCAGGTTTTTGCTTTTTTGACAAGCGTTGCAATGATAGTCGGTGTTGCCGATTATGCTGTAACCAAGTCTTATGCTGAAAGGAAGCTTACTTTAATGGATGATTTCACCATTACTGCACATACAGGTGCTTATGATACGGAAATGAACACTATTGATTCTGTTAAAGCCGCAATAAAAAATAAAGCAGAAGTTATTGAACTTGATATTCGCCAACGCCCTGACAAAACCGTCGTTATGAGCCATGATTTAGTTGTAACGAACAATGACGCAACCGAGCTTGAAGAGGCACTTAAGCTTATAAAAGATGTTCCCGATATGAAAATAAATTTTGATATTAAGGAAACCCGTGTGCTTAACTCGCTTCATGCACTTTTGGTGGATTATAATCTTATTGACCGCTCATTTTTAACAGGTATTGAAGTCATAAATGTTAAAGCCGTGAAAGAGTCAAACTGCGCAAATATGGATTATTATCTTAATTATACACCGTCAAAATTCAAGGCTTTTTCTGATGATTACAGGCAAAAGATAATCAAGTTGCTTGAAGATACGGGTGCAATAGGTATTAACTGTAACTATAAATTTGCAGGCGGCCAACTTTCAAATCTTTTGCATAAAAAGGGATATAAGCTTTCTGTTTGGACTGTTGATTCGCAGCGCAATGCTAAAAAAATGCTTGTAATTAAACCGGATAATATTACAACTAAAAACCCCGATATGATTAAAGAAGTTATATCAAATTGGGGCAAATAAATTTCAAAAAAATCAAAAAAGGACTTGACTATTATTTAAAATTATGATATAGTAGTCAAGCGTTGGAGATACGCTGGTGTAGCTCAGTTGGTAGAGCAGCTGATTTGTAATCAGCAGGTCAGGGGTTCGAGTCCGTTCACCAGCTCCAATATGGAAGAGTTCCCGAGCGGCCAAAGGGAACAGACTGTAAATCTGTCGCTATTCAGCTTCGGTGGTTCGAATCCACCCTCTTCCACCACGTCGTCACAAGCTATATATCGCTTGTGGCGATTTTTTTATATCCTTTTTTAAAATCGCCACGTCACTCATACCGCTGCTCCTCCTTTTCCCCAAAAAGCTTACGCTTTTCGTGGACCCTGATATTTATTTTTATATAATCAGTTGGATTCGAACCACTAATGGAAGTGAACGCCGAAGTGAAGCGAGGCAAAAAACGACAGAGAAACAGTCCGGTGGACTGTTTCGACATTAGTCCAAAGGTGCATAGCACCTGCGATAAAATCCACCCTCTTCCACCACGTCGTCACAAGCTATATGTCGCTTGTGGCGATTTTTTTATATCTTTTTTTAAAATCGCCACGTCACTCATACCGCGGCTCCTCCTTTTCCCCAAAAAGCTTACGCTTTTCGGGGACCCCGATATTTATTTTTGTTTTATTTCAACTTTTTAATGTATTTAATTGCCGCGAACTACACAGCCAAACAATATTTAAGCATTTGTTTAAAAATAAGCAGATTTAAAACGGATTTCTCTTAATTTTTCGCAATTTTATATATAAACATTGTTAAAAAATAAACAATCTTGGTAATATTGCCAAAAAGGTAATAATATCTTGCAAAATAAAGCAAAATAATATATAATTGTTATCGGTTAAAATTATTTATAATCATTATTAAATATATGAGAGGTAAAAACAATGGACGCTTTAAACAAAAAGACTATTGAAGACATTGATGTTAACGGTAAAAGAGTTCTTGCTCGCTGTGACTTCAATGTTCCGCTTAAAGATGGTGAAATCACCAATGATAAGAGAATTGTAGCTGCTCTTCCTACTATTAAGTATTTGATGGAGCACGGTGCAAAAGTTATTCTTTGCTCACATCTTGGCAGACCTAAGGGCGAATACAAGCCTGAATTCAGCCTTGCTCCTGTTGCTAAAAGACTTTCAGAGTATCTTGGTGTTGAAGTTAAGCTTGCTGAGGATCCTGAAGTTGTAGGTGCTAATGCAAAAGCTATGGCAAGTGAACTTAAAGACGGCGAAGTAATGCTTCTTGAAAATGTAAGATACAGAGCTGAAGAAACAAAGAATGAAGAAAACTTCTCAAAGGAACTTGCTTCTCTTGCTGATGTTTTTGTAAACGACGCATTTGGTACTGCACACAGAGCTCACTGCTCAACAACAGGTGTTGCTTCATACTTGCCTGCAGTTTGCGGTTACCTTATTCAAAAGGAAATCAAGTTTATGGGCGGAGCACTTGCTAACCCTAAAAGACCTCTTGTTGCAATCCTCGGCGGTGCAAAGGTTTCAGATAAAATCGGTGTAATTGAAAACCTTATTGATAAGTGCGACACAATCATCGTAGGCGGCGGTATGGCTTACACATTTATGAGGTACTTCGGCCACAATATCGGTGATTCACTCCTTGAAGCTGACTGGGTTGAAAAAGCAGGCGAAATGATGAAAACTGCTAAAGATAAGGGTGTTAAATTCCTCATCCCTGTTGATAACAAGGTTGGTAAGGAATATGATGAAAATACAGAATCAAAAATTGTAAGCAGTGATGATATTCCTGACGGCTGGATGGGACTTGACATCGGCCCTGAAACACAAAAATTGTTTGCAGATGCCATTAAGGGTGCAGGCACAGTAATTTGGAACGGCCCTATGGGTGTTTCTGAATGGGAAAACTTTGCTTCAGGTACAATCAGCATTGCAAAGGCTGTTGCTGATTCAGGCGCAATTTCAATCATCGGCGGCGGTGACAGTGTTGCTGCTGTTACAAAGCTTGGCTTTGCTGATAAGATGAGCCACATTTCAACAGGCGGCGGCGCATCACTTGAATTCCTTGAAGGAAAGGACCTTCCGGGTATTTGCGCACTTCAGGATAAAGACTAATATATTTATTTTACGAGGTAAAACATAATGAAAAAGGATTTAAGAAAAGCTATTATTGCAGGTAACTGGAAAATGAATAATACTCCGGCTCAAACTACTGCTCTTATTAACGAAATGAAGCCGCTTGTAGCTGACGCTGATTGCGAAGTTGTACTTTGCGTTCCTTTTGTTGATATTCCTGCCGCAGTTGAAGCTGCAAAGGGTTCTAACATTAAAATCGGTGCTGAAAATGTTCACTTTAAAGACAGCGGTGCTTTCACCGGTGAAGTTTCAGCAGATATGCTTCTTGAACTCGGTGTTGAATATGTAGTAATCGGCCACAGCGAAAGAAGAACATATTTCGGCGAAACAGACCAGACTGTTAACCTCAGAACTCTTAAGGCTCTTGAAAAGGGATTAAAGCCAATCATCTGTGTTGGTGAAACTCTTGAGCAAAGAGAACTCGGTTATACAGAAACACTTCTTAAGTATCAAACAAAAATGGCTCTTACAAATGTAACTGCTGACCAACTTAAGAATGTAGTTATCGCTTACGAGCCTGTATGGGCTATCGGCACAGGTGTTACTGCTACTGCTGACCAGGCAGATGAGGGTAATGGTTTTGTTCGTGCGGCAATTGCTGAAGCTTACGGTGCAGATGTAGCTGAAACAGTTACAATTCAGTATGGCGGTTCAATGAATGCCAAGAATGCAGATGAGCTTACATCAAAGGTTAATGTTGATGGCGGTCTTATCGGCGGTGCTTCACTTAAAGCACAGGATTTCTCGGTTATCGTTAAAGCAGCAAGCAAGTAATTATAAATTTATGAGTGGGTGTGTTTCGGCATACCCACTTTTTGTGAAAAACAATATGGAGGAAAAGTTATGAAAAAACCTGTTGTATTATGTATAATGGACGGTTATGGCAAAAATGACAGTGATTACGGTAACGCAATTGCAATGGCAAAAAAGCCAAACCTTGACAGACTTATGGCACAGTATCCTATGACATATATTGGTGCAAGCGGGCTTGATGTAGGTCTTCCTAACGGGCAAATGGGCAACTCTGAAGTTGGGCATACAAATATCGGTGCCGGCAGAGTAGTATATCAGCCGCTTACAAGAATTACCAAGGCATTTGAAGACGGCGAAGCAGAAAAAAATCCTGCACTTAAAGGTGCTATGGATAATGCAAAGGGCAAAGCACTTCACCTTATCGGCCTTGTTTCACCGGGCGGTGTACATTCACACATGGAGCATCTTTATCATCTTCTTCAAATGGCAAAGAACAACGGTGTGGAAAATGTATATGTTCACGCTCTTCTTGACGGCCGTGATGTTGCGCCTGCATCTGCTGTTGAATATCTTGCAGAACTTGAAGATAAAATGGCTGAAATCGGCGTTGGTAAAATCGCGTCTGTAATGGGTAGATTTTATGCAATGGACCGTGATAATATTTGGGACAGAGTTGAAAAAGCTTATGCTGCAATAGTTTACGGTGAGGGTATCCAGGCTGACAATGCAGTTGATGCAGTTAAGGCTTCATATGAAACCGTTGATGAAGACGGAAAGCATCTTACAGATGAATTTGTAATTCCGACTGTAATCGGCGGCAGTGAGGGCAGAGTAAAGGCTGATGACAGCGTTATATTCTTCAACTTCCGCCCTGACAGAGCAAGAGAAATCACCCGTACTTTTGTAGACCCTGATTTTGACGGATTTGAAAGAAAGAACGGATTTTTCAATCTTTACTATGTATGTATGACTCAATATGACGCTCAGATGCCGAATGTAAAAGTTGCTTTCGGCCCTGAAACTCTTGTTAATACTTTTGGCGAATATATTTCAAAGCACGGTATGACCCAGCTTCGTATTGCTGAAACTCAAAAGTATGCTCATGTAACTTTCTTCTTTAACGGCGGCGAAGAAAAGCAGTATGATGGTGAGGACAGAATTCTTGTAGCATCACCTAAAATTTCTACTTTTGACCTTATGCCTGAAATGAGCGCACCTGAAGTATCACAAAAGCTTAATGAAGCTGTAAGAAGCGGCAAGTATGATGCAATTATAGTTAACTTTGCAAACTGCGATATGGTTGGCCATACAGGTATTATTCCGGCAGCTGTAAAGGCAGTTGAAACTGTTGATGCATGCGTTGGTTCACTTGCCGAGGCCGTTATTGAAATGAACGGTAATCTCTTTATCACAGCAGACCACGGCAATGCTGATAAAATGCTTGATGAAAACGGTGAACCGTTTACAGCGCACACAACAAATCCTGTTCCGTTTGTTGCAGTTAACTGCGGTGACGGTGTTGAACTTCGTGACGGCGGTAAGCTTTGCGATATTGCACCTACAATGCTTCAAATGCTCGGACTTGATAAGCCTGCTGAAATGACAGGTACATCTTTAATTAAATAATTGATTTTATTTATGGCAGGCAGGGTGAAAGCTCTGCCTGTTTGACTTTATATGCTTATCTTATATAGAATGAGGGGTAAATTATGCCGATTGAAATAATCAGAAATGATATTACAAAGATGAAAGTTGATGCCATAGTTAATGCCGCAAATCGCACTCTTTTGGGTGGAGGCGGAGTTGACGGTGCTATTCATAAAGCAGCAGGTAAAAGCCTTTTGAAAGAATGTATGACTCTCGGCGGCTGCAAAACAGGGCAAGCGAAGCTTACAAAGGGATATAATCTGCCCGCAAAATATGTTATTCATACGGTAGGCCCTGTTTGGCACGGCGGAAATAATAATGAAAAGGAGCTTTTAACTTCGTGCTATAAAAATTGCCTTGCAATAGCAAAGGAAAACGGTTTTAAAACAGTAGCATTTCCTCTTATAAGCGCAGGTGTGTACGGCTACCCTAAAGCGCAGGCACTAAAAGTTGCAGTTGATACTATTCGTGATTTTCTGCTTGAAAATGATATGACGGTTTATGTTGTTTTATTTGATAAAGAGCTTAATGAAACCGGCACAACGCTTTCAAAAAATTAGAGCGAGAATGTTAAGCAGGATTAAAAAAAGAAGAAAATAATACAACCCCCACGATTAAGACTAAATCGTGGGGGTTGTTGTATGTAGTATTATTCATTTACCGGTTTGATTCTGTAAACTACCGTTGAATGTTTAGGTATAGATGCCGAAATAGTAGTTCCGGTTGTGCGCTCGTCAGTCCACAAGTCGTGCAGTTCATATCCTGTCGGTACTTCTTCAATACCCAAATACTTGTCTTTAACAAGTTCATCAAGCTTGAAGCTTACGCTTTTTGTGGAAGATTTTGTGTTAAACAAGCACAGTGCAACATCACCGTTTGCAAGCGGCCTTGCAATAATATCAATTCCGCTTTCTTTTTTAATCCTTTTTGCCGGTTTGCCGAGAGCATCTTGGTCAACTGCAATCATATGCTTGTTTGTAACTATTTTGAGCGTGTTATTATCTTTATCAGGCATACCGTTTGTTACAAATTGCCTAATATCATTGCCGAGCATAAGCGGAGCGGCAAGCATACACCAAAGTGAAAAATGCGCTCTGTTTTCATTATCGTCAAGATTTCCGTTGCCGACTTCCAGCATATCAGGGTCATTCCAGTGGCCCGCACCCGCATATTTGTAAAGCTTTAATGTGCGGTTATATATCCAAACAATGCTGCTCCATTTAGGCATAATATCAGGCGTTGTGCGCCACATTGAACCTGCCTTTGCGCCCCAAATGTATGGGCGTGCAGTACCCCATTCGCATATTGAAAATGTTATAGGCTTTTCCGGTGTTCTTGTAACTTTTGCCCACATTTGCGTTGCTTCTTTAAGTGCGTCACCCATACGCTTATATTGAACAAAAGATGAATCAATATTAGTTACAATAGGGTTTTTGATTGTCATATGGTTTGTGCCGCTTGCAAGTTCAACCACAATTTGCTGCCTTCCCAAAGGGCTGAAACCTTTTGTTTCAGGGAAGAAAAGTTCATGCATTTTGCCGTCAATATCAATTTGCATATACTGCTTTTTCTTTGCTCTTGATTTATGGAAAACAAAGGTTAATACATATTCACCCTTTGTATCAACATCAAAATCAAAGCTTGCCGAGCCTGAACCGTGGCTAATAAATCCGATAGCCTTTTTGCTTGGCACATCAGGCATTTTAATAATCTTTGCTCTTCCGGTAAACTGCGCGTCCTCCGGCCTTAAATCAAGCTCAAATGCACTTTTTTGCTTTGTAATTTCTATATGTTCAATCGCCGGGCAGTCACCGCTTATTCTGTCATGGTGGCAAAAATCATATTTGAAAAATTCACATCCCCAAGATGCAAGCGTTTTGGCATCAAGCCTTTCATTGCCGAGTGATGCAGGCAAATCCTCACAGGTGAGTGTACCGTTTGATGAATAAAGCCCTACCTTTAAGCCGAGAGAGTTAATATCTTTAATAAGATTAGGTATACCGCGGCTGAAAGTGCCGAGGTCACCCTGCAATTTACCGTCGCTGTCACGAAGAGAACTTTGCCAGCAATCATCAAGGTTAATAAATTCATATCCTGCGTTTGCAAGGCCACTGTCTTTCATGGCATGGGCTGTTTGCATAATTATATCTTGATCAATATTATTTCTGAATGTATTCCAGCTTGACCATCCCATCGGCGGCGTTTTTGCAACCTCGTTTGAGTAATCCTCCTCTTCGCTGATGTCAATGGTGAGCGAAGTCGGAATAAATACTTTCTTTAAAGCACATATCGGACATTTACCGTTAGCTTTCATATTCAAAAACCAAGAAACGAATAAAACAAGTAATACCAACAAAACAGCAATTAAAATTATAGCAATGTACTTCATTCTAAACCTATCTCCTTAAACATCTCAAGCTCCTTTTGAGCTAAAATATACGTCTTTTCATCATCAAGCGAATTTACTGCATTTAGCATAAATTCTTTTTTGTGTTTAAAATTATAAATAATTCGATACACCCAAGCGTACAAAATAAGCCAAGGCCTACCGTTAATAAATTTTATATAATCAATATCCTTAAGTTTTTTATACGGCGGAAAGAGCAGGCGAAGCTTTGTCATAAAAGATGAAGCTTTTCTGCCTTTTTCAAGCTCTTTTCTTGCAATGGCAATACCGTTATTTTCATTATCATTGCCAAATGCACCGCAGTTGCAAAGATATTCTTCAACTTCTTTTGTATCAATATTGTAATTGACACCGTACCCAAAAAAATTGTTGCAAACATTAAGCATTGTTTTGCCGAATGTTTCAAGGCCTACGGGTTTTAAATATTCAAAAACCCGTACTAAATCAATGTTTGAATTTTTAAGCATAATTGCAAGGTCAACAATAAGCTTAATTCCCGCACCGTAAAATTTGAAATGGTGTGCTGTATGTGCAATTAGATATGCAAAGTGAAAATTATTATCAAATGTTCCCTCAAATCCGTCAAATACGGCATAATCAAATGCATTGCAAAAAGGTTCTTCATCATAATGGTTTATAAGCTTTGTGTGAATTTCAAACAAAACATTGTTTTTAACATAGTTATATACCGGCCCATTTTGCTTAATGCAGTCAAAACCATTTGATGTGAGAAGTTTTTTTACTTTGTTTCGGTCACATTCTTTAATAAGTATGTCTATATCGCCCATAGCGCGACTTTCGGGCACAGGGTAGCTCTGTTTAAGCACTGCGCCTTTAAACACGATATACGGCACCTCAGAAGCTTTGAGAAACGTTTTCACTTCTTTGAGCATATTCGATTGAAGGTTTGCAAGGTATATCAAATCAAAAAAGCTGTTTTCAACCGCATTTTTAAATTTTGGCGATATATCATTTTTATTTTCAGCATTGGCAACTGCACAGTTAACAATTCCCAAAAGGTTATGAACCTTTGCATATCTGTAAATTTTTTTGTAATCAACGCTTGTATCGAAAATAAAGGCGTTATTGTTAATATAATTTTTGCAAAGGTTGATAAGTGCTTTATATTCCTTATCCATATCAGTTAAATACTGCATTACCTACTACAAGGCTTAATAACGTAATAATAAGGCCTGCAATGAACACACCGAGTGAAATTACAATAAAACTCTTTTTCTTATCAAGATGGAGGAGGGAAGCAAGAAGTGCGCCGGTCCATCCGCCTGTACCCGGAAGCGGAATTGCCACAAAAATAAGAAGCCCCCAAATACCGTATTTATCAATTTTATCTCTCTTTTTTAATGTTTTATCTTCAAGCCAATAAACGAATTTATTTATGCCCGGAACTTTTTTTAATAAGTCAAAAATCCAATTTATTAAAAGAAGTATAAAAGGAATAGGCAATATATTACCTAAAAAGCTGATAATAAAGCCAACAAATGGATTCATCTGCAACAGCACGATTGCTGTGAACATACCGAGTCTGCATTCTAATATAGGGCAGAGTGAAATTATAAACACAACAAGCCAATCGGGTATTCCGTGAGCGGTTAAAAATTCCTGCAAATTTCTACAAAGTTCCTGAACCATAAATTATTTCTCCTTTAGATTTGTGGTTTTATTATTTGCTTTTTTTTAGATTTTCTTTATATTTTTGTTTTTGCTTTTTCTTATAATTTTCATATCTTATTTGTTGCTTGCTTTTCTGTGGCGGGGTAAATTGCTTTTGCCTTTCCATTTGCGCTATTCTTTCCTGCCGGAGTTTCTCTTTTATTTCCATTTCTTTTTGAACATCTTGCGGCAGAGGAATATCTTTTGTAACAATAAGATTGTTTTTAAGTAAGAAATCAACTGCTTCGCGCAATATTTTTTTATCATTTTCAAATGATAAAAATCCAATTGCCTGGTCATAAGCAAGCCACATAAAGTCATCAATTTCTTCTTCCTGAACTATTGTTCGCATATCATCGGTAGTTGCAACAAAGATTGAAACTTTTTTATCAACATTATTTCTGAGCTTGTATTTTGATATTCCTTCATATCCAAGTTGAATACGGATATGAAGCCCTGTTTCTTCAAGCACTTCTCTTTTTGCTGCATCATATTTTGTTTCGCCCATTTCAAGATGGCCTTTAGGAAATCCCCAATTTGACGAGCGTTTGTTTTTAATAAGAAGATAACGAAGCTTTCCTTTAATTGACCTATATACAACTGCGCCGGCACTTGATTCATAGTAGCAAATGAGGTTATATTGCGGAAAATCGTTTTCAACATCAATAACCTGTAAAATGTCTTGATTTATATAGCGTGAACTGCGTGACGCCATAATCCACATAGTTTTTAAATTTTTGTTCTCAGAGTCTTTAGGAATGAGTGCTGCAATAATTCTACCGTCAAAATTGCATACTGTGTGAGTTACTCCCATTACAAAAGCATATTGGTTTTTATGTCCGTTAATTTCAACTACATTTAAGGGATAAACATAACCGCTTTCGTCAACAGAATTTATAGGTTTAACAACTCTTCCTTTGGCTGCCTTGCCGAGAAGCATAACATCACCACCAAGTAAAAGATATAATTCATTTGATATTATATCTTATTTTTAATGGTAATACAAGATTTTTTATTTATAAATATAAAAAGATAAAGGGCAACTCTATGACAATTACAACGAGGCGCGCTTTAGCCACTTTATCGAAAGTCAAAAAGGGCAACTCCAAAAGGAGTTGCCCCTGATTTTTATTTCGGCTAAAACTTTATGTTTATGCCATTGTCTGAAGAAGGTCTACAAGAGAAGCAATAACTGTATCAGTATCACCCTTAAGAACAGGAAGAACCTGATTAACAACTCCGGATACAGTTTCGTTACCGCCTACAAGACCTGTGATAAGATCACTTATGTTCTTGAAGTTATCGCCTGTGTTAACAGTTTCGATTAAGTAGCCGAGTACTGCAATGAGTGTTTCTGATGAATCACCTTCAACATAAATTCTTGCACCGTATGTAGCAGCCTGTGAAGTATCTGTAATTACTTTACCGTGGCTTGCAAGCTTCAACCAATCTACATCATTAAGCTTAATTCCGAGCGGTGCGCCCTTAATCTTAATAAGACCAAGGATATTATTTACAAGAGGAATAATAGCGTCACCGCCAAGGAGTGGCTTAAGTGTTGCATTAAGGTCATAGATGTCAAGAGAGAAGTTTGTAACACCAATCTTACCGAGAACTGCATTAAGGTCAACTTTAAGTGCCTTAAGAAGTGCAGGTAAGAGAGTATTAAGATCAACTATTGGTTTGATAGCATCAACAAGAGCTGAAATAGGAGTGAGGAGGTTGTCAAGAATCTGGCAAAGTCCGTCATTACCAATGAAGAGTGCAAGGTTTGGAAGCATTGCAAACAATGTTTCAAGAGGAGCATTAAGTATATCCTCAACCTTATCCCAAAGAGGATTGATAATATCAAGAAGAATATTATCATAAGCTTCGTTTATATTTTCTCTGTATTGATACTGAGTTTTGATGTTATACATTGAGAATGCTTCCATAAGAGGAACGATTGATGATGTATAACCGTTTGAACCAGGAATTCTTACTATGTCAAAGATTCCGAGTGATGCATCATTAAGAAGTACATCGAGTACACCGTAGATAGGACGGAGAACTGCAACAAGTGCGTGGAAGAATGTATCTGCATCCTTAACACCCCACTTAAGTGATGCTGTGTTAACCTTTGACCATGAACCTGCCTTTGCGATTACGCTTGCATTTGCAGCATAAGTTTGACCGTAAGATTCATCTGTAAGAAGTTTAGCAACATTGCTTGTTGAGAAGTCAATGTTAGTTTGTGCAAGGAGAGAAACGAGTGAACCGTCGCCAACCTTAACACCTTCAACTGCACCGTAAAGTCCGGTAAGAAGTGAGTTAATAATGTCATCCTTGAAGATAAGACCGCCGATTAACTTGGTAAGACCGCCGTCAACCAAACCGCCTACAAGTCCGTCAAGCATTGGAGGAAGATTCTTAAGGAAGTCAACATCAACACTTTCAGGATAAGAGAAGTCATATGAACCTGTCTTATAAGCTGTGTAATCCCAGAATGCATTAGTAGGTTCGCCTGTTAAGAAGTAGAATACTGCACGAACAATATCATCCTTATCAGCAAGGCCGATTGTAGTGAATACAGTTGAGATGATAGATTTGAGCATATCATTACTCTTAATAGCTTTAATTGAAGTAATAAGAGATTTGATAGATTTTGAGTTCTTAACAAGAGTATCTGCAATATAACGGAGAACTGCAACAAGAACTTCGCCCTTATCAGCAATTACTTCCTTATTTGTAAACTTGCCTTCGGCATTCTTAACCATTGATTTAGATGTAACAACCTTACCGTGTGATGCGATTGTTGACCACTTAAATTCAGGAAGTTTAATACCGGTCTTCTTAAGTAATGAGTTAAGAAGAGGAACTACAATATCTTGAATGTTGCAAGACTTAAGGTTTGCAAGTTTGATGTTAAGCTTAACACCTTTAACCTTGAGTGCGTTTGTAACAACTTTGCCAAGGTCCTTGCCGAGTACCATTGTAAGAATCTTATCAACATCCACACCTGCTGATTTAGCAGTTTTAAGAATGTTTGTAACAGGAGCAAGGAGATTATCGAGTAACTGACCTATGCCGTTGTTATCAATAAAGTATGCAAGGTTTGGAAGAACAGATGTAAGTGTATCAAATGGCTTATCAAGAAGTGTATCTACAAAGCTCATAAGAGGATTGAGAACATCAAGAATTACATTATCTTTAGCCTTCTTGCAATCTTTTTGATACTGCTTAAATGTTTTAATCTTGCTGTTGCTTACTTGAAGAACATCAAGAAGAGGAACAATTGCGCCTTCATAACCGTTAATACCGTTAACGCCTACATTAAGAGCGTTAAGGTCAAGCTTAATTGTTGAAAGCTTTGAGTCAGGGTTCATATCATCCTTAAGGGTAAGAGTGAGAACGCCTTTCTTAAGCATATAAGTAAGTGCAACTTTGCTTGTTACTTTACCGTTGCTGTCTTTAATATCAAATGAAGTTGAAGCCTTCTTGATATTGATATTGCTGAGGTCAATCTTTCCTTCATTGAGGAATACAGCAAGAACGCTGTTTACAGGACGGAGGATTGCTGCAAGAGCATTGATAAAGCCCTGCTCTGCCTTTGCTGAACCATCCTTGAAGCCCCAGTTAATTTTTTTAACTTTCTTCCAGCTCTTTGCCTTCTTAAGTGTGTTGGCTGCTGAAGTGTAAGTTTTGCCATAGCTCTTATCTACAAGGAGATTAGCAACACCCTTTGGTGATACTGCAATGCCTACCATATTGAGATATGGTGAAATCTTCTTGGTATCAAGCGCACCGTAAAGTGCCTTTGCAAGAGATGTGAGGTTAGCGTTTGTAAATGCCAATCCGCTGACAATGCTCTTAAGATTTGATGCGTTAACTACACCGAAGTTGGCGAGAAGAGCCATAACTGCATCAACTGCTGTGTCAAGCTGTGAAACAGCATTATTTGCATCATAAGCTGTAATTCCGTCAGGATACTTAAAGTTTAATGATGTACCCTTGTAATTCTTATAAGTCCAGTAAACTTCTGTTGGTGACTGAGTGAAGTCAAGAAGCTTGCCGATAACTTTAAGAAGTCCCATAGCGTCAAGCTTACCTGTTTCGATGTACTTGATAAGCTTTTGAATTCCCTTGCTAATCTTGTTGTTGCCCATAATCAACTGAATGATTGTGGTAAGATTATTGTTTGTCTTTACGAATTCAATTACATAATCAAGAACATAAAGAAGTGTTTGAGCAGGAGAAGCTGTTTTGCCGAGTGCATTCCAGTTAATGTTATTAAGCTTAATGCCTGTTTTAGCAAGAAGTGTATTTATAATAGGTATAATATTATTACCTGAAAGAAGGTATCCCTTTACTTCAATACCGATTTCCTGCTTATCATTAACTGTTACCAATTTACCGAATGTTTTAGTAGCAATGTTTTCAAGGAATGAAGCAAGAGTAGGTGATGTTGCACCAAGAGTACCATTGCTTATTCTGAGGATTTTTGCAAGTCCGTTAACTTCATTTGAAATAGGTTTAACGGCGTTTGCAATTGTTGAAGCAAGTGTAGGAGCTGTTGTGTCATCTAATATAACACCGATAGCTGATACAAGGTTCAACAATGTAGTTACAGGTTTTTCAAAGAATTTGTCAAGTAATGCAACGATTGGGTTAACAATTCCTACAAATACTTCATCACGGTATGGATTGCTCTTGTCAGCGAACTTTTCAGGAGTATCAACTGTGATGCCTGTTTTTACTGCGATTGTATTAAGAACCGGATAAAGTGCATTTTCGTAAATGCCTGTGTCAATAAGAAGTACGCCGATAATAGATGTGAGAAGTCTGAGTGATGTTGAAAGACCATTCATAAACTCATCTCTGTTGCCGGCTGAAACACCCCAGTTAATGCTTACATTGAGTGTTCCGTTGTCATTAACAGCATCGCTCCAGCTTGCAAGCTTCTTAAGTTTACCGCTGGCATTCTTAATATCTGTGTCTTTAATTCTTACAGCTAATGAGTCAGGAGAAATAAGTCCGTTAACTGCTTCGCTGATAAGATTGTATTTAGCTGAAACATTGTTTGCACCTGTGTATGAATAAGCGTACTTATCAGTAAGGTTTGCAACAAGTGATTCAATGAGTGCATAAGTTCTTACTACTACTGTGGTAAGTCCTTCATTTGTGTAGATATCCTTAGGGTTAACATTACCGTTAGAATCAGCTGAGCGTGAATCTTCACCGTTAAGGTAATATAAATAGGTATTAAGTAAATCTATTACTGCATTTGCTGAGTTAGCACCGATGTAATTTGAAAGTAATGAAATTACGCCGACAATAATATTATTTGTTTTGTTGATTGAATAGCCATTGATTCTTGAATCAGCAAGGAGAGATGACAATGCTTTATCAAGCTTTTCAATTGTGCTGTCAACACTCTTAACATCTTTGCTCTTATACGCTGAAATGTCAACTGATGAGTTAGAAGTTTGAACTGCCTGTGTAGGAGCAGTTGTTGTATTATTATTTGTATTATTATTTGTATTGTCAGTCTTCTTAAATGATTTAACAAGACTTTGAATTACATCTACAAGCTTGCTTACATTAGTAATAAGGAAGTAAGCATTGTTTTTATCAAGTCCGACAAATCCGCTTGCCTGCTTTTCAAATGTAAAGCTGTATTTGCTTTCACGGGTGATTTGGAAAATGCTGTTAAACAAGTCTGTAAGTGCGCTTGTTTCGCCAAATCCGCCGATTGACTGAAGAATACCTGTAATGAGAGGAAGGTTCTTTGCAAATGCGCTGTTGTCTGAATCAATAACATTGTTTACAAGACCGAGGATTGCATCAAGCCAATCTTCTACAAAGATACCAACGAAAGTATCGAAAATCTTTGTTGAATCTGGGTTTTGAGCATATGACTTGAATTCAGTTACCTTTGTGTTAGAAACAGCGGTATAGGTTTTACCCGATACTGTAATTTCTTCAGTTTTAAATTTACCGTCGTAGCAGTATGTCCATGCATTTTTGCTGACACCGTACTTATCTGCTCCAAGGTCTTCCATAATATCGAAGAGCTGTGGAATAGCAACCATTAAGTTGTTAAGTCCGCTGTTAGCAATATTTCCGTTGTTATCTTTACCCTTAACTTGATTTCTGAGTGATGGGGTATTTACATAAGTGTCAACTGCTGTTGTAAATAATCCTGCAAGTTCGTTAATTACTTCTGCAAGTCCGGTTGCAAGCTGAGCGTTTGTGTCTGAAAGAACGCCTTTATCATCTGTAAATGCTTTCTTAAGAACCTTATCAAGTCCGCTGAGCTTAGCGTCCCTAAGTGCTTTATCGGCAATGTAAATTCCTGTGATGTAAGGAACTTTTGCTTCATATTTGCTGTAAACAGTAAATTTAGCATTTGTCGGAGCTTTTGCAAGAGCTACTGAAATATCATTGCTTGTTACACCATTATATGTATAGTATGTAACATCTTCGGTATATTCAACTGTCTTTGCAGTACCGTTTTCATCCACTTCTGTTTTTGTCTTCTTTTCTGTTACAACTTTAGAAGTGATTTCGTTGCCTTTACTGTCAACAATCTTTTCATATTTAGTAACATATTCTGGTTTGCTGATAACAGTACTTGTTGTAATATTCTTTGTCGTAATTTTATCAAGTCCGCCTGATAAATCGGTATATTTGGTGATTTTGAAATTCTTTTCAGCACCGTTATTCCAATATGTACCGCCCATCTTGTCATAAGAACCGTCATTCTTGAGCCAATGCATAAGCAATGGAAGCATTTCATTAAGGTCCCAAGCAAGTGTGTCAATACCGATGTATGAGCCGTAATCAGCGGTTAAGTCATAGAGAAGACCATCATGTGTGAAGTTATAAAGCATATTGTTTTGCTTGGTTTCACCTGATTTAGCACTGAAGAATATCGGTTCAAGTACTTCGTTTACAAGAACAACAACAAGCGGAAGAAGATTGAATATTGTTTCAACCGGTGATTCAATAAGGTTAGCCCAAATATTGTAAGTTGCTTTGACAAGGTCAATTTTTGTTGAAGCAAGTTCATCAAGAGCACCGTTGATAATATTGCCTATTGTTGAACTCGGATCGAGATATGTGGAAATAATAGAGTTAAGAACTATATTTGTAAGCTGTGTACCACCGTTGCCACAAAGAGCTGCAAGTGCATTGTTGATAACAGGCTGCTTTTGAGCGTCTGTAAGAGTTACACCTGTTGTATCAAGATGTTCTTCAACATAGTCATTGATAAACTTGCTAATATCCAAAGAACATTTGATTGAATTGTTATCATAAGTTAAGTCGTCAGACGCAGTACTTATTTTTGAGCAAAAATAAGATGTAAGAGTTGACATATATGAATATTTAACCCATTCATTTAAATCTGCTTTTGAATAAGTATTGCCGGTATGCTTGTATGCATAAATACCGGTGTTAGGATCTGAATTTTCTGTATCTAAAAGAGTAGCATTTTGAATATAATCACTTGTTTTATTGCTTCTGTTGCTAATCCAGTTACCTGCAAACAAGTTGATAACCTTGTTACGCTGTTGTGCATCAGAGTTGTTATTCTTTCTGCTGTACATCTTCAAGAATGTAGCAAAATATTCAATAGTGGCTGTATCTCTGAGATTCTTAGGAAGAATGAAAGTTTTAGAACCGTCTGTATCATTAAACTTCATACTACCGTCAGCAAAATATCCGTTTATTGTTTCAGGGAAATTGTTATCTTGAGTAGCAACCAAGTTCAAAATTGAATACATCTGCTCAAGTTCATCATCTGTAAGGAAGAATTCATCTCCGTCTTGCCAGTAGAAGTTGAAGCCTGCAGGCATATCCTTATCAACTGCTTGATTTATATCTTCAAGTTTAAGTCCTTTAAAGTCAACCAATGCTCCTTTTAAAATATATTGAGCATAAGGAGCGTTTTGTCGTCCGCCGCCATTTACATCATCAACAAGTGAAGCGTATGATAATATGATATAAAGGCTTGTGATATAATCCTTTACAGATGACATTGATAATGCATCTGTGGATACACTATCTCTGCTGAGCATTTCGCTTACTGCAGTGTCAAGGTTGTCGTATCCGAGAGCTTTAGCAAAGAATGGCTCAATCTGTGATAATAATCCGTCAACAGTTTTAAAAGTTTTAATACCGGTTGATTCAATGGTGTATGGGTCTCCGGTAGGAGATGTAACTTTTGGATTCCATTGGTCATTAAAGAAATCTGAATCAGCAGAGAGTTTGAAATCTGCACCGCCGTCAACAGCAAGTCTAATGTAAGGCATGGTTCTTGCTAAGTTACCGCCAAACATATTTGTGAAAGTATCTGTTTGAGGTGAATATGCATAGTAAATACAATCAGCAACATCAGAGGCATTAAGATCAATACCGAAAACTTTATAGTAGTTGTTTAAGTAACTGCATACTTCATTTACGGTTTTCTGCTGATCTTCTGTGAGTGTGTAGGTTGCGGATTTAAGCTGTGAAAGGCTTGCCATCATAGATGTTTCGCCTATTCTTACAGGTCCGCTGTCACCGTTGAAATCCAACATATCTGTGATTGAAGAAAGTTTAACAGGTTTGATTTTACCATCTGCAACTTGATCGTCATATTGCTGTGCAATTGCAGGCAAAATATTATCAACAGCATCGGAAATATCAAAGTTAGTAGAAGTATTTGAATCTACTAATGTTGTTAAATACCACAAACCTTTGGTGTTGTATTTAATGTTAACATAATGCTTATGCTGACCTGTTGAGTCAACAGTGATTTTTTTGATTGCTTTACCATCAAGGTTGCGATCGCCTGCACCATAAAGAATATCTTCAAGTGCTTTCTTTGTTTCTTTGTTTGCAGAAATGTTGCTTACACCGTCATAGATGAGCTTATGGCACATACCTGCAAGCTGGAAGAAATTGATGTCGTCACTGAAATTGTTGAGGTAGTCATAGTTGCTTACATTTGATGATGATTCACCAATAATGTCTGTGACAAATTCCGATTGGCTTGTAGATACAGCCATTTTGCCGACAGCATTGATAAGCGTAGGCTGAAGTGCCTGCAACATCTCAGGAAGAGTCGTATTCTCCTTAATTGATTCTTTCTGGTCTTTAGTCAACTTGTCTGAAGTTGTACCAAGACTGATTGCCCCTTTGTTATAGACTACTTTTGATATTGCGTCTATACCCATGAGAAGGGACGGAAGCTCATCTGCCAAACCGTTGACGGTTTTATATGCGGATGAAGCATTAACGCTGGAAGTGTTCCACAATGGGTTGTCATTACTGTTTTTTGCAAATGCAGTAAATCCAACCGAACAAGTGGTCACGACCATTACCACAGCTAAGAAAAAGCTGAGTATTTTTTTGCTCGTTCTCATATAAATTTTCTCTCCTTTACAATATGATTTACGAACTTTGTCGTATGGTAACGCATTTTGGATTATGCGCCGAGCAGTATTTGTTTATTACACAGTTTCTACACAAAAACTGCTTTTTAGGCGCAGGATATCCACACGCGTATTAACAAATACAATATATTTATATCAAATAAAATCTAATAAGTCAATAATTTTATAACATATTTTGAATTTATTGTGAATTTTAACATATTTTGCGTTTTGAATTTGACAACGGAGTGCTTGTAAATGGACTTAATTGGAAATTATGTCTAACAAGCGTCGATTTTATTAAGAGTAACTGAAAAACGGATAAAACAGAGAAAAAGTGCATTAACAATTTTGTAAAATGTAAAGCCCGAAGCCTTTACAAATGTAAAAATTGTGTAAAGTATTGTCGCTTTACTCGCTGTGAAAAGCCTATTTTTTCCCTTAAAATTATTAACAAATTGTAAAATTTTCGTAAACTAATTGTGCAGAGTGACAAAAAAACGAAGTTGTTTTTGGCTAAAGTTACAAAAATGAGGATTGTAAGTTTAATTTATTGACTTTCGGGTGGCCGTATGTAATAATTATAATGTGTTTAAAGCACATATTGCGCCAATTTAATGCTGTGGCTTGTAATGAGCCTTCATTCTAATTCAGATTGCCTGATGGTCAGAGATTGCGACGGGCATTACGCACAATATGTTAACACTTCACTTTAAATTTTTTAAAATTTTGCGGAGGTAAAAAATGAAAACGAAAGCAAAAAAGTTTTCCCATAAGCTGCTTGCGTTGTTTATGGCTGTTCTTATGGCTGCTTCTTGTTTAACATGTGCATTTTCAGCTCACGCTGCACCTGTTAGTTCAGAAAAGCAGTATACAGATGATGCGTTAGAATATAACGACCTTGCTTGGAATATTCTTTCCGATGAACAAGCCGCAACAGCATTGCTTGACTATGCGGACCTTATGCTTCCTACAGTTGCTCCAACAGTTTACAACCTTCTTGCAAATCTCCCATCCAGTGTTACAGCTTATATGACATGGGATGCCGCTAATAAGCATCTTAATATCAACGCGTTCGGTATTATTAAATATACCTTAACAGTTAAGCTTGACAGCGTTGATGATGTAATGCTTACACTTGAGAGTGTTGCAGGTCTTCTTTCTAAGTATGGTAGTTATGTTGGTGATGCAGGTAACATTCAGCTTAAATCATTAGCTTCAAGTGATGCCAGCAAGAATTTCTGGCATGTTACAAGAGAAAACTATTCATCAACTGAGATTGTTAAGAGAGCTCTTGCTCTTCTTCAAATCAACTCAGCTGACTATGCCGGTAAGGATGTACTCGGTCAGGTATTAAGAGGTGATTTCAACCTCGGTGTTCTTAAGAGTGCGGTTAATATCTACAAGCTTCTTGCAGGTCCATTAGGCTTCAGTGATGAAAGTTATGCTAAAAACCTTGTTTATAACATTGTTCAGCAGCTTATTTTCAACTATACTAAATGGTATACACAGGATGAAATCAATGATTTCAAGAGTGGCAAAACTCAATGGGTATATGATGACCAGCTTTTCGATAAGCTCTCTACCGAGCTTCTTCAGAAGATAAGCGTTCTCGTTACATATAACCAAGAATATAATGAAAAGAACGAAGATGGCTCACTCAAACCTATCCAGGATACATCAGCTACTCGTTATCTTGAAATCAAGGCTGAAATGAATAAGTCAGGTACGGATTATGCAACAGCCGCTGCTAAACTCGGTTATGACCCTAACCTTGTATATTCAAGCGAATTTAAAGATGATGACGGCAATCCGCTTAATGTTCTTCTTTTTGCTTATGGACATCCGGATGCAAACGGTTATGCAACAGAGCAAACAACAAAGATTACATTTAAGCCAACCGATTCTCTTTTCAAATTAGGTTATACAGCACTTGATCTTGCTTGGGATACAGTTCTCAAGGGTTCAATCAAGCTTCTCCATGTAAACACCCAGGGTGACAGAAATCTTGATAATGCATACTATTATTATTTCGACAAAAAGGGTGAATGGAGTACAAGCGATATTGCTTCTAACTATACCCAGGCAAAGATTAACGAATGGGCTGAAGCTAATTACGAAGCTTATGGCGATAAATCAGCAGATGACTTTATTGCAAAAGCTAAGGAACAGCTTTCATTTGACCGTGCAGCTGCTGAAACATCAACAGGCAAGTGGTCAGATATTGATGAAACAAAGCTCTTTGCTAAGTTAAGATACAGCCCTCTTGCTGACTACGGTTTCAATATGCAAACAGGTCCTATCAACCTTTACTTTGCACAAACCGGAACAAAGAATATTGACGATTTCTTTAAAAATGAATATTCAAATTACGGTTCAATGGTAGCAGGCTTTAACGATGCACTTGTTGCAGCAGTTAATGATTTGTTCCCACAAAGAGATAACATTATCGGCAATCGTCCGGAAATGGCAAAATCTCAAACAACAAAGGCAGACGGTGTTGAATCAATCAATGATGCAACAATCAGGAAAATCACTTCAACACTCGTTAACAATGCACTTAAGATGGTTCAGTACACAGCAGATGCTACTGATGCTAACATCCTCAAGGCATTCTATGATGCTAACGGTACTGATGCTGTTCTTTCAGAAGCAAATCTTGAATCAGCAATGGTTCCTATGCTTGTTGCTTGTATCGGCCAGGTTAACCTTGGTGCAGGCAAACTTCAAGATATTATCCACCCAGCAGAATGGGATGGTTGTAAGGATGCAGAAGCAGTTGCTTATGTATGCCTTAAAGAATACTTATCATACGTACTTCCTAATAAGGATTATTCATCACTTGTAAATGTAGCCAAGGACGGTACAATCAACGCAACACTTGAAGGTACAATTCTTCCTATGGCTCGTGATGCAGTTGCATATGTACTTGAAGGATATGTTCCTGTAACATACAAAGGCAAAACTTGGAAGACAGAAAACGAAGATGTTAATTCAAGTGCTACAATTTTTGACCTCTTGAATTCAGTAATTCTTTACTACGGTGGAGATTACTCAATGAAGAAGGCAACTAACTCAGGTGAAAGAGCAATGGGTGTTGCAGCTCTTCTCGGTATTTGCGATGAAAACGGTAACAGTGCTCTTACAAATAACCTTTGGGAAAATATTGATAAAATTGCTAACAAGTTCCTCCCTATTCTTGGTACACTCCAAGGCAAGGAATACGGTAAGTTCGATTCACATGACCTTATCTGGAACGATGTAGTTCTTTCAGTTCTTAATATTGCAGATAAGAAAGACAGCGGTTTCTGTGGCGTATCTAATTTCGTTTACAAACTTATCACAATCGTATCTGCTGAACCGATTCAGTCAAAAGGTTTTGTAAATACTGTTTATGATTTGCTTGCTGACCTTATCAACGGTCTCCTCGGTAAGCGTTATTCTAAACAGCCGCAGGATTTCACAACCGTAGTTCCTAAGTCAAACGGTGACAACAAGCCATTTGATGATTTACTTCAGGTTAAAACTATTGCAGGTACCGGCGGTACTGACCTCGGTGCAATCCAAAAGGCTATTTGCAACTTTGTTGAATTCACCGGTTATGGTGCAGACAGCACCAAGGGTGATGCTGGCAAGTATGGCGATTCAGTAATGAGGGGTATTTTCTTTGCTCTTTCAGCAGTTAACTCTTTCGTTCCTGAAGCTATCACTCCAATCGGAACTCAGCAGCTTAAGACTGCTTCAGCAAGCTTTGCTACACCTTCTATGAAGACAACAGCAGGCGGCGATTGCAGCGATACAGTTTCATTTACAAATAACTGCACAGGTCTTAACCGTGCATATATCTCTAATGGACAGCTTGTTCAACTTTCTCGTTACTATTACAAGCTTAAGTCAGCAACTTATATTGACAGTAACAACGCAAAAACTGATATTACATCTCAACTTAAATCAGGTCTTATTGCTCCTAACGAAACAATAGAAACACCTAAACTTTCTATTACTTTCAACTCATCAGCAGGAGAATCAAATGTAGTTGAAGTTCAGTTTGTATACGACATCGTACTTAAAGATGGCACAGTTGTTGCAGCTGATAACAATGTTTCAGCTTATAAGTATATGACAACCGCAACAGGTTGGAAAGAAGCTATGTATAATAGTAACAAGCAGTTCTTGCATGATACAAATAAAGCTGATCAAACAGTTGGTGTTGAGGGTGCTTATGTAAAATCAACATCTACATTTAGTAATGATAATACTCTTCTTGCTAACTATCCTGAATACATGGTACTTGATTCATCAAACCTTGCTGATATTTCAACATATTCAGTTAGATATAGAAGTAACAGAAATAAGATTTTAACCGGTAAAAAAGCAGTTGACGGTATCTACTTCTATGATGAAGATTCAAATTATCAGTCAAACACACTTGATGCAAATAATGTTGTAACAAAGTATGATAAAAATGCTGCTTATACAACAGTAAACATCACCAGTGAAAACGCTATCCCTGCTTGGGATAAGACAAACGGTAACCTTCTTAAGTATAATATGTATGACTACCGTGTTGAAACTGCTCCTGGTTCAGGTGAATTCGGTGAATGGAACCGTAACCAGGTAACAGAAGCAACAGCAGGTAACAGCGATAAAATTACTTATTATAAGGGTTACACAAGCGATGAAATCGAAGCAGTTAAAGCTCAAACTAACCCGGATGGTACTTCAGCTGAAAATGTTAAGGCTATTCAGACAAGAACTCATGTAGTTTACACTCTTTCTGAAGCTATTGCTAAGAATATTATCGCAGGTTACCATGTTGGTGACGGTGATATTTACGAATCAGTTTATTTGCAGAACAATGGCGGTCAGATTAACTACGATAACCTCTTCAACATTGTTTCAATGGGTAACACCAAAGTTCCAGGTTTCTACATTGAAAGTGAGAAGAAGCAGATTCCAAATGCTTCTGCTCTTGAAGTTCAACCGTTCCGTTATGATGGTGAATCCAACATTCAAGGCGGCGAATATCCGGTTGATATGTGTATCTACAATGGTTCTAAGTCAGCTTATGCTCACTTTACTATCCTTGTAGGTGATACCAGCCAGCTCAGTGGTATGAATACTGCTTATGATAATTTGGCATCACTTGTATCACAGTATAAGCCTTCAGACTTTACTAACTCAACTATTTTCGAGCAAGCTAAGCAGGCTCTTCTTAATGTACTTTCTATTAAGTCATCTGCTATGACAGTTGCTTTTGCACAGAGCATTAACAATAAGACTCAGCTCACAGCAACAACTAAAGAAGTTACATCAAAGTTTGGCGATTTAGCTTATGTTCCTTATACAAAATCTGCTCCAACAGTAACATCTAAAGGAAAAGAATATACAATTCCAAAGGATGTTTTGGCTAACGCTTATGTTGGTGGCGAAGCTCTTGCTGACGGTTCAGGTAAAGTCGGCGGTGTTGCAGGCGTTTACTACTTCGATGCTGCAGGTACAATGCCAATCTATTCACCATTAGCTCTTTCTGATGATAATGGAAAGGTTCGTACAACAGACCAAGCCGGAATCAAAGTAATTAAGAATGCAGATGGTAAATACTATCTTGCTAACTCAGTTGTTTATGAAACAACTTGGGACAATGCTATTACCACAAATGGTAATCCTTGCCAGATGCCTACTAAAACTCAGGCAACTGACTCACAGGGCAATCTTCTTTACAACCAGGTTCAGTATGTATACCGTGATGCCGATGGCAAGAAGGTTAACTCAAATGAAGATTGGTCATGTAAGTTCCCTGTAACAGATTATACTATCGTTCCTAACGAAGTTAAGTCTGACGGTTCAATCGTTGATAACCGTGGTGCTGTTGCAAAGGCTGTTGATAGAATCAACTATGTAACAAGCATTATGAATGACACACTTAAGCCGGCTGCAGATAATGCATTCAAAAACATTTCTGTTGCAAGAACCGGTCTTAATGACACAAACTTTAACATCTTAACATTCTCTAAGATGACTGACATTGCCAGAAACATTGAAAAGAACTTTACTGTTGATCTTGAATATCATTATGATAAAGTTGTTTTAGGTGCAGATGGCAACCCGGTAATTGATGAAGCTACCGGAGAGGCTAAAACTGAAGATGCAGTTAAGAAGGAATTAGGCGTTTCTCCTGCAAGTGCAGCATCAACTGTACAAAACTGCATTGACAACGGAAAGTCTTATACTTATGTAACTCATTCATCACTTTCATCAGCAGCAGTAGCTGAATATACCAGACTCTTCAATATCTTCGCAAGCGCAGCTGTTGAGCGTGGTTACCAGGGCGCACAGCTTGAAAAAGAAATTAAGTGTGCATCAGGCAATATCTATTCAACTCTTACTGCTACTAAGGCTGTTTATGCTGAAGATGGTAAGACTGTAACAACTGAAGCTTCAGTTGCAAAGAAAACAGGCGCAAACGCTCCTCGCTTTGGTAAGTGGGATGCTGAAGGTAAGCTTGTAAACGATGGTTCTTACTCTGCAGAATCATGGACCAGATATGTCAGAGCTCTTGCAGCAGCAGTTGCTCTTGCACAGTATGGTAACGGCGATTATGCTCATAAGGATCCAGCTAACTTTGTTCTTTCTGATAAGAAGGGCTACGATGCTTCACTTACAAATATCTACACTGTTGATACAGAACTTCAGGCTGCAGAGATTGCTCTTGCTCCTGCTGAAACTACAAACAGCACTGTAACAGTTAATGCTGTTGAAGGTGCTACTGTAACAATCAATGGAAATGCTTACGCAGCTCCTGTTTCAGTAGAAACCGGCTCAACAATCACAATTGATGTTAAGGCAGCTGAAGGTTACCAAGTTGTTAATGAACTTACAATCAACGGTGAAAAGGTAACAGTTAATGCATTCCCTTATGAATATAAGGTTGATGGCGATGTAACAATTGCTCCTTCAGTTAAGCAGGCAGCAGCTGATACAATCACTGTAAGCGGTAAGGTTCTTATTGCTACAGATCTTGCGGGTAAAGATTTTACAAAGGGTATTGGCGGCATTGATGTAATTGCTAATGGCGAAGTAGTTGCTACTTCAGCAAGTGACGGTTCATTCACTGCTACTGTTCCAGTTGGTACAACATCACTTACTGTTCATAGAGAAAATGTAACTATCAAAAGAACTGTAACACTCAGCGGTACAAAAGATATTTCAAATGCAGAAATTCCTGTATGTATCTGTGATTATGCAGGTGGCCAATCAGTTGATGCTTTTGATAAAGCAATATTTGCTTCAGCATATGGCAACAAAGATGCATATAATATTTATTGCGACTTAACCGGTGATGGTCTTGTTGATTCATTTGATAAAGCAATATTTGTAAAGTTCTTTGGTAATACAGTTGAGTATGCTCCACGTGCTCTCGACTAATTAAATTAAATCATATCAGGGGTAGCAATACCCCTGATATGTAACCGTTTATTATAATGGTTACTTTATTTATAAATTCGATATAATCGGGTAATCCCCGTTTATATACCGGCCCTGTTTTTAGGGTTGGGAGGTTAAAGGCAATTGCGTTTAGTCACTGTTTATCCCTGATTTTACAATATCATTTCTTCAAAGCTTGCTTTTACGCTTTTGCGTTTTTATAACCGAGGTTTGATTTGGTGTTGTATGCGCTCTCGTCTCTCCCTAAATTTTATTTACTTGGCAAGGAGGTAACACCTATGCAAAATGCATTTGTTAAAAAGAGAATAGGTGCTGTAATTGGTACACTTACTTTCTTGGTGCTTATTGCACTTTTCGTGTGCCTTCCTAATACTTCATACGGTGCAACTATTGGCAGTGAAAAGCCAAATATTTATTGCACTTATACAGACTCTGACGGAAAACAATATGACGGTGATAAATTGCCTGCCGGTACTTACGATGTAAACTTCTATTTAGAAGGTGTTTCCGAGTTATCGGTTGTGCAGGTAACTGCAAGGTACAGTGCAGATGCTACTGTTGATACAGCGGCAAAGTCGCTTCTTTCAGCTGAAGTTACCGGCATTTCGTCAATGGGAACTATTACACAAAATTCAAATTTGGTGTTTGGCTTTGTTTCTGATTCTGACTCTTGTTCAGCAATCAATAGTGATGGCACATTGCTTGCAACTTTTTCAGTTGCTTTTGCTAATAAATGTGATGCATCAAATGTAATTTCAGTTTCAACCAGCCCGAATGAGACTTTTGTTTTAACAGATTATAATGATGGGCTTAAGGATGAGTATGCACTCGTTAAACAAGCCGATGATTATGATGGTTCTTTATATCTTATGACCTGTGATGTTTCACCGAAAGGTCCGGGTTGTGATATAACAGGTAAGATTACTATTGCTACTTCCCTTGATGGATCATTATATAATGACAAAGGTGTTGGCAATATAAATCTTACAGTCAAAGCTGCCGATGGCTCAGCCGTTGCCACAGCAGTTACAGATTCAAACGGTAATTATACACTTGCCGATATTCCGGCAGGTGAGTACAAAATGTTAATAAGTGGTGAAACCACTATTGACAGAAAGGTTACATTAGTAGTTTCCGAATCAAAGACTGTTGATACTGTCGCAGTTTGCATTTGTGATTATACTAACGATGGTGTAGTTGACACATTTGATAAGTCTAAATTTGCCGAAGCGTTTGCAGGTAAGTACAATGTATATTGCGATTATGACAGGGATAATAAGGTTGACTCATTTGATAAGTCGATTTTTTCAGTTTTCTTTGGTAAAGAAATCAAGTATATGAATGTAACTTTGTAATAAATAGGGGGAAAGAAAATGAATAAAACTTTCAAAAAGGCAATTGCTGTCATTTTGTCAGTTCTTATGGTTGTTTTATCAGTACCTTTCACAGCACTTGCAGCACCTGGTGATTATGCACCAAATGCTAAATTGTCTTTTGGTATGTTTACTGAAGCAAGTGCAACGAGCTTTACTGATTATTCAACCAGTGGCACAGCAGCATCGGATTTTGGATCATATGCTTCTCTTTACGGTGTGCCTGTAGATTATAATTATAAAGTAGTTGATGGTAATAAGACCTCAGGTTCTCTTTCTATCAACAAGGATAAAGCAAACACATACATTGACGCTGCTGGACTTTCTTATGATAAGCTTTCACAAGATCTTCAGCTCGGCGTCGGTGATTATTTCACAATGACATTAAGTCTTGAAGGTATGTCTAACCTTTGTGCTTTTGTTGCACAAATTCAGTTCAGTGATTCTATTGAGCCTGCAGGTGTTTATTCTTATAAATCAGGCAGAAAGACGGTATACGCACTCGGTACTGAAAATGAAAGAGTTGCTAAAAATGGCGCATGGGTTGCAGATAAAGGCGGTACAACTTTTTTGCCAACATATTCACTGTGTTCCACAGGCATTGACAAAAATTCTTTTAACCCGGAATTTGACCCGAACTCCTCAAATGTCAAAGCTAACGATGAAGACGGTAAGAAGAATGTAATCAGTTATGAATTTGGAAGTGCGGGTTGTAGTACTGCTTCTTTATCAGACCCTGACGGTTATTTTGTAAATCCTGAAACAGGCGAGCCTGGATATACATTTACTAATAATCCACCAATGGCAACATTTGTTTTCAAAATTGTAACTGCGGATCCGATTGAATTTAATGTTTACCATCCATCAGATCTTAATAGTATTGCTCTTGCAGCAGATATAAGTGAAGTACAGTCTCAATACAAAACAACATATGCTAAGAATGCATGGAACTACCAAACCAACACTAATGATGGCGATGTTGAACATCCTGGTTCGAAAAAGTTCACTTTCATGGGCTTCAATGAATTTAGAGAAGCTCCTAAGCCATCAACTCACACAATCACATTTACAACTATTGGTGGTGAACTTACCACTCAAACTGTAAATGATGGCGTAATGCCAACAATTCCAGATAACACAGCAACAACAAAACCTGTTGCTTCTGATTCAACTCATCACTCAGTAACAAGTTACAAGTGGACACCTGAAGTTGTAGCTGCAACAGCTGATGCTGCTTATACTGAAGAAGCAGTAGTAACAAACCCTGAATGTAAATTCGTAGTAACTGACCATAAGGACGCTACTTATAAAGAAGCAGGTTATGATGTTTACACATGTACTGAAAATTGTGGCAATACTTATACAAACCCAATTGATAAGCTTGTATGTGACCACGCTGATACAAAGGTTGTAAACGCTACTAAACCTACAATCAACAAAGCTGGTTACACAGGCGATACAGTATGTAATGTTTGCGGCGATACAATCAATACCGGTACTGTAATTGCTCAGCTTAACGGTAATGATTACAGAGATGCACTCAAGGCTGCAAAGGATGTTGACGCTTCTAAGTATACAGCAGATTCTTATGCTAAGGTAACAGAAGCAATTGCTGCTTATGATGAAGCAACAGTTGCTGCTTACACATCACAGGAAGATGTAGACGCTGCAACAGCTGCACTTAAAGCTGCAGTTAAAGATCTTGTAGCTAATCCTACAACTGAAACTTATACTTATAACTTCATTGACGGTACATCTAAACCTCAAACTGTTAATAAGGGCGAAACACCTGTTAACTTTGATAACACTCCTGCTAAGGTTACCGATAATAAGAACGGTACTCATACAACAACAACTTATACATGGTCACAGGATGGTTTTGTATTTACTGAAGTTGGTAGCGACAAAGTAGATGATTGTACTCTTAAGTACGAAACCGTTACTCAGCCTACAATTAAGGTAGAAGGTTCTAAGACAGCTACTTGCCCTGATTGTGGTTATGTATCAACACTTCCGATTGATAAGCTTGACGGTACAGCTTACAATGCTGCACTCAAGGATGCACAAAGCAAGAATGCTAAAGATTACACAGAAGCTTCTTATGCAAAGGTAACAGCAGCTCTTAAGGATTATGCTGAAGATGTAGTTGCTACATACACAGATCCTGCAGACGTAGCTAAAGCTACAAAGGCTCTTGAAGATGCAGTAGCTCAGCTTGATGCAGGTGTAGTTGTAACAGTTGCTTCAACAAAACTTGGCACAACAACTCTTAACGATGCTGATGCTACAAACGGTGCTAACGCAAGACTTGCAGTTGGTGATAAAGTAGTTCTTACTGCTAAAGCTAATAACGAAACAGGCGAATTCGTAGGTTGGAAAGTTGGTAACAAGATCGTTTCTGACGAAGCTTCATTTGTAACATATGCAACAGCTGACATCACTTACGAACCTGTATTTGCTGAAAAGGCTGACACTTCATTTACAGTAGTATTTGTTGACCCATACGGCAATGTAATTGATACTCAAACTGTAACAAGCGGTGCTAATATTGAAATTCCAACAGCTCCAACACTTATTGGTTACACATTCACAGGTTGGTCAATGACTAAACCTGATATCCATGCACTTACAGATGGTGCTACAATTTACGCTCAGTACACTAAGGATAATGTTGCTAAGTACACAGTAACTGCTCCTGAAGGTGCTACTCTCACAGTAGACGGCGTAGAAACAGCAAGCCCTGCAACAGTTGCTTATGACGCTAAGGTTAGCGTTCATAAGGACGGCGTTGCAGCATGGCAGGTTGACGGTGTAACAGTTGCTTATGGCGATACTTACACATTCTTCTGCGGTTCAGATATGAATCTTGTAGCTGTTGATACTGCAGTTGAGCAGAAAACAACAGTTGTAATTACAGGCGTAAATGAAATTGCTGGTTCTGTTCAGGTTTCATTTGCTGCATCTCGTAATGTTGCTCCTGGCGAAACAGTAGTTAAGCAGGGCTTCATTTATGGTAAGAATTTAGCTGATTCTGAACTCACACTTGAAAATGTTGGCAATAAGGGTGCAGACGCTAATGCAGGCACTGTAAAGATTGCTTATACTAAGAATTCAGCAGCAGATATTTCTCTTAGATATGGTCTTTCTAAGAAAGACGGTAAGGTTTCAGCTGCAGCATTTGTTATCACAAAGACTGCTGACGGCACTTTGAATAAAACAATTTCTGAAGTTAAATCTTACACTTATCACTAACAAATTATAATTTATTGATGCTTTTGCCTCTGCCTAATCGGCAGGGGTAAGGCACCGGTAAAATTGGGAGGAAAACCAATGAAAGAGCTTTACACAAAGCCAATGTCACAGATTGATGAATTCAAAACAGATGATGTTGTAACTACATCAACAACAGGTAGAGAAGATGTAGAGGGCGGTTTAGACTAATACAGCCTTTTCAATCTGACATTGAAATAAAGCTATGGGAGACGGTAGAAATACCGTCTCCTTTTGCTTTTTATAAACTAATAAAATATAGGTGTAAGCAGCATAAGATTTTGGTTGACATAAAACAAAGCCATCGGTTAAAAACCGATGGCTTTTATACTGTCGATAAACTGATTTAAAAGTAATACAAAATCTGACGCACTGCTGTACGACAGATTTTGAGAGGCGGAGCAGTGGAATGAGCGAAAAATAACTTAAAGTTATTTTGAACGATATGGAACTTGCGACGACGAGGACGCGTCACAGGTTCGAGCAGAATTCTCGCCCATAAACAAAAAGGAAACAATTGGACAGGGCTCTTATAAGAAACAAAGATACTACAAAACAGTTCCCCGAACTGTTTTTCCCAAATTCTTTGCTCTCGTTGTTCGCAGAATTTGGAGTATCTTGTCACAGTTTCGAGCATTACATCTAATTACATAAAAATAAAAAGGATACCTTGTAGGTATCCTTTTTATTTTGGTGGGAACAACAGGGCTCGAACCTGTGACCCTCTGCTTGTAAGGCAGATGCTCTCCCAGCTGAGCTATGCTCCCGTCAGCGATATTGATTATATAACAAGTTGGGCAGAATGTCAAGAGTTAATTTTAGAAAAAAGTTCTTTTATTCTGTCAATTTCATTATTTAAGTATAAATAGCCGAATAACGCTTCCACTCCGGTGGCGCAGTGGTACTCACCGTCAGTTGCACTTTTTGGGGAATGGCCCACTTTAGCATTGCGCCCGCGCTTGAAAATCGCAAGTTCATCTTCGGTTAAATCATCCTTGATTTTTTCAAAAGCAACGGTTTGTGCTTTTGCCGAAACATACTTTACACTTTCCTTGTGCAAATCATTTACGGGGCGATTGGCATCAAGCACAAGTGTTTCACGCACAAGTATTTCATAAATGCAATCGCCTATAAATGCCAAATTAAGCGGGCTTAATTGCTTTGCATTAACATCTTTGTCTACAAATCTCATATTTATTAAGGCACATATTCAAACTCTATGTCATAGAGTGAAACAATGTCACCCTCCTCAATTCCTTTTTCTCGAAGCGCATTGAAAATTCCGCTCTTTTCTAATACTCTTTGCATATATTGCAGTGCTTCGTAATCTTCAATATCAATCCCTTTGAGAACTTTTGGAAACCAACTTGCTTCCACAAGAAAGTAATGTTCATCAACTTGGGTGATTTTAAAGCCTTTATCATCTTTAACCAATGCTTCAAACGGAATTTCTTCAACTTCATATTCTTTAATAGGAGGCAAGGTCTGCAACTTGTTCCAAACCGCATTCATAAGCTCCTTTGTGCCTTCCATGATCGGCGCACAGATAGAATAATAGTCATATCCCTTATCTTCAACATATTTTTTAAATCTTTCGATTTGTTCAGGCTCAGCCATATCAATTTTATTTCCGGCAACTATTTGCGGTTGCTTTGCAAGTTCGGGGTTGAACTTTACAAGCTCCTCATTGATTTTTTCAAAATCTTCAATAGGGTCTCTGCCTTCGCTGCCGCTTACATCAACAATGTGTACAAGAAGCCTGCAACGCTCAACATGTCGCAAAAATTCATGCCCGAGTCCGACACCTTCGCTTGCACCTTCAATAAGCCCCGGAATATCCGCTATAACAAATGAGTTGCCCTCACCCATTGATACAACACCCAAGTTTGGCACAAGGGTTGTAAAGTGATAATCGCCGATTTTAGGCTTTGCCTGGCTTACTACTGATATAAGGCTTGATTTGCCTACTGACGGATAACCTAAAAGTCCCACATCGGCAAGAAGCTTAAGCTCAAGCGAAACTTCCCATTCTTCACCCGGTACACCCGGCTTTGCAAATCGCGGTACTTGGCGGGTCGGAGTTGCAAAATGAATGTTTCCCCAGCCGCCCTTTCCGCCTTTAGCAGCTACAAATCTGTCAGTCTTACTCATATCAGCCATAACTGCGCCTGAATTTGCTTCGCGAATGATAGTACCCCTCGGCACTTTGATTTCAAGGTCGGGCGCTTTTTTACCGTATTGGCGTGAGCCGCGTCCGTTTTCACCGTTTTTGGCTACATATTTTCTTTTATATCTGAAATCGGCAAGGGTTGCAAGGTTGTCATCAACTACAAATACAACATCTCCGCCTTTTCCTCCGTCACCGCCGTCAGGTCCGCCGGCAGCCACATATTTTTCCCTGTGAAATGCTACTGCGCCTGCACCGCCGTCACCGGCTTTTATCTTAATTTTAGCAATATCTACAAACATATATAACATCCTTTGTTTTTACTAATATGAATTTTAACAAATTTTAATTGAAATTGCAACCAAAAGGCATAAATATAATTCATCTGTGACCCAATTATAAACAGTTCGTTAAATAAATAACAATAACACTTGCATAAATACACTTGTTTTTGTATAAAGTGTAAAAAATACAATTTTATCTTGATTTATGAGGACAAACAGTATAAAATAAAGAATGCATAAAAGCAATAAAACTTTAAATTATATTCGGAGGTAAATTCCAATGGTAAAAGTTGCTATTAATGGTTTCGGCCGTATCGGTCGTCTTGCTTTCCGCCAGATGTTTGGTGCAGAAGGCTACGAAGTAGTTGCTATCAACGATCTTACAAGTGCAAAGATGCTTGCTCATCTTCTTAAGTATGACTCATCACAGGGTAACTATGTTGCTCAGGGTCACACTGTTGACTTCCACGAAGGTGAAGGCGAAGATAACTACATTGTAGTTGACGGTAAGAAAATTGTTATTTACAAAATGCCTAACGCTGCTGACCTTCCTTGGGGCAAACTTGGTGTTGACGTTGTTCTTGAATGTACAGGTTTCTATACATCAAAAGAAAAGGCTTCTGCTCATATTCAGGCAGGCGCTCGTAAGGTTGTTATTTCAGCTCCGGCAGGTAACGATCTTCCAACAATCGTTTACAATGTAAACCATGACACACTTACAGCTGAAGATACAGTTATTTCTGCTGCATCTTGCACAACTAACTGCCTTGCTCCTATGGCTAAGGCTCTTAACGATTTCGCTCCTATCCAGAGTGGTATCATGTGCACAATCCACGCTTACACAGGCGATCAGATGATTCTTGACGGTCCTCAGAGAAAGGGTGACCTTCGTCGTGCTCGTGCAGGTGCTGTTAACATCGTTCCTAACTCAACAGGTGCTGCAAAGGCTATCGGTCTTGTAATTCCTGAACTTAACGGTAAGCTTATCGGTTCTGCTCAGAGAGTTCCTACTCCAACAGGTTCAACAACAATCCTTACAGCAGTTATTAAGACTGACAAGGAAGTTACAGTTGATGCTATCAACGCAGCTATGAAGGCTGAAGCAACAGAATCATTCGGTTACAATGAAGACCTTATCGTTTCTTCAGATATCGTTGGTATGAGATATGGTTCACTCTTTGATTCAACTCAGACAATGGTTCTTAAAGTAGCTGATGACACATATGAAGTTCAGGTTGTTTCTTGGTATGATAACGAAAACTCATACACATCACAGATGGTTAGAACAATCAAGTACTTCTCAGAACTTGGCTAATCTTAAAAGCTATTTATTAAAGAGCTTTCCTTATGGGAAGCTCTTTTTCTTTTGCCATATAAATTGACAATGTTTATAATAAGTATTATAATATCTTTATCTCGTTATAAATATAGTACAATTTGAATTTAGGAGTATTTATGAAGAAAAGAATTTTAATGAGAGCGAGCGTTTCGCCATTCGCTGTTCACAAACCTATTGATGTTATCTGCCAAAAAGTAATCGGTAACAATACAGGCAATCTTCTTTTTGCATACAGTATGACAAGAACACTTTATACCGAAGATGTTGAAATTGACTTCCTTGCTGATAAGGAAGTGGCACACGGTAAAGTTCAGGCTGAATATATAAACGAAAATTACGATTATCTTGTTCTTCCTATGGCAAACTCATTTAGAAAGCAGTTTATGCAGTGTATGGGAATGTGGACAAGTATTATTGAAAAATTAACTATTCCGGTGGTTGTAACAGGTATCGGCATTCAAATGCCTTATGAGCCTGATGTTACAGAGGAGCATATATACGATGAATGTGCAAAGAAGTTTATTACCGCGGTGCTTAACCACTCTGCAAGCGTAGGTGTAAGGGGCGCAATAACCGAAAGTTATTTAAAGCATTTAGGCTTTGGCAGTAATGAAATTGATGTAACGGGTTGCCCATCATTTGCTATGTTTGGCCCGGGTTTAACCGTTAGGGATAAAAAGCCGCTTACTAATGAAAGTGCGGTTTGCGTTACAGGTTCTGTGGCAAATCCGGTAAACTTTAAAGAGTTTATGATTAAAAACAGGGAGTTGCTTCCTAATTATTATTTTATGCCGCAATTTGTGGATGATTTGAGATTGATGTATCTCGGTATACCGCTTCCTATAACTAATGATTCGCAAGTGCTTTACCCTCATTTAATAAATGACGAAGTTTTTGTTAACGATAGGGCGAGATTCTTTATCAATTTTCCAAGTATTCTTGAATTCAATAAAAATATTGATTTTAACTATGGCACACGAATTCATGGTGCGGTAGGAAGTATCCTTTCCGGTGTACCGAGCTTCGTGTTTCCAACCGACGCAAGAATCAGGGAGCTTGTGGAATATCACAATGTTCCTAATATGCCGGCAAGCGAAGTTGATGAAAATACAGATATTTTTGATATATATGAAAAAACAGATTTTTCACAGGTAAATGACGGCCACGAACAACGCTTTTGGCATTTTGTTGATTTCCTTAATGCTAACGGTTTGCCGCATATTTATCAAGATAAAAACAGAACAGTCGTTCCTTTTGATGAAAAGATTAAAAATATTGAGTTTGAAGGTCCTGTTCATTCTCTTACAACCTGCCCTCCAAATGAAATGATAGAGCGAATCGCATTTGGTAATGAGCTTCTTATGAAAGAGCAGAAAAAGGCAGTTGATACTCTTAATGAAGATAAAAAGGAATTAAAAGCTGAAATCAAAGGCTTAAAATCAGAACAGAGAAAACTGAATAAAAGGCTTAATTGGTATGATAATTCATCAGCAGCAAGAATTGCGGCATCAAGAGTTAAGCACAAAATTGTTAAATAAAAGAAGTTGGCACGCTACTTTGTGCCAACTTCTTTCTTTATGTAGTTACAGTAAAGTTTAATAATATCAATATCTGTTTTATCATATACCATTCGTGCGCCGACGGTATCTTCTATTTCATTAAATATCAAATGCCCATTGTCAAACAGAAAATCAATTCCTATATAATCGCTTTTTATTAGTGACAGCACTTTTTTTACAAGTGCGGTTTCATCGTGATTTAATTCATACGGTGTGGCTTTTCCGCCAAGGCAAAAATTAGAGCGAAAATCGGTATCGCTTTCACGCAATATGGCTGTAATGATTTTTCCGCCTATTGCCCAAACACGCAAATCTTTGCCGAGTGTGGCACAAGGCTTTTGGTAAACAAAACCGGGTTCAAATTTTTCTTTTTTATTTATCATTGTTACATTTTGCCCGCCGTGTCCGTCAATCGGCTTTTTTACAGCAGGAATTTCACTGTAATTTATCGGTAAAATTTCAATACCGTTTTTATACATAAATTCATAGCAAAGCTGCTTGTTGTTAGCAAGCATAGATAGGCTTGATGGGTTAAAAACACGAATTCCTTTTTGCTCAAATTTTTGTGCAATTAAGTAATTGTTTGTTCTGTTTATCACAAAATCGGCTTTTCCGTCATAATTTTCATCCACAAGCTTTATATCAAGATTTTCTTTGAATTTGTTAATTGCAAATATATTTCGCTTTGCTTCTTTTTCACTGTAAATCAGTATTCCGCTCATAAGATTTTACCTTTAATTGTTTCAAAAATATATGGTGCAATGTCAATTTTTGTTGAATTCATAATGTTTATTATATGTGCGTTTGAATTCACTTCGCACACGCTTCCGTCATCTAATATGTCAACTCCGCCAAAGGTTAAGCCAAGCGTGTTGCACGCTTTAATTGCAGTTTCAATTTCAGTTTTGCTTGGTGTGCAAGGTGTCATTGTGCCGCCGTTTGTAACATTTGAACGAAAATCATTTTTGTTTTCACGCCTTGCCGCACATATGTATTCTCCGCCGATAATTTCAATTCTTTTATCCGTTCCTTTGCTTTCTTTGATGAATTTTTGTAAAATAAAAGGCTTATCACTTATGTGGGAATATATATCATTTTCACTGTTGCATAAAAATACCTGCGCGCCGAAAGAACCGAAAGATTCTTTAAAAACAAGCGGTAAGTCAAGTATATCAATAGCTTTTTTTACAAATTCGCTCATATCCGATTTAAAGTAACATTTAGGCGATATTAGAGTTTTAGGTTGCGGCACAATTTTATCAAGCTCAATGTAAGTAAGCCCCTTATCATCGCATTTTTCAATTGCACTTGCACTGTTGAAAACCGGAATATTGCTTTTTTCAAGCCTTTTTGCAAGGTTAATATCCTTATCCCAAAAAAGTACAAAATCTGCATTTGCATTTTGTGTGGCAAGTTCCAAATTGGTTTTAATATCAAGATTTATGCTGCACTTTTTTGCCGCAGAAACAAGATGATTGTGCAAAGTGCTGTATTTTTCACCTTTTAAAAAGTGATTTACTAATAAAATTCCGTTCATTTTGTATCACCGTGATTTATTGTATCATTCTCTATTGCATTTTTCAATGTAATGGTATAAAATATTATATCTAAATTATAAATTACTGAAAGGTGATGTAAAGATGACAGAGTATAAGCTTAAATACGGTTGTAACCCAAATCAAAATCCTGCAAGAATTCATATGGACGGAAAAGAACTTCCTTTTGAAATTTTGAACGGTGCAGCAGGATATATCAATCTTCTTGATGCTTTTAATTCTTGGCAACTTGTAAGAGAACTTAAGGAAGCAACAGGATTGCCGAGTGCGGCTTCGTTCAAGCATGTTTCACCTGCCGGTGCAGCAGTTGCTCAGCCGCTTAGTGAAGTTGACCGCAAAGTGTGTATGGTGCCTGATGATTTAGAGTTATCTCCGATTGCGCAGGCTTATGTTCGTGCAAGGGGATGTGACAGAGTTTCTTCTTTTGGTGATTTTGTTGCATTAAGTGATGAATGTGACGCAAGTGTTGCAAGATTCCTTGTAAAAGAAGTGAGCGACGGTATTATTGCTCCGTCATATTCTGATGAAGCACTTGAAATTCTCAAGGCAAAGAGAAGAGGAAATTATCTTATTATTAAGATGAACCCTGATTATAAGCCTGAAGAAATGGAAACAAAGCAGGTTTTCGGCATTAAGTTTGAGCAAAAGAGAAATGATTCAAAGCTCACTATGGCACTCTTTGACGATATGCCTACAAAGATTAAGGATATACCGGAAATTGCAAAAATCGACCTTCTTATATCACTTATCACTCTTAAATATACTCAGTCAAATTCAGTTTGCTATGCATCGGGCGGGCAAACTATCGGTGTAGGTGCAGGCCAGCAAAGCCGTATTCACTGCACACGCCTTGCAGGCAATAAGGCTGATAATCTTTGGCTTCGCCATAATGAAAAGGTGCTTAATCTTCCGTTTATTGAAGGTCTTCGCAAATGTGAAGCTGATAATGCTATTGACCTTTATATTTCAGATGAATATGAAGATTTGCTTAAAGACGGAGTATGGCAAAGATACTTTACATCTTGCCCTGAACCTTTTACTGCTGATGAAAAGAAGGCTTGGCATGAAAAGATGACTGATGTTGCTCTCGGCTCTGACGCTTTCTTCCCGTTTGAGGATAATATTGAGCGCGCTGTTCGCTCCGGTGTTAAGTATATCGCTCAACCGGGCGGCTCTGTTCGTGACGGTGCTGTAATTGAATGTTGCGATAATTTCGGTATTGCAATGGCAATGACGGGAATTCGTCTTTTCCACCACTAATATAAATTCATATGCAGGGGGCGGCCGTTGGTCGCCCGTTTTGATAGGTAATATTTTAGGTGGCATTTATGAACATTTTAACTTGTCCTGTTTGCGGTGAAAAATTAAATATTGACGGTAAGGCTTTTAAATGTGCTAACAGCCACAGCTTTGATATTGCAAAGCAAGGATATGTAAATCTTTTGCTTACAAATAAAAGCGGTGATAAAAAGGGCGACAGCAGGGAGTCGGCACATTCAAGAAGGGAATTTTTGCAAAAAGGTTATTATTCGTTTTTGCGTGATTATGTTACTTCAAAGCTTGGCGGTACAGTGCTTGATATTTGCTGCGGTGAGGGGTATTATGATGAATATCAGGGCGAACTTTATGGCTTTGATATAAGTCGTGAAATGGTGCGCCTTGCAGCTTCGGCAAGAAAGGAACATAATTATTTTGTTGCAAATCTTGCAAATATCCCTATTGAAGATAATTCGATTGATACAGCAATGCATCTTTTTGCCCCGTTTAATGAAAAAGAATTTTATCGTGTTTTGAAAAAAGGCGGGCGGCTTTTAAGCGTTATTCCGGGTGAAGATCATTTGATTGAACTTAAAAATATTCTTTATTCAATACCTTATAAGAATGACGAAAAAGCGCCGCAAACCGAACTTTTAAAGCTGAAATCAAAAAATAAAATATCAGATAAATTTGATATTTCACAAAAGGATTTAAAAACATTGTTTTCAATGACGCCTTATTTTTACAGAACGAGTGAGGCTGATAAAGCAAAGCTTGATAATGTTGAAAATATCGAACTTACTGCTTCTTTTGTTATTTTGGAATATGTGAAAGAGGGATGATTTTGGACTTACTGTGTGAAAAATGCTGGTATAATGAATATGACGAGGAAACGGACGAGTGTTTTTGCTCACTTGTGCTTGATGAGGATGAATATGTTCGCTTTTGCGAAGAGCAGAATAAAACCTGCCGCTATTTCAGACCGAGTGGTTCTGAATATGATATTGTACGCAAGCAAAACTAAATAGCCTATAAGATGAATAGTTACTATTCATCTTTAGACTGTCGATAAAGTGGCTAAAGCGCGCCGAACAAAAATAAATCAACCTTATTTGCCTCCCTTGCAAAGGGAGGTGGGTGCAACTTGTTGCACACGGAGGGATTGTGAAAAAACGGCTTGGACATCGAGTTCAAGCCGTTTTTGGCGCTTTTTGTCTTTTGCTCGGGGGCAGTACCCTCGTACAGCTCCCGCTCACAAAACACAAAATTTATCTCACTTTCTCAAAGTCTACCAGCGTGTAGAAATTTATAATTTGACTTTTTCTACACGCTGAAGATGAATAATTATTATTCATCTTATTTTTTTGTTGTTGACAAATACGGTATAGGGGTATATAATAAAAATACCCTAACGGGGTATAAGGAGTAATATATGGATAATAAAAATGAATGCTGTTGCCATAAGAAAAAGCACAGAAATGAAGAAGAGCAAAAAGCACTTATCAATCGTTTAAGCAGGATTGAGGGGCAAATAAGAGGTATAAAGCGTATGCTTGAAGAAGATGCCTATTGCACAGATATTATAACGCAGGTGTCTGCTGTTAATGCCGCGCTGAATTCTTTTAATAAAGAGCTTCTTTCCACGCATATTAAAACCTGTGTTACGGATGATATTAAAGCAGGAAAAAGTGAAACGGTTGACGACCTTTTAAAAACTCTTCAAAAACTTATGAAATGATTTTGAGGTGATGTATTGAAACAGTATAATGTAACGGGAATGAGCTGTGCGGCTTGCAGTGCCAGGGTTGAAAAGGCAGTAAGCGGTGTTGACGGAGTTAAAAACTGCGCAGTTAATTTACTGACTAATTCAATGGGGGTTGAGGGTACAGCAAGTGATGAAGCGATTATAGCTGCCGTTGAAAAAGCCGGATACGGTGCAAGCTTGAAAACAGGTGATAAAAAATCAAAAGCTATGCCTGATGATGAGCTTAAAGATACCCAAACACCGAAGATAAGAAATAGGCTTATTTGGTCTGTTATTTTTCTTGCACCACTAATGTATATTTCAATGGGGCATATGATGTGGGGCTGGAAATTGCCTGCATTTATGCAAGATAATCATATCGCAATGGGGCTTGCACAGCTTCTTTTAACTGTTATAATTATGGTTATAAACCAGAAGTTTTTTATAAACGGATTTAAAGGTATAATTCACAGAAGTCCAAATATGGATACGCTTGTGGCACTCGGTGCGTCTGCTTCATTTGCTTACAGTACGGTTCAGCTTTTTTTGATGACATCTGCCCAGCTTGCAGGTGACGGTGAAAAAGTTATGAGCCTTATGCACGAATTCTATTTTGAATCATCTGCAATGATTTTAACTCTTATTACAGTCGGCAAAATGCTTGAATCGTATTCAAAAGGCAAAACCACCAACGCTCTAAAATCACTGATGAATTTAGCACCTAAAAATGCGACTGTAATCAGGGATGAAAAGGAAGTTGTTATCCCTGTTTCAGATGTAATGCTGAATGATATATTTGTAGTAAAACCGGGTGAAAGCGTACCGGTTGACGCGGTGATTATTGAGGGCGAAACCGCTGTTGATGAGTCGGCATTAACAGGTGAAAGTATTCCGGTTGATAAAGCTATGGGGGATAAAGTATCAGGCGCTACAATAAATCAATCAGGATATATTAAATGCCGCGCAACTGCCGTAGGCGAAGATACAACATTATCGCAAATTATAAAAATGGTTAGTGACGCTTCGGCAACAAAAGCACCGATTTCAAAAATTGCCGATAGGGTATCGGGTGTATTTGTTCCTTGCGTAATAGTAATTGCATTTATTGCATTTTGCGTTTGGCTTGCAGTTGGGCAAAGCTTCGGATATGCGCTCGCACGCGCAATTTCAGTGCTTGTAATCAGCTGCCCATGTGCGCTCGGCCTTGCAACTCCCGTTGCAGTTATGGTTGGCAATGGTAAGGGTGCAAAATCAGGCATTTTGTTTAAAACTGCGGCATCACTTGAAGAAACCGGCAGAATACAAATTGTGGCTCTTGATAAAACAGGCACAATCACAAAGGGCGAACCTAAAGTTACTGATATTATTCCTGCTAAAGCAGAAAAAAGCAAACTTTTAAGTTATGCATATTCACTTGAAAAGAAAAGTGAGCATCCGCTTGCAAAAGCAATTTGCGATTATGCGCAGGATGCTGAAGTTGACAGCTTTGAAACTGATGAATTTAAAGCACTTGCAGGTAACGGATTAACTGCAAATGCAGGTGATAAAAAAATTATCGGCGGAAGCCTTAAATTTATCTCAAGCCAAATCAGTGTTGATCATACAATTAGGGAAAAAGCAAGTTCACTTTCAAAAGAGGGCAAAACACCGCTGTTTTTCGCCTGTGATGATGAACTTCTCGGCATAATAGCAGTTGCCGATGTTATTAAAGAGGAAAGCCCGAAAGCTATAAAAGAATTGCAAAATATGGGTATTCGTGTTGTAATGCTTACCGGCGATAATGAAAAAACAGCCAAGGCAATCGGTAAGCAGATTGGTGTTGATAATGTTATTTCCGATGTTTTGCCCGACGGAAAAGAGAATGTTATTAAGGAATTGATGTCATTCGGCAAGGTTGCAATGGTGGGCGACGGAATAAATGACGCACCGGCACTTACCCGTGCAAATGTGGGCATTGCTATCGGTGCAGGCACTGATGTTGCAATTGATGCCGCCGATGTTGTATTGATGAACAGCAAGCTTACCGATGTTTCATCTGCAATCAGATTAAGCAGAAAAACACTTACAAATATACACGAAAATTTGTTTTGGGCATTTATTTATAATGTTATCGGTATTCCGCTTGCAGCAGGTGTATGGATTCCGATATTTGGCTGGACACTTAATCCGATGTTCGGTGCATTGGCTATGAGCCTTTCAAGCTTTTGTGTTGTAACTAATGCACTTAGGCTTAATCTTGTTAATGTTCGTTCATCAAAGCACGATAAAAAGAAAAAAGCAGTCGACATTAAACTTAATATCACTGCTGATAATAATAAGGAGGAAAAAACTGTGATTAAAACTATTAAGGTAGAGGGTATGATGTGCCCGCATTGCGAGGCAGCTGTTAAAAAAGCACTTGAAGCAATTGACGGTGTAAAAGAAGCAACTGCAAGCCACGAAAAGTGCGAAGCAGTGGCAGAGCTTGAAAAAGATGTGGATTTATCCGTACTTGAAAAAGCTATAACAGATGCAGGATATAAAGTAATAAAATAAAAGTTAACGGCAGTAACACAAAAGCGTTACTGCCGTTTTTATAATTTGTTTTCTTCTTCGTATTCCTTTGAATATTCCACATTTTGAGTATCCGGTATAGGTACACCCATTTCGGTTTTTCTGTCAGGCTGTACAGTCGGATTTGATATGGAAGTCAAATATTTATTTGTCAAGTCATTGTTTTTGCTAAGGTTATATTTTTTCTTGTATTTGTCTTCTTTCATAAATTCACCCCAAGGGTATTATTTACAAAAGTTCGCTGATTATTAAATTGGATACTAACATTCCCTCGGGCGTCAGTGCTATATTATTGCCCGTTTCTTTCATCAATCCCATTTTTATAAATGATGAAAAGTCCTTTTTAATAAATTTTTTGTCAATCCCTTTGTTAAGTCTTAATCCGAGCATTATCCTCTCTTCTTCATAATCGACTTCACCCTCGCTTTTCAGCGACCAATCTGTATCATAATAAAATCTCTTGCCACCCCAAAACGAATGTGCACTTTTGCCCAAGCCTAAATAATCATCCAATATCCAATATTTTGTATTGTGCCGGCTTTCAAATGACGGTTTTGAAAAATTGCTTATTTCATATTGATTAAAGCCGAGTGATTTTAGGGATGAAATTGTTTTTAAATACATTTCGCAAACAGTATCTTCATTCGGCAGTGCAAGTCTTTCTTTAATATCGTAAAAGCGTGTGCCTTCTTCAATTTTCAACATATATGCACTTATGTGGCTTACATTCATTTTATCAATAAATTCAAATGTTTCTTCAAGTGAGGCAAGGCTTTGCTTCGGAGTGCCAAGCATAACATCAAGGCTGATATTGGTTATTCCGGCCGCCTTGGCGTCAAATACAGCTTTTTTAACTTCTGCCTGCCCCGCACTTCTGCCAAGGGCAAAGCGTTCTTCATTTCTTGCACTTTGCATACCTATGCTCACTCTGTTTATTCCGTATTCGGCATAGTTGTAAAAGTCTTTTTCAAGATTTTTTGATGGGTTGCATTCTATGGTGATTTCGGCATTTTTGTCAATATCAAAATGTTCTTTTACTGCCGATAATATTTTGCCGATTAAGTTATAATCTAATATTGACGGAGTTCCGCCGCCAAAGTACACCGTATCAAATTCACCGGTGTAATCGCCCATAGTTTTGATTAACTCATCTGTGTATTTCTCTGCAAGGCTTTCATCATATTTTACAGAGTAAAAATCACAATAAGGGCATTTTGATTTGCAAAAGGGAATGTGTATATAAAGTCCTGCTTTGTTTTTCATAATTCATTCCACCTAAAAAACAACCCGATAGCCAAACTATCGGGTGCAGCGTGTAGAAAAAGTCAAATAATAGATTTCTACACGCTGATAGATTTTGAGAAAGTGAGATAAATTTTGTATTTTGCGAGTGGGAGCTGTACGAGGGTACTGCCCCCGAGCAAAATACAAAAAGCGCCCAAAATAGCTTGGACTCGATGTCCAAGCTATTTTTTACAATCCCTTCGAGTGCAACAAGTTGCACCCACCGTCTCACCTGTCGGTTCGGTCGGTGCTTCTGCACTTTGTGCAGAGGTCTCCACCGGAGACCCGCACCCTTTACAAGGGAGGCAAAAAGGTTAATTTATTTTTATTCGGCGCGCTTTAGCCACTTTATCGACAGTCTAAACCCGATAGCTTAACTATCGGGTGTTATTTATATTTTATTCGTCAGCTTCGGTTGAAAGAAGAACACGGTCATTATCGAATTCTTCACCGCCGGAAGTGATTTTGAATTTAGCAAGCAAGTCTGCTGTTGTAAGGTTTTTCTTTTCCTCACCCGATACATCATAAATGATTTTGCCCTCATTCATCATAATAAGCCTGTTGCCTATATTGATAGCATCTTTCATATTATGTGTAATCATAATTGTTGTAAGATTATCTCTTTCTACAATTTTTTCTGTAAGGTCAAGAACTTTTTTCGCTGTTTTCGGGTCAAGTGCGGCTGTATGCTCATCAAGAAGTAAAATCTTCGGCTTTTTAAGTGTAGCCATAAGCAGAGTGACAGCTTGCCTTTGGCCGCCTGAAAGCAATCCTACTTTTGATGTAAGCCTTGTTTCAAGGCCTAAATCAAGGCTTTTAAGCACATCTATATACTCTTCTTTTTCTTTTCTTGTAACGCCGAATTTTAATCCCCTGTGCTGCCCTCTTCTTTTGGCAAGCGCAAGGTTTTCAAGAATTTGCATATCGGCTGCAGTACCGTTCATAGGGTCTTGGAAAACTCTGCCGATATATTTAGCTCTTTTATGTTCCGGAAGCTTTGTAACATCAATTCCGTCAATTGTTATTGTGCCGCAGTCAACAGGGTAAACGCCTGCTATCATATTAAGCATTGTTGATTTGCCCGCACCGTTGCCGCCTATAACAGTAACAAAATCACCCTCGTTTAATACAAGGTCAACACCGTTAAGCGCTTTCTTTTCGTTAATAGTGTTAGGGTTAAAAGTCTTGTGTACATTGCTGATTTTAAGCATTATTTGTTGCCTCCCTTCGATTTGATATGCTTTTGTGCATATTGACTTTTAATATAAGGGATACCGAGGAATATAGCAACAATAACAGCGGTAAGAAGCTTAAGGTCATCGGTATTAAGGCCGAGGTTGATTACAAATTGCATTACAATGTAGTAAATTATTCCGCCAAATGCAACTGCAAGAAGCCTGAGTGCAAAGTTTTTGAAAATCTTGCCGAAAATAACTTCACCAATAATAACAGCGGCAAGTCCGATTACGATAGCACCTCTGCCCATATTGACATCTGCAAAGCCCTGATACTGTGAAAGAAGGCCGCCTGCAAGTGCAACAAGTCCGTTTGAAAGAATAAGTGCTACTATTTTGGTGAATTTAATGTTGATACCGTTAGCTCGTGACATATTTTGGTTACATCCGGTTGCACGGATTGAATGGCCGAGTTCGGTATCGAAAAACCAATAAAGAATTGCAATAATTGCAACAACAAATATTGCTACGATAATAATTGCCTTTGTAATATCGGTCATACTTGCGAGTACGTGATATTTATAAATTGAAAGTGCTTGGTTTGATTTGCCGAGTATTCTCAAATTTACGGAATACAGTGCAAGCTGCGTTAATATACCTGCAAGAATAGGCGGTATGCCAAGCAATGTGTTTAACACACCGGTAACAAGACCTGCCACACATCCTGCTATGAATGAAAGTAAAAGTGCAACATATACATTCATTCCGTTCATCATTGTAATAACTAAAACTGCACCGCCTGTTGCAAGCGTGCCGTCAACAGTTAAATCGGCAAAATCAAGTACCCTAAAAGTGATATAAACGCCGATTGCCATTATACCCCAAATAAGACCTTGTGCTACTGCACCGGGAATGGCACTGATAAAAGCTCCCATAATATTTATACCTTTCAAATAAGTAATTTAAAGAGCAACAAGTATTAACTCATTGCTCTTTATTATTTTGATACTATTATACTTTAAACCGTTAAATTAGTCAATAGATGTTTATTATTTAGCTTCGTATGCCTGATAGTTTTCAGGGATATGAGCTTTGAACTTATCGGCTTGGTCTTTATTGTAGTAGTATGTGAGGTTTTCAGCCTGCTGAATATTCATAGTAGCCGGGTCTGTACCCTTTGTAAGAATTTCGTAAGCCATAGCACCTGCTTTTTCACCGATTTCATAGAATGAAATTGAAAGTGTTGCTACTGCATTTGTTTTGTTGAAAATACCTTCTTCGCCTGCGATGATTGGTACGCCTGCTTCTGTGCAAGCTGCATCAATAATGCCACCGTTATCTGCTGCTGTGTTATCGGTTGGAATGTAAATTACATCTGATTCCTTTGCAGCTTTCTTTGCTACTGATGAAATATCGTTTGAATCGGCAAAGGTATAGAAGTTGCATTTAACACCTTTGGCTTCAAGTGCTTTTTTCACACCGTCAACCTGGTACTGTGAGTTTGCTTCTGCTGAGCAGTAGATTGCACCTACTGTTTTAGCATCAGGGAAGAGGTCAAGAATCATCTGTGCCTGATCAGCAAGAGGAGCAAGGTCAGAAGTACCTGTAACATTGATTCCGGTTGAGGCAGTAGGATCCATCTCAATGTCAAGCGCTGTGCCATAATCTGTTACAGATGTACCGATTACAGGGATTTTGCTTGCCGCTGTTGCTGTTGCAGCAGCCTGAAGTGCTGGTGTTGCATTTGCCAAAATAAGATCATAATTTGATGATACAAATTTGTTTACGATTGTTGCGCAGGTTGCTGAATCATTAGAAGCGTTTTGATAATCAAAATTGATTGTTTTTCCGTCAGCCTTTGCAAGCGCATTAAGTTTATCTTTGAAACCTTTGGTTGCATTGTCAAGTGCGTCGTGCTGTGTAAGCTGGCAAATACCTACATTATATATGTCTTTGTCAACAGCCTTTTTATCATTTGAATTTGATGAGCAGCCTGCAAAAATACCGCCCACCATAAGCGCAGAAAGTGCAACTGCCGCTACTTTTTTAACTACTTTGTTCATAAAATATTTTTCCTCTCTGAATTTATGATTACTTTAGCACTTAAAAGTGCAAAAGTTTATGCTGTTAGTTTAGCACCTAAAAGCGTTAAAGTCAATACTTAACATTCTTTTTGTTAAACTGTTACAAAATTTCTATTGCCTTTTAGTGCATAGTCACCATAAAAAAAGCGGCAACTATAAAAATATAGTTACCGCTTTTGGCGTCCCAGAAGGGATTCGAACCCCCGACCTTTCGCTTAGGAGAAGCCCCCCGAGGGGCATTTTTGACTCCCTACAAATCCCCGAAAATCCTTGATTTTACTGGCTTTTCCGAAATTTTAGTGTTAATAATTTCTCTTATGAAATCTGCTAATTTTACGCCGTTTTTTCCCTTCATTTTAGCAAGGTATTAGCAAATGCAAAGATTTTTGGGGGACATCATTCAGTTAATCTGATACTCGTTGCGAGTGCTAAATCGCCGTAGCACTTTTTCGTTATTTTCGGGTATCTTATCAAATTCGTGTTTTTATTAGTTTCGTTGCAAGCGTGATACCCAAGTCATCTGTATTCTGCCAACCGAGGCAAGTAGTTAAGTCGCCCTGCGGGTCTGCGTCTATGAGCAATACTTTCTTTCCCTGCATTGCAAGACCTACACCGAGATTTACCGTTGTGGTTGTCTTTCCAACTCCGCCTTTTTGATTGCATATTGCAATCGTTTTGCAGTTTGACACTTTGTTGTCCTCCTTTCTTAAAATTCATAGCTTTTCGGCTATGTACCTGACCGATTCATTTCCTAATCGGTCGTGGCAATATTTATTCTCAATACCCCTTGCCGAGCAAGACGCTGTGGGAAGTCGCTAAGGAACAGATTGCTAATCTGTATCATAGGAGTTTCACCTCTGCCGGGTTCTCCGCCAGTCCCGTAGGGAAGTATCATTATCATTCTGACCGTCATCGCCATAACAGGGGCAACCTGTTATTTATATAGGGAGTTCTCGCTATTCTGATATTCAGAAGTCTCGGCGTACCCAATAAGGTGGCTAAATTCATCAGAAATAAAGTCTTAGTGACCTGTGTATTCAGTTTTCAAAGTACAAGTGAAAGGCTTCCGTTTTCGTGGTTCGGAATTAACCCCTTCACTTGTTTGAAATGGGAGAGCGTTTTTTGGGGGTGTTTTTTCAAAATTTCTTAAATATTTTTTGAACGCAAAAAAAGCCGCCTATTATAAATTTAAGGTCAATAGACGGCGGGTAGAAATTTTCATATTTATGATGTATAATATGTGATATTAAAGATTGATAAATCGGAATTTGAGAAACTATCGTTGTGAAATTTGGGTAGCCGTGAACGAAAAAGTCAAGTAATAAGGACAGCAACTGCGAGTTGCTTGTTTGAGATAATGCGTGAGACTATAATAAAGGTGTAAGGAAGGTACTGCATAGTGGATACAAAACAGGTTATACTAGAACTTCGTACTCAAAAGGGAATGTCGCAGGATGAGCTTGCAGAAAAAGTTTTTGTAAGTCGTCAGGCAGTTGTGGAAATAAAAAATGATCTGATAAGAACAATGGGAGAATGTCGTGATGTGACAGACCAATATCAAACCGAACGAAGTGCATATTTGCGACTGGGACAATTATTTATGAGATTATTTGCTGGATTGCTATAAGAGTCTGATGAAACGACCTTTTAAAAAACAGTTGATTTAGAAGTTAACTGTTTTTGGAAGGCCGTTTTTGCTATATCTAACAGTCTTGTACAAAGAAGATTTTGCATGGATGAAAAAAACAA
>ERZ857480.88363-NODE-136980-length-180628-cov-16.2151_pt1 | contig 180628 bp, 159 predicted proteins | sample MGYA00519767_ERZ857480 | MGnify/ENA primary metagenome ERZ857480 (study PRJEB31778, sample SAMEA3449210) | human gut metagenome | biome: human gut; feature: human-associated habitat; material: faeces | place: United Kingdom | collected 2010/2012 ...
ACAGGTGGAGGGATGGGTTACTCCCTTTGTTGGAGCACATTTTGTACGGCTTATCTTGCGTTCTGTATGTTAAGAACCCGGCATTCAGCAGACCAATGCCGGGTTCTTTGACAGGCTGAAGGGCAGCCTTATGGCTGCCCTTAATAATAAAACAGATGAGGCCACTTTAATCTGCGGTAAGCCGGTTAATTCCCTTCTCCGGCGAGATATGCCCGATATCCTTCCATGCCGTCCGCATCGGAGACATGCAGTTCACGGATGCCCATGCCGCGCATGATATAGAGAAGGATGAGCGCGCCTTCTACGATGACATCATGCCGCTCGGCAAGCAGCGGATGCTGCGCGCGCGCCGTATCGCCCATGGCGTAGAGCGCACAGGCCTCGGCCTCCACCGTTGCCTCGGAAAGCACGATTGTTTCCACCGCGGAGCGGTCATAGGCCGTCATTCCGTGGGAAAGCGCAGCGATGGTTGTGATGGTGCCGCCTACGCCCGTCCAACGCGGCACAAACAGGCGGGGAAACCGGTAAATCCCCGAAAAACGGGAAAAGAGGGATTCCTGAAGCGATTCAATCGTTTGCGCGCCGCTTTGCTCGCCCCATTCCTTGGCGCGCACACAGCCAACGGGATAGCTCGCTGCAAATCCCTCCGTCACAAGCTGGCTGGAAGCGCCGCCGATGTCCACAAGGCCGCCGGCCATCCCCTCCCGGGAAGCGCCGAGCAATGCGTACTGCCCCTCGCGTTCGCCGGAGAGCACATCGACGCGCAAGCCCGCGGCATGCGCTACGCGGGCAAGAAAGTCCGCCCTGTTGCGCGCATCCCGCACGGCGCTTGTGGCGTATGCATAAGGGACGAACCCATCCTTGCGCGCTGCTTCCGCAAAGGATACAATGGCGGCGACACTGCGCGCCATCGCGGCCTCAGAAAGCATGCCGGTAGAAACGAGCCCTTCAGCCAACCGCGTTGTGACAAGCTGCTTGTCCGGATTCTTGCCCAGAAAGCGGATGGAATTGCTGCCGATGTCAATCACGGCAATCCCCTTTTTTTCCATCGTTAACTCCCCCTTAATATGGCTTTGGCGCGCCAGAAGCGCGCCAAAGGTTGTATGTTTTATTCACAAAAGCCGCTAGTCTTCAATGTCGAACTTAACGTCATCCGGCAGGACAAAGCCAAGCTTTTCGCGCGCATATTGGATCAGGTATTCCTCGCTCTTGGCATATTCAATCATGTACTCAAGACGCTGTTCTTCGTTTTGAAGTGCTTGATACTCCTGCTGCAGGGCAGCCTCTTTCTCGGCGATCTCCTTAAGCTTCTGTTCCTGAGAAAGATAGAGCGCACATGCAAAAGCAACGCACAGCACTGTAAGCAGTACGATGAATTTCGGCGTGATTCGCAACTTCCGCTTTTGTGCCATGGCGGCTCCTTTGCATAATAATTTCCCTATTAATATATATAATCCATTCAAAGACGGATTACAAGCGTTTTTTGGTAATTTTACCGTGCAAGTTTTGCAGCTTTTCCACGATGCCGCATAACAGAGGGTCCACGGAACGCAGCACGGCAAATATGCCCGCCGCAATGCCGAGGAGGGCATACAGGCGCAGCGAGCCGCCATTGATCCGGAAAAGCGTGAGCGCCGCAATTACGCCTGAAAGCAGATAAAACAGCGCGTCGAGCAGCGCATCCGAAATACGCCCGCCACCAAACAAAGCGTGCAGCACCCGGAACGCGGTAAAGGTTAGGCCGATTACAAGCCCTCCGTAGACCGCGCCGAGGAAGATGGGGACTTCCCCGACTGTGCCGGTCATGCCTAGCGGAACATGCGCGAGAACAGGGAGCCACGCTCCACCGGCGCCTCGGCATATTCAAGCGCCACGATCTCGCCCTCCACAATGACCTGCCCTTCGTCCAGGCTGAGCTTTGTGATGCGCAGCTCGTTTCCTTCAATACGCAGCTCACCAGCTTCGGTCAAAAGCTCAACTTCCTGCTCGTTGAAGCTGTCCACATCCTTCACGCCCGTGACGCTGATTAACTCCCGGTTATCGATATGGATAGAGTGGGCGCGAATCCGCATCGTGCCCGTATCGCTCATTCTCGGGTCCATAAGCCTTTCCTCCCATGTAATGAAATCGGGCGTGCCATCGGCCCGGTTTTTTCAATATATATGTGTGAAATCACCGTAAAATGCCACCATATTGTCTTGACAAGCGCGGCACATAAAGTTATATTAGAAATGAATAAGATTGTAATGGACGCAACATTTTTTGAAGGATGTTTTATTTCCAATTTAAGGGGCATAATACTCATATTATCTAAAAATGCTGCACTTGATAGGATACATTACCAGGTCAACAGGATGACATATACGTCGTCTGAATTTTTTAGCGCTTTTTCGAAAGGAGCCGCATTGTGACAAGAGAACAACTTCAGGAGAAAAGCCTGAACGATCTTCGTGAGATTGCAAAACTGCAAGGCGTAAAATCGCTGACAAAATACCGTAAGGGTGAGCTGATTGATATCATCATGAACGGTGGCCGCGTGGATGCCCCCGCACAAAGTGAAAGTGCACAGCCGGAGGCTGCCGCGCCGGCGGCGGAAGAAAAAACCGCCGCACCCGCACCGCAGGAAATGCAGGAGCAGCCCGCCGCACCCGCTCCACAGGTGCAGCATGTACCCCAGCCCGCGCCAACCGGCGAAGACGGGCCGGCAGCATATGAGCAGCGCACGCGTTACCCGCAGCAGCCGCAATATCGCGCGCCGCGGCAGGAGTATCAACAAGGCGGATACAATCGCAGGCAGTATAACCAAAGCTATGCGCCCCAGCAGGGCCGCCCTTATGGCGGATACAACAGCCAAAACCGCGATACCGGTTACCAGAGCGGATATAACCGCCGTCAGGAAGGGTATCAGGGGTACCAGAACACGGGGTATCAGGGCGGATATCGCCAGGATTACAACCGCACAAACGATTACCGTGAAAATTATCGCGCGCCGCAGGAGGCATATCAGCCCCGCGAAAGCTATGCGCCGCAATACGAGGGTGAAGACGGATACCGTCAACAAAAGCCGGAGGGGTACTACAATAAGGAATACGGCACAAGCAATCCCGCTGTGCCCGAACTGCTGGAAGGCGGAGCCTGCGGCGATTGCGAAGGCGTGCTCGAAGTTCTGCCGGACGGGTACGGCTTCCTCCGTTCGGAAAACTATCTGCCCGGGAACCGGGACGTTTACGTTTCCATTGCGCAGATTCGCCGCTTTAACCTGAAAACCGGCGACCTTGTTACAGGGAAAACGCGCCCTTCCAAGGAGGGAGAGCGCTTTCTCGCTTTGCTTTACATCACGGCCGTCAACGGGGAAGAACCGGAAAAGGCGCAGGCGCGCAAGCCCTTTGAAGAACTTGTGCCAATTTATCCCAACGAGCGCATCACGCTGGAATCCCCGGGCCTTGGGCATGACCAGAACCTTGCCATCCGCCTGATCGACCTGATAGCGCCCATCGGCAAAGGCCAGCGCGGCATGATCGTCAGCCAGCCGAAGTCCGGTAAAACAACGCTTTTAAAGAATATTGCGCACGGCATTTCCAACAATTACCCGGACGTGCACCTGATCGTGCTGCTGATCGACGAGCGGCCGGAGGAAGTGACGGATATGCAGCGTTCTATCAAGGGCGAGGTGCTTTATTCCACGTTTGACGAGCTGCCCGAGCATCACACCCGCGTAGCCGAGATGACACAGGAACGCGCCATGCGCCTTGTTGAGCAGGGCAAGGATGTTGTGGTGCTGATGGACTCCATCACGCGCCTTGCGCGGGCGTACAACCTCACCATCCCGGCAACGGGAAAAACGCTTTCCGGCGGTATGGACCCGGGCGCGCTGCATAAGCCCAAGCGGTTCTTTGGCGCTGCGCGCAACATTGAAAACGGCGGCAGCCTTACGATTATCGCCACGGCGCTGATAGAGACCGGAAGCCGGATGGACGACATCGTTTATGAAGAGTTCAAGGGCACGGGCAATATGGAAATTCATTTGGACCGCAAGATGAGCGAAAAGCGCATTTTCCCTGCCATTGACATTTACAAATCCGGCACGCGCCGCGAGGAACTGCTGCTTACCAAGGAGGAGCTTGATGCCGTGTTCACCATGCGCCGCACACTTGCAGCCGGCAATCCGGCCGAGGTGACGGAGCAAATGATCAACATGCTGGATAAGACCGCCACCAACGAGGAATTCATTCAGCGCCTGACCTCCTGGAACAAGATCTATGAAAAGGATGGTTACTCTGCAGGCAAGCGCATCAACTAAAGATGCCGTGCGTGCGGAAAAACCTTGCTTTTCCGCAAAATAGTGCTTGCATTCCATGCTGAGGGTGCGATATAATATCAGCTGTTCGGGTGGCTTCACCCGTCGGGCGTATCGGTTGCGCCAATGCAGCAGGAGGGCGGCTAATCGCCCTGCGCCAAGCAAATAATATGAGGGGTGAAACAAATGAAGAAGGATATCCATCCGTCCTACGGCGAGTGCGTTGTGCGCTGTGCCTGTGGCGAGACCTTCCTGAGCGGTTCCGTAAAGGGCGAGCTCAAGGTCGAAATTTGTTCCAAGTGCCATCCGTTCTACACCGGCCGCCAGAAGCTGGTTGATACGGGTGGACGTGTAGACCGTTTCAAGAAGCGTTACGGCCTGAACTAAACATGATGCACAAGAAGGCGGGGAGTTGTTCCCCGCCTTTTTTGCGTGTTGTTTTGGAATCGTTCGGAGAACTTTCACACTCCCGCCACGATTCGACGGGAAAAACCATGGAAAAATGCTTGACCCTGTGCTAAAATAATTAAAAGAGCTGGTTACATTGTGCATTTGAGCGCCTGTCCTTTCTTTACAGCTCGTTTTTTATTTCATAAAAATAAATAGATTCAACGCCGCTTTATGCCGGCATATATGTTAATTTTATACAAAATTTATATATAAAAGAGAAAGGAAGGAAACGATGCATGCTTTGGTATGAAGAGATGAAAAACAATGTGACGGACATCGGGGCGCTTGCGCCGCAACTCGGCATGGATGAAAAGGAGACGAAGCGCATGCAAGTGCTGTGCGAGGCGTTTCCAATGTCCGTTCCCCGGTACTATCTTTCGCTGATCGACTGGGACGACCCCAACGATCCCATCCGGAAAATGTGCATCCCGACGTTTTTTGAAACGGATATGAGCGGCGCGTTTGACACCAGCGGCGAAGCCAGCAATACGGTCTGCGAAGGCGTACAGCACAAATACCGGGAAAGCGCGCTGATCCTTACAACCAACCGCTGCGCCATGTATTGCAGGCACTGCTTCCGCAAGCGCCTGGTGGGGCTTTCAGATGAAGAAATTGCAAGCCATTTCGATGAGGTGATCTCCTATATTCGTGCACACGATGAGATTACAAACGCCATCCTTTCCGGCGGCGACGCGCTTATGCTGCCTACAAAAACGGTAGAGCGGTATCTCGATGCGCTGTCCGGGATTGAACACCTGGATCTGATCCGCATCGCCACGCGCATGCCCGTGGTCTATCCCATGCGCATAATTGAGGACCAGGCATTGCTCAAAGCGCTTGCACGTTACACGAAACGCAAGCAGATCTACGTGGTTACACAGTTCAACCACCCCAACGAGATAACGCCGCAGGCGCGTGCGGCCATCCGTGCGCTGCTTGAATGCGGCGTCGTGGTAAAAAACCAGACTGTGTTGCTGCGCGGCGTGAACGACTCTGCCGACACGCTCGGGCTTTTGCTGCGTAAGCTGACCGCAAACGGCATCGTGCCGTATTATGTGTTCCAGTGCCGCCCGGTGAGCGGGGTGAAGAACACGTTTCAGGTGCCGTTTGCGCAGGGGTATGACATTGTGGAGCGTGCGAAGGCCATGCAGAATGGGCAGGGGAAGTGCCTGAAGTTCTGCATGTCGCACCCTGCGGGCAAAATTGAGATTGCCGGCAAGCTGGACGACGGCTCCATTGCCTTCAAGTTCCATCAGACGAAGGAAGAGGTCAACGAAGGGCGCATTTTTGTGAAGAAGCTCCCGCCGGACGCGGGCTGGTTGGGGGAGATTTAGCAGAAACGAAACTGAAATGGGCGGCCAATGGCCGCCCAAAATAACGCCTGTTGTATTATTCCGCAAACGCTGCAAGGCTGGCGGAATCCAGCTTTTCAAACCCGGCAAGGAAACCCACAAGCGCCGCAGCAATCTTTTTCGCACCGCCCGCGCTGTCGCTTTCAATATTGAGCGGCATCAGTGGGTCGTGCAGAGAAAGGCGCAGCAAAAACCAACCGTCTCCATGGGCCGGGTCAAGGCTTACGCGCACGCCTTCGTAGTTGGGGGTGGCAAGCGCCCAGCCTGGTTGGGTTTCAACATATTCCGCAAGCGCGGAAATCACCCTGTTGCCGTAGGCGGCGAAGTCCTCCGCGTTGAGCGCCATGCGGAATTCCAGGCTCTCCGCAGGCTCCTTAAGCCCGGCAAGCAGGGATTCCAGCGTGCGGCCCTCCTTGCGCACGCGCGCAAGTTCAATGAGGAGCTTCACCATCAGGTACGCGCCATCGTCAAGAAAGTAATTTTCGCGGAGTGCGCCGTGGCCAGAGGTCTCAATGGCCATTTCAGCCGCCTGCCCGGCAGCGCAAAGACGCTCTGCCTCATTGATGACGTTACGGTAGCCGCGCTTGAAGCGGCGGTGTACCCCGCCGTGCGCGGCGATGAATTCCGCAAGGCCGGTGGAGGTGATGGAATCGGTGACGATGGTTGTGCCCGGATGCTCCCGCAGCAGGATGGCGGAAAGGATGGCGATCAGCCGGTTGCGGTTCAGTTCGCTGCCGTCGGCAAGCACTGCGCCTGCACGGTCCACATCCGTATCGAAAATAATGCCGAAATCAGCCTTACATTCAAGCACCGCCGTGCGGATCGAATCCATCGCAGCCGCATTTTCCGGGTTGGGCGCATGGTTGGGAAAGCGGCCGTCCGGCGTGAGAAAGAGGCTGCCCGCTGTGTCCGCGCCGAGCGGAGCAAGCACTTCGCCCGCGAAGAAGCCGCCCGCGCCGTTGCCTGCGTCCACAAGAATGCGAAGGCCGGAAAGCGGCTGCTCCATGCCGGTTGCGGAGCGTATCTTTTTTTGCAGCAGTTCAGCGTAGGCGGGAAGAAAATCCGCTCGGATGCAAGCGCCTACGCCGCCTGCGGGAAAATCACCCGCGCCTGCGGAAGCAAGGATCGCCGCGATGTCCTGCTTTTCCAAGCCGCCCTTTGCGGTGAAAAACTTAAAGCCGTTGCGCTCAAAGGGCAGATGGCTCGCCGTGATCATCACCGCGCCGTCAAATTCCCAACCTTCCATTACGGTGGACATAAACATAGCCGGCGTGGTGCAAAGACCAAAATCCGTGACCTCCATCCCGGCAGCAGAAAGGCCATCCCGAAGCCATGCGCTGAGCTGCTCGCCCGAAAGGCGGGAATCGCGCCCAATGGAAATGCGCTTAACTCCTTCGCCCAAACGGCTTTGCAGCCACCCGGCAAACGCGCCGCCGATGGCGCGCACGGCTTCTTCCGTCAAATCCACCGGCTTTCCGCCTTCCACCGCGATGGCGACACCGCGGATATCGCTCCCGTTCTGGAGTTTTTTATAATCCGGCATATATTGTAACCTCCCGACGTAACATGTTTGGCTTTCTGCATCTATGGTACGCCAAAACATGGAAGAAGTAAACAGGCTTTGGAAAACGTTTATTTTTGCTATCTGTAGAAATACAATACATATTGAACAGTTGAACAAAAGGGTGAAGGATAATGTCGCATCAGTTAAAATTAAAAATTATACCCGTGGCTCAGCGAGCCCAGACGGATGGAAAAGCATGCCGCGCAGATGCATTGCAGCTCCGGAGGCGCGTTTGTTTCCGTATACCGCCATCGACGAATTCACTCGCCTGCGCTTCCTGGCCACCTATCCCGAGCAATCCACATCTTCTTCAGCCGATTTTCTCAAACGGTTATTCAAGTGGTATGCACGCAAGGGCAACCGTGAGAAGTGCGCCAAAACAGACAATGGCTTTGAATTCACCAACCGTTTTCCAACAGCAAGCGAGATCTGCCACCCTGTATGAAGCTACTGCCGCCGAGTTGGGCATCTGCACAACGGCAAGGTGGAGCGCGGCCATCGGGAGGGTCAGAAGCGATTTTATTCTTGCTATAGCTTTTACGCGCTGAATGGCTTTGCCAAACAGCTCGCTGCCCACAATCGCCGCTCAAATAGCTTCTTTAAGAGGCTCATTGAGTGGCCTTTTTCCTTGAGACCCTCTGCCCAGTCTGTTTGACAAACCCTGCAATGCTATAGCATAATGTGAATACAAGTCAAAAAACCGGGATTGGAGAGGGAGGTATTTGATGAAAAAGATTATAACCATTCAGCACACACAATCCGTACATCACACAAATGGCATGGTCGGCTCCTGGACGGATTGGGCGTTGTCAGAGCAAGGAGTCAGGGAAGCGAATAAAATCGGAGAAAAGCTGAAAAAGGAGCTAGTTGGGCAAAGGCTCGTCCTGTACGCATCTGACTTATTGCGTGCAAAGCAGACTGCGGAAAGCATAGGAAAACATTTGAACTTATCTCCAATATTAAGGACAGAATTGCGGGAGAGAAATCTCGGCAGGTGTTGCGGCAAATCGATCCAATGGCTTCGTGAAAACCTCGAAATGCAAGAAAAGACAGTTGATGACAGGCTGTTTTCCGATGCGGAAAGCCGCAGAGACGTATGGAACAGGCTGAAACCATTTTTTGATGAAATCATGGGAAGTGAGGACGAAAACATACTGATCGTATCACACGGAGATTTGTTGAGCGTGTTTAACACAATGTTTCTTGGGTTGAACATTGAAGCCATGAACACAAGTGAAATATACGGGCGTTCCGGCGGCGTTTCACACATGCTGGAAAATAATGATGGAAAAAGGGTCGTTAAGAGGATAAGCGATATGTCTTATCTTTGCTGAAGCGCGAGCCGCGCAAGCGGTGGCGTTCTGTCTCACGAGAAAGACTTGCAAAAGTATATCGGCGGTTTTGGGCCGCAAAATCAATAAAAGGCCGCGCGCTGCGGCCCTTCGGCATGTTTTTGTTATCCCTGCAGCCCATGCTCCTGCCGTTCCATGTTTTCAATCACAACATCATAAATATCTCCAAGGGAGGCACAGTATTCAAGTACCTTCCATGGCGTGTTGGTGTGGAAGTGGATTTTGATGAGCGTTTCATCTCCGACGGCAAGCAGGCAATCGCCTGCAATGTTTGCAGTGATGTATTCGTGGATGGCATCTTCGGAGAGTGCGCTTCCCTCGATCAAAAGCTGGGTATCGAATTTGTATTCAAGCATAAGCGGATTCCTTTCTGTTTCTATAATGCGGTTCAGCAATAGCAGAACCGGCAGAGGAGCTGCGCAAGGCACATGGAAAGACAGAGGCCGCTCATGTTCATTGCAGGCATGCCAAACCCGCGGCCAAAGGCGGTATAAGCGCGGCCCGGGTTGCGGAGCTGCTCCAGCAATTCCTGATATTCTTCGTTGTCTGGCTCCATGCTTGCGGCGCGCTCGGCATGCTGCAGGGCTGCCATGCGGTTCCCGGCGCCGTGGTTGGCAATGGCGCTGTAATACTGCCAGCGCGCACCCCGCTCGACCTCCGGGATGCCGGAAAGCGCGGTCAGAGCTTCACGGTAACGCCGGTAGTTCAGAAAGTTGCGCACGGCCGTCATCGTTGAAGATTCCTCTTGCGCGGTGGAGCCTTGCCCGTAATAGCCTCCGCCGAAGCCACCATACCCGCCGCTTTGTCCGCCCGGGTTTGTCTGCTTGTTCATAATTTGGTCATAGGCAGCATTAATTTCCTTCATGCGCTGCTCGGCGATTTTGTCTCCCGGGTTGGCATCCGGGTGATATTTTTTTGCAAGCTTGCGGTAGGCCTGCTTCACTTCGTCATCGCTCGCATTTGGGGAAACGCCAAGCACCTGATAGGGGTCCGTCATGTCCGGTTCGGCTCCTTTCCCTGCAGGCGCAGCTTTTTTTGTTTTTGTGCTTCGTACCTTGTCCAAACGCCGGAGTAAAGGATGTTGCGCAGGATGTCCGCATCTTCCACCAACGGCAGCTTTTCAAACTCCAGCGCGCATTCGCCAAGGTGCAGCGTGAAAAGCGCTTTGCATTGCGCTTCATATTCCGGCGCGGCCCGAAGCGGAGCGAGCGGGTTGGGGTGTCCGCGCCTTTCATCCTCCGGGAGATCCAGGTAAGCATCCATCATATAAATAAAGCGGCCGAGCGCCGCTCCCATGCGCCGCAGCCCATCCGCCCAGCGATCCTCCCGGCAGGCAAACAGCGCGCCCATCAGCGCGCCGAATGCATCCGCCGCCATATCCGCAGGAAGCGGGTTGAGGGTTTCCGCTTGATGGAGTGCACAAAGGCTTTGTTCGATTGCGGAGCACTGGCGCGGCAGGCGGGCGCGGACGCGGTCATACTGCGGGCGAAGCAGTGCCGCCGCTGCGTGCGCAGCAAGGTTTTTGTCATCCTGCCAGTCGTCCAGCAGGTTATGATAGGCGAGTGCAAGATTGAGATCCGCAGCGTACTCCGTAAATTCATTTTGCAGCCAGTGCTGCGGTGTTTTAGGGTGGGGAACACAGCGGTTTGCGCCCGTGCGTGTTTCCGGCTCATACAGGGAGCTTAGGAGCATTACGAGAAAGGCCATGTCGTAAGTGAGCGTCATGCGGCCCAGCTGGCCGCAGCGCGTGCGGAGTGCCCGGCAAAGCCCGCAGTAAAACGCGCGGTAACGCGCAAGCTGCTGCTCCGAAAGCCCAGCCTTGTTGGCGACAACATAACCGAACATCGGGCGCCTCTTTCAGCTTTTACGGATAAAGGTATTGCCGCATTTGGGGCATGTAATTTTGATCTTCCCCTTGCCTTTTGGGATGCGCGTGGTGATGCCGCATTGCGGGCAACGGTAAAACCGGTGGGTCTTGCTCTGCTGAATGCGCTCTTTTTTGCGGCGGAACCAGCCGGTGATTTTGTATTTTACGGAAAGGTATTTCGCGTTTTCCGTATAGCGCTTCGCGGTATTTTTTGAAAATATGCGGAAATAACTGTAAATCAGGCATCCGAGGGCAAGCACCCAGAGCGCGGTTCCAACATATCCGGGGATGAGCATGGAAAGGATGAGAATCACGAGGGCGGCGATGGAAAGAAAACGCGCAAACGCATCCGCGCCGTTGCGCCCCGCCATGAACCGCATCAGCCAATTTCGCATAGAAAAAACCTCACTTTGATTCGGGGTGCCAAGATCAGGGCAGGCCTGCCCTGATCTTGGCTATACGCTTTACATGGTAATACGCACGCGCACCAAATGCAATGAAAAAGATGTGAAGCAAGTGGAACGAAATGTGAACTTCCGTGGGAGGCGGGCTTTTGCCCGCCCCCACAACCGTGCTTTAACACTGCGCGATCAGGCGCAGGTAAAATTCAACCAGCGTCCCGAGTTTTTCCACGGGGATGCGCTCGTTGTGGCCGTGAATATACCCGCGCTCCTCCGTGGAAAGAGCCATCGGACAGAAGCGCATCACGTTTTCGCTGATGGCGGAAAAATGGCGCGAATCGCTGCCCGCGATCATCAGGTAAGGGGAAACAAGCGCTTCCGGCCACGTAGCCCGGATCGCGCGGCGCAGGCGGCGCCAGCCTTCGGAATCCGTCCGCGAGAAGGGGGAGGGATCATCTCCGTTGAGCCGCTGCACAGCGATGCTGTCATCCTGGATCACAGCCCTGAGCGCCTCAGCTGCGCTGCTTGCCGTATCGCCGCTGATGAGGCGGAGGTTTGCGACCATGCGCGCTTTGGGCGGCAGCACGTTCGCCGCGCGGCTTCCTTCCATCATCGTGAAGGCGCAGGTGGTGCGCATGAGCGCATTGAGTTCGCCTCCCCGCTTCTTACAGATAAGATCCAACAGTGGCAGGAAGCACCAGAGGTTGGCAAAGATCATGCGGTAAACGAAAGTGGAATGGCGGCCGAGCGTATCAAACAGCTCCGCGGTGGCCTTGGTCATGCGGGCGGGGAAAGGCTTTCCCTCTACACGGGTTACGGCGCGGGCAAGCCGGCCTACGAGCGTGTGCGCAGGCGGCGCGGAGGCATGCCCGCCTTTGGAAGCAAGGGAGAACTCGAAATTTACGGAGCCTTTTTCTCCGATGCCAACAAGTGCGCACGGCCTGGAGACGCCCGGGAACACATTTTCCACAACGGCGCCGCCCTCGTCCACAACGAGCGCCGCATGAATGCCGCGCGCTTTTAACAGTTTGACGGTGGTTGGCGCGCCGGTTCCGGCGATCTCCTCATCGCCCGCAAACGCCAGGTAAATGTCGTGCTCCGGCACAAAGCCGCGCGCAATCATGGCTTCTGCGGCCTCCATCACGCCAAGCAGGGTGCCCTTTGTGTCGAGCGTGCCGCGGCCCCAGAGCACGCCGCCCTCGATTATCCCCGCAAAGGGGGGCTTCTCCCAGGCGTCTTCATCGGCGGGGACAACATCATAGTGCGCCATCAGGACCGTCGGGTCGCCCGGAGCTTTGCCGGGCCAGCGGAACAGCAGGCTGCGCGGGCCCGGACGTTCGCACTTGCAGGCGCTGTGCACGTTGGGATACAGCCGCGCAAGCAGGCGCGGAAATTCCTCGAACGGCTCCGGGTCCTCCTGTGCTTTATCCGCAAACGAAACCGTGCGAATGCGGATCATCTCGGCAAGATGCTCCGCCGCAAGGGCGGCATCCGGCGCTTCCGCAAGCGGGGGAAGGGAGGCGTCCGGCTCTGCCTTTGGGCGGAAGCGCGCAGTGCGGATCAAAACAACGGCAAAGAATGCCGCGAGCGCAGAGAGCAGGATCAAAACGATTGTCATTGGCATTTACCTCCGCATCAAAGCAGGTTTTTCTTGTAAAGGATGCGCGCAGCGCCCATCGCAAGCGCTGCACCCACGGGCACCAGCACGCCAACGGAGCCTGCGAGCGACGGAACGGCAATGAAAAGCGCCGTCATGAATACGAGCGGGGCAATGGCGATCTTCCATGCCTTGGAAACAAACACCACGGCGAGCGCGCCGAAAAGCGCGGGCAGGATGTTTTCAAATGCGGGCGCAAGCGCAGGGGATTGCAGGATGGGCTGCACGGAGCCAAGCAGGATCACGCCGAGGGCGATGATGAGCGTTGTCACGATGGAAGAGACAGCCACCGCAATGGTGGAAACGGCCTCCGCCTTCTCCGTGCCGGGATCGATCTTCGCCGCCTGCAGTGCGTTAAGCACACAGGGCACCTTGAGGTTGGTGAGGCTGCCGGTTACAAAGGCAAGGTAGGAACCGCCGCTGCCGAGCATGGGGATAAAGGTGAACGCCTCGATTACGCCGACCGTCCAGAAGATTGGCGCGACGCCGAGGAGGCCTTCGCCCACGAGTTTGATGGGCGGCCATGCATCATAAAAGATGCTGACCGAGACAGGAACGAGCAGGAACAGCGCCGCGGCGCTCAACATCCAGATGCGGCCGATGCGGTGCGTAGCTTCTTCATAGGTTAAAGCGCGGGATTGTTTCATCGGGGGTTCCTCCTTCAGCTAAGCCAGTTTGTAATGGGGATGGAAAGCGCCATTGAGGACAGCATGCAGATCGGCAGCGCAAAATCCTCCAGCCATTTAATCTTAAATTTCTTCATGATGAGTCCGCAGAGCGCAAGCAGAAGGGCGGACACAAGCATCACAAACACCGGAATCCAGCCGGAAAGCCCGCTGCGGATGTCCTTGAAAATCATGCCGAGGAATGCGGAGATCATGCCGAGAAACAACGCATCCATGAAGATGGCGCTCCACGCTTCATCTCGGCTCTTGAGTTTGGATAGGCCGCCCTGGATGCGCTTCATCAAAAACGGGATGTAAAACACCCCGGGGATGATGCCGAGCGTCATGACCCAGGCGATGGCGGAAAACACTGTGGGATCCTGAACCTGCTCGGAAAGCGAAGCTCCCGCTGCGGTGGCGGCGGCGGTCGCGGCGGGCAGTTCGTAGGTCAATGCGCCGACGACGCTGAGCCTGAGCCACGGCAGCGGCAGGCCGAGCGCTTTGGAAAGCGTGATGACGCCGAGCAGAATGGCAACCGCGGGCGCGATGGTGAACACGGCGCTTGACATGGCGATGCGCTTGAGCGCAGCGGCTTCAATCCCGAGCGTGCGCGCACGCTTCCAGGCCCGCACAAGAAACACGGCGGATTGCAGCAGCACAAACGCAATGACGATTGCCGCTACGCAATAAAGGAACGTGCTGTTAACGCTGAATTCTTTCATTCGGAAATCCCTCCTTTTGCCGGAAACGGCATAAAATGATATATGATTTGCCCTCTCAATCATATCCCCTTGCGGCGGTATGTGGCAAGAAAAAACGTGCAAAATTTAATTGAATCTAAATTGACGGGGCGGGCGCAATCCAATACAATGACGGAAAGGAGGCGGCCATGTATCGCATTTTTGTTGTAGAGGATGATGCGGTGATCGCAGGGGCGATCTGCCGTGAGCTTTGCGCCTGGGGCTATGAGGCGTGCGCGGCCGTGGATTTTGCGGATGTGATGGGTGAGTTCCGTGCCTTTGCGCCGCACCTTGTGCTGATGGATGTTTCACTGCCGTTCCATAACGGCTATTTCCACTGCGCCGAGATACGCAGGGAAAGCAAGGCGCCGGTGATTTTTGTTTCCTCCCGTGCGGATGATATGGATGTTGTGATGGCCGTGAATATGGGCGGGGACGATTATATCACAAAGCCCATCTCCCTTGAGGTTCTCGTTGCCAAGGTGCAGGCTATGCTCCGCCGCAGCTACGATTATGAAACCCCTCCACCGGAGCCGCGCCTGCGCGGTGCGGTGCTCGATGCGGCCGGTTCATGCCTTATGCGCGGGGGAGAGCGCATCCCGCTCACAAAAAATGAGCTTGGAATTTTGCAGGTGCTTTTGGAACGGCCCGGGCAGGTGGTGCGCAGGGAGGCCATCATGCTGCGCCTTTGGGAAAGCGACGAATTTGTGGACGACAATACGCTTACCGTAAACGTCAACCGCTTGCGCAAAACGCTTGCGGCGGCCGGGATAGAGGATTGTGTCGTTACGCACAAGGGGCAGGGGTACAGCATCAATGCGTGATGTTTTTCATTACTTAAAGGCAAAATGGATGCTGTGGGCGTTTGGCGTTATGGCCGTCGCGCTCACACTCCTCATCGCATATCTGGGCGGACAGAGCATGGCCCTTGCATGGTACACGGCCGCTATATTGGCGTTCCTTCTGGCTTTGCTGCTGTATTTCGATGGCCGGCGCTACATCGGCCGCCTGCGCCTGATGCGCACCGTCCGCGCGCATCTTGGCGCGCTGCCGGAAGCCCTTCCGGCGCCGCAGGACGCGCTTGAAGGCGCATACCAGGCAGTCGTTCGGGCGCTTGCGCAAGGGCATCAGGAAGCGAGCCGCGCGCTTGAAGCGGCGCAGAATGAGAACCTTTCTTATTATACGCTTTGGGTGCACCAGATCAAAACGCCCATTGCGGCGATGCGGCTTGTGCTGCGGGAGAACGACTCTGCGGAGGCGCTCGTGCTCCGGCAGGAGCTGTTCAAGGTGGAACGGTATGCGGAGCTCGCGCTGCAATATGTGAAGCTCAGGGAGATTGCAAACGACCTTGTGATCGAACGCTGCGATCTTGGGCGCATCGTGCATGAAAGCGTGAAAAAATATGGCCTGCTTTTTGTTTACAAAGGGCTTTCCGTGGAAATCGCGCCGCTTGCGGGCAGCGTGGTCAGCGATGCGAAATGGCTTGGCTTCATTTTGGAACAGTTGCTTTCCAATGCCGTGAAATACACGAACGAGGGCGGCGTGAAGGTCTGCATGGAAAGCGGCTGCCTTGTGATTGAGGACAGCGGGATCGGCATTCGGCCGGAGGATCTGCCGCGTATCTTTGAAAAGGGCTACACGGGATATAACGGCCGCGTGGATACCCGCGCAAGCGGCGTTGGGCTGTACCTGACGCGCCAGGTGGCGGATGCGCTTGCAATCCGCATTGATGTGCGCTCGCAGCTTGGGCATGGTACGCGCGTGACACTCTCTTTCCCGGACGCGGACACGTTCCGGTTTCGGGAGTAATTCACAGTTGACAATCGGGTTGGACAATGGGGAGCGCGTCCAAAAGCTGCAGGGGCGTATGCGGGAAATTCGCGAATGGGAAAGGCGCGCGTCTCTTTTAATGTGACAAAACTGTAAGGTTGGAAGCCGCTTTTGTAAGACAGTTCGATGGCAGGGGCTTTCCGCTTTTTGTATGATAGGGGCATACTGGGAAAACGAGTACGTTCCCACAAGGAGGTCATACAAAATCAATGGAATTGTTGAAAATCCAGAACGTAAAAAAAGTTTATACCACCAAGCTTGGGCTTGTGCAGTGCGTAGCGCTCAAAAATGTGAGCTTCACCGTTTCCGAAGGCGAGTTTGTGGCCATCATGGGCGCATCCGGCAGCGGAAAAACGACGCTTTTGAACATCTTGGCTTCGCTCGATAAGCCTACCTCGGGCGATGTGCTGCTCGGCGGACGCAGCTTTGCGTCCGTGCCGGACCGGGAACTTTCCAGATTCCGGCGCGATAACATGGGCTTCGTGTTTCAGGATTTTAACCTGCTTGATACGTTCACCCTGAAGGATAACATCCTGCTGCCGCTCGTGCTCTCGCAAACGCCGGTGAAAGAAATGGAAAGCCGCCTTCTGCCCATTGCGCAGATGCTCGGCATTGATATGCTGCTCGGGAAATACCCTTATGAGGTTTCCGGCGGTGAAAAGCAGCGCGCAGCTGTGGCGCGCGCCGTTATCACCGATCCGCAGATCATTCTGGCAGACGAACCCACCGGCGCGCTCGATTCCAAGGCCTCTGTGCGCCTTTTGCAGAATTTCCGCGCGCTGAACGAACGCGCGGGCAAAACCATCCTTATGGTGACGCACAGCGCCATGGCCGCAAGCTACGCAAGCCGCGTGCTGTTTATTAAAGACGGCGAGATTTTCGCGCAGCTTTACCGGGGGGAGGATGAGAACCGCGCCTTTTTCGACCGGATCGTTGCAAACCTTTCCGTGCTTTCGGATGGGGGTGCGGACATTGGCTAAGGGATTTTACTTTAAGCTTGCATGGGCGAATATCCGCCGCAGCCGGGAGGTCTATCTGCCGTATCTGATCGCCTGCGCGATCATTGGCGGCATTTACTTTCTTGTGTGCGGGTTTGCGATGTCCGGCGAGCTTGCAGGCGTGCCGGGCGGGGAAAGCGCGCGGGCGCTCTTTCAGATGGGCGTTATCGTGTTCACGGTGTTTGCGGCGGGGTTCCTGCTTTCCATCAACCGGTTCCTTGTGAAACGCCGCAAGCGGGAATTTGGGCTGTATGGTGTGCTCGGCCTTTCCAAAGCGCATGTGGGCCGCATCCTGCTGCTGGAAAACGCGATCGTCCTGCTCGGCGGCCTTGCCTGCGGGCTTGTGTTCGCACTCGTGTTTGGGAAGCTCCTGTTCCTGCTTCTGCTCAAGCTCATGCATGCGTTGCCGCAAAACGAATTCCGCCCCGCGCCCGTGGCATACCTTGCAACGGCGGCGCTTTTCCTCGGCGTATATTTTGTAAGCTCGCTTTACAACCTTGCGCAGGTACATCTTGCGAACCCCATTCAGCTTCTGCAAAGCGAGAAGCGCGGCGAAAAGGATTCAAAGCTTGTCATCCCCATGGCGCTCATTGGCGCGGCGATGCTCGGCGTTGCATATTATTTTGCATGGACGGTGGAACGCTCTGGCACGGCGATGGGCATCTTCTTCTTTCTGGTGCTGCTCGTCATTCTGGCCACGAATCTGCTCTTCACCTCCGGCAGCATTGCGGTGCTCCGTGCGCTTCGGGCCAACAAGAGCTTTTATTACAAACCGCAAAACTTCGTTTCGGTTTCGGGCATGTTCCACCGCATGCGGCAGAACGCATCGAGCCTTGCGACGATCTGCATCCTTTCCACGATGTTTCTCGTGACCCTTTGCGGCACGCTTTCGCTTTATCTTGGGCAGGAAAAAACGCTTGCGCCGCAGTATCCGTACGATGTGCAGGTGAGCGGCTATGCGCCGTACCACGACCGCCTTGGCGCCGATGCAAAGCTTGCCGCGCTTGCGGAGGAGCACAACGTGGTGATGCACGCGGATGAAAGCGGGCTGAACTATCATAATTACGTGGAAGGGGAAGCGAACCCGGACGGTACGGTTTATCCGGGCTCGGAGCTGTATATGCAGCCGCACAGCCTTTATTTGGACGGCACGCTGCACTTCGACTTGGAAGGCGCGGAGGAGGACCGCGAAGCGTTTTTGGATGCTGCGCGGCAGCTCAGCATGGTTTTGAAGAACGAGGCAGGCGAAGATGTGACATATTATTACGGTGTGCGTGACATTTGGAGCGCCCGGCAGGAGAGCTATGGCATGTACGGCGGGCTGCTGTTCCTTGGCGCGTTCTTCGCCATCCTGTTTCTTGCGGTGACGGTGCTGATGATCTATTTCAAGCAGATTACGGAAGGCTATGAGGACAAGGAGCGCTTCGACATCCTGCAGCAGGTCGGCATGGATGAAAAGCAGGTCAGAGGAACCATCAACGCGCAGGTGCTTTGGGTGTTCTTCCTGCCGCTTGTGACGGCGCTTCTTCACATGGTGTTTGCAAGCCGTATCCTCACGCGCATGCTGCAAAGCTTCATGCTTTATGACTGGGTGCTTGTGCTCTGCTGCGCGCTTGGCGTGAGCGCCGCGTTTGCGCTTATTTACCTTATCGCTTACCGTGTGACAGCGCGTGCGTATTTCAAGATTGTGAAGCGGTGAAGCTGAACAGAAACCTGGTGCCGTATCTGAACAAAACAGGTACGGCGCCAAATAATATATTATATTAATTTACATGACTTTTATTGACAGAGATTAGAAAATGGCTTATTCTATACTTACAGTACTGTTTCTTTTCACACACGCATGCGTAACTCCCTATTATGATGAACGTATCTTTTTGTACTTACAAATGGTGAGAAAATGCGGAGGTAAATGTAAATTATAAAATTCAAAAAAGCGTTGAGCCTTTTGTTGACTTTGGTTTTCTGCTTTGCGGTAGCTTCCATTGCGTTTGCACGGTATGAAGTATGTAGCTATTGCGGAGGTCGTGTCGAGTACCGCGAGACAATAAGGCGGTATATTGACTTCGATGTTGAAGATTGCCCGAACAATCCCGGCTATACTGATCACATTGAGAAATACCAAATTACGGACGTGAGCGCATGCAGAGATTGTAACCGGGAAATTGGCTATGATGTATATTTATTATGAATATGTGAGGGTGCATGCTCATCCTGAGGCATACAATTAACGGTTCCATTGAAAATGAATAAATTAAATATGGGAGGGAGTATCTCCCTCCCATTGACATTAGTATATGAATGTCTAAAGTTTTTGGGAGAATTTAGTCCGTGAAAAAAGATAATATCCGATTATTATGCTTCATTTGCTTGTTTTCGGCAAGTTTAATATGCCTGTGTGCTTGCAGAGCGTCCCCCACTTTTGAATCTCCTGCCCCAACGGAACCTGCGGCGCAGTGGGGCTTCGGCAGCGCGGAGGAGATCGTCGCGGCGCTGTGCTCCCGTGAAATGGAAGGGCGCACGGTGGGCAGCCGGGGCGGAGCGTGTGCGGCGGAATACATTGCAGGCACGTTTGAAGCGGCGGGGCTTGCGCCGTTTGCGGGCGAATCCTTCCTGCTGGAATATGTGGATCAGGTTGCGGAGCCTTTGGCGGCGGAGCCGGAGGTCACGGTTTTTGCGGCGGACGGAACGCAAACGCAATTCACCCCGGGGCAGGATTACATTTACACAATGCCCTTTCAGGATTTCGACATGCAGCTTCCGGTCAGCGGCAAAAAAGCGGAATGTGAAGTGGGAGCGGCTTTTTTTGTTTCTGTGAAGTATGGCACGGCGCTTGAGTACGTCCGGCAGCAAACCGGCCGTATTGCCTTTGCGGACATGGTGGGCGAAAGCGCATTAAGCGGCAACACGGCCATTGGACAGCCCGGCGGCGTGCTGTTTTCCGTGTTGAGCAAGGATATGCAGCGGGCGCTCCGCGCAGAGGGGACTGAGGTTTGCGTGCGCATGAAGGCTGCGGCGCAGGCGGAAGGCACGGCGCGCAACGTGGCGGGCTGCTTCCCGGGCAAAAACAGGAAGGAAGCGCTGCTGGTGCTGGCGCATTACGACGGCAGCGGCATATACGGGGATGTGCTTTACCCTTCGGCGTATGACAACGCTTCCGGCGTGGCGGCAATGCTGCGCGCGCTTGCGCTCTTTGCGGAGCGGGGCGTTTCCCCGGAGCGGGACGTGGTGTTTCTTGCCACGGACGGCGAGGAAAGCGACAAGGACGGCGCGCGGGCGTTTGCGGCGCTACTGGAAGAACGCTATGCATCCGTGAATCTTATTAATATAGACTGCATCGGCCATGCGGGACGGGATTTCATCGATATTTACACGGAGAAGCAGGCCGGCATAAATCCACTCGCGCAGGCGCTTGCAGAGGCGGGCACTGCGCAGGGTGCGCGGGTACGACAGGAAATTTATTCGGGCGATGGAGCGGTTCTTGGCATTGGAAACAGGCTTGCCGTCACGCTTTCCGATGCGCTATATGAGGGAGAGGCGCCTCACACGGCGGAGGATGTGCCGGAGCGATTGGATTATGCGCGCATCGAGGGCGCGGCACAGCTTGTGGCGAACTACCTTGCACAGACGCATGCGGAGCCGCTTTTTGAATACGAGCGGGATGAAGCGGGAGAAACCGCGGCCACCGCCGAGCAGAAAGACCGGCGCACCCAGCTCGCCGCAGAGCACGGCCTTGCGTGGAACGAGGCGTACTGTGTCCGCGAAGACGGCATCCTCCTGCGCTTTTACTTGGGTGATACATTTGAAACGCCGGAAAAATTCCTGCGGTTGTTCCCCGGCTTTGCGGGGGTGGAAACGGGCGCTTATACGCTCGGTGCCGTAGAGCTTCGGGAAGGCACATGGCTGAAGGACGGCAGGGTTGAACTGCTGTGCGATGCGACGCTGGGGACGCTGATGGATTTCTATACGCAGCAAATTTTACCGATTGAAACATTCACGGAAGGCGAAAAATATACTCTTTCCGCGCTGGATGCGGCACTGGGCGGGTCGCTGTCTCAGCACATGGTGGTTGATCTAAGCTATACTGCTGAAAGCGGAGATTCCTGCCTTGTGGCGCTAAACGTAAATGAAGGGGCAGCCAAGCACGAAAACGCAACGCTCGATGCGGCGGAGCTTTTTAATGATGCTGCGCTGGAAGGAATTTTCCTTATGCCAGCCGGCGAAGCGCAGGATGGCAGCACGGGGATATTGCTGGCTTCCTACGCTGTGGAAGGCGTGGGAAGGGCGGACTTATTTTGGAAGCAGGGCATGGCCGGAACCACGCCGGAAACCATGGAATCGCTTTTGCGCGAGATTGACCTGAAGGGCATTCTCGCCGCGTTTCTTGCGCCGGAATTTGGGGAATGAAATTCCACCGAATTCTCCTCTTGACACCACTCGCCGGATGTGATACCATACCGAAGATTTAAGGTGAAAAAAGGAGGGGAACAACATGCGGCGGCGAATTGGAACCATGGCGCGGCGCAATTGTTTTCCGGGCGGCACGTTTCGCCTTTCCCATCCTTCCATATTTGTTTTGAAATCTTCCCTTTGATTTAGGGAAGATTTTTTATTGAACAAATTTTGCTCTGCATTCAAGAAAGGAGATTCGTATGCTGAAAGGGAAAAGCATTCTGGAACCCATGGACATGACCACCGCCGAACTGGAGGAAATCTTTGATCTTGCGGATGAAATCATCGCCAATCCTCCGCGGTTCGCCCATGCCTGTGATGGCAAGCTGCTCGCAACGCTGTTTTACGAACCCAGCACCCGCACGCGCTTCAGCTTTGAGGCGGCCATGCTGCGCCTGGGCGGCCAGGTGATCGGCTTCTCGGAGCCCAACTCCAGCTCCGTGGCCAAGGGCGAGAGCATTGCGGACACCATCCGCACCATCGCCTGCTATGCGGATATCGCCGTCATGCGCCACCCCAAGGAGGGCGCGCCCCGCATCGCCGCCAACAGCACGGACATGCCCGTCATCAACGCGGGCGACGGCGGCCATCAGCACCCGACGCAGACGCTTACGGACCTCCTAACCATCCGCAGGCGCAAGGGCGGGTTTGAAAACCTGACTGTCGGCCTTTGCGGTGACCTCAAGTTCGGGCGCACCGTGCATTCGCTCATCAAGGCGCTTTCCCGCTATGCGGGGGTGAACTTCGTGCTCATTTCGCCGGAGGAACTGCGCATTCCGGATTATGTGCGCCGCGGCGTGCTGGAGGCGAATAACGTGCCCTACCGCGAGGTGAAAAAGATGCAGGACGTGCTGCCGGAGCTGGATGTGCTTTACATGACCCGCGTGCAGCGCGAGCGCTTTTTCAATGAGGACGATTACATCCGCCTGAAGGATCGCTACATCCTTGACGCGGAGAAGATGCAGCTTGCCAATGAGAACATGATGGTGCTCCACCCGCTGCCCCGCGTGAACGAGATTGCGGTGGAAGTGGACAGCGACCCGCGCGCGCTTTACTTTGAACAGGCGAAAAACGGCATGTTTGTTCGCATGGCGCTCATCATGAAGCTGCTCGGCATCGAAGTACAGTAAAAAGGGAGGAAACAGCAATGATTGTAAACAGCATCGAACGCGGCATCGTCATTGACCACATCACCGCAGGCACCGGAAACCGCATCCTGGATTATCTTAAAATCGACACCAAGAAGAACACCGTGGCTTTTATTATGAATGCTACGAGCAAAAAGCACGGCCGCAAGGATCTCATCAAAATCGAAAACGTGACGGACGTTGACCTGACCGTGCTTGGCCTTCTCGATCCGAACGCAACGGTGAACATCATCGAAAACGGGAAAATCGTTAAAAAGATCAACCTTGCGCTTCCGCAGACGGTCACAAATGTCATCAAGTGCAAAAATCCCCGCTGCGTAACGAGCGTGGAGCGCAACGCCCCCCACATTTTCCATCTGATGAACGCACAAACGCGGGAATACCGCTGCGAATACTGCGACGAGATCGTCAGCATGAAAAATGAGTAAGCCGATCTGCATTGCCGGCGGCCGCATCGTGGATCCGGCGCTTGGCCTGGATGCCGTGGGCGAACTGCATCTTTCACAAGGCCGCGTGGCGGCCATCCGTGCCGCGGGCTTTGCTTCGGGCGAACTCCCGGCGGGCGAAAGCGATCGCATCGAAGTGCCGGGCGCGCTCGTGCTCCCCGGGCTGATCGACCTGCATGTGCACTTCCGCGACCCGGGCCTTACATACAAAGAGGACATGGAGAGCGGATGCGCCGCTGCCGCAGCGGGCGGGTTTACGACCGTCTGCATGATGCCGAACACGAAGCCCGTGCTTGACACGGCGGAAGCTGCGGCGGCGCTCTGCGCCCGCGCAGAGGGCATAAACGCCCTGCCCATCGGCGCGGTCACAATGGGCCAGAAGGGACGCGAGCTTACGGATGCGGCTGCGCTCAAACGGGCCGGCGCCTGTGCGCTGAGCGAAGACGGCCGCTCCGTGGCGGATGCTTCCGTGATGCTTGAGGCCATGCGCGCTGCGGCGGAAGCGGGGCTTCCCATCTTCGACCATACGGAAGATGACGCGCTCCCCGGCACGGCGGCAGGCGAGGCCTGCATGGCCGCACGGGATCTCGTCCTTGCGCGGGAAAGCGGCGCGGCGCTGCACCTTTGCCACATCAGCGCAAAGCTGAGCCTCGATTTCATCCGTGCTGCAAAGGCGGCAGGCTATTCCGTTACCGCGGAAACTGCCCCGCACTACTTTACCTTTGACGAAACATGCGCTGCGGACGGAAATTTCAAGATGAACCCGCCGCTGCGCACGGCGGAGGATGTTGCCGCCGTGATCCGGGCGATACAGGACGGCACGCTCGATGCCATTGCCACCGACCATGCGCCGCACAGCGCGGAAGAAAAACAATGCGGTTATGAAAGGGCGCTCAACGGCGTGATCGGCCTTGAAACCTCCTTCCCCGTAAGCTATACTGGCCTTGTACGGGCGGGGCATATCCCGCTTTCGCGCCTCGTTGCGCTTATGAGCGCAAACCCCGCGCGCATCCTTGGCGATCCCAAACGCGGCACGCTTGCGGTGGGCGCATGTGCGGATGTAGCGGTGTTCGATGTGGAGCGCCCGTACCGCATCGATCCCGAATCCTTCCGCTCCAAGGGGCGCAGCACGCCGTTTGCGGGCATGGAGGTCTGCGGGAAAACGCTCCTGACCGTCGCGGGCGGGCGGATCGTTTACCGGAACATGGAATGAGGAAAGGAAACACGCATGATTGACGCATTGCTTTCGCGCATCGACGCGCTCAACAACCCGACCGTAGTGGGGCTTGATCCCACGCTGGAGATGATCCCATCGTATCTGCGGGAGGAGAAATTCGCGCAGTATGGCAAAACGCCCGAGGCTGTAGCGGAGATGTTCCTTGCGTTCAACCGGGCGATCCTTGCGGCTGTGCAGGGGATTGTACCCGCCGTGAAGCCGCAGATTGCCTTTTATGAGCGTTACGGCCTCGCAGGGCTTTCCGCCTATGAAAAAACGGCCGCACTTGCAAAGGAGATGGGCTTTGTCGTCATCGGCGACATCAAGCGCGGAGACATCGGCTCCACCGCCGCGGCCTATGCCGCGCACATCGGCGGCACCGAGATCGCCGGGGAAAGGTTCGACCTTTGGCATGAGGATTTCGTCACCGTGAACCCGTATCTCGGCATAGACGGCATACAGCCTTTCATCGATGCGTGCAACAAAGAAAACAAAGGAATTTTCGTGCTCGTGAAAACGAGCAATCCCTCAAGCAGCCAGCTTCAGGATATCGTTGTGGATGGGAAACCCGTTTACCTGCATGTGGCCGCGCTTGTGGACGAATGGGGCAGGGCTGCAATGGGCGCTTCCGGTTACAGCCGCGTGTGCGCCGTGGTCGGCGCGCCGCACCGGGCGGAGGGCGCGCGCGTGCGCGCAGCTCTGCCGCACACGTTCTTCCTCGTGCCGGGCTATGGCGCGCAGGGCGGCACGGCGGAGGACATCCGCGGCTTCTTCGACAAGGACGGCCGGGGCTGCATCGTGAATTCTTCCCGCGGGATCATCGCGGCATATAAGAAAAACGAAAAATACGGCGAGCGCGGTTTTGCGGATGCTGCGCGGGATGCGGCGCTTGCCATGAAAAAGGACATCATGGGATGAAGCGGGTCATAGCAGCGCAGGTCGAAGGAAACGCGCGCATCGCGCCGGATATTTATCAACTTACCCTGTCCCTGCCGGATGCGGAGGAACCCGCACGGCCCGGGCAGTTCGTGAACGTGTACCCTGCGGATGGCGCACACCTTCTGCCGCGCCCGATCAGCGTTTGCCGGCAGCAGGGCAGCCTGCTGACCCTCGTATACCGCGCTGTGGGCGATGGCACGCGGCGCATGGCTGTGCTGCGCCCGGGCGAAACGCTCCGCGTATCGAGCCCGCTTGGCAATGGCTATGCCCTGCCGGAGCATGGGCATGTGCTGCTTGTGGGGGGCGGCGTGGGTGTGCCCCCGCTGCTTCAGACGGCGCATGCGGCAAAGGCGAAGGGGCTTTCCGTAACGGTTGCCCTGGGATACAGGGACGCGCTGTTCCTGAAAGATGAATTTGCAGCCGCCTCCGATGCGCTCTTCATCGCTACGGAGGATGGCAGCGCGGAGTTCCATGGAAATGTGGTGCAGCTTCTTGCGCGGGAAGCGCTTTCGGAGGAAACCGCGGTGCTTGCCTGCGGGCCCAAACCGATGCTGCGCGCGCTTGCGGCGCTTTGTGCGGAGCGGAAACTGCCGCTTCAGGTTTCTTTGGAAGAACGCATGGGATGCGGCTACGGCGCATGCGTGGGCTGTGTCTGCAAGCTCAGGCAAAACGGAGCGGTGGTGCAAAAGCGCGTCTGTAAGGACGGGCCTGTATTTGATGGAAGCGAGGTGATCTTTGAATGAACGAACCCGATCTTCACATCTCGTTTGCAGGGCTTTCGCTGAAAAACCCGGTCATGACCGCAAGCGGCACGTTTGCGGCGCGCGAAAGCGGTGCGTTCTATGATATTTCGCGCCTTGGCGCGGTCATCACAAAAGGGGTCGCGGCGGAAGCCTGGGCCGGCAACCCGACGCCGCGCATCGCGGAAACCTATGGCGGCATGCTCAACGCCGTCGGCCTGCAAAACCCGGGCGCTGCGGCATATATCGAAAACGAGCTGTCTTACCTTGCAAACTTCGATGTGCCGGTGATCGCAAACCTGGCCGGACACAGCGTGGAAGAATATGTCGCCGTGACGGAACTGCTCAATGAAACCAACGTTGCGATGTACGAACTCAATATCTCCTGCCCAAATGTAAAGGAGGGCGGCATCGGCTTCGGCACGGATCCGCGCATGGCTGCGCGGGTGACGGAGGCCGTGAAGCGCGCCGCGAAAAAACCCGTGATGGTGAAGCTAACCCCGAACGTGACGGACATCACGGCCATCGCGCGGGCGGTGCAGGACGCGGGTGCGGATGCGCTTTCGCTCATCAACACCCTGCTCGGCATGCGCATCGATTTGAAAACAAAGCGTCCATTGCTTGCAAACGGCACGGGAGGGCTTTCCGGCCCCACCGTGAAGCCTGTGGCCATCCGCATGGTGTATCAGGTGCGCCGCGCGGTGAAGCTGCCTATCCTCGGCCTTGGCGGGATCATGACGGGCGAGGATGCGGCAGAATTTCTGCTCGCGGGTGCGGACGCGGTAGCCGTTGGCACGGCGGCGCTCATAAACCCGACCGCGCCGGTGGATGTGCTCGAAGGGCTTGCCGCCTTTATGCGGCGGGAGGGCTATGAAAACATTGCGGCGCTCAAGGCTGCGTTTCAAGGGGAATAAAGGGGGATTCATATGAGCTACAAAGCGGAATTTATCGCATTTATGGCGCGCGCAGGCGTGCTGACCTTCGGTGATTTTACAACAAAGAGCGGCCGCAAAACGCCGTACTTCATCAACACGGGCAACTATAAGACCGGCGCGCAGATCGCGCGGCTCGGCGAATTTTACGCTGCCTGCATCGCGGCGCACACGGAATCCGGCGAACTGCCTTCGGAGGTTGCGGCGCTGTTCGGCCCGGCGTATAAGGGCATTCCGCTTGCGGTTTCCACTGCGGCGGCGCTCGCCCGCATGGGGCGGGACGTAAACTACTGCTTTAACCGCAAGGAAGCGAAGGATCACGGCGAGGGCGGCTCCATGGTGGGCTATAAGCCCAAGGACGGCGACAAGCTCCTCATCATTGAGGACGTCATCACCGCCGGCACGGCCGTGCGCGAAACGCTGCCGGTTTTGCACGCAGCGGCCAGGGTGGAGGTCCCGGGGCTCATCATCTCGGTGGACCGCATGGAACGCGGACAGGGCGAACTGACCGCAATCGAGGAGATCGAGCGGGACTTCGGCATCCGCACCTTCCCGCTTGTGACCGTGCGGGATATCCTTGAAACGCTTTACAACAAGGAGATCGATGGCCGTATCCTCATCGACGGCACGATGCGCGCACGCATGGAAGCATATATGGAAACATACTGCGTCAGCCGGTAAGAAAAACAGAATGCAGCGGGCGGGAGAACTCCCGCCTTTTATCGTTTTTTTCGATAAAAATTCCGTGTAAAACGTAAAAATGATGTGAAACTGCGTTGCAATCCCGCCGGGGATTTGAGACAATAACCTTGCGCGACGGGCGGATTGCCGCCGGCACATAAAAAGGAGAAAACGATGGAAGCGAAGGACATTAAGCTGACAAAGCTTGCAAAATGCGCCGGATGCGGCGCAAAGGTCGGTGCGGGCGTGCTTGCAAAGCTGCTGGAAGGGATTCGGGTACACCATGATCCAAACCTGCTCGTCGGGTTCGACAAGAGCGACGATGCTTCGGTTTATAAAATCAGCGACGAGCTCGCGTTGGTGCAGACGGTGGACTTCTTTCCGCCGATTGCGGACGATCCGTACCTGTTCGGCCAGATTGCGGCTACGAACGCTCTTTCCGACGTATACGCCATGGGCGGCGAACCGAAACTTTGCCTGAACATTATGGCGATCCCGGAATCCATGCCCATGGAAGCGGTGCATGCGCTGCTGCGCGGCGGGTACGACAAGGTTTACGAAGCGGGCGCGCTCATCACGGGCGGCCACAGCATTCACGATGACGAGCCGAAATACGGCCTTGCGGTGACGGGCTTCGTGCACCCGGACAAAATTTTAACCAACTCCGGCGCGAAGCCGGGCGACGTGTTGCTGCTCACAAAACCCATCGGCATCGGCGTGCTTTCCACAGCAAAGAAAGTGGACATGCTTTCCGAGGAAAACGAAGCGCTGATGTACCGCATGATGACTACGCTCAACAAGGCCGCACGGGATGCGATGGTGAAATACGACGTACATGCCTGCACGGACGTGACGGGCTTCGGCCTGCTCGGCCATGCATATGAAATGGCAACGGGGAGCGATACGACGATCACCCTTCATGTGGATGCGATCGACCTTATCCCGGAAGCGCTCGAGCTTGCGCGCATGGGCTTTTTGCCGGCGGGCATGTACCGCAACCGCACGTTTGCGGAGATGGGCGTGGATGCGGGGGATGTGGAGCTTGCCAAGCAGGATCTGTTATACGATCCGCAGACGGCGGGCGGCCTTATGATCGCCGTGGCGGAGCAGGACGCGGACGCATTGTATGCGGAGCTGCAAAAAACCGTCCCAAGCGCGCAGCGCATCGGAACGGTTGCAAGCTATGAAGGCGGGAAGCGGATTATCCTTCGCTGATGGCGCGAATGGCGGCAAGCGCGGCGTCCACATCGGCCTCGGTGCTTGCAAAGCCCAGCGAAAAGCGCACGGTGCCCGCCGGAAACGTGCCGAGCGTTTTGTGCGCGGAGGGCGCGCAGTGAAGCCCGCAGCGCGTAAGGATGCCGAATTCGCTTTCCAGGCGGAAGGCTGCTTCGGCATTGTCAGCGTTTAAAAAATCCACCGAGATCACACCCACGCGGCGGGAAAGCTCCCGCGTGCCGCAAAGGCGCACGTTGGAAAGGCCCGAAAGCCCATTGAGAAAACGGGCGCAAAGCTGCATTTCATGCGCCCGAAGCGCGTCGATTCCCGTTTCTTCAAGGAAGCGGAGCGCTTCTTCCAAACCGTAAATGCCGGGCAGGTTTGGCGTGCCGGATTCAAAACGGTCCGGCAGGTAATCCGGCAGGTATTCGCTGTCTGAAGCGCTGCCGGTGCCTCCGGCGAGAAGCGGTGTGAGCGCATGGGCAAAATCATCCCGGAGCAGGAGCACGCCAATGCCGGAAGGCCCAAGCAGCCCCTTGTGCCCCGGCGCGCAAAGCGCGCTCAGGCTCAGCGCCTGAAAATCGATCGGAATGTGGCCGGCAGTCTGCGCTGCGTCAAGCGCAAAGGCAATGCCATGCTGTGCGCAGATGGCGCCCACGGCCGCCGCATCCTGCACAGTGCCGCATACGTTGGAGCCATGGGCAAGAATGCAGAGCCGCGTGTTGGGACGAATGAGCGGCAGCAGATCCGCAGGGTCAAACTTCCCTTCGGCATCGCAGGGGATGCGGTCAAATTCCACGCCGGAAAGCTGCAAAAGCGGGCGCATTACGGCGTTGTGTTCCATCGCGCTTACAATGCAGTGATCCCCCGGGTGCAGAAAGCCCTTAAGAATGAAGTTCAACCCGGCGGTTGCGCCGGGGGTCAAAATTACGTGCGTGGGCTTTTCCGGGAAGGAAAACAGCCGTGCGAGGCGTTCCCGGAGGCGCAGCGTCACAAGCCCCGCATCCTGCGCGGCGCCATAAACGGAGCGGTTGATGGTTGCACCGACGGAATCCATGTAGCGTTTCATGCAGGCGCTTACGCCTTCGGGTTTTGGGAACGAGGTTGCTGCGTTGTCGAGATAAATCGTTTGCATGGTTCAATGCTCTCCTTTTCCTCACAAGATGAGCATAGCACAGCAGGCCACAAATGTCACATTGATATTTATGATATCGTCAACTTGAAAGGAAGCAAAATATGCTGGAAATCAGTTTGCGGCAATTGGAAACCTTTGCGGCCGCCGCGGAATACGGCAGCTTTACACGTGCGGCGGAACGGCTGCACCTCACACAATCCACCGTAAGCATGCATATCCAGGCGCTGGAGCAAACGTTGGGCGCCCAGCTGATCCTGCGCGGCGCGCGCAAAAAATTTGCGCTGACGGAGGACGGCAGGCGCGTTTATGCGGCGGCAAAGGAGATCCTCGGGCGCTGTGAGGCGCTGCAGGAGATGCGGGAGAACAAAAGCCGGGAAACGATGAGCATCGGCACTTCCACCGTGCCGGCGCAGTCCCTGCTGCCCCGGTTGATGGCTGGCTTCCTGAAACAGCACCCCGGTGCGCGTTATGTGCTGCGGCGCGGCGACAGCGAGGAGGTGCGCGCCCTTTTGGAGCAGGGGGAAGCCCGGATCGGCCTGCTTGGGGCAACGCTTGATGCGCGCCGTTTCGTTTGCCATGCGGTTGCGCAGGACAGGCTTGTTTTGATCACGGAAAACAGTGCGCGCTTTCAAAAGCTGCAGCGGGAGGGAGCCGCCGGGTGCGATCTGCTGGGCGAGCCGATGATCGCCCGGGAGGAAAGCTCCGGCACGCAGCGCGCCGTGGAAGAATACTTAAGGCGGCGGAACATTGCCCCGGAAGCGCTTCGGATCGTTGCGCGCATGGATAATCCCGAATCCATCAAGGCGGGCGTTTCGCAGGGCATGGGTGTATCCGTAATTTCCAGCCTGGCGATCCGGGAGGAGATCGCTGCGGGCAGGCTGCTTTCGTTTGATCTCACGCCGGATGGCGCGTACCGGGATATCTGCATCGCATGGCGCAGGGATACGGCGCTTACACCGCTGGAACAGCGCTTCGTGCGCTATGTCCGTATGGAAACGCCGAGGTTGGTATAACGGCGCACAAACGGATGACGCATCCGATTAAGAGTTCATATCATTGGTTTTTTCGATGAAAAACGGGCGCGTATTGGTAAGCGTAATTCGCTATTTTTCGCCGGATGTCCTATAATTTTTTTGGAAACCGCGCTTGACGCGGGCCGTATCATAAAATCGGAATTATGGGGAGAAACGAAATGAAAAAGGTGAATTGGATCGTAGTGATCGCGGGGGCGGTCGTGGGCATTGCGGCAGTGGTACTGACGCTCCTTGGCAACCCGGCGAACATGGGCTTCTGCATTGCGTGCTTCCTCCGGGACATCGCGGGCGGAGTCGGCATGCACAGCGCCGCAAAGGTGCAGTACATCCGGCCGGAAATCATCGGCCTTGTGCTCGGCGCATTCATCATGGCGCTTGCAAAGGGCGAGTTCCGCGCAAAGGCGGGGTCTTCTCCGGCAACGCGCTTTGTGCTTGGCGCATTTGTGATGATTGGGGCGCTGGCCTTCCTAGGCTGCCCGCTTCGCATGGTCATCCGTTTGGGCGGCGGCGATTTGAACGCGCTCGTCGGCATGGTGGGCTTTGTGATCGGCATTTTCGTGGGCGTGCAGTTCCTCAAACGCGGCTTTTCGCTTCGCCGCAATTATACGCTTGAGAAGACGGAAGGCGGCATCCTGCCCGCGCTGATGGTGGGGCTGTTGATCCTCTTTGTGGCTGTGCCAACGCTCTTTAAGGCGAGCGAACAGGGCCCTGGTTCCATGCATGCGCCGGTAATCGCCGCGCTTGCCATCGCGCTTGTGGCAGGCGCGCTCGCGCAGCGTTCCCGCCTCTGCATGGTAGGCGGCATCCGCGACGGCATTATGTTCCAGGACTTCAAGCTGCTTTACGGCTTTGTTGCGATTTTCCTTGTGGTGCTGATCGGGAACCTTGCGCTTGGCAAATTCAAGTTTGGCTTTGAACTGCAGCCCATCGCGCACAGCAGCCACCTTTGGAATGCGCTCGGCATGGTGCTTGTGGGCTGGGGCTCGGTGCTTCTCGGCGGCTGCCCGCTGCGTCAGCTGATCCTTGCAGGCGAAGGCAACGGCGACTCTGCAATCACCGTGTTCGGCATGATCGCGGGCGCGGCGTTTGCACATAACTTCGGCCTTGCGGGCAACCCGGATTCCCTGAACGAAGCGGGTGAGCTCGTGGTTGGCGGCATCTCTACTGCGGGCAAGGTTGCGGTGCTCCTCGGCATCGTGGTGCTGGTAGCAATCTCGCTTTTGAACATGCCGAAGAAGGAAAAAGCAGCGGAATAAGAATCGGGCGTTTGGCCGGAAAGGAATGAAACTATGATTGACGCAAGAGGGTTTACCTGCCCCATGCCGGTGGCGATGGTGCAGAAGGAAGTGAAGAAGAACGCGCCCAAAGAGCTTGTGGTGCTGGTGGACGACCGGTGCGCTGTGGAAAACGTGACGCGCTTTGGCACCAGCATGGGCTATCAGGTTTCCGTTGAGCAGGAAGGTGTAGACTTCCGCCTGACGTTGAAGAAATGACGAAGTATATCGCAACGTTCCATACGCATCTTGCGGCGCTCATGACAAGCCGCGCGCTTACGTCATCGGGCGTACGCGCACAGATGGCGCCCGTGCCGCGTGTGCTGAGCTCCTCCTGCGGTACCTGTGTACGCTATGAGGCGGATGCGCCGCAGCTTGCGTCGATGGACGAGGATGTGGAACGGGTGTACCGCATCGGTGTGGATGAGCGTTACGAGCTTCTTTTTGAAAACGAGTGAGCACGCTTCCCCAATCGCGCAATTGCTGTTATAATTGGGACAAAGATACAGCGATCGAGCGAAATGGAGCGTACAACACATGAACAATCAATTGCTGCGTGAAATTCCCAAGGTGGACGACCTTTTGCGGTCGCCCGCCTTGGTTTCTCTTTGCCAGAACGCGCCGAGAAGCGCCGTGGCGGACGCGGTGCGCAGCGTGCTTGCAGAGCTCAGAAGCAGCGTGCTTACGGGAGAAGCGGCAGCGCTGCCGGACGAAGCGGCGCTTGCAGCACGGGTAGCAGAGTGCGTGAAATGCGCCTGCCGGCCCTCGCTGCGCCGCACCATAAACGGCACGGGCGTGATTTTGCACACGAACCTCGGCCGCGCCTGCCTTGCGGAAGCGGCGGCAGCAGCCGTTGCGGAGGTTGCCCGCGGGTATTCCACGCTGGAATACGACGTTTTAACAGGCGGCCGCGGCGAGCGCTATTCCCATGTGGAGGCTCTCTTGACCTCGCTTACCGGCGCGGAAGCAGCGTTTGTCGTAAACAACAATGCGGCCGCGGTGCTTTTGATCCTTTCCGGACTTGCAGCGGGCGGCGAGGTCGTCGCTTCACGCGGGGAACTTGTGGAGATCGGCGGATCCTTCCGCGTGCCGGAGATCATGGAAAGCTGCGGTGCGCGCCTCAGGGAAGTCGGCACGACGAACAAGACGCACCTTTCCGACTATGAACGGGCGATCGGTCCGGATACGCGCGCGCTGATGAAGGTGCACACCAGCAACTTCCGCATCGTTGGGTTCACGGAATCCGTCCCGCGTGCAGAGATGGCGGCGCTCGGCCATGCGCACAACCTTGCGGTGATTGAGGATCTTGGCAGCGGGTCGCTGCTTGACCTTGCGCAATTCGGCATTCAGGGGGAACCCACGGTGCAGGATTCCGTCCGCGCGGGCGTTGATGTAATCTCCTTCTCCGGGGACAAACTGCTCGGCGGGCCGCAGGCAGGCATTATCATTGGAAAGAAACAATATATCGATCGCTTAAAGCGCCACCCGCTCACGCGCGCAATGCGCGTGGACAAGCTGACGCTTGCGGCGCTTGAAGCCACGCTGCGCCTTTATGCTTCCGGCACGGCGTTTGAACAAGTGCCAACGCTCGCCATGCTTGCGGCGAAGCCGGAAACGCTTTTTGCGCGTGCCGAGGCGCTCGCCAGGGTGCTTTGCGCGGCGGGAGCGGAAGCGGAGCCCGTGCCCGTGGAGGATCAGGTGGGCGGCGGCTCCGTTCCCATGCAAATGCTGCCTTCATTTGCTGTCTCGGTATCCCCGGCAGCGGGCAGAAGCATAGAGGCGCTTGAAGCGGCGCTGCGCCTTGGCGAGCCGCCCATCATCGGCAGGATCGACCACGGACGGTATCTGCTGCATGTGCGCACGCTGCGGGGGGACGATTTTGCGGCGATTGCAAACGCATGGAAGGAGGCGGCGCGGTGAAGCACGTCATCATCGGCACGGCCGGGCATGTTGACCACGGCAAGACCCTGCTCATCAAGGCGCTCACCGGCATCGACACGGATCGCCTTGCGGAGGAAAAAAAGCGCGGTATCACCATCGAACTCGGCTTTGCCCATCTCGATTGGCCGGATGGCACGCAGGCGGGCATTGTGGACGTGCCGGGACACGAACGCTTCATTAAGAACATGCTCGCCGGTGCGGGCGGGGTAGACCTTGCGATGCTGATCGTTGCGGCGGACGAGGGCTTCATGCCACAGACGGTAGAGCACCTGAATATCCTGACGCTGCTCGGCATCAGGGATGGCCTCATCGTTATTACAAAAAAGGACATGGTCGATGCAGAGTGGCTTGAGATGGTACAGGAGGAGGTACGTGAGCGCGCGAAGGGTTCCTTTCTTGAAGGGAAGCCCATCCTGTCCGTTTCGGCTTACACGGGTGAGGGCATTGCAGAACTGAAGCAGGCGCTTTATACGCTTGTACACGCAGCGGCGGAAAAGAGCGTGCGCGTGCCGTTCCGTTTGCCGGTTGACCGCGTATTTTCGGTGGACGGCTTCGGAACGGTTGTGACTGGAACGCTCATCGAAGGCTGCATGAGCGAAGGGGACGCGGCGGAGCTTGTGCCGTCCGGTTCCGAAACCCGCATCCGCAACCTGCAGGTGCATGGGAGCACGGTGCATACGGCATATGCCGGACAGCGCGTGGCGGTGAACCTCGCGGGGCTTAAAAAGACGGATGTGCAGCGCGGCGATGCGGTGGCACGCCCGGGCAGCGTGCGCATCTCGCGCATGCTGGATGTGAAACTGACAAACCTCCGGGACTCCGGGCGGGTCATCACCAATGACATGCAGGTGCACCTTTACCATGGCGCGGCTGTCATGCTCGCAAAGGTGGTGCTTCTTGACCGGGACGCGCTTGAACCGGGGGAAAGCGCTTACGCGCAGCTGCGCATGGCGGAGCCGATTGCTGCCAAAAACGGCGACCGCTTTGTGATTCGTTTTTATTCACCGCTTGAAACCATAGGCGGCGGCATCATCCTTGACGACGCCCCCATACGCCACAAGCGCAATGTGCCTGCCGTGATCGAGGCGCTCCGGATCAAAGAGGGCGGCTCTGCGGGAGATCGCGTGGAGCAAACGCTTGTGGAGCTGAAAACCGCGCTGCCGCCGGCAGCGCAGCTCGCGGCAAAGCTGGGTATGGAAGCGGAGCAGCTCGCAGCGGAACTTGGCGGTTTGCTCGGTGCGGGGCGCATCGTGGAACCGCTGCCGGGGCGCTACATCGCTTCCTCTGCGCTTGACGAGGTAGCCGCCTCCTGCAAAATGCTTCTTGCGGGCTACCATGCGAAGAACCCTCTGCATGCGGGCATGAAGGCCGCAGAGCTGCGGCAGAAGCTGTTCAGAGCCATGGAGCAGACCATTGCGGATGCACTGCTCAGCGAGCTTTGCCGGGAAGGCGTGATCCGCCGGGCCGGAGAACGTTACGCCCTTGCGGAGTTTGAGGTGCGCTACACAAAACGCCAGAATGCCATCCGGGATAAGCTGCTCAAGTATTATCGCGGCGCCGGGATCGAACCCATTACCGTTGAGGAGGTTGTGGCCTCCTTCCCGCAAAACGAGCGGGCTGACTTCAAGCAGGTGATGGACAGCGTCCTTTCCGCCGGCGAGCTTGTAATGCTTTCACCAGAGATCTGCTATCATAAAGAAGCCTATGCCCGTGCGTGCGGGGCGGCAAAGGCACATTTTGCGGAAAACGAGACGATTACCCTTGCGCAGATGCGCGACAGCCTCGGCACTTCCCGCAAATATGCTTTGGCGATTCTTGAATATTTTGACAAAACAGGCATTACGAAAAAAGAAGGGGATTTCCGGCGGCTCAACCGCGGATTCCCACCGGCACAGGCATAATGTGCGTTTTGCGCTTGCCTTATAGGAATGCGGCATGCTATAATGCTTACGCATTTGGGAGCAGATGGGTGCTGGTGTGCCCCGCGGTCTTCAAAACCGTTGCAGGTGGTGAAGAGCTGCCCAGGTGGGTTCGATTCCCACATGTTCCCGCCATGAATCCCCATTGCAGACGCGATGGGGATTTTTAATTATGACAGGGAAATGCAGGCCGCGCCAATGCGCCGGGTACTTGAAAAGCTGCCCACAGGGTGGTATCATAACGGCAAATAAGCTGGAAACGGCAAACAAAAAAGGAGCAACGCTTTTTGAAAAAGTACGTTAAGCAGGAGATTGTGCGCTGACCGGGAGGAAGGCGTAAATTCCCGCATTCCTCCCAAAAGGAAAGCCAAATTTGCCTTTAGGAGGAAAGACCCCGTGAACCGTGAGAACAAACGGAAACAATACGAGAAAAACTATTACAAAACCCATGCCTGTGAGGACAGCTTCACCTGTAAAGTCTGCGGCCGCCCCGTGGTTTCCGCAGGCGCGGGGAGCGCACACAGAAACCATTGCCCCAACTGCCTTTCAAGCCTGCATGTTGATGCGGAACCGGGTGACCGCGCTTCGGATTGCGGCGGCATCATGGAACCCGTGGCGGTGTGGGTGCGCAAGGGCGGCGAATGGGCAATTGTTCATCGCTGCCGCCGCTGCGGCGCGCTGTCATCCAACCGCGTTGCGGCGGACGACAATCCGATGAAACTGATGAGCATCGCTATGAAGCCGCTGTGTGAGCCGCCGTTCCCGTTGGAGCGCATTGAGGAGATGACCGCGCTGATGGGCGGGGCGGGAGAACTGCCGAATCTGAAATGAACAAAAGCATGCGGAGCGCCCAGTTTTGGGCGCTCCGCATGTGCATATGCAAAGAAGCAGGGCATTCGGGATCCGGCGGGCTGGCCAAGGTGCGGAACGAACAATTATATCATTGTATTTTCCGATAATAGAGTGCAAAATGATTGACAAATCATATACAAAACAGCTATAGTAATAGCATGCAGAGCAAGCGCTCTGCGCAAAGAGAATACACCATTTGGATGACGAATGCAGGAGACCCGCAATAAGCGGGGCCGAAGGAATAAGCGCCGCAGCTCGCCGGCACGGCGCGAACATCTCAGGCAAAAGGACTGCATTCCGACAAAGCTCTGGAAAGCGAAAGCACCGAAGGCGCAACCTGCCCGAAAGGCGGGGAATCTCTCAGGTTTATGTACAGAGTCAGGCATGGGGTTCCTTCTGTTGCCCAATCGCCTGACCCTGTTTTTTTGTGCATGGAAAACGGGCCGGATGCAAAAACCAGGGAGAGTTGCCATGAAAAATGCGCGTGATTTTTTGATCGTAACAAACAACCCGCTCCTTGCACAATGCATGGGGGATTGCTACGAACTCAGCTTTTTCCCGGACTGCTCTTACCGCGAAATTCTTGTAAAGGTGCGGGATTTGGTTTATGTGGGGCATACTCTCTATACGCACCCGCTTTCCGGCAGCGTAAAGCCGAACGAAACGCCGTATAAATCCATCGCGGTCTCCAAAGTGCCGCACGCGTTTTCTGCGGAACAGGCCGGGATCATCGCGGAGTGCATCCTTGCGGCCGATAAGTTCCCGCCCCGGACACGGGCGCTCAGCGAGGCGGTGAAGCGGGATTTCCAACTGATCGACTATACCCTGCTTGCAGGCGCATTGGAATTCGACGCTGCAGCGGGCCTTAGTAAGATAAAAAATCATGAATAAAAAGGAGGAGGTGTTCGCTTTGAAATTGGAATTGGGTTTCATCGAGATCAAGGACATACAATTTTCAAACGAATGCAAGGTAGAAAACGGCACGCTTTTCGTTGACGCTGAAGCGGTCAAGACCTTCGTTTATGAGGATGACGACGTGAAGGCATGCGTGAAGTCCGCCAGCTTTGACATCGCGCGGCCTGGCGAAAGCGTCCGCATTACCCCGGTGAAGGACGTCATCGAGCCCCGCGTGAAGGTTGAGGGCCCGGGCGGCGAGTTCCCCGGCGTCATTGCCAAGGTCGATACCGTCGGCTCCGGCAGAACGCATGTGCTCCGCGGCATGGCAATCGTCACCGCGGGCAAGATCGTAGGCTTCCAGGAGGGCATCATCGACATGACCGGCCCGGGTGCGGAATATACTCCGTTCTCCAAGCTCTTAAACCTTGTGATGGTGTGCGAACCCGTGGAGGGCGTGCATCAGCATGAGTACGAGCATGCCGTGCGCATTGCGGGCCTTCGCGCCGCTACGTTCGTGGGCGAGCTTGGCCGCAGCGTAACGCCGGACGAGGTCAAGTCCTTCGAGACCTACGGCATCAAGGAAGGCATTGAAAAGTTCCCGGAGCTGCCGCGCGTGGCTTATGTCCACATGCTTCAGAGCCAGGGCCTTCTGCATGACACCTATGTGTACGGCGTGGATGCAAAGCGTTCGCTTACCACCATCCTGTACCCGACGGAGACCATGGATGGCGCGATCATCAGCGGCAACTGCGTTTCCGCCTGCGACAAGAACACGACCTATCACCACCAGAACAACCCCGTGGTGGCGGATCTCTTCGAACAGCACGGCAAAACGCTCAACTACGTCTGCAACATCATCACCAATGAGAACGTGTATCTCGCGGATAAGCAGCGTTCCTCCGACTGGAGTGCGAAGCTCTGCCGCCTGCTGGACCTTGACGGCGTAATCGTTTCGCAGGAAGGCTTCGGCAACCCGGATACCGACCTCATCATGAACACGAAGAAGATCGAGCAGATGGGCGTAAAAACCACCATCATCACCGACGAGTATGCCGGGCAGGACGGTAAGTCCCAGTCCCTTGCGGATGCCGACCCGCTTGCGGATGCGGTCGTCACCGGCGGCAATGCCAACGAGGTGATCGTGCTCCCGCCGATGGAGAAGGTCATCGGCACGCTTGACTATGTCGACAAGATCGCCGGCGGCCATGCCGGTTCCCTGCGTCCGGACGGTTCCATTGAGGCGGAGCTCCAGGTCATCACCGGCGCTACCAACGAGATGGGCTTCAACCGCCTGAGCGCAAGATAAACGGGAAGGAGAAAGCAGAGAACATGAGTTATCGTGTTGTACATTACATCAACCAGTTCTTCGCCAACATCGGCGGCGAGGAAATGGCGCACGTAGCTCCCGAGCTGCGGGAAGGATTCGTAGGCCCCGGCCTCGCGTTCAACCAGGCTTGGAAGGGCGAAGCGGAGATCGTGGCGACGATCGTTTGCGGCGATTCCCATTTCGCCGAGCATGAAAAAGAGGCAAAGGCACAGATCCTCGCATGGGTCAAGGAAAAGAAGCCCGACCTGTTCATCGCAGGCCCCGCATTCAACGCCGGCCGCTATGGCTATGCCTGCGCCAACGTTGCGCTTGCCGTGAAGGAAGAACTGGGCATCCCGGTTTTGACCGGCATGTATGAAGAAAACCCAGGTGCGGACCTGAAGGACAAGATCCTGATCGTTCCCACGGCCAACAGCGCTGCCGGCATGCGCAAGGCCGCTCCGGTTATGGCGAAGCTCGCGCTCAAGCTCATGAAGGGTGAAAAGCTCGGCGCTTCCTGCGAGGACGGCTACATGCCCAACGGCGTGCGCGTGAACTTCTTTGAAAAGGAACGCGGCTCCAAGCGCGCGGTCGACATGCTCCTCAAAAAGCTTGCCGACAAGCCGTTCACTACGGAATACCCGATGCCCTCTTTCGACCGCGTTGCGCCCAACCCGGCCGTGAAGGACCTTTCCCATGCAACGGTCGCGCTGTGCACCTCCGGCGGTATCGTGCCCAAGGGCAATCCGGATCACATCGAATCCTCCTCCGCGTCCCATTACGGTGAATACTGCATCAAGGGCGTTGAGAAGCTGACCGCGGAAACGTATGAGACCGCACACGGCGGCTATGATCCCGTGTATGCCAACGACAACCCGAATCGCGTCCTCCCCGTGGATGTGATGCGCGAGTTCGAGCGCGAGGGCAGGATCGGCAAGCTGCATGATTACTTCTACACCACCGTCGGCAACGGCACGTCCGTCGCCAACGCGAAGAAGTTCGCCGCGGAGTATGCGCAAAAACTCCTGCAGGCCGGCGTAAATGCCGTCATCATGACCTCGACCTGAGGCACCTGCACGCGTTGCGGTGCAACGATGGTGAAAGAAATCGAAAGGGCGGGCATCCCCGTGGTACATATGTGCACGGTTACCCCCATCTCGATGACGGTCGGCGCGAACAGGATCGTCCCGACCATTGCGATCCCGCATCCTCTCGGCAACCCGGCGCTGCCCGCCGAGGAAGAGTATGCGCTTCGCAGGAAGCTCGTCTCCCGTGCGCTTGAGGCGCTTACGACTGAAGTCCAGGATCAGACGATCTTCGAACTGTAACACAATCCGCCGCCTGCGGGGTTCCGCAGGCGGCCTACCCCAAAATCCGTTTGGAGCATAGTGAAATGAGCAAGATTTACGATGTGATCATCCTGGGTGCAGGCCCTGCGGGCTTGACTGCCGGCCTGTATGCCGGCCGGTCCCGCCTTTCCACCCTCATCATTGAAAAAGGGCAGGATGGCGGCCAGATCGCCATCACCAATGAAATCGAAAACTATCCCGGACAGCAGCTTGAAGGCGAATCCGGCCCCTCCCTGATTGCCCGCATGACCGCGCAGGCGGAAAAGTTCGGTGTGGAGCGCGCGCGGGATTCCATCAAAAGCGTGGAGCTTACCGGCGAGGTGAAGAAGCTCACCGGCACCAAGGGCGAATACCTTGCAAAGACCGTGATCCTGGCTACCGGCGCGTTCCCGCGCCCCATCGGCTGCAAAAATGAAGGCAAGTTCGTCGGCAAGGGCATTTCCTTCTGCGCCACATGTGATGCAGCGTTTTTTGAAGACCTTGAAGTGTATGTGGTCGGCGGCGGCGATGCGGCTGTTGAGGAGGCAATGTACCTCACGAAGTTCGCCCGCAAGGTGACCATCATTCACCGCCGGGACGAGCTGCGCGCTGCAAAGTCCATTCAGGAGAAGGCGTTTGAAAACCCGAAGCTCCACTTTATGTGGGATACCGTTGTGGACGAGGTGGACGGAGACGAAATCCTTTCCAAGATGGTCGTCAAGAACACCAAGACGGGTGAGCTGACCACCATTGAGGCAGACGAGGATGACGGGCTGTTCGGGCTGTTCGGCTTCATTGGCCTTCTGCCCAACACCAGCCTTTATGAAGGCATGGTTGAGATGGAAAACGGATACATTAAGACCGATGCGGATATGCATACGAACCTCCCTGGCGTATACGCCGCAGGCGATCTGCGCGTGAAGAGCCTCCGTCAGGTGGTAACTGCCGCCGCAGACGGAGCGATTGCCGCGATGCAGGCCGAAAAGTATATCGCAAACCTGAAATAACACAAAAGAAACAACGAAGGAAGGGCTTATTATGCTGGAAGTAGATAAAAATACATTTGAGGCGGAAGTGCTGCAAGCCTCCGGCAAGGTGCTCGTGGATTTCTACGGCGACGGCTGTGTTCCCTGTGCTGCGCTGATGCCGCACGTGCATGCGTTTGCAGAAACCTATGGTGAGAGCCTGAAGTTCTGCGCGCTCAACACCACCAAGGCCCGCCGCCTGGCAATCAGCCAGAAGGTGCTGGGCCTCCCCGTGATCGCAATTTACGAGAACGGCGAGATGATTGATTCCCTCGTGAAGGACGACGCCACGCCGGAAAACGTCGAGGCGATGATTAAAAAATACGTCTGAGACATTCCGGGAAACGGTAGCAAGCCGCAGGGCTTTCTATAATTCACAGGAAAAGGAGGATGTGGCATGGGCATTTTAGCTGGCAAGAAGGTTGTCGTCATCGGCGACCGTGACGGCATTCCCGGGCAGGCCATCGAGCTTTGCGCCAAGAGCGCAGGCGCCGAGGTCGTGTTTTCCTCAACGGAGTGCTTTGTCTGAACATCCGCTGGTGCAATGGACCTGGAAAACCAGAAGCGGGTCAAAGGGTTTGCCGAGCAGTACGGCCCTGAGAACGTCGTTGTTCTTTTGGGCGCTGCGGAAGGCGAAGCCGCCGGCCTCGCTGCGGAGACGGTCACCAATGGTGACCCGACTTACGCCGGTCCGTTGACAGGAGTCCAGTTGGGACTCAGGGTGTACCACGTGTGCGAGCCTGAAATCAAGGCAGAGTTCGATCCCGACGTGTACAGTGAACAGGTCGAGATGATGGAGATGGTCCTCGATGTTGATGACATCGTGAACGAAATGACCGATATCCGTGAACAATACTGCAAGTATTAAGGTTAGGGACACGCAGGGGGGCGGTGGCAGGAGCCGCCGCCCCAACCTCGTTATGCGGCACATCTTCCGGCTGCGGCACGAAGGGTGTCACGGCGGATCACAAGTGAAAAACAGCCGTCAGGGAACGGCTGAACGAAATAGAGTCATTGCTGAAAGGATGGAACTTCAACATGAAAAGCATAATTAAGGGCGCGGGCTACATCCTCGTCCATACGCCGGATATGGTGATCCACAACGGCACTACGCAGACCACAGAGCGCGTCGTGAACCCGGAAAGCGAATATTTAAAAGAGCTGCCGGAACATATCCGCAGCTTTGAAGATACGCTCTCCTACTATCCAAACCAGGTCTACATCGGCAACGTCACGCCGGATGCGCTTGCGGCCGTGCCGCAGCCATGGCATGACAAAAAGTGCCCGGAGACAAGCCGCTTCGGCCAGTTCGGCCAGATCATGCCGCAGGAGGAGTTCCTGCTGCTGATGCAGGCCTGCGATGTGTTCGACCTTGTTAAGCTCGATGCGGCGTTTGTTGCCGCGCACAAAGCGGCGCTTGCTGCGAACCCAATTATGGATGAGACGATCCTTGCGCGCATCGGCGAAGGCATTGAGGCGGCTGAGGTTGCGCGTCTGGTCGCACAAGAGCATTCCGAAGGGCTGTATCACAACGGTGCGCTCGTGGGCTGTGTGAACCGCGCGCACGACATCGACGTGAACCTTTCGGCGCATGTAATGCATGAAAACCTGGTATCCAAGGCGTCTTCCGTGCTGGCGCTGCTTTCGGCCGTAAAGAACGCGGGCATTGAAAAGGATGCGGTTGAATATGTGATCGACTGCTCCGAAGAAGCCTGCGGCGACATGAACCAGCGCGGCGGCGGCAACTTCGCAAAAAGCGCCGCCGAAATTGCGGGCCTCAATGGTGCAACCGGTTCCGACACCCGCGGCTTCTGCGCAGGCCCCGCGCATGCGATGGTAGAGGCGGCGGCGCTCGTAGCATCGGGCGCATATAAGACCGTTGTCGTCACAGCCGGCGGCTGCACGGCAAAGCTCGGCATGAACGGTAAGGATCATGTGAAGAAGGGGTTGCCCATTCTGGAGGATATGCTCGGTGGCTTCGCCGTGGTGGTCAGCGAGGACGATGGCGTAAACCCTGTGATTGACCTCAGCATTCTGGGCCGCCACACGGTTGGAACCGGCTCCGCGCCGCAGGCCGTCATCGGCAGCCTTGTGACCGACCCGCTTGCGCGTGCCGGGCTTAAGGTCACGGATGTTGACAAATTCTCCCCCGAGATGCAGAACCCCGACATCACCAAGCCTGCGGGCGCGGGCGACGTGCCGCTTGCCAATTACAAGATGATTGCGGCGCTTGCGGTGAAGCGTGGGGACATCGAAAAGAAGGATCTTGCGAAGTTCACCGAAGAACACGGCCTCACCGGCTGGGCGCCGACGCAGGGGCACATTCCCTCCGGCGTGCCGTATATCGGTTTTGCGCGCAACGACATTCTTGCCGGCAGCATAAAGCGTGTGATGATTATCGGCAAGGGCTCCCTGTTCCTCGGCCGTATGACGAACCTCTTTGACGGCGTTTCCTTTGTGATTGAGGCCAACAGCGGAACGGCTCCCGCCGAAGCCGGTGTGAGCGAGGAAGAAGTCAAAAAACTGATCGCAAAGGCCATGCGCGAATTTGCCGCGACCCTGATGGGCCAGGCCGAATAAGGCAGGTGCACGGTATGGCAAACGTTGAAACAATCATTGCAAAGTCCTTCTTAAAGATGGCGGAAGGGCTGGAAAACGGCTCCTTTGCCGACCGGCCTAAGATTGCCCTTACGGGCATGGGCAGCGAGCATGGCGAGGAAAATGCCATGGCTGCTGCAAAAATGGCTGCTTCACGCGGCGTGGATGTATATTATATCGGCACGCTGACGGCTGAGGGGGTCACCACGGTACCCGTTGCGGACGAGGAGGAAGGCCACAAAAAGATGGAGCAGATGGTCGAATCCGGCGAGGTGGACGGCGCTGTTACCATGCATTTTCCATTCCCGATCGGTGTTTCCACCGTCGGCCGCGCCGTGACCCCGGCGCGCGGGCGCGAGATGTTCATCGCAAACACCACGGGCACCTCGAGCGGCGACCGCGTTGAAGGCATGATCCTCAACGCTGTGGATGGCATCATCGCCGCGAAGGCTTGCGGTGTTCAGAATCCCACGGTCGGTATCCTGAACGTGGATGGCGCACGGCAAACGGAAATGGCGCTCAAAGAGCTCAAAGAGGGCGGCTATGAATTCCAATGGGCCAATTCCGCCCGTGCGGACGGCGGCGCGGTGCTGCGCGGCAACGATGTGCTGCAGGGCACCCCGGACGTGCTTGTGACCGATTCGCTCACCGGCAATGTGCTCATCAAAATGCTTTCGGCGTACACCACCGGCGGCAGCTTTGAGGCGGCGGGCTTTGGCTACGGCCCCGGCATCGGCCGCGATTACGAAAAGCTGATCCTCATCATTTCCCGTGCGTCGGGCGCTCCGCTTATCGCAAATGCGCTGCAATACGCAGCGGAGCTTGTGCGTGGCCGGGTGTTCAGCGTGGCCAGGGCGGAGTTTGATCGGGCGGAGAAGGCCGGGCTCAGCCGCATTCTTGCGGCGCGCAAGGCGGCGCAGAAACCGCAGGCTGCGGAGGAAGAAGTGAAAACTCCTCCTGCGGAACCCTGCACGGCATCCGTTGCGGGCATTGAAGTGATGGACCTTGAGGATGCCGCAAAGGCGCTTTGGAAGGCTGGCATCTATGCCGAGACAGGCATGGGCTGCACCGGACCGCTCGTGATGATGAGCGAGGCGAACCACGCTAAGGCGCTTGAGATTCTCCGCAAGGCGGGCTATGTGAGCTGAAGGAGGCCGGCAGATGAAGGTCATTGACAGAATACAAAAATGCGAACGCGATCTGACCACTGCAGAGCTCATTGACATGGTGGCAAAGGAGAACCGTCAGGTCGATCTTACATTTGATGCAAAGCAGACCGACGAAGATGGCTATCTTTCCTGGGATGCCGAAAATTGGACGAGCGTGGACGGAAAACGGTTCATCCGCAGCTATTCGCTTGGCGGGCGTGTGCTTTCCGAATACAGCACCTACAACAAATACGATATGAAAGGATATTTCCTGCCGGAGGCGGCAAAGGAAGTATACCTGAACTGAGCGACTCTTTTGGCAAAGCGGGCGGACGGGAATACCGAACGCCCGCTTTGCGCCGCATGAAATTGATTTGCATTCAACGGCCCCGGCATGTCAAGTTAAGGGAACGTTAATGTTGCCGCGTGTCGGTTCAATTTTTCGGCAGGATGCGATATAATACCAAACAGGTTGCATTTCAAACCGTTGCAGGGCTTGACTTAAAGCCTTCTTCAAGTGTTAAAATTGGATTGTTTTGAATCCGGCGTTTGCAATGAATCATGAAGGAGAAAAACATGGGGAAACAAAAGGTGCGTAAGGCTGGCATCATGGACATCCTGCGAAGCCCTTATGCACGGCAATTCATCCGAAAGTACAAGTGGAGCTATCTCATCGGTATGGCGGTGCTGATCCTGATCGATCTGGCCCAAACCGAAGTACCCATCATTGTGGGTCGTGTGATCGACGGCATTGAAACAAAAACCATCGGAGAAACCGGCTTTGTTACCGCAGTGCTGACGATGGCTGTAATCGCCCTTATTGTTTTGGCGGGGCGCATCGGCTGGCGCTATTGTATTTTCGGCGCTGCACGAAAGATTGAGCGCGACATGCGCAACGACCTTTTCTCGCATCTGAACACCTTACCGGCTTCTTACTTCCATGAACATAAGGCAGGCGAAATCATGGCGTACATGACCAATGACATCGAGGCTGTGCGCATGACGTTTGCCGTCACCATCATGATGGGCCTTGATGCGCTTGCTATCGGCCTTGCAACGGTGGTGAAAATGATATTTCAGATTGACCTCAGCTTAAGCATCGTGGCCATCCTGCCGCTTAGCTTTGTCGCTTTGGTGAGCACGTTTGTTGGCCGTGAAATGCATAAACGGTTCACCCGCCGGCAGGAGGCATTTTCCAAGGTGGCCGACTTCGTGCAGGAAAAGCTCAACGGCGTAAAAGTGATTAAGGCGTTTGTACAGGAACAAAAGGAATGCTTTGCGTTTGAGGCAGTCAACATGGAATCCCGCACCGCCAACATCCGGGATGCGAAGGTGCAGGCGTTCATGTTTCCGTTCATGCATATGATCGCAGGCTGTTCCATGGCCATCGCCATTGCATATGGCGGCTATATTGCCATCCTCGGGCAAATCAGCGTTGGCGATTTTTCTGCGTTTATTCAATATCTTAACATGCTTGTGTGGCCGATTGCCTCCATCGGCAGGATCATCAATGTCGTTACACGCGGCTCGGCGTCCCTCAAGCGCGTAGAGGCTGTGCTGCAAACGAAATCCGACATTCCCGATCTGCTCCCGGCCGGTGAAGAAGAATCGCTGTGCGGCGACATCCGTGTGGAAAACCTTACCTTCCGCTATCCCGGAACGGATCAGGATGTGCTGCGCAATGTTTCCTTCCACGTGAAGCGCGGGCAGACGCTCGGCATCGTGGGCCGCACGGGGGCTGGCAAAACAACGCTTGCGAACCTCCTTGTGCGTGTGGACGATCCTGCGCGGGACATGATTTGGATCGGCGGCCGGGAAATCCACGACGTTTCACTGAAAACGCTTCGCCGCACGGCGGGCTATGTGATGCAGGATAATTTCCTGTTTTCGGATACGATCCGCAACAACATCGCCTTTGGCGACCACAGCAGGACGTTTGACGAGGTTGTGGCTGCGGCGAAAGCAGCTTGCGTACACGACAACATCATTGAGTTTTCCGATGGATATGAAACCATGGTCGGCGAACGCGGTGTTTCCCTTTCCGGCGGGCAGAAGCAGCGCATTGCAATTGCACGCGCGCTGATTCTCGACCCGGAAATCCTGATTTTGGACGATGCCGTTTCCGCCGTGGATACGGATACCGAGGAGCAGATCCTTCGCAACCTTGCCGCACTTCGCGCAGGCAAAACAAACATCATCATTGCGCACCGCATCTCCACGCTGCAGCATGCGGATCAGATCATCGTGCTTTCCGGCGGTACGATCACTGAAATGGGAACCCATGAGCAGCTGGTTGCCGAAGGCGGCATGTATGCGGATCTGTATCACAGGCAGCTGTTGGAAAAGATGAAGAAGGAGGAGTACGCGCTGTGAACGGGAAAGCGAAGGCAGCAGAAAAGGCGAAAGCCGCAAGGAAAGTCTCCCCGAACCGCAGGCTGCTCGGCTATGCGAAACCCTATGCCGGCTGGTTTGCGCTGGCGCTTGCAATCATTCTCATCCTTGTGTGGCTTGAACTGTATCAACCTCAGATCCTGGGTGAGGCTGTAGATGACTTTGTATCCAAATACGAAGCGGCAAACAACGAAGGGTTCACGCTTTCCCAACTGAAGGAGCTGCGTGCGGAAGACCTTCTCGGCGTGGTAAAGCTGGGCGGGCTGTATCTTGCTACGGTGCTTGCGGTAATGGCGCTTACCTATGCGCAGGCGGCGATCCTCGCCACAGTGAGCCAGAAGATTATCTACAACTTGCGCAACGATATTTTCTCTCACATGATGAAGCTGCACGTAGGCTTCTTTAATGAAAACCCAATCGGCAGGCTTGTGACACGCGTCACGAACGATTGCGAAACGGTGAACGAAATGTTCACAAGCGTTATCGTGAATATTCTGAAAAGCTGCTTTGTTCTTGTGGGTGTGATCGCAGTGATGCTTTCGGAAAACGTGAAGCTCTCGCTTTATATTTTCATCGTGATTCCATTCATCACCGTTGCAACATTTGTGTTCCGCAGCGCCACGCGGAAGATCTACCGCGCCATGCGGGCGAAAATATCCGAACTCAACGGCTTTGTTGCGGAACATGTATCGGGCATGAAGGTCGTGCAGGTATTTACAGCCGAAAACGATGTGCGGGGGGATTTTGAAAACCGCACGGAGGAACTGCGCAAAATCAACATGAAGCAGCTGATTACCTTTGCACTGTACAGCCCGGTTTCTTATGTTATGAACATTGCGGCGCTTGCGATCCTCATTTTTGTGGGCGGCAACATGGCGCTTGAAGGCATTGTTACCATCGGTACGCTCGTCGTATTCCAGCGCTATATCAACAAGTTCTTCCAGCCAATTCAGGAGCTTGCGGAGCAGTTTAACACCATCCAATCCGCCAACGCCTGTGCAGAGCGCATCTTCTGGCTGTTGGATACAGAACCTGAGATTAAAAACGACCCGGATGCAATTGAGATGGATTCCTTCAAGGGAAAGATCGAATTTAAGAACGTGTGGTTTGCCTACCGGGACGCAGAATGGGTCCTGCAGGATGTATCCTTTACGGTGGAACCCGGGGCCCGCGTAGCTTTTGTGGGGGCAACCGGTGCTGGAAAGACAACGATCCAGAACCTGATCTGCCGCTATTACGATGTGCAGAAGGGCACAATTCTGATCGACGGCATAGATATCCGCAAGATCCGCGTTGAGGATCTCCGGCGCAACATAGGTCAGATGCTGCAGGATGTGTTTCTCTTTACGGGTGATGTCAAGGACAACATCCGCCTGAACGAAACGGAAATCACGGACGAAGAGATTGTTTCGGCAGCAGAAACGGTGAACGCGGCGGGCTTTATCTCTGAGCTGCCGGGCGGCTATTCTCACGAGGTAATCGAGCGCGGCGCGGCGTTTTCCGCTGGCCAAAGGCAGCTTCTGTCCTTTGCGCGGACGCTCGCATTCAAGCCTTCCGTGCTTATCCTTGATGAGGCAACTGCAAATATCGATACGGAGACTGAGACGCTGATTCAGGATGCGCTTGGAAAGCTGATGGAAGGCAGAACGACCATCATCGTTGCACACCGGCTTTCCACCATCCAGAATGCAGATAAAATTATCGTGATGCACAAGGGCCGCATTATGGAAGAAGGCAACCATCAGGAGTTGCTCAGCCGGGGCGGGATCTACTATAAGCTATACAAACTGCAATATGAGCATGACGTTGCATGATTGCCTGAAACGATTGAAACTGGAGAAGGCGCGCCACCCGGCGCGCCTTTTGTCTCTCCGGAATTTTCCGGGCAGACGGAAGCCATGCTTTACGCAAGCCCGAGCGCACGTGCAAGCGTTGTAACGAGGAAGCAGACAACAAGCCCGGCGGCGGTGGGAAGCAGAAACGCAAGCAGCGTCCATTTTATGCTGGCGGTTTCTTTTTTTATGGTAATAAGCGTTGTGGAACAAGGCCAATGCAGCAGGGAAAAGAGCACCGTACATACCGCCGTAAGCCACGTCCAGCCGTTGTTGATGAGGAGCGTGCGCATTTCGTTCAGCGCAGGCAATTCCGAAAGGCTGCCTGTGGCCATGTACCCCATAATTGCAATCGGGAGCACAATTTCGTTTGCGGGAATCCCGAGGATAAAGGCCATCAGGATTACGCCGTCAAGCCCCAGACAGCGGGCAAACGGGTCAAGAAACGCCGTGCAGCGCGCGAGCACGCTTACGCCGCCGGCATCAAGGTTGGCAAACAGCCAAAGGGCCAGCCCCGCAGGGGCGGCAACCGCAACGGCCCGCCCAAGGACGAAAAGCGTCCTGTCCAGCACAGATCGGACGAGTACCTTGCCGATTTGCGGCATGCGGTAGGGCGGCAGCTCCAGCGTAAAGGAGGAGGGAACGCCCGAAAGCACTGTTGCCGAAAGCAGGCGGGAAAACAGGAAGGTGAGGGCAACGCCCAGCACGATAACCCCGGTCAACAGCACGGAAGAAAGCAGCGTCTGCTCTGTTTCTGCGCTGGCTCCCACGAAAAACATGGCAATAATTGCAATGATGGTGGGAAATGCGCCGCCAGTCAAAAGGCAAGTTTGCGCAGGAACTATCCTGGGGACAGTCAACCTGCATAACGCTATTCCCCGCTGCCCAGAAAAACATGCAGATCCGTTCCATCCCAAACGATCTTCTCCACCAGCAGCTTAACAAATGCGCGCTTGTCATAGATTGAAAGACCGGGAAAGCCGTCCTTCGAACAGGACAGGGCCTCGGCCAGCGTATCGGCCTGCATTTTCTCATCTGAAAGATTGGCATCTTTTTGCAGCCGTTCTTGCTCTTTTATCAGTTTTGAAAGTTCGTCATCGAGTTCGCTTATCCTTGCGTTTACCCGCTGAATAAAAGCAGAGCCGAGATTTCCTTGCGACAGGGTATTTATGAGATTCTTCGTTTCCTCGCCGTACTTTTTAATTCTTGTTTTAATGCTGCTGATTGGAGTTTCCTGTGCCTGCCCCTGTAAGTCGCGTTTTAACTTTTCAAGCAGCTTGAAAATGCTTGAACTTTCGTCGGCGTACTTTGTCAGGCATTCGTAAACCATGTCGTCGGCTTGCCGGCCGCCTATGTTTTGACAATCACAAAGAGAAGTTCCGCCCCGAAGTTTACTGCTGCATACATAATCGTACAAATCAGGATTTGCGCCTTTGCCGGAACGCTGCTTTGCAAACATACGGTTTTTGCATTTATCACAGTAAATCAAGCCGGAAAGCAATGCATAATCATTGTGCGTTTTCGCGGGCTTTTTGCCTGTTGGAATATTGTCTTCCATGATATTCTGAACAGCGACCCATTTTTTGCCGGGAACGCGACCTTTGTGCTTGCCTATGGCAATGATCCATTTATCCATGGATTGGCGCGGCGCATGCTTTTTTTTGTAGTCGCGCTTGTTATAGGCAAGAATCCCGTATTTGTCAGAGCAATCTTTTTCCTCAAAGCAAACATCAGAGTTTTGAGCTGTGAAGTAGTCGCGTGCATCTTTGTCCGCTATGCAGTAAACGGGATTCTGCAATATCTGTTTGATGCCGGGCAAAGAATAATACTTGCCACTGCGGGATTTGATTCCCTGCTTTATTAAATGCTTGCTTACACCGGAAACGCTGCGGAGTTCCAAAAACCGCTCAAACATCGTATCTACAGCGCGGAGCTCGTCGGGCTTCTCCTTGAGCTTGCAGGAGGCTTTTACTTTTCCGCCTATAATAAGTTCCTGCAGCTTTTCAGAGGTAAACCCCGTTGGAGAAGTACCGCCAAGCCAACGCCCGGTGCGGGCAAGCATCAGCATATTGTCGCGGACACGTTCTGCAATCGTTTCACGCTCTAATTGCGCAAAAACTGAAGCTATATACATCATTGCCTTGCCCATGGGCTTGGCTGTGTCGAACTCCTCCTTAATGCAAACAAAGGAGATGCCGCGTTCGTTGAACTCTTCAATCAGCGTGGAAAAATCGCTTACGCTGCGGCTGATGCGATCCAGCCGGTAACAAACGATGTAATCGGGCGGCTGCCGCCTTGCATCCTGCAGCATTTGCTGAAATTGCGGCCTGTCCGTATTTTTTGCGGAAAACCCTTCATCTTCGTATACGGTCAAGCTGGTATCATCGGCTCCTGGAACCTTGGCAAAAATATATTGTCTGCACATTTCGATTTGGTTTTCGATGCTTTCGCCCTTCCCTGTGCAGACGGATTTGCGGCTGTAAATAAAAACTCTCAAATACGCGCACCATCCTTTTCTTCATAACATGGCCAAGCCACGCTCCGTTTCCTGCCTGAAAGCGGTGGAAACGCGCCGTTTGGCAAGCATTCGCCGAACTGGTACAACTCGAATTCGGCAATGCGGCCACGGCTTTTACAGTTGATCCGCAGGCAGACTTGATAGATTTCGTACGCTTCACTATATGCTTCATTCCGCAAGTTCAGCCGTTTCCGAGCGGCTTGAGCGATGCTTCGTACGGATAACATCCGCTTGAAGCGGTTCACGGTAGTGTGCTATCATATTTTAAGAAGATAAAAATGGATGGAGTCTGGATGACGCAGTATTTGTGGAATCACCCTATAATTTTTTTGATCGTGCTTACCGGGGGTTATTTTTTGGCACGGTCTAAAAAAGTGTTTTCCCAAAACCTTCATAACGATACGGATTTGGATTTTTTAATCAACCGCTGTGAAAAAAACGTTCAGTGGGAAATGCTGAGCGGGTTACTGCGCCAATTTCCGGAACACGTCTGTTTTTTATCCCTAGCTATGCTACGGGCGGCTATTTCTGCTGGAGGAGCAGGTGCACTTTTCTGGTTTGCAGTGTTTTCCCTGCTGCTCAAGGGGGCGCAAGGAGGGATTTCCGCCTTGCACCATTATTATTTTTGCCTCGGGGAACCGGATGGGGGCGCAGCTATGGCGACCGAAGCCGCATTGCGCCGAAAAAACCTGGGCGGGGGAAAAGGCGCAACCTGGATGTTGCTGGGCTTGCAAACGGCGCTGCTTCTTATGAGCCTGCACCCGTTTGTGTTGGGACACGACGCCTTGGGCTGGATGCCGGATGCCTTCTGGGCAGGTGTTTGTTTGCTGGCAGGCCTTGCTGCTTTGGCGTGTGCAAAAAAACTCCCGTGGTTCACGGATGCAGCCCTTCCGAGCTTGTTTTTAGTTTTTTTATTGGCTGCGTTGCTTTATAACGTGGGAAACTTAACCTTGGCATTGCGTATCATCCTTGCCGACGCCATTCAGCTGAACCGGTATGTATTCCGGTATTCCGGCATGGGAGCGATGCGGGCCATGGCGGCTGGCGCATGGCTTTGCGCAGGCTCGTTCCTGCTTCAGGCATATTCCCCATACCAAGCAAAAGGGGTGGAATTTCCCCACCCGGTGTTTTATTCCGTATATGCGCAGTTGCGGTGCAGCCTGATGACGGCGGTGCAGCTGCTTACCGGCATCTTGATCCTTTGCTTTGAACTTGAGCCTGTAGGCAATGCGGCGGTGCGGTGGATGCTGCTTGGGTTCCTCTGCTTTTTCAGCTTGCGGCGATTGGAACGGGTTCTCGCATGCCTGCGGGGCAGTTTGCGCCGCTCGGCAGCAGTGGTTTTAATCACGGGGAGCGCGCTGGCGCTTTGCCTGGGATTCCCGCCTTCTGCGCAAACTTATTTCGGTGTATTGAGCATCGTATTGGCCTTTGGGCTTGCAGCCGTGATTATAGGGGCTCTCAGCGATAGCGGCTGGTATTTTGCTCTGATGGAAGACTATCGCGACCGCTATGTATGGCACATCCATCCGCATCCCGATCTGATGTTCTCTTCTAAAGACGAATAATCGTATCAATTATGTGAGAATTCACACAAAACGCCGATATTATTTTGACAATTCAGAATTATAATCAAACACAAACAATATCGAACTGCATCAGGAAGGGGGAACTATGCTCAAGTATTTCCTCAAAAGGATCGTATCATCCCTTATTACGATCTTTATGATTATTACGATCACGTTTTTCCTAATGAAAGCCATTCCCGGCCACCCTTTTACCGATGAAAAAATGCCGAATCCGGAAATCAGGGCGGCCATGATGGAAAAGTATGGGCTGGACAAGCCGTTGCTGTCGCAATATTGGCTGTACTTAAAAAATTTCATCCGTGGGGATTTCGGAGTCTCTTATACCAGAGCGGGCATTACCGTGAACAAGGTCATAGCGGACGGATTCCCGTATTCCCTTGCCATTGGCCTGTATTCATCGTTGATCGTGGTGTTTGCGGGAATTGTTTTCGGCGTGATATGCGCGCTGAGGCAAAACAAATTTATCGACAGGTTCTTCATGGTACTCGCGACCTTGGGGGCCACCATCCCAAGCTTTGTGCTGGCCACCGGGTTCCTTTTTGTGTTCAGCAAGACACTGGGCTGGGTGCCTTCCTTCGGGGTGGATACTGCGGCGGGCTATATCGGGCCAATCCTTGTGATTGGAGCTTTCTCCTTTTCTTTTATCACAAGGCTTACAAGGACCAGCCTTCTTGAGGTGCAGCAGCAGGATTATATCCGCACGGCGCGAAGCAAGGGCATATCAGAATTCAAAGTTACTTATAAGCACGCGTTAAGAAACGCACTGCTTCCGGTAATTACTTATGTAGGACCCATGGTAGCTTCTATTGTCACAGGCTCCTTCGTAATTGAAAAAGTGTTTGGAATTCCGGGCGTAGGCAGCCTTTTTACAAACAGCATCATCAACAGGGACTATCCGCTCATCATGGGGATTACGGTGTTCTTTGCCATTCTGTTGGTGATTGCCGTGCTGATCGTGGACTTCATTTATGTGCTGGTTGATCCCAGGATCAAGCTGGACTAGGAGGAAAAATGGAAAACAATCAACGCTGGCAGCCTGCGGACAGAAGCCTGCTGGAATCCGAAAAAATCGCCCGGCCAAGCCTGACGTATTGGCAGGATTGCTGGCAGAGGCTCAGAAAAAACAAGAGTGCGATTCTTTCTCTGGTGGTGATCGTCATCATCGTACTTGCGGCAATTTTTGTGCCCATGTTCTGGAGGTTTTCTTATGACCAGCAGAACCTGGAATTTGCGAACATTCCGCCCCAGCTTCAACTGTATGACTTGGGGGAAGAGAATTATGTATACCTGACCAATGACTTTAAAAGCATTGACACGGATTCTGCGGGCAATCTGATTGCGCCGTCCAAAATGGTGAAGGACGACAAGACCAACCGCATGTATATCTATGAAATCAACGATAAGCCCTTGGTTGTGGATTACGGCGTTTACTTCAAGGCAAAATCCGAGTTTATCCAGCAGGAGGCTGCAAATGCTGCTACCGGGCTCATTCCGGTAGCCGATGTGGAATATCTCGCGAATTATTTTGCGGATAATCCTCCCGAAAGTGGCGCCGTTACCGTGGAAGAAGCAAAGCGAATTTTGGATAAAAAAATCGAGCGTTTTGCTGTGACTTATGGCGGTGAGGTAATTCGCCCCTTTAAAACCGTTTCCAACAAGACCTATGTGTGGGGCAGTGATTCTTTGGGGCGGGATGTGTTCATCCGGGTTATGTATGGCGCGCGGATGTCGTTGCTTGTAGGCGTCATAGCAGCCATCGTGAATTTTGTGATCGGCGTTCTTTATGGCGGAATCGCCGGTTTCTGCGGCGGCAGGGTAGACAACATCATGATGCGTATTGTGGATACCATCAGTTCCATCCCAATGATGCTGTATGTGATCCTGTTGATGGTGGTCTTGGGGCCGGGACTTCAATCCATCATCATCGCAATGGGCCTTACCCATTGGGTTGGAATGGCGCGAATCGTGCGTTCTCAGGTGCTGAGCATGCGGGAACAGGAATTTGTGCTCGCAGCTACGCTCCTTGGCGTGCCTTCCCGCAAAATTCTCACACGCCATCTGATCCCAAATGCCATGGGACCCATTATGGTATCCATTACCATGCAGATCCCGAGCGCCATGTTCACAGAAGCTTTTCTGAGCTTTATCGGCCTTGGCGTTTCCAAGCCGAAGGCTTCTTGGGGCGCGCTGGCTAACGCTGCCTTACCGGGGCTGTATACCAACCCCTACCAGCTGTTCTACCCGGCGTTGATTATGAGCATCACTATTTTGGCACTGAATCTGTTTAGCGACGGCCTTCGGGATTCTCTGGATCCCAGGCTCAGAAAGTGAGTTGGGATATGCCGAGAAAAATGTTGTTGGTAAGGGATCTGAAAACCTCCTTTTTCACCCATGTGGGCGAGGTGAAGGCGGTGCGCGGCATCAGTTTTGATGTGAACGAAGGTGAAGTGCTGGGCATTGTGGGCGAAAGCGGCAGCGGAAAAAGTGTAACGAGCCTTTCGATCATGGGCCTGCTGCAATATCCCGGGCGTGTGGTAGACGGAGAAATTCTTTTAAACGGCGAGGATTTGCTCACTTACAGCAAGGATCAGATGCGCAAAGTGCGCGGCAAAGAGATTGCCATGATTTTCCAGGATCCCATGACAAGCCTGAACCCGGTGTATACCATTGGCAACCAGGTGATGGAGATGATTCTGGAACACGAAAAGATGACCAAGCACCAGGCGCGGGAACGCACAATTGAAATGCTTAAGCTCGTGGGGATCCCCGCAGCGGAGAAGCGCGTAGACAGTTACCCGCATGAATTCTCCGGCGGCATGCGGCAACGGGTGATGATTGCGCTCGCGCTTGCATGCAACCCAAAGCTGCTTATAGCGGATGAGCCCACCACGGCGCTCGACGTAACCATTCAGGCGCAGATCCTCAGTCTGATTAAGAGCCTTAACCGGAAGTTTGGCATGACCACTATGCTGATCACCCATGATTTGGGCGTTGTGGCTACAGTGTGCGATAAGGTGGTAGTGATGTATGGCGGCCTGATCATGGAGGATGGCTCTGTAGAAGAGATATTCTATCACCCGCGCCATCCATACACCATGGGTCTCTTGGGCTCTATCCCACATGTGGACGGGGGAGAAAAGAAACGACTGATCCCCATTGATGGCACTCCGCCTGATCTGATCAACCCGCCCAAGGGATGCCCGTTCAATGCGAGATGCCGTTACTGCATGAACATCTGCACGCAGGAGCAGCCTCCTTACTATGTAGAAGGAAAACATCGCACCATGTGCTGGCTGCTTGACAAGGAAGCGCCGAAAAACCCCGAATATGAAATGAGAAAAGGGGGCGTACGCCATGGCGAATGAAAAACTGTTAGAGGTTGAAAACCTGACGAAGTATTTTTATAAATCTCAAGGGTTTTTGGGCAAGAAGAAGCAGATTGTGAAATCCGTGGATTACGTGAACTTTCATATTTTGCGCAACGAAACCTTTGGCTTGGTGGGCGAATCCGGCTGCGGCAAAACCACAGTTGGAAGGACGATCACCCGGCTTTATGAGCCTACGGAAGGCAAAATCATTTTTGACGGGCAGGATATCAGCGGGCTTTCCAAAAAAGAGCTGCTGCCATACCGCAAAAAAATGCAGATGATTTTCCAGGATCCCTACGCCTCCCTGAATGCGAGAATGACGGTAATGGATATCGTCTGCGAGGCGCTGGATCTCCACTCGGAGCTCAAATCCAAAGACGATAAGAACAAAAGGGTTTATGAACTGTTGGACAGGGTAGGGCTGATGAAGGAACACGCCAACCGCTATCCTCACGAATTTTCCGGCGGGCAGCGTCAGCGCATCGGCATCGCCCGGGCGCTTGCGGTAGACCCGGAATTTATCGTGTGCGATGAACCCATCTCCGCGCTGGATGTTTCCATTCAAGCGCAGGTCGTTAACATGCTGGAAGATCTTCAACGCGAATTTGGCCTGACTTACCTGTTCATTGCGCATGATCTTTCCATGGTGCGGCACATCTCCGACCGGATTGGAGTTATGTACCTTGGCAAGCTTGTTGAGATGGGGGACAGCGAAGAGATTTACAAACACCATCTCCATCCCTATACGGAAGCGCTGCTTTCCTCCGTGCCTGTACCCGATCCGCAGAAGGCCAGAGAAAAAGAGCAGATCGCATTACAGGGGGATATCCCGAGCCCCATCGACCCACCTTCGGGCTGCCGGTTCCGCACTCGCTGTCCCCGTGCCACAGAACTGTGCGCAGAGAAGGAGCCTGAGATGACGGATGTGGGAGGCAATCATTTTGTTGCATGTCATTCAGTGAATGATAATATAAAACGCAAAGGAGAAAAGCAATGAAAACAAAACGTTTTATCTGCCTTCTGGTCGTGCTTGCCATGCTCGTGAGCGTGGCTGCGTGCGTGCCGACCACGGGAACCACGGAACCCTCCGCTACGGATGACCCACAGGTGCCTGCAACGACTGAGCCCGGAGCTACGGAGGAAACCCCTGCTCCGCAGGCCGTTTCCGGCGAATATCTGGTTTGGAACATCGGCATGGAGCCCAAGACATGGGACCCCCAACTGAATACCTCCGGCTCAGGCGGACACGTAATCATCAACCTGTATGACGGCTTGGTACGCGACACCAAGGAGGGCATCAAGATGGCTACTGCTGAAAGTTATGAGGTCTCTGCGAACGCTGAAGGTGTGGCAGATACCGTTTATACTTTCACGCTGCGGGAGGACGCCAAGTGGTCCGACGGACAGCCTGTGACGGCAAACGATTTTGAATATGCATGGAAACGCGCCTGCTCTCCGGAGATGGCTTCCCCCTATGCGTTCCTGATTACCGATTATGTGAAGGGCGCTTATGAATACTTCTCCGGCACGGGTGCCAGAGAGGATGTGGGCGTGAAGGCGCTTGACGAGCGTACCCTTCAGGTGGAGCTGGTTCAGCCCACCGCATATTTCCTGAACCTCGTGTCGTTCTTCACCTATATGCCCTGCCGTGAGGATATGGCCTCCACAGGGGAAGGATGGGAGAAAGATCCTGCCAAATGTGTAACAAACGGCGCGTTCTATCTGGAGGAGTACAAGATCGGTTCTCACGTGCTGCTCAAGAAAAACGAGAACTTCTGGAACAAAGATAATGTAAAACTGGCCGGAGTGAAGGGCCTGTTCATCACCGATGCCACCACTTCTTTGCAGGGCTATGAAGCAGGTGAAATCAACGTTACAAGCACCCTGCCGGGTGAAGAAATTCCAAGGCTGCTTGCAGAGGATCCTAATTTCGTCAGCGAACCTGCCCTTGGCACCACTTACATTGAGTTCAACATGGATGCGGATGTTGTCAACGACGTGAATGTCCGTAAGGCGCTCAGTTTGGCCATCGACCGTAAGCTCATCTGCGATCAGGTGCTGCGCAACGGTGCAGTTCCTGCGGCAGCGTTCATCGCTCCCACATTTAAGCTTTCCACCGGCGAAAGCCTGCGCGCCACGGATGAATACGGCAACGTGACAACTGAATTTGAAATTGACCCCAATGGTGCCAATGTGGGAAAGGCGCAGGAATATCTGGCTGCCGCAGGATATCCTAACGGCGAAGGCTTCCCCGAATTGGATCTGCTCTATTATGAGAGCGGCAGCATGTCTCAGATCGCTGAGGCGGTGCAGCAGATGTGGAAGGAAAACCTGGGGATCACCGTTAACCTGAAAGTTGAAGAATATGCTGTGTTTGCCAACACCATCAATTCCGGCAACTACACGCTGTCCATGACCGGGTGGAGCGCGGATTACAACGATCCAATGACCATGCTCTCCCTTTTCACGGCCAACGGCATGAACGACGCCAGATGGAGATATAAGGAATATGCCGGCGTGCCGGAGGACACCACGCTTAACCCCGAAAACGAGGCTTATGACAATGCGGTTATCATGGCTAGCAAAACCATGGGCGAGGAGCGCGACGGATACCTGATGCAGGCTGAAAAGGTGCTGATGGATGAGATGGTAATTTGCCCCATTTACTATGCCACGTACACGCAGGTCATCGATTATGGTAAGGTCGCAGGCCCCGGCAGGACGCCAATCGGCCAATGGGATTTCCAATATTATACTGTTCTGGGCAATTGAGTATTCACCTAAAATGGTCACCCCCGTATGCATACGGGGGTGACCGCACAAAAGAATGAAATATGGGGCGCTGGTGAGCCCCTTTGTGGTATAATCAGAAGGCTGCCGGCCCTGAACATACAAGAAATGATTTGTGACGGCACAAAACAATGAAAGGTTTTGCTGCAATGTGGATCAGTGTTCTTGAAGACGAAAGCACGCTGAATCGTCTGATTACGAAATACCTTGAAAAAGAAGGATATCAGGTGCGCAGTTATTTCACCGGTGAGGATGCGCTGAGAGGGCTTGCCCTGCCAACGGACCTTTGGGTGATCGATATCATGCTGCCGGATGTAGATGGGTTCAGCGTTTTTAAGGAAGTTAAAGAACATAACCCCGATGCCTATGTGGTGTTTATTTCTGCTCGCAATCAGGACATCGACCGTGTTGTAGGGCTTGAACTTGGCTGCGATGATTATATCCCGAAGCCCTTTCTCGTGCGGGAACTTGTAATCAAGGTAAACAAGCTGTTGAAGAACTCCGAGCGCCGTGCGGAAACAATTGAGATGGCCCCTTACCGCATCTTGCTGGATAAGCACATGGTTTATGAAGGGGAAAGCCCGGTGGGGCTTACGGTAAAAGAATATGATTTGCTGGTTTATCTCGCAGCCAACCCAAACAACATCCGCAGCCGGTCCGATATTCTGAATCAGGTATGGGGATATGATTATTATGGCACAGACCGGGTGGTGGATGATACCGTCCGCCGGCTGCGCAGGAAACTGCCCCGGCTTGCGATTGACACCGTGTATGGTTTAGGGTACCGAGTGAAGAAGGAGAACAAGTGAGCCGCTTTTCAGGAAGAAGCTGGATGCAGGATAAACCCCTTGCCTTGCAGCTTTTCATTAAGCTTTCTTTGGGCAGCGTCCTTGCCGGCACGGTAGGGCTGCTTTATATGCTGTTTTATGTTTTTCCCGGAAGCACCATGACTGCAGAACAATGGATTCGGTGCGGGTATCTGGCGGCAATGATGCTCATTGCAAATGTGTTTCTTGCAAAGACTATCACCGCCCGGGTCGCCGAACCATTTGAAAAGCTGGCCGATAACATGGGACGGATCAAAAATAAGAACTGGAAAGAAAAGATCTACCAGGTTAGCCGCAAGGATGAAATTGGGCAAATCATCAACGCTTTATCCGCAATCCAAACCAATGTGATGGAGATCAACGAGGACGAAGAGCTTTTTTACCAGAGTGTATCTCACGGATTGAAAACTCCAATTATGGTCATCCAAAACTGTTGCATTGCCTATCAGGATGGAATCTGCGGGGATGAGGTAGCGGATATCATCATGAAGGAAAGCCTTGCGTTGGAGGAAGGCATAAAAAAGCTTTTGTATGTTTCATCCTTTGACCATATGTTGGGAAAGCAGAGCGATTTTGTGCCGGTGGACCTTTCGGCTCTTTGCAGGGAATGCGCCAAGCGGTTTGCCATGAGCGCCAAAGGCGCCAGCCTGGAATTGAACGTGCCGGAAGGAAAAATAGTAAATGGAAATGCAGCGTCCCTTGAAACTTTATTTGGAAATATAATTGAAAACGCCATCCGCTATGTGCGCCGCCGGGTAAAAATCTATCTCAGGGAGGATGCCGGAAGCTATACGGTGGTGTTTGAAAACGATGGAGATCCCATTCCCCAGAAGACCATGGAAATCTTGTTTGACAAATTCTATAAAGGACCCAAGGGCAGTTTTGGATTAGGTCTTTACATCGCAAGGAAAATCGCTATCTTTCACGGAGGAGATATTTGGGCTGAAAATGCGCCCCAGGGAGTTCGGTTTCATGTCAGGCTGAAAAAACCGCTGTGAAGAATGGCGCAAAACCATTTTCATTTTATTTGTACCCAAATAGATAAGAGAAGAGGAAAATACGGATGAATTATGATTTTTTATTTGATATGCTCCAAACGGAATCGGTCAGTGGCGGAGAAATTGCCCTGCAAAAGCGCGTGGCTGCGCATATGGAGCAGCAGGGGTGTGCCGTACAAACGGATTATACCGGCAACGTGATCGCCTCCATCAACGAACAAAGCCCATTGAAGGTGCTGATGACCGGCCATATTGATGAAATTGGTTTCCGCGTGACCTATATCACCGAGAAAGGCATGATTAAACTAGGGAAGGCCGGCTTTATCCGCCCGGAGCTGATGCAGGGAAAACGGGTTACAATCCTTGGAAAGAAGCGCGTTACGGGCGTGATGGGCATTTTGCTTAAGGATGGGCAGGTGCGCACGGATGCAGCCCTTACGGAAATGTATGTAGATTGCGGCTTCCGCTCCGAAAAGGAAGCTGCGGAATGGATCACTCCGGGAGATTTCGTGACCTATACATATACCTATGACCTGTTGGAAAACAACTGCATCGCAGGGAGGGGCCTGGATGATAAGCTGGGCGTGTTCACTGTGATGCAGGCACTGCTGAGGGCCAAAGAACTCGGTGCTGCAGTCGGGGCATATGCCGGCGCTACCGTGGGCGAGGAAACTACGATGCGGGGTGCTTATTTTGCGGCGATGAGAGTTAAGCCTGCCATTGCAATTGCCGTCGATGTAATCCACACCTCGGACTATCCTGGCTCCGAAGCGGAGCGCTTTGGCAGAATCGAGCTTGGAGGCGGGCCGGTGCTGGTGCGCAGTGCCTGCAGCAACGAGCCGACTGTGCGCGCTTTGGAAGCTGCGGCAAAAGAACTGGGCATGGCCGTTCAATATGAGATTGCCTGCGGGGTTACGGGCACGGATGCAGACAAAATGCATCTCAGCGCGGAGGGGATTCCCATGGCGGTTGTATCCATTCCCCTGCGCTATATGCATAGCCCCAGTGAGGTGGGATGCCTCAGCGATGTGGAGAACTGTGTGGAGTTATTGGCCCGCTTTATTGCAGGGTTGGACCAGAGCTTCTCTCCGGACCCTTTCCTGGGATAGAAGCTGCAAGCAGCAACTTTACCATCGACCGGCAAGGATGCACACGCCGCAGCCCGGCGGGCTTGTGCCTTTGCGCTTCGAGGCGCCGCGCAATTATAACTATTTGCAGCTGTAGAGAGCGGGGAAAATACAGAAAAAGAGGCAGCTTTCGGCCGCAAGGCCGTTCTGCCTCTTTTGAAATCCTGCCTTTTTGCGGGGCATAGCTGCGCAAACCAGATTGAATGCCGCAGAAGGTCAACAGAAGCGTGCGGGGCAAACTTACTCCTGCGCCGCAATAATAATTGCCGTTCGTTCATCCATCCTGCCGTTTCAAAGACTATGGCCTGTTGCAGCAGGGAAGCGCTGTCAAGGCTGGTCAGTTCTCCGACGGATATGGAGGCGAGGAATGCGTTTGCAACATCCTTGTTTATTGGTTGGATAGAATTAAGAATCCCACGGGCTTGGAGTTGCGTGAGTTTGATCATGCCATTGTATTTCAGGTTGCCCTGATGGTAAAAAACGTTTGAATGCAGCAAAAGGATATGGCTGAATGGGCAAAAAATATGAAATACCCCAGCGGTGCGGGGGGTATGTTTTTTTGCCGCATCAGACTCAGCATACAAGCACAGCCGCTGGCCGATAACAAAATGTATGGCGCAAACGGCCTTGATTGTTTCGGAATGGGACAAGCATGGCAATGCATATACAAAAGAAAGAAAGCAGCGAACGGGGGCGGCGAGTGAATGCGCAGAAACATCATCCGGAAGATAATTGTTCACGGTGTGGACGAAGCAGAAATTTACGTTCTTGCCGGAAGAGTGAGCGAGTTTCATGTTTCTGTCATCGAGCGTAAACTAAATCAAACAAATTTAACAACGGAGCAGAAGGTTGCCGTCATCGATAGAATTATCGACAGCTTGAAATCAAGGGAGGCCGACGGAATTATCAAATAATTTTGTATAGGCACTTCATCCTGAAAACAAAGCGCAAATTATGAACCTGATTTTTTCCATGGAACATATCACCAGGATTGTGATTAGCCATGATTGGGCACAGGATTTTCTTGATAGATTCGATGGCGTCATTCACATTGAATCATATAACCCAAGAGAAGATATAATTGAGTAGCATAAAGAGCTTTGTGTTAAGCACCGAGAGAGCGTAAAAAAGAAACTTCTCCACATTGCAAAAATAAAAATAGATCCAGATGCCATGGAACAATACAATAAAAGAATTGAGAAACTAAAGTGCGAGGGAGTACAGCGCTAGCAAATCGAAAAAGGATAGGAAATTATCACTTGGCCGCTTTAATTTTCGCAACCCGGCGGCAGTGCTGTTCCCCTTTGTGTGGTTGCGCAAAACGGCCGTTGCATGGCACGAAGTTGTTTGTGAGGATGGCGATGAGCCGTTCCCGCGGGCTGTCGATAATGCGGCAGCCGATTACGCCTGCGGCGTTGCACCCAAACCCCATGCACATGGTGAGTGCCTGTTTGCCGCATGCATGGCAGCGTTTGAAGCTATGATCCAGGTTAAAAGCGACGCGGGGAAGATAGCCAAAGTCCTCCAGCAAGGTGAACAACGGGAAAAAGATGGCCATTGGAGGCAGCATGACGGAAACGACCCAGGCAAGCACGCGGTACATGCCGAGTACGAGCGCATCGTGCAGCCAGCTCGGCGCGCCAAGCCGCTGGAACAGGAGCGACAGATGATCCTGCAGGGCAAACAGCCACTTGGAAAGAAGCGCGGAAGGATAGTTGGCTCCCGCCAACGTGATGAAAAAGACCAGCGAGAGTAAAAGCAGCATCACGGGGATGCCGGTCAGCCGGCCGGTCAGCAGGCGGTCGGCGCGGAAGCGCCGCGCATCGGCTGCGGGGTTTCCATGCGTTACACAGGCGCCGCAAATGCGTTCCGCCTCTTGGAAAATTTCTTCCGTGCGCTGAACAGGGTCATCGCAAAGCGGTTGTGCCGCCTGCACATGAGGCAGGCACGCGGTACGCTGTACGGCATCCATGAGCTCGGAAAGCCCCCTGCCGCTGCGTGCGCTCGCACCTACCACGGGCATGCCCAAATGTTTGGAGAGCCCTGCAATATCGATCTGAATTTGTTTCTTTTGTGCTTCATCCATCAGGTTCACGCAAAGGACTGCGCGTTCTGTAACGGCCCGCGTTTGCAATGCAAGGTTCAGATTACGTTCGAGACAAGTCGCATCGCACACGATGACAGTTACATCCGCTTCGCCGCTTAGAATAAAGTCACGCGTGATTTCCTCCTCCTGCGAATGGGCACACAACGAATATGTGCCGGGCAGGTCCACGATTACAAAACCATGCCCGCCATGCTCACAATACCCCTGAGCGCTGCCAACGGTTTTGCCGGGCCAATTTCCGGTGTGTTGGCGCAAGCCGGTCAGCGCATTGAAAACGGTGCTCTTGCCCACATTTGGGTTTCCTGCAAGCGCAACAACAAAATCGCTTTCACTGCGTTTCACAATCGCTTCACCCAGCGCGTTTGTGCGCGCACCCATTGTGTCCGCTGTCATTCCCATATGCTGTCCTCCAGGAGGCGCACGCGCGCGGCATCCTCACGCCGGAGGGCAATGACCGCGCCGCGCACAAGGTATGCGCGCGGTTCTCCGGAGGGCGCAGCATACAGGCATTGCACGCGCGTGCCTTCTGTAAAACCAATGTCCAAAAGCCTGCGTCCCATGGGGCCGGGCGCATCCATCTGCGCCACATCCGCAGAGCGGCCGGCAGGCAAGTCCGAAAGCATGTATTCAGGCAACATATCCGCATCCTCCGCAACTCAATGAAATGAATGCATACGCATCGTTGGGCGCAATGCGGCCTTGGATCAACAATGCATATATGACACAATATGCGCAGCCTTAGGGAGCGGTGCAGCAAAAAAGCTTCCACTTGTGGAAAGGGAAGCTTAAAAGGAAATACATATTAGTGGTGTGCAAAATGCAAAGGAAAGCAAAACAGGAGGACGTTATTCAATGCCGTTTGCTTTAAAATAAGCCTTTGCCTTTTCAATGCAATTCCTTGCATGGCCGGCCACGCCATATTTGCTGATGTTTTCAAGGTTGGGAAGCTCAATGGAAAGCGGAATATTCGGCAGCGCCTTCACCATGCCCGCGATGTCCATTACGCCATCACCCGTATAAAGGCGGCATTCGCGCGCGGTGAAAAGCATCAGATCATCCTTGATGTTGTCAAGCACCGGATCGCCATCAGGGCCTGCCGGGCCATCGCAAAGATGGATAAAGTTAAAGTACTTGGAGTTGGTTCGCGCAAGCTCTTCAGCCGTAACGCCGGCGCGGCCAGCATGCAGCGTATCCACCATAATATATACATTGTCGCGCGCAAGCGCATCAATGAGCGTGATGGCTTCCTGCAGGTTGCGAACGCCTGCCCAGGGAAGGAACTCTATGTTGTATCGGAGACCGTATTGCTTGGCCATATCCGCAACGCGCGCTGCGGTTTCAGTGTACCAGGCTCTGTCGCGTGTCCAAATGCTGCCGAGCACATCCGTTGCGCCAAGCTCCGCCGCCTTCTCAAAAGCGGATTCATATTCCGAAACATCGAGATCCGGGCGGATGCGCGCAAGCTCAATATCCATCAGCGGCATATCATATTCTTTGAGCGCGGCCCTTGTTGCGGCAAAAAGCGCGGGATCCTTATCAAGCAGAAATTCCGGTTCACCCGGCAAATGCATGGAAATGGTGCGCAGGCTTACGGAGTCATAACCGCATTCTTTCGCAATCCTGATTTGGTCCATTGGATTTGTGCCGGGGATAGTAAGGTATGCGAGTGAAAACTTACGCATAGATAGTTGTCTCCTTTGCAGTAAAATATATGAAAAGAGGGATAAACAGCAGCGTGGTGATCCTACGCAAACGGAACCATCGCGCTTTTGCATATTGCTCTATTCTTCGGGAAGTCTGGGAATTTTCTCCCGATTCAATTGCGCTGAACAGTTTATAATTACGCTCACAGCGATGATCACGGTGCCGATATAAAACGTGGGCCGGAACTGCTCGTTCAGCAACAGCGCGCCAAGGATTGCTGAAAACATGGCTTGAAGGGGATAAAAAAGGGAGCACACGCTTGCCTCCAGCAGGGAGAGCGCCTTTGTCCAAAAATATCCGGCTACCCCCGTGCCGAAGATGCCCATATATAACACCGCGAGGCCGGAGCCCAAGCTGCATTGAAATCCGCCGTTTAAGGCAATATCGGCCACAGCAGAAGGAATATAGAACAGCAGGCTTATAATGATGCCATAAAGCGTCACTGTCATGGCGCCATATTTTGTGGTAAGCTTTCGCATGCTTACGGAAGCAAGCCCCCACAGAACGATTGCAAGCAACGAAAGCAAAACGCCCGCAATTTCACCGCTGCCGCTTGCCCCACTGCTGATGACAAGCGCGCCGAGGACAGAAAGAAGAATGCAGATGATCTTTCTTATGCCGATGCGCTCATGCAGGAAGATTGCAGCGAAGATGCTGATGCTCACCGGGTTAAGGGAGTTGATCAGTGCGGCCGTTGACGCACCGGCAAGCTGCACGCCGAAAATGTTTACAACCGTCATCAGGTAGTAACCGAGGCCGCCGATAATGAACAGATACTTCCAGTCTGCCCTGTCGATCTTCACGCGAAGGTGAGAACGCTTGAGCGGAACCATTACCGCAAATGCGACAATATACCGCCCCGCTGCAATTGTAACCGGCTGCATTGTTTCCATGGCATATTTGCTTGCCACATAAATGCTACCCCAAATGAAGAAAGTTGCGAGCAGCAGCAGATAGGCCTGCCCTTTCCCTTGAAGGATGTTTCCTTTCATCCGAATCTCCTCATCTGTTCAGCATCAGAAGCACTGCTCGTAGACGCGCAGCATCTGCTGCAATGCCTTCTCAAGAGTGGCGCGGGGACAGGCAATATTCATGCGTACAAACTGTTCTCCTTCGGTCCCGAAGCCTTCCCCTTTGCTGATACCAACGAGGCACCGGTTGATGAAGAAATCGTAAAGCGCATCCTTATCAAGCCCGAGCGCTGAGCAATCCAACCACATAAGGAACGTGGCTTCGGGACGCACCAGGCGGATTTTAGGCATATGGGCGCGCAGAAACGCATCCAGATAGGTTACATTTCCCTCGAGATAGGGAAGTAGCTGTTCCAGATATTCGTCACACTGCGTATAGGCGGTAACATAGGCCGGCAAAGAAAACAGGCATTCCTGCACGCTGTTGTTGCAGAGCAGCTGATATTCAAAGCGCTTACGGATGGCGGGGTTGGGAATAACCGCGCACGAACCGCGGAGCCCCGCGATGTTAAACGTTTTTGTTGGGGCGTAGCACAGAACCGTGTTATCCTCCAGAGCCTTGTTGCCAATTGCAGCAGGCGTATGCCGGCTGCCAAAAAGCATGAGATCGGAATGAATCTCATCGCTGATGAGAAGCACGTTGTTCTCGGCGCAGATTCTTGCAACCCGGTCCACTTCATCCTTGCTCCAGCAGCGCCCGACGGGATTATGCGGATTGCAGAAAACCATCAGCTTTGCCTCAGGCCTTGCAGCCCGCTGTGCAAGGTCTTCAAAATCGATCGTATAGCGGCCGTTTTCATAGCGCAGCGCATTGTTGGAGAGCGTTCGCTTATGGTCTCTGATCGCATGGATAAAAGGATGGTAGACCGGCTGCTGGATAATGATTTCATCCCCGGGCTCCGTGAACGCCTGAATCATCGTGTAAATGATTGGAACGACGCCGGTGGTAAAGACCATCCATTCCTCCTGCAGTTCAACGTGGTGCTGTTTTAGAATCCACCTTTTGGTGGCGGAACGAAACGCATCCGTTCGGTAGGGGTAGCCAAAAATTCCATGGCGAACCCGTTCTTCCAACATGCGGCGGATGGGCTCGGGTGCAACAAAATCGCCATCGGCGACCCACATCGGGAGTGCATCCGCGTTGCCTACGCGCGCTTTTACGTTGTCCCACTTGGATGAGTTGGTGTTTTTTCTGCAAATTACCTGATCAAAATCATAATGCATAGCTTTTGTTCTCCTTTGCTGCCGGGCTGTATTCGGACAGATAGTCTTGCGCAACCTGCGCATAGGCTGCCGCACCACGGTGCAGGATGCTGTCGTCAAACGTAACGCGGGGATTATGCCCGGGGTAATGCGCGTTCTCGGGGGAACGGCTTAACAGCTCAAACATCACGGCCGGCATTCTTTGCCCAAAGAGCGCGAAATCCTCGCTGACCATGTTTCGCTTTTCCTCTAATGGCCCGACACCCCGTCCCGCGGCCCTTTCAAGATATCCCTGTGCTTTTCGGGCCAGTATGGGGTCGTTAAACAGGCTGGGGACGCTCGCTTCAAAAACCAGCTCCGCATCAACCCGGTGCGCCTTGCCGATGAAGGCAACGGTTTCCCGCATGCGCGTGTGGAGCTCTCTGCGCTCCTGCTCGTCCATCATGCGCAGCGTTCCTTTAAACCAACAGCTGTTGGGAATGATGTTGTGCGTTTCCCCACAATGAAACGCACACACCGATAAAGCGCCCGCCGTTCGAGGATCCTTTTCGTTGTTCATCATAGCGATGAAGGCCTGTGCGATTTCCATTGCAGGGTAGAGCGGGTTGCGGCCTTGGTTCGGCGTTGAACCATGTGCGGATTTGCCGGTTACCGTGACTGCAAAAACATCGCTTGAGGACATATAGCCGCCCTCCGGGCAGACGAACGTTCCGCTCTCGTGCGTATTCGTGGGAAAAATGTGCAGCGCAAAAGCAAAGTCCGGTTCCGTGGGCAGCTCCTGAAGAAGCGCTTCCGCTCCGCGCATAATTTCTTCCGCCGGCTGAAAGCATATAAGGACTTTGCCCTGAAGCTCCGCCTCATGCTGCTTCAGCATCGCCGCAGCGCCCAACAGCATTGCCATGTGCGTATCATGGCCGCAGGCATGCATCATACCTGGATGCTCTGAGGCGAACGGAACGCCGCTGCACTCCGTGAGCGGCAGCGCATCCATATCTGCGCGGAGCAGGATGCAGGGCTTTTCCTTTCCGCCGAGCTCCGCTAAGACCCCGCCGCATTTCAACTGCCGTGGTGTAAGGCCGATTTCGCGGAGCGCTTCGCACAGATGTGCCTGCGTTTTCGGGAGCTCAAAGCCAAGCTCGGGATGGCGGTGAAAAAAGTGGCGCTGTGCTGTAATCCATGCGGCATGGCGCTGCGCTTCTTCAAAGTAGTTCATCATTTTTGCAGCATGACCTCAAGGATCAAATCGTTTGTTTCGCGCATGCCGTCCCTTGCGACGGTGCATACGCTGCTGATGGAGCGTTCAACGCCTTTTTTAACAATGCCGTCTCCGCCATAGAACTGCTGGCCGCTTGCATACATGGTGTATCCCATGATGCCGGCATCCACCGCTGCCGAAATTTTGGCGGCACAGGAAGATTTGGCGCCATCGCAAAGCATTCCGGAAAGGATTGCAAGCGCATTTACAATGGTATGGCAGATTACATCGTAATCCGCTCCCTGAAGGTAGGCAATGCCGCACCCTGCGCCAACGCCTGCGCAAACCGCTCCGCAAAACGCGGAAACGCTGCCGATCCCCGTTTTTTGATGGATGGTTACAAGATCAGAAAGCACCAGAGCCCTGTAAAGCTGTTCATGGGTGCTGCCGAGGTGCTCGGCGTAGACGAGCACCGGCATGGTGGCGGTTATGCCCTGATTGCCGCTGCCGGAAAGGATGACGGCCGGCAATTCACAGCCGTTCATGCGCGCATCGCTGCCTGCGGCAGCCGCAGCACGCGCCAGCATGCGGACATCGCCGTTGCTTTGCTGCTGCGTAATGCGCCCGATTTGTGCCCCCCAACGGTTGGTGAGGCCTTCTTTGGCAAGCGCGCTGTTGTATTCAATTTGGCGGGAGATCGCATCTGAAACATCTTCGAGCGCAACGGAATTCACATAGTCCCAAATGCCCTCAACCGATAAAACGCTCCTGTCGGCAGAAGTGCTCTGCGCGCTTGCATCCTCTGTTTTGTCCAAAAGCACGCATCCATCCTTTTCAATCCGGATGATGTTTGTGTGATGGTGGGAGATGGCCAACCGCGCAGTGTGGCCTTTGCCCCAAACCGTGATGTCAATATAGAACATGATCCCGTTTTGGGCATGCTTCACGAGAATGGGGGTTGCTTTAAGATAATCCTCAATCCGGTCGATTTGCGCCGGCTGCATGTGGGCAAGCACCTGCAGCTGTGCGGTTTCATCACCGCCGACGATGCCGGCGGCAACAGCGGTTTCAATCCCTTTTCGACCGCCGGTATTTGGAACAATTACGCTTTTAACGTTTTTGATGATGCTGCTGCTGACTTCCAAAACGCAACGCTCCGGCTCGCAGCCGAGCAGCGCGCGGCATTTTGCAGCGGCGTAGGCAATGGAAATGGGTTCGGTACATCCCATGGCGGGAACCAGCTCTTCCCGCAGAATCCCCGTATATTGCTGGTATAAAACACTGTTTCTTTCCATGTTGCGCTCCTTTCGGCAATCGGCCGGCACGCTGCGGAGCATGCCGGCTTGGTCAGCAGGGCTACAAACTACCTGCTACGGGCTTTACCTGGAACCGGAGAAATGTTACTCTGCGTGGATTCTTCCGCCCTCTGCAATCAGGGCGTCCGAGAGCATGGAGTAGGGGAGGGTAGCCGCCGTTAATCCGTGCTTCAGGCAGAGGGCAGCCGCTAAGCCTGCAGCCTGGCCGGAGCAGGCGGAGCCGGGGATGACACGGACGACCACCCAGGCCCAACCGTCCGCGGAGACGGTTCGGCCAGCCGTCCAAAGGTTTGGGTATTCCGGATTGTATAATGAGCGATATGGAATTTCATACCATTCGCCGACAGCCAAAAAGTCCGCGACCGCAGCGATGGAATCCGGTAGCCTGCGGCACAGGTCGGACTCCTGCACGGAATAGGCGCCCACGATGTGGCGGGTTGTTCTAAACTGCGCCATGGTGGGGAGAATGCTGAGATCGCGCGCAAAGCGGTCTTCATTGCGCATGGAATCAAGCATCATTTTCCGGCCTGTCAAAACATATTGGGTAACATCTTCCGCTGTGGTGCCGCTGATGAGCGGTACGCCTTCCGGGTGGCCGTTCCCCCTTGGGCCGGAGCCGAGGAGCGTCCATTTGCGCGCATGGATGATGTTCTTTTCCGAAAGGGCAGAGGCAGCCGATTCCATATCCGCACGGTAGGCAAGATAAGTCATGTAGTTCTGCCCCGTTACGCACGGCGCGCCGGCACGGCAGAAAATATCAGCGTCTCCCGTGGCGTCAATGACTGCGCGAGCGCGGTAAAGCCCACGCCCTCCCTTGTTTTCCACAAGCAGCCCCACGCATTGCTTCTGTTCCATGACGGGAGCTACAACCTGCGTGTCAAACAGGATTTCTACGCCGGCATCCAGCACAAATTCATCCAACGCCATAGCGAACATGGCCGGCGAAAAAAAGGTTTTATATTTCCCGCCATCCGGGGAAGCCGTATCCGGATCGTCGCGCCACTGTTCAGGCAAAACATCCGGACCGTAACGCATGCACAGCTTCATCAGCTCCGCACCCATGCCGTATATGATTTTATGCCCTTTTCCATCGCAGATGGGTTCATAAAGGGAAATCAATCCCTGTGTGGCAAGACCGCCGAAAAGGATGCTCTTTTCGAGCAAAAGCACTCGCTTGATTCCGGCGCGCCGCGCCGCAACGGCGGCGCAGACGCCTGCAACGCCGCCGCCGGCAACAATAATATCATATTCCCCTAAAACTGCGGTATTTAATTGTTCGTGGAATACCTGCATTTTAATCCCCCTGTGGATGAAAGCGTCAGCCGATTTTGGGAAGCGCACGCATGGCGTTCAGCAAGTAAGACAAATCCTCCTGCCTGGCTACTGCCATGGCATAGTCATACAGGCTCTTCTGCTGATCGGGTGCCAAAGCATCCCTTGTGAGGCCGCAATACTTTTCATAAAGCATTTCGTCCGAATATACCACATGAACGTCGGTGGCGTTATATTCCATTTGATAAACGCGGCCATCCTTCATGTGGACTTCAACAATGCAGGCACGGATTCCTTTTGGACCATCCCCATAGGCGTCATGGCGTTTTGCAGTGATTTTGCCGCGCAGTTCCGCATATTTTGGATCTTTCAGCTTTTCGGCAGTAAACGCATCCGGCGTAAGCGAACGCTCGATCAGCGCTACCGCAACGGTATAATACAGGGAAAGCCGCCCGGAGGTGGTATTGGGATTACGCCCAACGCCGTTGTTCAGATCGTAAGAATACGGATAGGAATCCACGAGCACCGACTCAATTTCCGCGGTGTCGATGTTGTATTTTTCCTGCAGGGCAAACGCTGCATTTACTGCCGGATTAACCGCAAAGCACGCCGGATATTGCTTGATGGAAAGCCAATTGATGAGATAGGGTTTCCCAAACGCGATCTCTTTCCCGGCGTCACCCTGAAATACGGTGCTGAGGGACTTGATGCCGTCAAGCACATGTTCGGCACCCGTCAGCCCACGCTGTGCCGCATCGACGGCAAACATGGCAAGATGGACGCCCCAACCGCCGTATAAGTCCTTGGTATCCGCACCTTCAACAAAGCTGACGAAGGGGCATACCGGCAACAACGCCGCCGCAATGCCGAAAGCGTTGCAGAGCTGGTCAAGGCTCAGGCCGCGCATCAGGCCGGCTGCGGCAACGGCGCCAAGCCCGCCGACAAAGCCGGGGTTGTGCAGGCCGAGCTCCCGGATGCGGTCGATGGCCAGCATGGCCATGCGCGTGCAGACATCATATCCGAATACGACCGAACGCACGACATCGGCAACGCTTCCGCCATATTGCTCATAGGTTGCGAGCACGGAGGACCAGACGTAAATGCCGGGATGCGCGGATGCCTTGGTGCCGTCATTCAGCTCGAGGCTGGAAAGGCGGCATGCGTTGGAAAACGCGGCGATTGCGGGCGCTGCCGGCTGGGGATCCGCCCATATGGAGGCTTTGCCGCTGCCGGCAGGTTCCGTTGTCCGGATAAACGCAAGCAATTTTGCGCAGCTCTGATGGGAAGCCGTATAAATGCTGCCGCCGAGGTAGTTCACAAGGGAACGGCCGACCTGATGCAGGGTCTCCTGATCAAAATCCGTTACAGTACAATGGACAAAATGCTCGGCGATTGTACGAAAATAGCTCTGTTCCATTCGTTCTCCTTACTTTAGGCCGTTGATTGCGCGAACATGGTGGCACGCCACATAATGTTTCGGCAGAACCTCTTCAAGCTCGGGGGTCTGGCACGAGCATTCTTCGGTTGCATAAGCACAGCGCGCAGCAAAGCGGCAGCCGGGTTCGGGATCGATCGGGGAGGTGATCTCGCCTCTCAGGATGGTGCGCCTGCGCTCCTTGTGAATATTGGGTTCGGGAATTGCGGAAAGCAGCGCCTTGGAATAGGGGTGGAGCGTGTGCTCAAACAGCTCGTCCGCATCGGATTTTTCAACCATGTTGCCGAGGTACATCACGATGATGCTGTTGGAGATATGCTTCACAACGGACATATCATGCGTGATGAACATATAGGTAAACTTGCGCTCCTCCTGCAAATCCTGCATCAAATTCAAAATTTGAGCCTGAATGGATACATCCAGAGCGGAAACCGGTTCGTCACAGACGATGAATTCAGGGTCCAAGGCAAGCGCGCGCGCAATGCCGATCCTCTGGCGGCGGCCGCCGTCCAGCTCATGCGGATATGCGTTGGTAAAACGCTCCGCAAGGCCAACCGTGTCCATCAGATCACGGATGCGCTTATCCAGATCTTCCTTGCTTTTGCAGACATGGTGAATCTGAAGGGGCTCCGCAATGATCTGGCTGACGGACATGCGCGGGTTCAGGGAAGAAAACGGGTCCTGAAAGATCATCTGCATCCTGCGGCGGTCATCAAGCGAGCTTGGGCGCGCCGTAATATCCTCGCCATGGAACAGAACTTTGCCTTCGGTTGCCTCAAGAAGCTTGATGATGACCCGGCCCAATGTGGATTTACCGCACCCGGATTCACCCACAACGCCCAAGGTCTGGCCCTGCTCAATGGTGAAGCTGACATCATCAACCGCGTGGAGCATGCCATGGTTGGTTTTAAAATACTTTTTTAAATTCTGAACTTCAATCAATGTATTTGACATCCTGACCTCCATCACTCGCCTTATTCACAGCGAAGGCACCGTACATAATGTCCCGGCGAAACTTCTGTCTTAACGGGCATGCGGGATTTACAACTTTCCATACAATCGGGGCAGCGAGGGTGGAATGGGCAGCCTGAAGGCAGATCCACCGGGTCGGGCATCAAGCCGTCAATGGGAACAAGGCGTTTGCTTTTGATTGACAGGCTTGGCAGCGATCCAAAAAGGCCCTTTGTGTACGGATGCTTTGTATTATCGTATACGTCTTCCAGGGATCCCATTTCCACAATCTGTCCGGCATACATAATTGCAACCTTGTTGCAGGTGTCCGCAACAACGCCGAGGTCATGCGTGATCAGCAGCATTGCGGTGCCCAGCTTTTCCTGCAGGTCGCGCATAAGCTCCAGCACCTGCGCCTGGATGGTGACATCCAGCGCGGTTGTCGGCTCATCCGCGATGATAAGCTTCGGGCTGCATGCAAGCGCAATGGCGATGACAACGCGCTGCTTCATGCCGCCGGAAAACTGGTGCGGATATTCTGACATGCGCTCCGCCGGAATGCCAACCATTTCGAGGATTTCGGCCGCTTTGCGGTTGGCATCTTTGTGCGAAAGCTTTTCGTGGAGGCGGATCACTTCTGCGATCTGGTCGCCCACGGTTAAAATGGGGTTCAAGGACGTCATTGGATCCTGGAAAATCATGGAAAAGTCTTTGCCGCGGTGCAGACGCATCTGCAGCTTTGAAGCGTTCAGCAGATCCTTGCCCTCAAACAGAATTTCGCCGCTTACAACACGCCCTGGAGGGTTGGGAACCAGGCCCATGATGCCGCGTGCCGTGGTGGTTTTGCCTGCACCGGTTTCACCGACCAATCCCATCGTTTCACCGCGCGCAAGTTCAAAATCAATGTTGTTCACCGCGCGCACCACTCCTTCATCCGTGAAGTAGTGGATGGATAAATCTTTGACTTCTAAGAGTTTGTTTTTCGTTTCCATCGTGTTTCTCCCTTATTTCTTCAGCTTGGGATCCAATGCGTCGCGCAGGCCGTCGCCAAAGAGGTTCAGCGCAAGAACAGTCAGCATAATGGCAATGCCCGGGGAAATGACCATGTAAGAATAGTCACGCATAAAGGTTCTGGCATTTGAAAGCATGCTGCCCCATTCCGGCATAGGCGGCTGAACGCCCAGGCCAAGGAAGCTCAAAGACGCGCAGAGCAAAATGGATTTACCAATGCCAAGCGTTGCCTGCACAATGATGGGGGCGAGAATGTTGGGGAAAATGTGGCGAACAATAATATGCGTGTTATTGCCGCCCAAAGACTGGGATGCTTCCACGTATTCCTGATCGCGCACGGTCATGGTCGCGGCACGGACAACACGCGCGAAATTCGGCACGGAACTGACCGCAACGGCAATAAGCGCGCTGGTTATGCCTGGGCCAATCGTTGAAGCGATGGCGATGGCAAGAACGATCTGCGGAATGCCGTGGAGCACATCGCAGGTGCGCATGATGATATTGTCGGTTTTTCCGCCGAAAAAGCCTGCGATTGCGCCGAAAATGCATCCGATCAACGCGCCGCCCATCAGGGAAATGAAGCCAACATACAGGGAGGTGCGGCTGCCGTAGACTACGCGGCTGAAGATATCACGGCCGTACTCATCGGTTCCCATCAGGTGCTCCCAGGAGGGCGACTGAAGCGTTGCCATATAATCCTGTTTGTCATAGGGATAAGGGGCAATGAGGTCGGCGAAAATCGCTGTAATGATCAGTACGGCAAGGATTGCAAGCCCAACCATTGCAAGCCGGTTTTTTGAAAGCCGCTTCCACGTTTCCTGGAATTGGCTGCGTTTTTTAATATGACCCTGTTCGGTTCCTTTTTTCTTCATAGCGAATCACTCCCCTTTGCCTGCCGCTGTCCCGGCACCGGCGGTAACCGCGCCGTTGAGCGCTTTTGTTTTCTTTTTGCCCCTGCTGTACTGGGAGCGAATGCGTGGGTCGACAAAGGCGTACAGTAGGTCAATAAAGAGGTTTACCAAGCTTTGCAGGAGGGAAAGAACCAGCACGGAACCCGTAACGAGAGGATAGTTCCTCGCTTTGATGGCATCCACCATCAGCTTTCCGATGCCGGGGATTGCAAAGACCTGTTCGTTTACAACTGCGCCGCCTAAGCTGCCGGCGAACTGGATTCCCACAACGGTGAGAATTGGAATTAAAGCGTTCAAAAGGGCATGCTTAAAAAGAACAACGCGCTCTTTCTGGCCCTTTGCGCGGGCAGTGTCGATATAATCCTGCCGGATTACTTCCAACATGCTGGAACGCGCAGTACGCGTGATAATTGCTACGGAAGCTGCGCTGATGCTTATGATGGGAAGCACATAATAAGCCGGGCCATACAGGCCGGAAGCGGGAAGCCAGCCAAGCTTTACGGAGAACAATAGAACCAAAAGCAATGCAAACCAGAAGCTGGGCATGGTGATTCCAAGCAGCGCCATAACGCGGGTGATGCTGTCGATAATGGTGTATTGCCGGACAGCCGAAAGAATTCCGATTGGAACGCCTATGAGCACAGCAAAGATAATGACAAAGAAAGCTACTTTAGCTGTGACCGGAAGTCGAGCGGAAATTTCATCCCAAACGGGGACCTTTGTGGTATAAGAGGTGCCAAGGTCGCCCTTGAGCAGGTCGCCCATATACCGGAAATAACGTTCAAAAAAGCCGTCGTTAAGGCCCATCTCCTCCCGGAGCGCCTCAACCTCTTCCTTTGTGGCCAAATCGCCGAGGATCATTTGGGCCGGATCGCCGGGGGTGAAATACATCAGTAAAAAAATAACAAAACTAATGCCGAGCAAAACCGGAATCATTAGAAAAATTCTTTTTGCTATGTAGCGTAGCATCACTTGCCTCCTTTAGAGGATAAAATGCCGGATTATCCGGTCAAAAGTGCATAATTGGGGCGCCCGGCACCCCCAAGGAGACCGGGCACCCCAATGCGTTGAGAAAGCGGAGCTAATTACTCTGCGAAGGTGATCGCGGCAAAATCAGGGATGCCGGTCGGGACAAAATCAAAGTTTTCGATGTTGGAGCGGGCGCCATAACCGGTGATGGGGTATGCCAGCGGGAGGAGGTAGAGCTTCTCCCAGAGGTAATCCTGCAGCTCGCCGTAGATCTTAATGCGATCTTCCATAGCGTAAGCACGCTCGCCCTGATCAAGCAGGTCCTGAATGTGCTGGTCGTTGTGGCGCAGCGAAATGGTGCGGGCAAGAGGCCACGCAACCAGAGCGCTGGCGGGATCCGGGATCGCGGCGCTGTTCGCCATAACGGTCATGGGCAGTTCGCCGTTGTTGTTCATGGAAGTAAAGGTGGCAAGGTCGACCATCTCGATGGTGCAGGTGATGCCGACTTCCTGCAGCATGCTCTGGATCACTTCGATGCAGGCATTGTAATACTGCTGCTGGAAGGTCACGAACTTCACTTCAAGACCGTTTTCATAACCGGCCTGCTTCAGCAGTTCCTTGCTCTTTTCGGGGTTGTATTCCCAGGGACCGACTTTCTTGTAGCCCGGGATGCTGCGTGCAATGAAACCATCGGCTGCATCTGCCTGACCCTGGTAAGCGGTCTTGGCGACGGCCTCAACGTTGATAGCATAGGCGATCGCCTTGCGGATCAGTTCGTTGCCGTACAGCTCGTTGGAGTTGTTGAAGCAGAGGTAGGTCATGCCCATGGAGTTACCGGTGAGCATCTTCGTGTCGGGGTTCTCTTCCAGGCGGCTCCAGTCAACAGGGGAGATCTGGAACGCGATGTCAACACCGCCGGTCTCAAGCTCAACAGTGCGGGAAGAAGCCTCAAGGATGAAGCGAATGGTCATGTTGTCAAACGCAGGCTTCTCACCCCAGTATTGTTCAAAGCCGGTGAGTTCGATCCTGTCGCCGCTGACCCACTCCTTGAACATCATGGGGCCGGTGCCAACAGGAGCACGGCCAAACGCGTCGGCGCCCATGGTTTCATAAGCGGTCTTGCTAAGGATCGCGCCGCGATGGCTGGCAATTGCCTCAAACAGAGGCGCATAGGGATACTTCAGCTTCAGCTCAACGGTCTGCTCGTCGAGCGCTTTGGTGTTCTCGGTGTCGATCGCGCCGAAGAGCGTGCTCGTGAAGTTGCTGGTTGCGCCGTAGCACAGGGAGAACACAACGTCATCCGCAGTCATCTTATTGCCGTCGTGGAAATAAACATCGTCGCGGAGCGTGAACTTGATGGTCAGATCGTCAACCTGTTCGTAACCGGTTGCAAGCCAGGGAACCAGTTCACCGTCCACGGACTTAAGCAGGGACTCAAAAACAGCTTCCGAGCTGATGAAGGTCGTGTCATGGGACGCAGCGTAGGGGTCGATGGTCTGGGGTTCTGCCTGAAGCGCAACCACCAGGTTCTCTTTACGAACAGCGGACGGAGCAGCCGGGGTCTCCTCGGCGCCCTGAGCATCCGTGGGAGCGGGAGTCGCCTCGGTATTCGTTTGGCCGGGGTCGGGGGTGGGGTCCGAAGTCGTGGGGTTCGAGCAGGCGATGACGCTCAGAAGCATCATGAAAGCCAAAGCAAGAACAAGTAACTTTTTCATTTGGTTCCTCCTGTTTTTAAAATTGAATAAAACCTGAACGAACAGATTTATTCCGCATTTGGTTTGAGATCGCCTAGCGATCATCACATGGAAAACAGCACATCCCGTATGCCGAACGCAGGTTCAACGGAGACGGCTGGAATTCAGAAAACAACTCTACCACATTGTCGCAGATTTCGCCATATTTTTCAGCACGCCACACGAACTTTTCCTGTGTGGGCATTGCCCGGAACAAGGAACGGCGCGGCAATTCTGCAATGGTGCGGTCAGTCCAATTCGATCTTTACGCCGCAGGACTGCATTTTGGGGTAGAAGTTAGGGAAGGTAACGCTCGCACATTCGGCGCCCGTAATTTCGGTGCAGCCCTCCGCACTCATGCCAGCTACGGTAAGCGCCATTGCAATGCGGTGGTCGCCGTGGCTATCCTGCACGCAGCCACGGAGTTTTTTGCCGCCATGAATGGTGATGGTGTTTTCCGTTGCGGAAATGTCCGCCCCCATGAGGGAGAGCGCTTCCGTCATAACGGAGACGCGGTCGGTCTCCTTCAGCCGCGCACCGGCGACATTGTCCAGCACCGTTGTGCCGTCCGCCATGCAGCCTGCCACGCAAAGGATGGGGAGAGCGTCGGGCGTGTTCTTTAAATCCATGGAGATGCCGTGCAGCTGTTTGCCGCCATGGATGATCAGGTCTCCCGAAGCTTCATGTTTCTGAATGTCCGCTCCCATGCGGATGAGGTGATCAATCACCGCTGCGTCCCCTTGGCTGTCCTTGAAATCCATGTTGCGGATGGTGAGGTTGGAGGCAGGGGTCAAAGCAGCCACGGTCGGGAAGGCCACGCTGGACCAATCGCTGGGCATGTACTTATCGAAAGCCTTATATTTCTGGTTGCCCTTGATTTCAAAGAACTTATGCTCCTTTTCATCATAAGTCACCTGAATGCCCGCTTCCTTGAGCCACTTGATGGTCATGTCCAGGTACGGAATTTCCGCCGGATGGTCGGTGGTGATGCGGATATTTCCATCGCACATAGGGGCGGCAATCATGAGCGAGGAAATGTACTGGGATGTTGTGCAGGGCACGTTCACTTCGCCGCCACGGATCGGCCCTTTGATGAAAAACGGAGCGCAGGCATTTCCTTCACGGGTGGTGGAAGACTGGGCGCCAAGCTGGTTTAAGGCAGTAAGGAGCGGTTGCACGGGACGCTTGCGGATCGACTTATCCCCCGTGAACACGGTGTAATCACGCAGCAATGCTGCAACCGACGTCATAAAATACAGCGTTGTACCGGAGTTGTCGACATTGACGATGTCGTCCGGCGTTTTGAGGCCGTCTACCGGGCCGTCCACAATCCATACGCCGTCTTCCGCCGTTACGGTGGAGCCGAACTGCCCGGCAATCCGCATGGCGGCCTTGCAATCGTCGCTCAGCAGCGGATTTCGAATATAGGAGCGGCCGCCTGCGAGCGTTGCGATAATGAGCGCGCGAATCGTATGGCTCTTAGAGCTGGGAACGCTGATTTCTCCTTGAATCGAGCTGGGGTAAATTTTTGCGTTCATATAGAACCTCCTTTTAAGCTTTTAAGCTTTACTTCCGATGCTTTCTTCCAGGGTCTGCCGCATCAGGTCAACAGGCGCCTGCGTTCCCGTCCACAACTCAAACTGGGCAGTCCCCTGATACAGGAGCATCCCGAGACCGTTAAACGTGGTGCAGCCGCAGTCTGCGGCATCCGCCAGGAATTTGGTGACGGACGGGTTGTAAGCGGCATCAAAGGCGACCATACCCGGGCGGAAAATCGCTTTGTCTACAGGGGATTCGCCTACATGAGCGCCCATGCCAACGCCAGTCGCGTTAATGATCATGTCCGCGGGTTCTGCCGCATGGAGCAACGCTTGCTGCTCTCCCCACGGAATCATGGAAGCAACGGGGGCGAAGTTTGCGTTGATGTTCTGAACCAACTGCTCACTTTCCCAGTCAAACAGGCTGCTCACGATGATCTTCGCCGCACCGCGATATGCAAGGGAACTGCAAATTGCCCTTGCCGCACCGCCTGCGCCCAGGCACACGAAAATGCTTTCGGAAAGCGGCTTTGCATAATGTTCGCCAAGAGAGCGGAGGAAGCCGACACCGTCCGTGTTGTATCCCTTCAGCTTGCTGCCTTCGTCGATTACAACCGTATTCACGGCGCCCATTTTTGCGGCAAATTCATCAAGCTCGTCCAGATGCTTGATAACAGCGACCTTGTCGGGTTTGGTAACGCCAAATCCCGCGAAATTCATGTGCCGGATTCCCGCAACAATGGGCGCAAGAGATTGCTCGGTGGTTTCAACCGGGAAATATTCATAATCCAGACCGCAGGAACGGAATGCCGCATTCTGCATAAGCGTGGATAACGACTGTGCCAGGGGGGTTCCTAACAAAGCGACAAGTTTTGTATGAACGGTTATCATGCTTTCACCTCATAAGTTGAAATTGATGGGATCGTTGGCCTGTGCCGTTGGAGAGAGGGGCTTTGGCGGGATCGGTGAGCGCTTCCGGTGCTGCGCTGCGTAAAGAGAAGTTCCCATGCGTGGGTCGCTGCAATGGAAATTCAGGTAACTTTACGCAAAGAGAGCATTCAAAAAACAATCCGGCGAATTCCGATCCAAAATCTGCCTGATTCCCCCTCAAGCATAGTATAATTTTCGTCATAATTATACCATCTGTTCCTTGGAGATGGTATAGGGGATTCGAGGAATTATATGAAATTTTATCATGAATATATCAAATTTCATTGCTGAATGCGGGAGGACATGGTAGAATGATATGAGGTGATTTCATGAATTTGCAACAGCTGAACTATTTTTGCGCAATTGTGCAAAAACAGAGTTATACGCGCGCTTCGGAACAGCTGCGGGTGACGCAATCCACCTTGAGCCATTCGATCAATGAGCTTGAACGGGAGCTGAATGCGCCGCTTTTGATCCGCAACGGCCGCAATATAACGCTGACCCCCTTCGGGGAGATGCTTCTTCAATATGTTGAGCCTGCGCTCTCCCTGTTAAGTGAAGCGCAATCCAAACTGAAAGACATGACCGACCCGGAGTCCGGCATGATTTCGGTGAGCTATTTCAGCTCTTTGAACGACCTGGTCACCTATGCCATCTCCCGTTATTATGAGGAGGCAGGCAAAATTCAGCCGCACTTTCGGTTTTTCTCGGCCTCCACAACCGAAATTGAAGAGGCTATCTCAAACGGAACCAGCGACCTTGCTTTTACAACCCAAATAGACAACCCCATGTTCGGATACCACACCATTGGGTACCATGAAACTGTGATTATCGTTTCAAACAGGCATCCCCTTGCGCGCTATAAGGAGATTCACCTTTCGCAACTGAGAAATGAAAACATTATTACATATGAAAGCAGATGCCAAATTCGGGGGTATATAGATCAGCTGTTCCGCGATGCGGGATTCAAGCCCAAGGTGATCTTTGAAACGACGAACGATAACATAATTTTCAGCTCTGTGTCGGCCAACTTCGGGATCGCGCTGATACCGAAGCCGCTTGGGGAGCATGCGAGCCCGGTTAAGGTGCTCAGGATTAAAGACGAGATCCCGCCGCGTCCCATTGTGCTGGCATGGCGCAAATCAAGATATCTTTCCCGCGCTGCGGACAGCTTTGCAAATTACATCATTAAGAACACGGCATTGTTCGATGAATATTTGAAGAGCACAGTTTAACTGCTTTGTGCCGTATGGGCGCAGAAACCATCAAAACGCCACCCGCGGATTGCTTCCGCAGGTGGCGTTTTGACAAAAGGGGAAAACAAAGAGCATGTTGCGCTTATTTGTGGGACTTGGAGTGCGTGGGAGGCGTAAACTTACCATCCGCACCGCGCACGACCTTACCTTCAACAACGTTGGCTTTGGGGGTGTAAATGTCGTTGATGTTCCAGCAGCCCGGCGTAGGAACGGCGATGTTCTCCATCGGCACATCCAGCAGATACGGTTCTCCGGAAGCGATTGCCGCCTCAAGCGCGGGTTTAAACTGGTCCGCGCTTTCAATGCGCACTGCTTTGATGCCATAGCCCTTGGCAATTTCCGCCCAGTTGGGGGTATAGGACGCGCCGTCCGGCGTGTGGAAGGTGGTGCCGAAGCGCGTGCTGTAATTCGCATATTCAAGGCCGGCAATGGTGCCGAACGCGGAGTTGTTCATCACAATCCAGATAACGGGAATGTTTTGCTCCACAGCGGTTGCGATGCAGCTCGGGTTCGTGCCGAAGCCGCCGTCGCCAACAAGCGTGAGCACGACCTTGTCCGGCGCAGCCAGCTTGCCGCCCAGAATGGCGGAGGAGCCGAAGCCCATCGTCGCAAGACCGGAGCTGTGGTGGATGGAGCCGGGGATGGTGATATCAAATTGCTGTGCAACACCGTTTTTGTTCCAGCCCACATCCGTATAAATCAGAGAATCTTCAGGAATGACTTCCTTCACATCCTTGAGAATGCGCTGCGGGGTCATGGGGAAGCGGCTGTCCTCCGCGATGGCGCGGTTGGATTCCTTAAAAGCTGCCTTCGTTTCCGCGATGCGGCAGCGCAGCTCAGGGTTGCTCTTGCCGTTCGGGCAGAGTTTTTTCACTTCCTCAAGGATTTGCGGCAGGGCTTCCTTCAGATCGGCCACCGCGCCCACGGCCACGGGGTAGTTGCGGCCGATTTCGGTGGGGTCGATATCAATTTGCAGGAAGGTCGTCTTTTCCGGATTGAATGTTACGCCCGGATACCAACTGGAGCAATCGGCCTCCGCGAAGCGGGTGCCGAGGCCGAGGATAACATCCGCATTGGTGGTAAGCTCATGCGTAAAGTCAAGGCCCCAGAAGCCGGTCTGCCCGACCATGAGCGGATGCCGGTCGGAAAGGCATCCCTGGCCCATCAGGGTGCGGGAAACCGGGATATCCAGGAATTCAGCAAGCGCAGCAAGCTCTTCGGAGGCCTGCGCAAGCAGCACACCGCCGCCCGCGTGGATCACCGGACGCTCTGCTTCCACAAGGCGCTTTGCGATTTCCCGCACAGCGGAAGGAGCAAGCGCGGGCTTGATGGTGCAGTCGCTGTCACGATAGGTGCGCGCAAACAGGTCGGTATCAATCTCGCGGGAGAACATGTCCATCGGCACGTCGATCAGCACAGGGCCCGGGCGGCCGCTTTCCGCAAGGCGGAAGGCCTTGTCGAGGATTTCCGGCAGCGCTTCAGGATCGTCAATGCGCCAGGCGCGCTTTACGATGGGACGGAGGATTTCATATTGGGAGCCATCCGCATGCATATTCACTTCCTGATGGGGATGCTTGCCGAAATAATAGCTCGGCACATCACCCGCGATGAGCACAAGCGGGATGGAATCAAACGCCGCATTGGCAATGCCGGTTACGGTGTTGGTGATGCCGGGGCCAAGGTGAGAAAGGACAACGGCGGCCTTATGCTTTACGCGGGCATAACCGTCCGCCGCGGTTGCGGCGATCTGCTCATGGCGCACAGAGATATACTTAATCTTCTCGCTGCGGGAGAGCGCATCCAAAAAGCCGATGACGGTATGTCCGCAAAGGCCGAAGATGTATTCCACGCCGCGGCGCTCCAGGTAATCTACCATTAAGTCGGATACGAGTTTTTTCATGCTTGATTAAATCTCCTTAAAAGGGGAATTTTGTGGGTTATTTCTTAATCAGGTCGCTGGATTTTCCTGCGCGCAGGATGTAGCTTTCGCCGCCGTGGCCGGTAAGCTCCGCGGCAAGGCGCGCGGTAGCGATGCAGGCGTCAAGGTCAATGCCGGTTTCAACGCCCATTTCATATAGCATGTGAACAACGTCCTCGGACGCGATGTTCCCCGCCGCGCCGGGCACGAACGGGCAGCCGCCGAGCCCCGCAAAGGAACAGTCCATACGCGTGATGCCGGCTTCCATGGCGGCGATGATGTTCGCCATGGCTGTGCCGCGCGTGTTGTGGGAATGGAACCACCAGGTCACGTTCGGATACGCTTGCCCCATGTTGGAAAACAAGCTGTAAACGCTTGTGGGAACCGCCATGCCGGAAGCATCGGAAAGGGAGATTTCTTCCACGCCGACGGCAAGATATGCATCCACAATGGAACGCACATCTTCAACCGGAGTGAAGCGTTCCCAGGGCGAGCCAAAAGGCATGGAGATGGAGCCGGAAACCGCGATGCCGGCATCTCTCGCTGCCTTCACGCAGTCCGCAAAGCCCGCGACGCTTTCTTCCGGCGTTTTGTTCAGGTTGGCAAGGTTGTGCCCGCGGCTTGCGGAAACGTTGAGCTTCACTTTTTTGCAGCCGCAGGCGGCCGCGCGTTCCACGCCGCGCTTGTTGGCGATGAGCGCGCGCAGTTCCACACCGGGCACATCGCCCAGCCGGCGGTATAATTCATCCGTATCCGCCATTTGCGGCACGGCTTTGGGGCTTACGAATGAGCCAAGCTCGATCACCGGGAAGCCCGAAGCGATCGCTGCACGGGCGAGCGAAAGCTTATCCTCCACGGAGAGGAGCGCCTTTTCGTTTTGCAGGCCGTCCCGGAGGCCGACCTCGCAAAGCGTGATCTTTTCAGCAAACTTCATGTTCTGGGGAACCTCCTTTGCCGGGTATGCCCGCCCGGCTGTTGGCCGGCGGGGGAGCGCTTCAAGTTACAGCGCGCTGTGCAGGATATCAAGCACCTGCCTGAGCTGCTCCACGGGAATCTGGCCGGGAGCGGAAACCTGCCCAACGGCGCCGAAGGTCATTGCGGAGCCAAACGCCTCGCAGGAAAGCCGGCTGATTACGCCCTTTGCGCTCATGGACATGGTGATAATCGGCCTGTCGGCATAGGTTTCATGCATTTCGGCCGTTGCGGCAAGCAGGGTGAGCACGTCCGCAGTGCTCTTGGGCATTACGGCGATTTTCGGAATGTCCGCGCCCATCTCCTGCATCTTGCGCAGGCGGGAAACAATATCGTCCTTTTCCGGGGTAGCAAAGAAATCGTGGTTGGAACCAACCACAAGCGCGCCCGCCTTGTGGATGCCGTCGATATTTGCTTTCACAACGCCGTCGCCGGAGAAGATTTCAACGTCGATCAAGTCCGCATCTCCGCTTGCTGCAACGGCAAGGTTCAGCGCAGTGTACTGCTCCATGGTGATCTCCTTCTCGCCGCCTTCCTTTTTGGTGCGGAAGGTGAACAACAGCGGAAGCGTGCCGAGCGCACAGCGCAGCTTTTTCAGGGTTGCAAGCGTCTTTTCCGTGTCAAATACATCGTCGTAGAAATCCACGCGCCATTCAACTGTATGAATGGGCATAGAGGCGATCTCGCCTGCTTTTGCAAGGATGGCTTCCTCTGTTTTGCCAACGATAGGGACGATGACCTTCGGCACGCCGCTGCCGATTTCTACGTTGCGGATCTGGATGGGTTGAATCATGGGGTATACTCCTTGGAATTAATTTTACCGGTTTAACTGCAGGGATGGGCGAACCGGCATCACAGCTTCTGCATGCCGGCCCGCCCGAAAAATCATTTGGTTATTCCTGATCCAGTGCGGGATCGTAATACTTGCCGAAGAGCTCCTCATCGGAGGGCTTGTCTTCGGGGATGGTGCGCGCGACCCAGGTGGTGTTCATGTAATGCTTGAGCGCGATGTTTTCGGAAACGATATTACCGCCCCAAGTGCCGCAGCCCATGGAGGAGGTCATCGGCATGCCGTTGGTGAAAGAACCGGCGTTTGCCTTGTTCTGCGGCTGGCGCACCATGATGCGGCTGACGGGCGCGGCCAGCGCAAGGCGGTGAATGTGCTCGTCGTTGAAGGAATAGATGCCGCAGGAATGGCCTTTGCCGCCCACATTATAGATTGCGCGCATCATATCGAGCGCATTCTCGAATTCGCCGTCATATTTGAAGAGCGCAAGCAGCGTGGTGAGCTTTTCGGAGGAGAAGAAGTGCTCCTTGCCGATTTTGTTTTCGCCGTCAACCATGATGAACTTATATTCGCTGCCGATGGTGAAGCCGGCGGCCTCCGCGAGCTTCTGTGCGGAGATGGCAACGGTGTCCGGCAGACGGTGGCCGTTTTCATCCCACATAACCTTCTTGAGCGCCTCTGCTTCCTGCTTGTTTGCAAGGTAGCCGCCTTCGGCTTTGAGCGCTTCAACCATTGCATCGTAAACGGAAGCGTGAATCACCAGGTTGCCGTCGCAGGAGCAGCCGGAGCCAAAGTCGGAATACTTGCTGATGCGGGTGTTCATGGCCGCTTCCTTTACGTCCGCGGTCTCGTCGATAATCATCGTGGAGTTGCCCGCGCCGGAGCCGTAAGCCGGGGTGCCGGAGCTGTAAGCGGATTTGACCATCGGCCGGCCGCCTGTGGCGATGACAAGGTTCGCACGCGCCATCAGCTCTTTGGTGACGGGGATGCTGGGCTTTTCGATGCATTGGAGGATGTCCGCCGGGGCGCCTTCCCGCACGAGCGTTTCACGCATGATGTCAATGGCTTTTTTCGTGACGCCCTTGGCACGCGGATGGGGCGAGAAAATCACAACGTCACGGGCCTTAATGGCATAAATGGCCTGGCCGACAGGGGTGACGACAGGATTCGTCGTGGGGACAAGGGAAGCGATGACACCCACGGGCTTTGCATACTTGGCAATGCCTTTTTCCGGGATTTCTTCGATCATGCCCACACTCTTTGCACGCAGTGCATCGCGCAGGATACCCTTGGCCTTGTTGCGCTTGCCGACTTTGCCGACAGGGTCGCCCAGGCGAGTCTCTTCAACTGCCTGATAGGCAAGCGGCTTCCAGGTTTGCAGGTTGATAACGGACCAGGCCACAGCCTGAATCAGCTGATCGACGCGCTCCTGATCGTATGTCTCAATGACCTTCGCGGCGGCTTGCGCGCGGGCGAACAGATCGTCCAGCATTTCGATTTCTTCCAACGTGATTTCTCTTTCTGCCATGGTAATGATGCTCCTTTTCGTATGTTATCCGGTGCGTTCGTTTGTTTCCTGTTCCGGGGAGCATAAGTCCCCCTGGTTGTTAGCTTAATTATATTTCCGCACATGCGTCAACGTCCAATACATCTTTTGAGGTTTTATTATAGAGAAATCCTATTGACTTCTTGCGGACCCGGCCGCAAGGCTTTATAATAAAAATAACCGGGTTCGCCGGACATATGAAGGGTGGTGGCATTTATGACATTGATGCAGCTTCGCTATTTTCAGGCGCTTGCCGGCGCACTCAACTACACAAAAACGGCCGAGGCACTGCACATCTCCCAACCAAGCCTGAGCTATGCCATTGCAGAGCTGGAAAAAGACCTGGGCATCCCGTTGTTTTCCAAAAAAAACAAACGCGTTTTTCTTACGCCGTACGGCGAGTTTTTCCTTACCTATGTGAACCGTGTGCTTGCAACGCTGGAGGAAGGCGTGCGCATGACGCGGCAAATGGTGCTTGACCCTGCGGGCGGGACGGTTACGCTTGGGTATTTTTACAGCATTTCTTCGGATTTCATCCCTTCGATTGTGGAGGGGTTCCAAAAAAAATACCCGGATTCCGGCATCACCTTCCATTTTGCACAGCACATGAACAGCGATCTGCTCACCGAGCTTAAGGCAGGCAGGATTGACCTTGCCTTTTGCGTTACAGCGGACAGCGATGTGGAATGTGCAAAGATCGGCGAGCAGGCCCTTTATGCCGTGGTGCCGAACGGGCACAGGCTCGCAGGATATGAAAGCGTATCTGTGCGCGATCTTGCAAACGAAAAAATGGTGTTGCTGCACAAGAGCAGCGGCCTGCGCGCCACGGTGGAGGAGCTGTTTTCCGATGAAGGCGTGCCGCTGCACATTGCATATGAAACGCAGGAGTGCAACAGCGCGCTGCAATTTGTGAGCATCGGGGGATGCGTCACGGTGATGCCAAAGGTACCCGCGATGCAGCTGCAGCCTGTGACGGCCATCCCGATTTCGGATCGGCGCACCTACCGCTCGGTATTCCTTGCCTGGCGCAAGAGCGGCACGCTGCCGCCGGCGGCGCGCAAGGTGCGGGATTTTGTCCTTGAAGAATGGAGCGACCTGCGCGCCGGACTTTTTACGGCCTATTGCTGAAAAACTGCAACTTTGCGGCCTGCTTCTGCGTTTTTTAGTATAAACAGGAAATGCAGAGGAGGAAGTGCAACATGAAACGGATCAAAAGAACCTACCGCGCATGCGGGGCGTTTTGCCTTGTGTGCGCGCTGCTCTTTTCTGGCTGCGCTGCGGGTGCGCCAGGCGCACAGCACGCACCGAACCCCGGATCGCAGGGAAACTCCAAACCCATAACCACAAACCTGACGGCAAACCTTGCGCCTGCTGCGGTGCAGGGAGAAACCGCAAATGCGGCAGCCATTACGCAGTTTGGAGCGCTTCTCGTGGCGGAGGCGATGAAGCTCGATGCGGAAAACCCCGTCATTTCCCCGCTTTCGGCGTATTTTGCGCTCGCCATGGCGGCAGAGGGCGCAGCAGGGGATACGCTTGCAGAATTTGGTGCGCTTCTCGGCCTTTCGGGCGCGGAACTGGACGCGCTTTGCGCGGGGCTTGCGCAGGCGCTTACAGAAAATGCGGGCAGCACAGAGCTTTCCATCGCCAATTCCGCGTGGATCGACACCTGTGAAGCGCTTGTTGTGGAGGAAAGCTGGCTCAATGCGGTTAAGGCTGCGATGGGTGCAGAGGCGATCTCGGCCGATCTTTCCACACAAGAGGCAGTTGCGGCCATCAATGATTGGGTAAAAAAGAACACCAACGGCCTCATTCCTTCGCTGCGCGAGGAACCATATCAGGACGATGTGATGCTTGTGCTTCTCAACGCGTTGTACTTCAAGGCGAAATGGCAAAGCCCGTTTGAGGCGGAAGACACACACGAGGCGGCGTTTACCGTTGCGGGCGGGGAGGCTGTGCAGACGGAATTCATGCAGGATTGGGGCTGTTATCGGGATTATATCGAATCGGAAGGCGTATGCGGTACGGTTTTGCCCTATGATGACGGAAAAACCGCATTCCTTGCCCTGCTTCCGCGGGAAGGGGCGGACGTGCGTGCATTTGCGGCAACGCTTGATGCGGAGCAGATCGCATCCTACCTTGCGGCAGTGCAGTCCGGCACCTATATGGATCTTCTGATCCCCAAATTTACCGCAGAAACGGAATTCAAAATGAATGATGCGCTCAAGGCCATGGGGCTTGTGCAGGCGTTTGACCCGGAAAAAGCGGATTTCACCGCCATGGGGCATGCAGGGGATGCGCCGCTTTATATCGGGAACGTGCTGCAAAAGGTGAAGCTCATCGTGGACGAAGAGGGCACCGAAGCTGCCGCAGTAACATCCGTGGAGATGGCGGCAGGCTGCGCAATGCCGCCGCCGGTTAAGGTTGAATTGCGCTTTGACCGCCCGTTTGCATATGCGGTGATCGACCTTGCGACCGGCGTGCCGATGTTCCTGGGCGTGATGGAAAACCCGGAGGCATGAGAAAGCATGAGAGCCCGCGCACTGCGCGGGCTCTGTTTCTTCAGAAGCAGGATTATTTTTCCCAGGCGATCTCGCCGTCCACGACGGTCATTTCCACCTTGGTGGAGCCAATTTCATTGGGGTTGATTGTGAAAATGTCGCGCGAAAGCACGGCGAAATCTGCGACCTTGCCCACGCTGAGCGTACCGCGCTCGTCTTCTTCAAACGAAGCGTAGGCAGCGCCCTGCGTAAATACGCGCACGGCTTCTTCCACGCTGAGGCATTGCTCAGGATGCCAGGGCTTTGCACCCGGCATGGTCGGATCGGTACGCGTGACGGCGCAGGCGAGGTTCGGCAGCAGGTCGAACGGCTCCACGGGGCAATCCGAACCGCCGCTGATGTTGATGCCGAGGCCGAGCAGCGTTTTCCAGGCGTAACTTGTTTTGGCAAGCTGCGCTCCAACGCGCGCCTCGGTAATGTGCTGATCCGCCTTCACAAAAATGGGCTGCACATAGGCCTGCATCCCAAGCTGCGCAATGCGCTTAAGCTGTGCTTCGTCCGTAATTTGGCAGTGGACAACCCCATGGCGCGGATCCGGGCGGGGCGATTCGGCTTGCAGGCGCGCAACCGTGTTGAGCAGCATCTCGATCGCGCCGTCGCCGATCGCATGCGCGGCGATGGGGAAGCCGGCCGCATGGGAAATGCGGGTCAGCTCGTACAGGCTTTCTTCCGTAAACAGCGGAATCCCCTGTGTGGAAGGATCGTCTGCATAAGGCTTGCGCATATAGGAAGTGCGGGCGCCGAGCGAACCGTCCAAAAGCAGCTTGTGTTCGCCCAGCCGGTAATGGCCGTGCGTTTCCCCGTAAAAACGGCCGTCCGCAAGGAACTGTTTGAGCGTCTCGGGCTCTCCGAAATGGCATTGCTGCACAATGCGTACGGGAAGCCTGTTAGCTTCTGCCAACCTGCGGTAAGCGTTGTAAACAGGCTTGTAAGTTTCAGTTTCACCGAAGTCGTCCGTATGTGCGCAAACGATGCCGTTTTTCAGCAGGTCGCCGCAGCCTTCCAAAACCATGGATTCAAGTGCCTCTTCCGAGGGATCTGCCAAAGCCTCATAAAGACAGTTGCATTCGTCCTCACGCAGCACGCCATCACATGCGGCACTGAGCCCAAGCAGCTCAATGGCACGGCTGTTGATGCAAATCACGTGGTAGCACGCGCGGGAAAGGGCGATAGGCACCTCCCGCGAGATTTGGTCAAGGTCATGCCTGTCCGGAATGCGGGGAACGCTCCAGCCGTTCTGGTTCCAGGCGCGGCCCATCAGCCACCCGTTTGCAAGCTGCCCGGCGGCAAGCGCTGCGCGGCAGGCTGCAATGAGCTCTTCCACGGAGTGCACTGCGGAAAGATCAACCTCCCGCTTGGAACCGACATAGGAAAGAAGGTGCATATGCGTGTCGGAAAACGCGGGGGTTACGGTACGTCCGCCAAGGTCAACCACCTCTGCTGCAGGCGAAACTGCGGCGCGAACCTCCGCCTCCGTGCCGATGGCAACAATGCGGCCATCCACGGCAGCGAGCGCGGAAACGAGGGGGGATGCTGCATCCAGCGTGTGGATGCTTCCGTTTACGTAAAGTTTCTCCATAAATCCTATCCTTTCCAAGTAAGGGTGTGTAGATAGCATACTACTTTTTGAAAGAAAGCACAATCGCGCGTGACGCATGCGGGGCGCAGATGCTATAATTAAATTAAAACGCAGAAAGGATGGGCGGCGGCATGCAGGGCTTTTCATTCCCAAAGGGCATGCTCCTCGGCGCGGCGTCGGCCGCAACGCAGATCGAGGGCGGAGACAGGAACAACAGTTGGTATGACTGGTATGAAAAAGGCCGCATCCACGACGGCAGCAGCCCTGCCGTGGCGAATGACCACTACGCCCGTTGGCGTGAGGATGCGGATCTGATGGCGGAACTCGGGATCGAGACCTACCGCTTCGGTGTGGAATGGAGCCGCATTGAGCCGGAGCAGGGAAGGTTTGATGAAGCGGCGCTTGCACATTACCGGGAGGAAGCGGCGTACCTCGTTTCGCGCGGGATCCGCCCGCTTCTGACGCTGCACCACTTTACAAACCCGCTTTGGTTCGAACGTATGGGCGCGTTTGAAAACCCGAAGAGCGAGACGGTTTTCCTCCGTTTCGCGGAAAAGGTGGTCCGGGCGATGGGCGGGCTTGTTTCGGAATACATCACCATCAACGAACCGAACGTTTATGCCGTGAACGGCTATTTCTTTGGCGCATGGCCCCCGGGCAGGCGCTCCTTTACCGCGACGCGCGCTGTGATGACGCGCATGGCGGCCTGCCACATCCGCGCGTATGAAATGATCCATCGTGTGCGCCGTGAGATGGGCTTTTCGGATACAAAGGTGAGCTTTGCCAACCACTTGCGTGTCTTTGCGCCCGAGAACCCCAAAAATCCGTGGCACAGGCTGGCAGCACGCCTCACGGAAACCTTCTTTCAGGGCAGTCTGACGCGCGCGATGACGCGAGGGGAACGGCGCTTCCCCGTTTTGCGCAGCGAAGCGATCTGCCCGGGGGAATATTGCGATTTCATCGGTGTGAATTACTATACGCGTTCCACGGTGCATGGCATCGGAGACGGTGTGCGCAGGGGCGCGCCGGTGAACGACCTTGGTTGGGAGATTTACCCGGAAGGCATCGCGGAGTGCGCAAAAAAAGCTTATGATTTGCTCCCGCGCCCGATTTACATCACGGAAAACGGCACCTGTGATAATGCAGATGCGTTCCGTGCGCGCTACATTCTGGAGCACCTGAAGGAGCTTGCCGTATCGGGCCTTCCTGTGGAGCGGTATTACCACTGGTGTTTCTGCGATAATTTTGAATGGCTGGAAGGGCAGAGCGCGCGTTTCGGCCTTGTACACATTGACTATGAAACGCAGGTACGCACCGTGAAGGAGAGTGGGCACATGTTTGCGGAACTGATCCGTGCGGGCGGCGCATGCGATGCGCTGTGCGCGCGGTACGCGAAGCAGACATATCCGCGCAACGGGGATGCGAATTAAACTGAAAAAAGAGGAAGGGGAGGATACGGTGAAAAAAGAGGAGGGGGCATGCCTTGTTTGCGGCAGGCCGCTGGTGTATTTTGAAAAGGCGCAGGAAATGGAATGCGCAATCTGCCACGGCAAATTTAGATCCTGTGCAAGCTGTGAAGCGGGGCACTTCGTCTGTGACCGCTGCCATGGCGAGCAGGGAATTCGGGATGTGATCGCTTACTGCATGCAGAGCAGCTCGCGCAACCCTATTGCGATGATGCAGGAGATGATGGAAGATCCTTACATCCATATGCATGGCCCGGAGCACCATGTCATGGTGGGGGCGGCGCTTCTCTGCGCATACCGCAACAGCGGCGGGGAAATCGAACTGGAAGAGGCGCTTGGAAAAATGAAGGAGCGCGGCGCAAAGTATCCAGGCGGATCCTGCGGCTATTGGGGTTGTTGCGGCGCGGCTGTGAGCGCGGGCATGTTCCTGAGCATTGCAACTGGCACAACGCCGCTTTCCAGGGAATCCTGGGGCCTTTCCAACCAAATGACCGCGGAAGCGCTTTCGGACATTGGCAGGATAGGAGGCCCCCGGTGCTGCAAGCGGAACTCGTTTACGGCGGCAAAGGCGGGGGCGCGCTTTGCGCAGGAACACCTTGGGGTTGCGATGGAGCTTCCTGCGGCGATCCGCTGCACACATTCCCCGCAAAACAGGCAATGCTTGAAAACGCATTGCCCATATTTCGCCGGCTGAAGGTGCGCCGGCCGCCTGCAAAAGACAAAAGCTCCGATACCGAAAAACCGGTATCGGAGCTTTTTCGTGCCGTTTTTGCTATTCGTTGCGGATTGCCGCAAGCGGGGAAAGCCGCATTGCGCGGAAAGCCGGGTAAAGCCCGGAAATCAGCGCCACGAGGATGGAGAACGCTACCGCGCCGAACGCAAGGTAAAGCGGGATGGAACTGTGCATGCCGGAATCGGACAGGAACTTGTTGAGCACAATGGAGAGCGTGTAGCTCACGCCGAGGCCAAGCGCACCACCGAAAAAGCCGATGTAAGCCGATTCGGTCAGGAACATGCCCGCGATGTTGGACATCCTGCATCCAAGCACCTTGATGATGCCGATTTCCTTCGTGCGCTCATAAATGCTCATCATCATCGTGTTCATGATGCCGATGGCTGCGACAAGGAGAGACACGCCGCCGATTGCTCCGAGGAGATACTGCGTTTGCTTAATGCTCTGTTCGGACTGTTCAATCCATTCCTGCAGGCACTGCGTGCCGTATCCCATGTCCTTAATGGTCTGGTTTACGCTTGCAACGGTCTCGGTGTCCGCGCACTTTAGGATAACCTCGTTATAATTGCTGGTGTCAAGGTTCATAAATGTGCTGTTTTCCTTGGCCAGCTTTTTGAGCGCCTCAATATCCATCAGGCAGTAATAGGAAAACTCGTTGCCCGATGCAGCGGTAACGCCCGTAGCGTTGAGCCGGTAAAACTTGCCGGGCGTGTATCCCTCCATGGAGCTTCCACCATAAACATTGTTATGATCGAACGTGAGCTGGAAGCGGGAATCCAGGGTTACCTTGGAGTTTCCGTCTTTGTCCACCGCCTGCCTGCCGGTATTCGGATCATAAAAATAGGAGTACTGGAACAGGTCCGAGCCGAACACGATGTCGTAGGTGCCGCCCGTGGTACGTGCGCTCGGCATTGTGCCTTCCGCAAGCGTGATGCCGAATTGCTCTGCAACGGAGGTGTCAATGCCCATGATGCTGATGTCCGCCACATAGCGTCCGCTCTTCACCAAGCCCCAGGTTGTGATGCGCGGCATCACCGCTTCTACGCCGGGGATCTGCTTGAACGTTTCAAGCGTTTTTTTGTTCAGATCCTTTTCACTGGAGGAATAATTCCCATTTTCGTCAACGGAATAATTCCAACGGGTCACGGTGATGTTTGTCATGCTTCCCATCTGGGAATAGCTTTCGATCATGGCTTCGCGCATGCCGATGCCGAGCGACACCATCACCACGATGGAGCTCGTGCCGATCACCATGCCAAGCACGGTCAGAAAGGCACGCAGCTTGCGCCGCCACAGGTTCAGGAACGCCGTGCGGAGCAGATCGGCGAATTTCATACGTCCTCCAGCTCCTTCGCACGCTTCTTCTTCAACAGGATGACGGCCGCAACAGCTGCCGCGACCACCGCCGCGCCAACGCCGACCCATACCCAGGGGAAGCCTCCCGTTTGTCCGCCGATTGTTTCAATGCCGGGGTCGGCCATGCCGGGATCGCCGCCGATGGGCATGCCGGTTTCCGGGTCGATCATCGCGCCCGGATCGTCCATGGGCATCTCTTCGTTCACAAACAGGTTGAGCGGCAGGCGTTCCTCCATTTGCTCCCCGTAAACGTCCTCATAGGTGATGACGATTTCGCCTGCAATGTCGCCGCCCACGGAGGGGATGATGGAGAAGTCCGCCCGCATGGTGCTGCCGGCTGCAACCGTACCGCCAAAATAAGTTTCCTCCATCGCAAGGCCTTCGCCTTCAACATCCACCATGCAGTTGTAAATGGGCGCCTTGCCCATGTTGTACAGCGCGAAGTAAAGCGCACAGCTTTGGCCAACCCATGGGTCATCGTAGACAGTGGGTTCATCCACTTTGATGCGGATGCGCTGGAGAATGGGGATGGCGATGGTCTCCGTTGCGGTGTAAGAGGCGACATTGGAGGCGCCTTCGTAGGAGAAATCGAGCTGGAGCGTATAAGCCTTTGCCTCGGTATCCGGTGCGCTCTGCATGGAGATTGTCTCCGTATGCGTTTCGCCCTTGCCGATTTTTGCGATATAAAGCGTATTGGAACCGTTGTTCGCGGGCATCAGCTTGCCAACCTCCGCCGTATCGCTGATGCTGATTTGGATGTTCTGCACAGCTTCCTCATCGGAGGTGTTGCGCAGGGTGAATTTCACATCGAACTGTTCGCCGGCATAGATCTTATCCGTGCTGATGGAGTAGGAATCCAGGATCACCTTCGGCTTGGAGACGGGTTTTGTGCCGTCAGGATTGGTGGCCTCCTCATAGCCCTTAATGACGTTCACATAAATGCTGATCGTCATGCTTTGGCGCGTGTTGGTGGCATCCCAATCCTCCAGCCAGGAAATTGTGAAATCTACCTTTTTGACGCCCGCGGTGACCATTTTGTTGAGCTTGAAGCCGCTGTAGCGGAACTCGACGATCGCGCCGCGGTACAGGCTTCCCGAAAGGCCCTGTGTGTAGTCGAGCGCGGAGATTTCAAACGGGAAGGAATCCAGGCTTGTGGAAAGCACCGGCGTAATGGTAACGTTTGAAATGTTGCTGCGCAGGCACTGGAGCGGGATGCGCACCACAACGCCCTTGCCTGCGTTGCCGGAGGGCGCAGGCACGAACTCGCCCGCTTCGTCATAGGAAGAAAGGCGGAACGCCGGGTCCACAGCTTCCGTGGTATTGCCCTCGTTGCTGCCGCCGCCGTTTACATCCACCCCAAAATCAACGGATACGTTCTGATACTTGGTGAAACTGCTGCCGGAATCAGGCTTGAAGGAGAAGACCAGCGTGCGCGTTACCGTGCCGGAATTGCTGCCGTTATGCGTGTCCGTAAGCAAAACTTCCCTTGAACTGTTGGCGGGAATCGTCATCGGCAGCGGGCTGCTTGCATCGGAGCCAACGCTTTCGCCGGCGGTTTTGTTGTATACGCTTTCAAGCGTCACGGCTTCGCCGCTTGCGTTCATGACGGTAACGGGAATATAAATGTGCGTTGCGGAAATCGTTGCGCCGCTGACTGTAATGGTGATGCTGTCCGCGCTTGCCGGTGCGCCTGGGGCGGGCGTTGCGGTAACCTCCGGGCTGGGATCCGGCGTGCTGTTTTCTGCAAGCGCGCTTGCGGCGAGCATAAATGTAAAAATCAGCGCCAGTGCAAGCGCCAGAGTGCGTTTTAACGTGCGGTTCATGCTGTTTCTTCCCCCTGTTCAACCTCTGCTTTTTTTGTTTTGGAATTAGAATGATCGTTATATTCAATGCTCACGACCTTGCCGTCCAGGATTTGAATGACCTTGTCGGCAAATTCCGCCATATGCGGATCGTGCGTGACCATGACGAGCGTTTTGTTCCGTGCGCGCATGACATCACAGATGGAATTCATCACGTCGTCGGAAGTGTTCGAGTCCAAATTTCCCGTGGGTTCGTCCGCAAACACGATGTCCGGATCCGTCACGAGCGCGCGTGCGATGCCAACGCGCTGCTGCTGGCCGCCGCTCATCTGCGAAGGCTTGTGCTTCAAATGCGTTTCAAGCCCCATGGTCTTGAGTGCCTCGCGGGCAAGCGCATTGCGCTTGCGTGCGGGCATGCCGCGGAACGAAAGCGGGAACGCCACGTTTTCGAGCGCCGTATAATAAGGCATTAAGTTGAAGGCCTGAAAAATAAAGCCGACATGCTTTTGGCGGAATACGATCAGTTCGCTCTGCGTCATCTTGTCCAATCGTTTTCCGGCGATGACGATCTCGCCGCTTGTGACATGCTCAAGGCCGGCAAGGACGTTGAGCAGCGTCGATTTACCGGAACCGCTTCGGCCGATGATACAGCAGATTTCGCCGCGGTTAATGATGAGATCCACACCGCGCAGCGCATGGATATCCACGCTCCCCACCCGGTAAACTTTTGTTACATTCCTTACTTCTATGAGCGGAGCCTGCTCCACAGGCAACACACCCCCTTCCAATAATTCCAGTTTACACCGTGTATAGCAAATACACAATTAAATAATTCATGAATATTTTCCCAGCGCGCATGCGTGCGGCGCGCGGGAGAGCGCCCCCATAGAATATAACGTTGGGCAGGGCGGGATCGTTGCGGAAACGCGGCGCGAAATTTGATTGATTTCGGGGAGTCTTTCCGTTACAATAACTGAGGCTGACGCTGAAAAAGGGCTGCGGAGGAACACACCGGGAGGATGCGGATGAAGAAGAGCATAAACAAAACGCTTTTGAAAACGGTCTTTCTAAAAACACTGCCGGTGATGGCAGGATACCTCGTGCTTGGCATGGGGTTTGGAATTCTGCTCACAGGCAAAGGATATGGGGCGCTTTGGGCGTTTGCAATGAGCGCTACCGTGTTCGCGGGCTCCATGCAGTACGTGGCGGTGGATCTTCTTGCAAGCGGGGCGTCGCTGATTTCCACTGCCATCATGACGCTTATGGTCAACGCACGCCACCTGTTTTACGGCATCTCCATGATCGACCGGTATAAGGGTGCGGGGCGCAAAAAACCGTATCTCATGTTTGCCCTTACAGATGAAACCTATTCGCTCATTTGCAGCGAAACGGTACCGGAGGGCGTAAACCCATATTTGTTTTATTTTTTGATCTCGCTTTTCGATCAATGCTATTGGGTGATCGGTTCAACCCTCGGCGCGGTGGCAGGATCGCTGATCACATTCAGCACGGCGGGTGTAGATTTTGCCATGACGGCGCTCTTTGTAAGCATTTTTACCGAACAGTGGCTCACAAGCAAGCAGCATACGCCCGCGCTCATCGGGGTTCTTGCAACGCTTGCCTGCCTGCTGATCTTTGGCGCGGACCGCTTCCTGATTCCCGCAATGCTTGTGATTTTGACGGCGCTTTGCACATTGCGCCCGAAGATCGAGCGCAGCGCCGCGGAGAAGGCAGGCGAGCAAACCGGGGAAACGGAGGAAGCGGAGCATGAATGACCCCCTGCATTCCATTTTGATCATCGCCGTGATGGCGGTGGTAACCGCGCTTCTGCGCTGCCTTCCGTTCTTCATTTTCAGCGGCAAACGCAGCACTTCACCGTTTGTGGCGTACCTCGGGGCTTATCTGCCGTATGCGATGATGGGGATGTTGCTGATTTATTGCTTCAAAGGCGTGTCATTTTCAGCTGCCCCGTTTGGCGCGCCCGAGCTGCTTGCCGGGCTTGTAGTGGTGGGGCTGCACATCTGGAAGCGCAACTCGCTTCTGAGCATCGGCCTTGGTACGGTATGCTATATGCTCCTCATTCAATTCGTGTTTTAAACGCACAGTGCGGCCGCAGGCCGCTCTGTTGCTTGTCGAAAAAGTGGCGGCGGCCACTTTTTCGAGTTTTCTCAGCGTTTGCCGCCCTGTTTTTCTTCTTCTGCCGCTGCTGCGATTGCAATCCCTGCGCTCGCGCCGATGCGGTTCGCTCCGGCTGCGATCATCTTAAGCGCATCCGCGCACGTGCGAATGCCGCCGGAAGCTTTCACGCCCATTTCCGGGCCGACGGCCGCGCGCATGAGCGCCACATCATGCTCCGTTGCCCCGCCGGTGGAGAATCCCGTGCTGGTTTTCACAAAGCCCGCGCCCGCATGCTTTGCGGCAAGGCAGGCTGCCTGCTTCTGCTCGTCCGTAAGCAGGCAGCATTCGAGGATGACTTTGAGCAGCGCGCGCCCGGCGATGGCGGAAAGAACGGCGGCGATGTCGGCTTCCACACGGGAAAAATCGCCCGCCTTTGCCGCGCCGATGTCAATCACCATGTCGATCTCCTTCGCACCAAGGGCGCACGCGCGGGCAGCCTCAAACGCCTTCGCTTCGGGTTCCATTGCGCCGAGCGGGAATCCGACGACGCAGCAGGGCGCAACGTCCGTCCCCGCGAGCGCGGCGGCAACCTGTGCGATATGCACGCTGTTCACGCATACACTTGCAAAATGATACGCCTTCGCTTCCGCACAGAGCGTTTGGATGTCCGCGCAGGTCGCATCGGGCTTCAGGTTCGTGTGGTCGATATACCGGTTGAGTTCCATTTTGTTTGTTTCGCCCTTCTGGTTTCTTTCATTCAATTATAAAACACAAATTCTCAACGCCGTTCATTTATTTTGAATATGGCGTGTCCGAAAGCGGCAGCACGGAGCGCTCCTTGCCGTCGAAGCGGTAATATGCGTCCGCGATGGCCGGAGCGGTTGGGATGGAGGTGATTTCCCCGATGCCGATTGCCCCATAGGCCACGTTAAGCCCGGCCTTTTCCACGATGATGGGTTCGATTTCCGGGACCGTGTTTGCGCGGGGCAAGCCGAGCGTACCGTATTTCGCGGTGGGCCTGCACTCCAGAAGCGGGTACTGTTCCGTGAGCGCAAATCCCATGCTCATTACAACGCCGCCCTCGATCTGCCCTTCCACGGAGAGGGGGTTCACCGCCCGGCCCACATCATGCGCTGCGATGATTTTCTTCAGCTTGCCATCTTCCCCCAAAATTGCCACTTGGGTGGCATAGCCGTAGGCCACATGGCTTACCGGATTGGGCTTATCGGAGCCAAGCGGATCCGTTTTGGCCAAATACTCGGCATAGTATTCTTCACCCTCGAGGGCGGACAACGGCTTCTTCGCCAACGCTTCGTTCAATAGCGCAGAGGCGCGGCGCGCCGCTTCGCCTGTGATAAGCGTTTGCCGGGAGCCGGATGTGGTGCCGGAATCCGGGGAATTTCCGGTGTTCGGCGGCGCATAAACAACGCTTTCGCGCGGGAGCCCCGTCGTTTCGCACACGATCTGCACAAGCACCGTCCCAAGCCCCTGCCCGATGCAGGAGGCGCCCGCATGGATGTGCAGCCTGCCATCCCGCACGGCGAGGCGCACGCGCCCCGTATCCGGCAGGCCGACGCCGACGCCCGCGTTCTTCATCGCACAGGCAATGCCGGCATATTCGGCGGACTCATATTGTTCACGCACGGCTTCGAGCGTTTCCACGAGGCCGGTGGATTCGTCCACGATCTGCCCGTTGGGCAGCGTTTGCCCCGGGCGGATTGCGTTGCGGCGGCGAATTTCCCAATGGCTGATGCCAACCGCATCCGCGGCGCGGTTCAAAAGTGTCTCAATGGCAAAGCAGGTCTGCGTACCCCCGAAGCCGCGGAATGCGCCCGCAGGCGGGTTGTTGGTGTACCATGCGTAACCGTCGATTTCAAAGTTCTGGTAGTTATACGGCCCTGCGGCGTGCGTGCACGCGCGTTCAAGCACGGGACCGCCGAGGGAAGCATATGCGCCCGTATCCGCAACAACCTTGGCCTTCACGCCCTGGATGATGCCGGCTTCATCCACGCCGAGCATGAAATCCATCTCCATCGGGTGGCGCTTCGGGTGAATGAGGATGCTCTCCGCGCGGGTGAGCTTCACCTTCACGGGGCGCTTTGTTACATGCGCAAGCAGCGCCGCGTGGTGCTGTACGGTCACGTCCTCCTTGCCGCCGAAGCCGCCGCCCACAAGCTTGTTTTCAACCCATACCTTTTCGTTGGGAAGGCCCAGCATGGGGGCGGTTTCGTGCTGCGTATCGTAAACGCTCTGGTCGGAGGAATAAATCATCACACCGTCTTCCTTCGGGAAGGCGACGGCACACTCTGGCTCAAGAAACGCGTGCTCTGTAAACGGCGTGGAGAAATGGCCGGAAAGGACGTGCCTGGCGCCCCGGATGGCCGCCTCCGCATTGCCGCGCGAAACGTGTTTATGCGCAAGGAGGTTGCCGTCCCGGTGTACGAGCGGAGCGCCTTCCGCCATGGCTTCTTCCGGGGAGCGCACGGGGGTGAGCGGTTCGTATTCCACGCGGACGAGCTTCTTTGCGGCTTCGAGAATTGCGGGCGTTTCCGCCGCAACGAGGGCGACAGCGTCGCCGAGGTAATGCGTCACATCCCCCACGGCAATCATCGTGTCCCAATCCTTTTTCAGGTGTCCTACTTTGTTCCTGCCGGGGATATCTGCTGCGGTGAGCACGCAGGCGACGCCCGGAAGCGCCCTTGCTTCTTCCGTATGGATGGCGAGCACGCGCGCGCGCGGGTAGGCTGCGCGCACGGCGCTGCCATAGAGCATCCCTTCCATGGTGATATCGTCGCAGTATATGCCGGTGCCGAGCACCTTTTCCCGGACATCCAGCCGGTGCACGCGCGCGCCGACGCACCATGCGCCCTCCGGCGCGGGCACGCGCCCTTCGCGCAGGCATTGCGCCGCAAGCCGCACGGCTTTTATGATCTTCACATAACCCGTGCAGCGGCAGATGTTGTTGCGCAGCGCGTAAGCGATCTCCGCTTCAGAAGGATCGGGATTCACAGCAAGAAGCCCCTTTGCAGAGAGAACCATGCCCGGGATGCAGAAGCCGCACTGCACAGCGCCGGCCTCGCCGAAAGCATAGGCGTAAACCTCCTTTTCAAATGCGGAGAGTCCCTCCACAGTGAGAACGGACTTCCCTTCGAGCCGATCCGTCTGCTGGATACAGGCGCGCGCGGGCTTTCCGTCAATGAGCACAGTGCAGCTGCCGCATGCGCCTTCGCTGCAGCCGTCCTTTACGGAGGTGAGGTGCAGCACATCGCGCAGATAGCGGAGGAGCTTCTGGTTTTCGGAAACGGTGACCCGGTTCCCGTTTACGGTAAAGGTTGCCATGGCACGACCTCCATTCGGTTGGATGCTTTAAAGCATGTAGGCGTATTTACTCAGTATGGCGCGAATGAGCGCTTCGATTTCAGGATCGAGCTCGCTTTGACCGGAAAGGTCGTAATCCGCCGCAATACCCGCAAGGCGCACGCGCACGCGCGGACACTTTGCACAGAGCACAAGGAATCCGTCGTTTTCGCTGTCAATGAAATCGGCCTCATTGCGGAAAAGCGTGAACTTGTCGCGGTATGGCCTGCTGTCATAGGGGCAGAAGGTGGCGCAGTTGCCGCATTCGTTGCAGAGGTAATCCACATGCACGATCTGGCGCATGGCATGCCCGGGAACCTCCACGGCAACGTTTGCGCGGTTGGGGCAGACGGTCGCACAGGTTTCACACACGGTGTTGCAGGCAAGGCAGCGCTGCGCATCGCAGCCCGCCTCAGCGGGGAAGGCAAGGCGTCCCTTTTTCATAAGCGTCGCGCCATAGCCGGACCGGCAGGCTGAAGGAAACTCCGCTTTGCGCGAAACGCCCGTGATGGCATCCGCTGCGGCGCGTGCATCCGCAATGGCCTCCACAACTGTGGCTGGGCCGCGCAGCGCATCGCCCGCAACATAGATCCCGCCGGGGTATTCGGCCTTTGCCCTGCCGCGTGCGTCGAGCGCCGCGCCGTAAGAAGCAAATGCCGCTTCATCCGGCGCTTCTCCGACGGCCGCAATCACGGTATCAGCAGGGATGCTTACGCTTTCGCCCGTGGGAACGGGCGCCCTGCGGCCGCTTGCGTCCGGCGCGCCGAGCGCCATCCTGCCGCAGAGGAGCATGCCGCCTTTGTGCGCTGTGGGTGCAGCGAGCTCCGCAAATTCCACGCCGTCCGCAAGCGCAAGTGCGAGCTCCTCCGCATCGGCGGGCATAAACCGCTTGGTGCGGCGGTATACGATTGTCACCTTCGGAACGCCAAGACGCTTTGCGGCGCGCGCGGCGTCCATTGCCGTGTTGCCGCCGCCGATGACCGCAACGCTTTCCCCAAGGGCAAGCGTTTCCGGCGCATTTTTCGCTTTGCGCAGGAAATCGATTACGTTGATTACATTCCCTTCAAGCGCGAGCATGCCCGGCTTTTCCGCACCGAAAGCGAGGATGATGTTCTCATAGCCGGCTTCGCGGAGCTCCGAAAGGGTGGGGGCGGGCTTCCCGCATACGAACGCCGCGCCCATGCGCGCTGTAAGCGCCACGTCTTTGTCGATGGCTTCCTCCGGGATGCGGAAGCCGGGAATCACGTTGCGCACGATGCCGCCGGGCTTTGCCTCACGCTCGAATACCGTGACAGGATACCCTTCCCTTGCAAGGAAATAGGCCGCAGCGATGCCTGCGGGGCCGCCGCCGATGACGGCGGTCTTCGGCGCGCCGGCCTTTTGCGCCGGCGTTTTCAGCTCCGCCATGAGGGCGTCGTACCCGTGCTCTGCGGCAACGAGCTTTGCTCTGCGGATGGTTACGGATTCCTCATAGAAATTGCGCGTGCATTTGTCCATGCAATGGTGCGCGCAAATGGTGCCCGTAATGAACGGGAGCGGGTTCTTTTCCGTGATGAGCCGGAGCGCGGCAAGAAATTCGCCCCGGCCGCAAAGTTCGATATATTCCGGAATGTCCTGCCCGATGGGGCAGCCGCCTTTGCAGGGCGCTGTGAAGCAATCAAGCAGCGGCACTTTCTTTTCGAGCTTGCGCGGCGGAAGCGGCTTCTCCGGCTTGCGATACCGCGCGTCCTCCCGCGCCGCGCAAGCAAGCGCTTCCACAGCGGGAACATCCACGCCGGCGAAGGCGCGGAATTCGCATTGCTCAAGCGCTTCCGCGATCTCGGTCATGCGCGCATAGCCGCCGGGCTTGAGGATGGTTGTCGCCATTGTAATGGGCCAGATACCGGCCTCAAACAGCTTTTGAATGTTGAAATAATCCGCGCCGCCGGAATAGGAGAGGCGGAGCTTCCCGCCGAATTCCCTGGCCATGCGGGCAGCCATTTCGATTGTGAGCAGGTAGAGCGCCCGACCCGACATGTACATTTCTTCGCTCGGCAGTTCGTTTGCCTTAACATCCACCGGGAAGGTGTTGGAAAGCTTCAGACCGAATTCCAACCCATGCTCTGCGGCGAGCGCAGCGAGGCGGCGGAACATGGGAACGGCGTCCTCGTATTGCAGGTCTTCCCGGAAATGGTGATCGTCAAAGGCAATATAGCCATAGCCGGCTGCATCAAGCGTTTTGCGCGCAAAGTCATAGCCGAGGATGGTCGGGTTGCATTTAACGAAGGTGTTGAGCCCCTTTTCACGGATGAGGTACGAAGCGATGGCTTCGATTTCCTGCGGCGGGCAGCCGTGCAGGGTGGAAACTGTCACCCCTGTGCAGATGTGCGGGGAGATGCCCTCGATGTAGTCTGCATCCTCCGGGAAGGCGGCAAGCGCGTACTCCATGCATCCCTGCCAGACAGCCGTTGCGGAGGCATCCTTTAATCCTTCAATGAAGCGGTCCAGCTTTTCGGTTTTAATGCCTGCAAGGTCATATCCGACGCTCATGTTGAATGCAAAGCCGGAAGGGTCGCCAAGCCCCCATTTATAGCTGATGAGCTTCAGGGCAAACCATGCCTTCACATATTCTTCAAACGCCTGTGGCACAGTCAGTTCTGTGGACCATTCGCAGTTGTAGCCCTCGTCTTCTGCAAGAATGCAGGGACGGTTGATGCAGGCAGCAAGCTCCTCGCCATCCATTTTCTGCACGGTCTTGAGCTCGAAAAAACGCGCGCCCGCATAGTAGGCGGCAATGATGTTTTCCGCGAGCTGCGTGTTGGGGCCGGCGGCCGGGCCGAACGGCGTTTCAATCGTTTCCCGAAACAGCGGGAGCTTTTTACCGCCCCGCTTTATAAACGGCTTCTGCACGCCAAACACGGCGCCGTGCGCATCACGCTCGGTAAAGAGCCAGTCCATCAGCTGTGGGAAGGGGATCGGGTTCATGCGTTCGCTCATGGTGAATACCTCCTTGTCGTGTCAAAAGCAATGCGCGGTTCAGCCGTTGAGCCGCTTCCAAAGCGCACGGCTTACCTCCAGCGTGCGGGCGTTTACGGCTTCTTCGTCCGCGCAGGTCAGCACGCGGTCCCGCATCAAAATTTTACCTGCGCACATGGTGGTTTCGCACTGGCGGCCCGCCATGCCGAAGAGGATGTGGCCGTCGATGTTTTCTGCGGAGAACGGGGTGAAGGGCTTGTAATCCATCACGATCACATCCGCCGCCGCGCCGGGCTTCAGCACGCCGAGCGGGTCTTCAAAATAACGTGCGGCAATCTTTGCGTTGTTCAGAAACAGCATTGCGGTCGCCTCGCCCCAGCCCACGTTGGGCAGGCAGGCATTGTGCCGCTGTATGGCAAGGGCGGCCTTCAGGCTTTCGGTCATGTCGAAGGTGTAAGCGTCCGTGCCAAGGCCGACGAGGATGTCTTTTTGAAACATTTGCAGCACCGGCGAGCAGCCTACGGCATTGCCCATGTTGGACTCCGGGTTGTTCACAACCATGGTGTTTGTTTCTTTTATGATGTCCATCTCCGCGGGATTGACGTGGATGCAGTGCCCAAGGAGCGTCTTTTCCCCGAGAATCCCAAGGTTTAGCAGGCGGTTCACCGGGCGCGTTCCGTAGGTTTGCAGCGTGTCGTACACGTCGTTCATGCCTTCGGACACGTGGATATGGAAGCCGGTCCTTCCGTTGTTGGCCTTAACACATTGCTCCATGGTTCTGTCGGAAATGGTGAAGAGCGCGTGCATGCCGAACATCGCCCTGACGAGCGGATGCTGCTCCTTTTCACAATGCGCGATAAAGTCCGCGTTCTCGCGGATGGCGGCATCGCATTTTTCCTGCCCGTCCCGCTCGCTGACCTCATAGCAGAGCACTGTGCGGATGCCAAGCTCTTTGGCAACTTTTTCGATTGCGAACAGGCTCCCTTCAATTTCGCAGTAGCTTGCGTGGTGGTCGAACACCGTCGTACACCCGGTTTTGATGGAATCGATGTAGGTGGTATAGGCGCTTCGGCGCGTGTCCTCCAAAGTCAAATTGCGGTCGAGCCGCCACCACATGCCGTCGAGCACTTCATAAAAGTTTGTGGGGTTGTGTCCTTTCATGGCAAGGCCGCGGGCGAGAGCACTGTAAATGTGCGAGTGCGCGTTGATGAAGGCCGGCATGATGACGCCGCCCTTTGCATCCACGAACTCCGCGTCCGGATACTTTGCACGCAGCGCGGCGGTTTCGCCGGTTTCAACGATTTTTGTTCCGGAAACGGCTACGCCGCCGTTTTCGATGTAAGGGTTGGCGCTGTCTCGCGTGATGAGCCTTCCGTTTGCAATGAGAATCATGGGGAACCTCCTTATGTAGTTTCGGTGCAGGACATGCGGTGCTGTGGAGAAACAAAAAAGGCGCGCACAAACGAAGACAAACGTTTGTAGCCCGCGCGCGAAGCACTCCCTTGCAGCTATGCCCATATTTTTACGGATAAAAGAGAGAAATAAAGCATTATTATAATAGCATATATGCTGCAATAATACAAGAATTCTGATGCGCAAAAAATCTTTTTGGAATCTAAAAAATATTTTGATTCTCTATTGAAATTTTGTGGGGATATGATATATTTGAATAAATCAGGAAACGGGGAGGGAGCAGTATGCAGGAGACGACGCTCGATCTGCTCAAACGGCTTGCAAAGGCGCTTTCCGCGCAATTTGGGGATAATTGCGAGATTGTTGTGCATGATATTTCTTCGGGCGACCCGGAGAACACCATCGCCGTCATCGAAAACGGACACGTTTCAAAAAGAAACGCGAGTGCGGGGCCTTCCCACATCGCGCTTGAGGCGATGAAGGAAGGGCGGAGGAACATCCCGGATCAGTACAATTACCTGACGCAGACGGCGGACGGACGCATTCTGCGCTCAAGTACCGTATATATCAAAGACGACGAGGGGCGGCCCGTTGGCATTTTCTGCATCAATTACGACCTGACTGCGCTCATGATGGCAAAGGCCACCGTGGATGCACTTGTGCAGGACCCGCGTGCGGCAGGCGAGCCCGAGCGTATCCCCACGAATGTAAACGATCTGCTCGACGAGCTTTTGGATCAATCCGTGCGTATCGTGGGCAAACCCGTTGCGATGATGAACAAAGAGGACAAGGTGAAGGCCATTGGCTATCTGAACGATGCGGGCGCCATGCTCATCACCAAAAGCGGAGACAAAATCGCAAAATTTTTCGGCATCAGCAAATATACGCTGTATTCCTATCTGGACACAAGCAATACGGGCGCTCAGGAATCCTGAAGTCCGGCAAAGATCAATTTCATTGGCAGAAAGGATGGCAAACACCATGAATCTCGATGAAATCAAGAAAGCTTCTGAACGGTATCTTCCGCAGATGACAAAATTCCTGCGCGACCTCATCCGCATCCCGAGCGAAAGCTGCGGGGAAGAGGGCGTGATCCGCCGCACCATAGAAGAAATGGAAGCGCTCGGCTTTGATAAGGCGGAGATCGATCCAGAGGGCAATGCGCTCGGCTGGATGGGCGACGGTGAAAAGATTATCGCCTTTGATGGCCATATCGACACCGTGGGCATCGGCAACCTTGCCAATTGGGAGCATGACCCGTATGAGGGCTATGAAACGAACGAGATCATTTATGGCCGCGGCGGTTCGGATCAGGAAGGCGGCGTGGTTGCCGCCGTGTACGGCGCAAAGATCATGAAAGAACTCGGCCTCATTCCGGAAGGCTACAAGATCCTTGTTGCCGCCACGGTGCAGGAAGAGGATTGCGACGGCCTTTGCTGGCAGTATATTTACAATGAAGACAAAATCGTCCCGGAATTCGTGGTTTCCACAGAGCCGACCGACGGCGGCGTATACCGTGGGCACCGCGGCCGGATGGAGATTCGCGTGGATGTGAAGGGCGTTTCCTGCCACGGCAGCGCACCGGAGCGCGGAGACAACGCCATCTATAAAATGGCGGACATCCTTCAGCAAGTGCGCGCGCTCAACGAAAACGGCTGCGCACCGGAGGATGAAGTGAAGGGTCTTGTGAAGATGCTTGAGCCGGAATTCAACCCGGAGCATTACGAGGATGCCCGCTTCCTTGGCCGCGGCACGATCACCGTTTCGCAGATTTTCTATACATCGCCCAGCCGCTGTGCGGTTGCCGATTCCTGCGCGGTGTCGCTTGACCGCCGCATGACCGCCGGCGAAACGTGGGATTCGTGCCTGGAAGAAATCCGCAACCTGCCCGCCTGCAAAAAGTACGGCGATGATGTGAAGGTTTCCATGTATATGTATGACCGCCCGGCGTGGACGGGGCTTAAATATGAAACCGAGTGCTATTTCCCGACATGGATCAACAAGGAAAACGCCGCGCATGTGCAGGCTGTTGCGGATGCGCATAAGGCGCTCTTCGGCGAAAAGCGCGTCGGTGCGCCCTCCGCAATGGAAAAACGCAACCGCCCGCTGATCGACAAGTGGACGTTCTCCACCAACGGCGTATCCATTCAGGGGCGTTACGGCATCCCCTGCGTGGGCTTCGGCCCGGGCGCGGAATCCCAGGCGCATGCGCCGAATGAAATTACGTGGAAGCAGGATCTTGCGGTATGCGCGGCCGTTTATGCCGCAACGCCGCTGTTCTATAAGGAAGAAAACAAGACCGGCGACGTCTGCCAGTTCCGCGCAGGCAAGACAAACAACAACATCAAATAAGCATGGAGGCCAAGATGAGCAACGTAAAGCAGTTTACCGACAAACTCGACAAGCTGAACTTTGAAAACATGTATGAAGGCGACTTTTTTCTGACCTGGGAAAAGACGCGTGATGAGCTGGAGGCCGTGTTCACCGTTGCGGATGCGCTGCGCCACCTCAGGGAGAACAACATTTCAGCAAAAATTTTTGACAGCGGCCTTGGTATCAGCCTCTTTCGGGATAATTCCACCCGCACGCGCTTCTCGTTTGCTTCCGCCTGCAACCTGCTCGGCCTCGAGGTGCAGGATCTTGACGAGGGCAAGAGCCAAATCGCCCACGGAGAAACCGTGCGCGAAACCGCGAACATGATTTCTTTTATGGCGGATGTCATCGGCATTCGGGATGATATGTATATTGGCAAGGGCAACGCCTATATGCACAACGTTGTGAATGCTGTCACCGAAGGGCATAAGGCGGGCGTGCTGGAGCAGAAGCCCACGCTTGTCAACCTTCAGTGCGACATCGACCATCCCACGCAGTGCATGGCGGACACACTGCACCTCATCCATGAATTCGGCGGTGTGGAGAACCTCAAAGGGAAAAAAGTGGCCATGACCTGGGCATATTCCCCGAGCTACGGCAAACCCCTTTCCGTCCCGCAGGGCGTGATCGGCCTTATGACGCGCCTTGGCATGGATGTGACACTTGCCTACCCTGAGGGGTACGAGGTGATGGATGAGGTCGTTGAGGTAGCGAAGAAAAACGCAGAGGAATTTGGCGGCAAGTTCGAGATCACCAACGATATGAAAGAAGCCTTCAAGGATGCGGATGTGGTTTACCCGAAATCCTGGGCGCCGTTCAAGGCGATGGAAGAACGCACGGAACTTTACGGAAACGGCGATTTTGAAGGCATCAAGGCGCTTGAACAGCGGCTGCTTGCGCAGAACGCGGAGCACATGGACTGGGAGTGCACCGAGGAAATGATGGAGCTCACCAAGGAGGGCAAGGCGCTTTATCTCCACTGCCTGCCCGCGGACATCACGGATGTTTCCTGCGAACACGGTGAGGTTGCGGCGAGCGTATTCGACCGCTACCGCGACCCGCTTTATAAACAGGCATCCTTCAAGCCGTACATCATCGCGGCGATGATTTTCCTCGCCAAGGTGAAGGATCCTTCCGCCAAGCTCAAGGAGTTGGAAGAGAAGGCCAAGAAACGGCACGACGGATAAGAGAAACCTCAGATCAACCAAGGGGCTCTGCGCAGGCAGGGCCCTTTTCATCGTTTTTGGACAAATATATTATCCCTGAATTTATTGACAGATTGTGCCTGAATCAAGTATGATTCCAAAAAAGATGGTTCTGTTTTCTCCGACCCTCCGACCCTCTGTTTCTTTGTTCCCCGTTCCCCATTACTATGCATGCGTGGTTTTCTAATTAATTTAAGGAGGATGTGAAAATGAAAAAAGTTGTTAGCTTGGTTTTCACACTTTTACTCGTTGGGTGTATTGCTGTTAATGCTTACGCAACCAGTGGATTTGATGGAAAAACTCAACAAGGCTTAGAAAGTGAGGCGATGGTTTATAGGCTTTTCTCCAAACAATACACTGTATATGGAAAAAACGGCGTGGACATTACCGATGCATTCTATACAGCGTTAACCTCAGAATACGAAAACAAAAACTACAGCGCTATTCTGACTTACTTACAACAACATGTAAGCTATGCTGAAGCCACTGAAACTGTAATAACGCCAATTGCGCCAATTAATTCAAAATCAGTACTGCGTTCTACTAGGACCATTATCGTTAAAAATACATTATACAAAACAAATGCGTGATTGCGTTAAGCTCTGTGAACTACTAAATAAGTTGATAGAAGTATACTCGTTATAAAGGAGGAAGGCTAATTGGCACAGATCGAATTGCGCGATGTATTCAAATCTTTTGGGAACAGCAAGGCGCTTAACGGGGTGAATTGCACGCTTCCCTGTGGGATGCCGGAAACGATAGCGCTTGTCGGCCCAAATGGGGCAGGGAAAACGACATTGCTTAAAATCGCAACGGGCCTGTTGCTGCCAAGCTCGGGAGAGGCCGCTTTTGTAGATGGAAGCAGGCGCTGCAGCGTGGACGATTATGAGATAAGAACGCATATAACGTTTGTGCTTCCGGGTGATAGGAATTTGTTTTTTAGGAATACTGTGCTTGAAAATATAGAGTATTCAGCAGCAATTCGCAAGCAAGATCCAAAGGCCGCAAGCCAGAAGGTGAAGTATTATGCCGATAAGCTGAATATGTCCAATTTTCTAAAAACGCAAGTCGGCAACCTATCTACAGGCGAACGAAAAAAAGCTTCAATATTGGCAGGGCTGTGTACTGATACCAAATTGTTAATCATGGATGAACCGTCAAACGGACTGGATATAGACTCCGTCCTGGAGCTTCAAAGTATCGTTATGGGCATACGGGCAAACGGCAAAGTTACCGTCGTTGTATCTTCCCATGACGTGAATATGTTAAGTGGAATCGCTACCAGATATATCTATATTCGGAAAGGGAAAATCGTATGGGAAAACGGCGGCGAAATGAATCCCGAAGAAATCATTGCGACATATAAGACCCTTATGCAGGAGGTGCAGCAATGAAAACATTAAGAGCCTGCTGGTATGAATTCAAACTGGCCATCCTGCGCACAGTCCGCTATAAGATCAGTTTTGTAAGTGACATAGTGGTGTTCTGCGTAATATTCTTTGTTATACTATTCACAAATGCTGGGTACAGCTTAAGCCTTGCGTACAACAGTTCCGAATCCCAGGCAAAAGTCATACTTTTGATAGGATATGTTTTTTGGCTGTTCAGCAGCACAGCGCTGGGCGATTCCACGAACGTAATATCCAATGAGGCCACTGCCGGGACCCTGGAAACAAAATTATTAAGTTCAGTTCCCGTTCCGGCGCTCTTATTTGCGCGGTTATTGTCGGGGCTGCTTTATTCGGTAGTTTCCATGGCCTGCGTTTTAATCATTGCTGGCATATTCGGCTGGCTCAAAAGTGTGGAACCCATCCGGCTGGCGTGCGCTCTGCTGATTTACCTGCCAAGCATATTTGGAATGTTTGGCATCGGGCTTATTCTGGGCGGCCTATCGCTCAACCATAAGCGGGTGGGGCAGCTTACTTTCATTATTCAGACTGGAATGCTGCTATTAACAGATGTGATTTCTGCAAACTTTCCGATATCAAATTATATTGTTCCGTATGCAACGGGAATGGATATAGCACGCAATTTCTATATGCATAGCGCTATAGAGCCTGTTCGCATTGTGCTCTATTTCGCGATAAACGCAGTCTGGTTTGTGATCGGATATACGGCTTTCAGCAAGCTTTTGAGCGCTACGAAGAGGCGGGGCTCTCTGGCAAACTACTAGTAGAACGTACTTAAATTTCTCGTGCAAATAAGAAGCTTGTGTTAAAATGAATGTATCATACCAAAATGGAGGATACATTCATGGGCAGAAATAAAAAATACGGTAATATCACCCTTAAACAAGAAGACAGGGAGCTGCTTGAAAAATTAGCAAAATCCCAAACTGCTCAGTACCGAAAGGTACAAAGGGCGAAAATCCTGCTGATGAGTGCAGACGGCATGCCAAATTCGGAAATTGCCACTTCCATCGGGGTGCATCGTAATACTGTGGCAACCTTCGTGACAAAATACATTGCTGCCGGTCTGGATTTTGCCATGAATGATTCAGTAAGGACAGGAAAGCCGAGCAGCATAAGTGATGAAGAAAAAGCCTGGATCACAAATATTGCCTGCGCAAAGCCAAAGGACAATGGGCTGGCGGAGGAATTATGGACTTACCGCAGTCTCCAGAAATATATCCAGGCACACTGTGAGGATGCGGGATATCAGGGGCTGTCCAAAATATCGCATAATACTGTGCGCATGATATTGGAGAGCAATGAGATAAAACCAAACAAAATGACATATTACCTTGAGAGGAAAGACCCTGATTTTGAATCTAAAATGCATGATGTCCTTGTTGTCAATAAACAGGTATGCCTGTGTTTTGACGATAGCGGGAATCTTACAATTCCTATGGACGAACCCAAAACAGTAACTGTTTCCTATGATGAAAAGCCGGGGATATAGGCACTGAAAAATATTGCCCCTGACCTCCCGCCAACATCGGAGCATGGCATGGTTGCCCGTGATTATGAATATAAGCGTCTGGGGACTCTGTCCCTGCTTGCCGGAATGGATTTGCTCACTGGAGAGATAGTTCCGTTGGTAAGCAGTAGCCATAAAAGTTCTGACTTTATAGCCTTTTTAAAAAAGCTGGATGAAAAATATCCGGAACAAGATACAATCCGCCTTGTATTAGATAACCATTCCGCCCATACGTCAAAAGAAACGCAGAAGTATCTTGCGACAAGGCAAGGGCGGTTTGAGTTTGTCTTTACTCCAAAGCATGGTTCATGGCTCAATCTGATTGAGAGCTTTTTCGGCAAGATGGCAAAACAGTGCCTGAAAGGAATCAGGGTGGAGAGCAAGGAAGAATTGGATGAGCGCATTTATCACTATATAGCAGAGATAAATGAGGAACCAGTTGTATACCATTGGACATATAAGATGGATGAAATATCTATATGATTTTGCACATGGTATTCAAGTACATACTACTAGATATTATATGATTTGTACAAATTGAGGAGAAGAGTATGACTATTATTCTGCGGGGGCATCATACAAAGACCATCTTGGCCCCTACACTTACGTATCTGCTGGCGTAGATGCGGATGGGAATCCCATATATCACAAACTGTGTGAACGATGCAATTCCTATGTATAACTGGTAAATAAATTTTTCTAAGGGTTAGAAAGACGCTTGCTCTAATTGAAAGACTGTTTGTTGGGGATTTTCCCCAACAAACAGTCTCACTATGATAAATTTATTAGCCTGCCCTATTTTCAGAAACTACGACAACAAATATAGTAAAATGGAGGAAGCACTATGTTATTCCACACAAGTCTGAAACAAACCCTGCGCACACCGGTGAAGCTGATTGCATATTTCCTTGTCACGGCGCTTGCGGCGGCATCCTTTTGCGTGGGGCTGAATCAGGAAACAAGCGCGCAAAACAACTTTGCTGCGGCGGAGGAAAGCTTCACGACAGTTGCCGTGCCTACGCTCTATGCCGACTCTACGCCGGACGGATATTTGTATCATGCGCTCGAGCCGGAAGAGTTTCAGAAGCTGATTTCCAAATACACGATGAAGTATATGCCACGCAAGTATTTTTACAGCGGATATAAGGCGGTTGCATCATCGGAATATGACCTTTCATCAATTCGTTCTGCCATCGGTGTGGAGTCCATTGATGTGTGCGGCCGCTTTGGCGCATATGTCAACGGATCGCTGTTTCGCGGATATAACCCTTTGGATTATCCGAATATGCAGGATGTCATCATTTTTACCTATAACGGTGAAAGTGAAATTGACATAGTCCCGGGGCTTGGAGTGGAAAGTGCGGAGATTCCGATCACGGTCATATTTTCCGCGAATACGAACCTGTATTATGGGAACTCAATCAGCCTGGAAAACAATATTGATGCCGAAATGGCCGCAGATGCTGCATCCCGAAACGCAAACTGGAAACAGGGGATGGAATTTACCGAAGAAGGTTCCTTCCGTCTGAAGCCCGGAAAACAATACATTGCCATTCTGGAGGATGTTTGGGGCGCTCCCGAGAGCGCCGCATGGTCAAAGCCGATAAATGCTAAACAGGCTGCCATATCGAATGATTATTATCATGCACCGCACGGGTATTATTTTCAGGAATATCCCGAGGATGGGAAGCTGCGTTATTTCCTCCCGATTGCAGAATACGGGGATGGATTCTTTCAAACAGATGCCGGAGCGTATTTTGAGGAGACCCTGCGCGGGTATCAAACCACCGCAAACTCATTGACGGCTATCGCCACAGAGGATCTCGCTGCGATGCGTCCCTTCCATTCGGGCGGAGTCCATATTTCGCAGGGACGCAGCTTTTCGGAGGAGGAGTACACGCGCGGCGTAAAAGTATGCATCGTGAGCGAATACATGGCCGAGCTGAACGGCTGGAGGCTCGGCGATACGGTTTCCCTTTCGTTTTACCCTTGTGCAGGAAAGTATTATGTGGATTCTGATGAAATGAATGTTGTGCGGAGCCAGAACTCGCTTTGCGTCTATCCGGTAAAAGATTTTTTTGATGAAGGGGAATACGCGATTGTGGGGATGTTTGCGGGAAATGTTAATGCCGGCAGCAAGCAGCCCTACACACGCGGCGTTTCATTGGATGCAGTCAATGTGCTTCTTCCCACAAACTCCGTTGCAAACGCGCCCCTGCCGGAGATTTCGCAGTACACCACAAGCATCCGCCTGAAGAACAGCGAAGCACAGGCATTCATGGCCGAAATGGCCGTGTCTGGCTTGATGGAGGAACAGCCGGGCGGCTATGAACTTGGCCTCACGGTCTACGACCAGGGGTATTCGCATGTAGCGCCGGGGCTAAACCAGCTTGCGCGTGTAAGCAGGCTTACACTGCTGCTTTCCGCGGGTGCGGCGGGCGCAGCGGTGCTTGCGCTTGCGCTGCTGCATGTGCTGCGCATGCGGCGGGAGATTGCCGCAATGCGCTCGCTGGGGACAAAGAAGGGGCAGATCGTTGTGCTCTCGCTTGCGGGCATCCTGCTCGTCTGCCTGCTGGGCGCCTGTGCGGGTGCATATGCGGGGCATATGGTTTCTGCGGAGGTAGCAGGGCGCGTGCTTGCAGGAGCGGAGGAAGCGGCGGTTGACACGACCTTCACGGCGATGATGGGGGAAGAAACGGCAAAGGAGTTCACCTTCACGCTGGAAAGCGACCCGAAGCTTGCCGTTGCGGCAGGCGGGGCTGCTGTGGTGGCGTTTGCGCTCCTTGCGCTGCTGCTGCTCGCAGCGGAGCTCCGCCGTCCGCCCATGTGCCTGCTTGCCGAGAAGGAATAGCGGAGGCGGAACGGGCTGTTCCCGGCTTCTTTTCTGCAGGGGCCCGGCATGATATAATAGCTCTATGCTGAAACGAACGCTTCTTCAAGGGATGAAAGCTCTTGTGCAATGCACCTGGGGCCTGCCGCAAACCATCCTGGGGCTTGCGCTTTTTTTGCGCTATACAAAAGCGCCACATGCGCTTTACCGCGGCTGCATTCAAACACAATGGCCGCGCGGGGGCGGCATCTCTCTCGGGCTGTTCTTCTTTACGGCGGATGCGGTACATGCGCCGTCTGCGGAGCGTCGTGCAGCGCTTGCAGCGCACGAATATGGCCACACGCTGCAATCGTTGCTGCTGGGGCCGCTGTATCTCCTGACGATCGGTGTCATTTCCTTTACGTGGGCGAATGCGCCCCGCTTCAAGCGCATGCGCAGGGAGCGCGGCCTTCCATATTCCCATTGCATCGTGGAACGCTGGGCGGATCGGCTCGGCGGAATTCGGGATCAAAAATAATCCGAAAAATACGGTTTGTCATTTGAAATCAACTTTTCAAGTACGTCGACCAGATAGTATTCCATCTTAAGCCGCTCGTTTTCATAAAGATAGGTGGGGCGCTTGTAGCCCATCAGCATGGCGGTAAGCGTTTGGATATCCAGCTCGATCAGGTTGGGATAAGGGCCTTCTTCCGCAATTTCGCAAATGGTTTCTTCGTCCTTCCAACGCACAAGGAACGTGTTGTCGTTCCATGGGGCGAGCGGATCGTGCACACGCAGATGCAAGCGCAGCTTTTCAGGCGCTTCCCGGAACGTATAACGCGAAAGAAACGCGGGCACATCCACGATGCGCGCCATATAATAGGGCGCTATGGTTTCGGTGATTTCGCTGTCCTCAAACAGAAATGCCATGGGCTCGCCGGTGTAATTGTCACCGCGCACCTCGGTAATCATGGAAAAATGCGCGCTTACATAGTTCCAAAGGCCGTGGTAGGCTTCTTTGTTGAGGTAGATCATCTCCTTGATATAGAAGATTTCGTTTTCAATGTGGTAAACAAGCGAGCCGAGCGGTTTATGGGAACTGTCATAATACACGGCGGCGATTACATCGTCTACCTCCCAGCGCCAGTATTCATCCCAGGCAAGGGAATCACGGATAAGCGCACCGTGATGCTGGTAAGCGAAGTATTCATATACATTCTTCAGGTCTTCGTGCTCCGTATCCACGCGCTCCACCATGCCGGGCACGGGGCGGTGCTTTGGAAGCTGGGTATCCTTGATGCTGAACGCGAGCTTATCGGATACGACTTCCCACCCCTTTTTGCGGTAAAAGGGGATGGAATAGGGGTAAAGATAAGAAATGCTTTGGCCGCGCTCACGCATGATTTCAAGAATTTTAACGACCAGCGTGTGGATGAGCCCGCGGCCAGAGTATTCCGGATAGGTCGTTACGCCCGTTACGCCGCCCATATCGTAAAGCACGCCCTCGATATTTACCTGCATTGGATAAACAACGATCTGCGAAGCCAGCCGGTCCTTATGGAACCAGCCGAGCACATAGGCTCCATCCAAAATGGGCGCTTTTGCGTGGTTGAATTCATCCTCCTGCCAACCGCTGCGCGTCAGCTCGTCCGAGGTGACTTGAAATGCATACCGCAATAGTGCGTTGAACTGCTCCAGGTCGGCATGCGTCAATTCCCGCATATGAAATCCGTCGTTATGTCTCTCCGGTTGCTCCATCAAACTTGCAACACTCCTTTTGCATGCTGGACATGCGTTCCTCTTAATATAATAGCCACGTTTGATAGAAATGGTCAAGCGTGTGTTTTGTCGTTTTCCTCTTTGCGTGGCTTGCTTCGTTTGGGGTTGACATAAGCAAGTTTTATGGTAAACTATCTTAAGTAGCGGATGCATGGCGCTTTTTGTCGACGTGGTTGAAATTGTGCTTCCGCGGGGTGGCTGCATTGGATTTCTGGCTTGCCATGCTGGTGTTTATCGGCGCGATGGTTGCCTGCCTCTGCGCGGACGTTTCAATGAGCGCCGCGTTGCTCGCGGGCTTTCTCTGTTTTTGGGTAGTAGGCCTCCGGCGCGGATACGGGGCGCGTGCTCTTGCAAAAATGGCTGCAAAGGGCGGGAAGGATGCGTTCAGCGTCGTACGCGTGCTGGCGCTGATTGGCCTCATCACGGCTTCCTGGCGCGCAAGCGGCACCATCGCTTTCTTTATTGCAAAGGGCGTTTCCCTTATCACACCCTCCCTCTTCATTTTGATTGCTTTCGCACTTTCCGCTGTGCTTTCCTATGCGCTCGGCACGTGTTTCGGCGTTGTGGGCACGGTTGGCGTGATTTTTATGGCGCTTGCGCGCAGCGGCGGCGTGAATGAACTGATTGCCGCAGGCGCGATCCTTTCCGGCGCATTCTTTGGCGACCGCTGTGCGCCCATCTCTTCCAGCGCGAATCTGATTGCGGGCGTAACCTGCACCCCGATTTACGACAATGTGAAATACATGCATCTTACAGCGCTCCTGCCGCTTGGCATCTGTACCGTTGCATATGGCGTGCTTTCCGCGCTTAACCCGATCGGAGCTGTGGACACGAGTGCGCTGACGCTGCTTTCTGAAAACTTTACCCTTTCCTGGTGGACGCTTATCCCGGCGGCGATTATTCTTGTGTTGCCGCTGTGCAAGGTGCCTGTGCGCTATGCGATCCCGGCAAGCGTGTTCGCAGCGGCCGTGTTGGCGCTTGCGGTACAGCATATGCCGCTTGGGGAGTTCCTGCGTTGCTGCGTGCTGGGGTATGCTGCGCCCGATCCTGCGCTCGACCGCATTCTGGGTGGCGGCGGGCTCATATCCATGCTGAACGTTTGCTTTATCGTCCTGCTTTCCGGGATGCTTTCCGGCGTATTCAATGGAACCGGCATGCTGGGTGGCCTGCAGGGGATCATCCGGCCCATGGAGGCGCGCATCGGCGGCTTCCCTGCGATGATCCTCACGAGCATCGTGATTTGTGCCGCGTTTTGTAATCAGACGATCGCCATCACAATGAACGATCAGCTTTGGGAGCGCATTTATGAAGAAGAACATGCGTCCCACCGGGAACTGGCGCTTGATATGGAAAACTCTGCTGTGCTGATCTCCGGCCTTGTGCCATGGGCGATCTCCTGCTCTGTCCCGCTTGAGATGCTGGGGGTAGATGCGCGCGCTTTGCCATATGGCTTTCTTCTGTATCTCGTGCCGCTTTGCTACATCTTTACGAAAAAAATTTGGTTCCCGCCACGGCGTAAGCGCACTGTGGAAGCGGGGGCGGAAACAGCAAGCGCGGAATAATTTGGGGAAAAACACAGCAGGCGTCCGAATGCTCGGACGCCTGCTGTGCCATTAATAAAAAGGAGAAACCCTACGGTCAAATTTAATTTAGACTTATTTTACGCAAAACAAAATAGGCTGTCAAGAGATTTTTGAAATTCAAACGATTTTTTTGTTGCATCAAAATATTTTAAGTATACCGTAACGTTTCATAGAAATATACGATAATTCCTATGAAAAAAATATATTAATAGAATATAACTATGATTAAACAACCGATTAGATTGTGTAAAAATCGTGTGAATCCATAAAAAATGCAGGAACCGGTTTTTTTGTGTTGCATTTACTGCGCTTGAAAAAGCACGCTTCACCCCTTATAATGGCTTGGGAGGATGAAATATGCCGTTTTATTGCGATTATCATATGCATAGCCATCATTCATTTGACGCAAAGCATTCCATTCGGGAAATGGCTGAGGCCGCAGTTCAAGCGGGCCTGTCGGAGATCTGCTTCACGGATCATATCGACTTTGAGGACCCCAACTGGCGTGACGTCCCGGCCGACCTTCCGGCACAGCGTGAGGAGATCGAACGCGAGCAGCCTTCCTTGCAGGTCAAGGTACTGCATGGGGTGGAGATCGGACTATCTCCGAATGCGTCGTTTGCGGCGCAATCCATTTCCTATGTGCGCACGGCGGAGCCGGATTTTATCATTGGCTCAGTGCACGTTGTAGGCACGCAGAACGCTTACCGGCCGGAATATTTTGCAGAACGGGAGCGCGAAGAAGCGTATACGCAGTATATTATGGAAATAGCGGCAGCCGTACGCACGCTGCCGCAGCTTTCCGTGCTGGGACATTATGATTTCGTGACCAAGCGCGCGCCCTATTCCGAGCGCGCCATGCGCTATGCGGACGCGCCGGAGGCGTTCGACAGCGTCCTGCGCTATCTGGCGGAGAACGGCAAGGGCATGGAGGTGAATACCTCCGCTTGGCTGGATGACCCTGCCTGGGGGCTGGACGTGCTCTCCCGCTTTGTGGAACTCGGCGGAGAATTTGTGACGTTCGGCTCGGATGCGCATGTGCCGGAGCGGGTCGGGAGGCGCCTTTTAGAAGCGCATGCGCTTGCAAAAGCTGCGGGGGTCCGTTATACGGCCACATTCCGGGGGCTTACGCCGCGCTTTATCCACCTTTAAGCATTCAATTATTTCATGCGAGGTTATAAACTATGTCAATCGAAAGAGTCAGGGCGGAATTTGAAAAATTGGGAATTGCGGAGCGGATGCTCGAGTTCCCCGTTTCAAGCGCAACTGTGGAGCTTGCGGCGAAAGCGCTTGGTACGGAGGAGGCGCGCATTGCAAAGACGCTTTCCTTCCATGACGGAGACGGCTGTATGCTTATTGTTACCGCAGGGGATACAAAGATCGACAACAGCAAGTTCAAGGCCCGTTTTGCAATGAAAGCGAAAATGCTTTCATTGGAGGAAGCGTTTGCAATGACCGGCCATGCCGTGGGCGGCGTGTGCCCGTTTGCGCTTCCCGAAGGCGTAAAGGTGTTTTTGGATGTTTCCATGCGCCGCTTCACGACCGTGTTTCCCGCAGTCGGCAGCGCAAACAGCGCGATTGAACTGACCTGCGATGAGCTTGAAACATATTCCGGAGGCGAATGGGTCGATGTGTGCAAGCCGGCTGTGCCGGCGGCGGAATAAGCCGGAAAAGCAAAGCCAGCCAACGTGCCAAAACGGAGACACCTGCGAAACCTTACTGCTCCGTTTAGGTTTTGGGCGCATACGGCCGTACTTAGCATATTTTGCCCCAACCGTAAGAGAATACAGCCCAGCCGGATCGCCTTTTCCTAACGGACTTTCTTTCTAAAGAGATGCCGCTACATCACAGCCGCACGGCGATCCGCTCCCCGTTTACCGCATAGATTTCCATGAGCGGAAGCTTTGCTTTGCGCAGCGCTTTCGCGCTTTTGCGTACTCCCCGGGCGAGCGTACACACCTCTGCATCGGAAAGGTCTTCATCCTGCGCCGCCCGTTTGCGCAGGGCGCGCGCAATGGGCAGCGAAAGCGGCCCTGTAAGCAGCGCAGTGGGAATGGCGATGAAAATCGGAAGCCGCCCTTTTCCGGTTTTAATGGTAACCCTCATGCCTGAAGCTCCTCAACGTACACCTTCACAGTGTCTCCGTCATTGGATTCGATGTCTACGAGGTTTCCGAGGCAGCCTGCATCCACAAGGGCTAGAATTTCACCGAAATCAATATCGTATTTGTCAAGCCCGGCGATGTTGGTGTTTGTGCCGAGTTTGAGCGCTGCGCGGATGAGCTGCAGCGGCAGGTTTACATTGATCCGGTCGCCATCCTTGGAAAGCACGCGGACGCGCAGGAAAAGTTTATCGGGATCGGGCTTCCTGCCACCCTCCGGCGCGCGCATTTCGACAAGCGGCGCTTGCTTGGGAAGGCTGAACAGGGCGTCCACCGTTACGCCAAAAAGCTTTGCGATGGCGGGCAGAAGCGAAATATCCGGGCAGCTTTTGCCGCCTTCCCATTTTGAGACGGCCTGCGCGCTCACGCTGAGCTTTTCGGCAAGCTGCTCCTGTGTCCAGCCCTTTTCCTTGCGCAAGGCTGCGATGTTTTCGCCGATGGCTTCACTGCCAGCGGTGGGTTCTTTTTTGGTACGTTCAAACAGCATTGTTGTTTCCTCCTGATCGTGTTTCTGCGTTCAGGATACGTTGCTTTTAAGGCGAAAAACACAGACCGGTGGTTGGAATGCGCCCAACCATCGGTTGAAAACGCGCGCAACCAACAGTTGCATGGCTTAAAAACCAGCTCGCCGCGCCCAAAGCCCTCCGCAGAGCGCAAAAAAGTCGCGCACGGCCGCAATGCGGCCACGCCGTTCAAAATAGGTGCGTTCTTCTGCTTCGGCGGCAACGGTTTTATCATAAGGGATGACGGAACGCAGATCGCCCTCGTAAATCAGATGCGGCGCAAGGCGTTCTTCCAGCGCGCCAATGGAGGAAACATCTTCCATACCGAGCAGATAAGCGCTGAAGGCCAAGCAGGTATAAGCGTCCGCAAGCGGGTAACGTTTATGAAACGGAAGAAGAATGGCGTCAAGAAGATTGTAAAGCATTTCTTCCCGGTGCGCACGGCAGTAGCTGAGCTTGTTGAGCACAGTGGAGTATTCCTGTGCGCAGAGCGGCACACGGAATACCTTTACCTCCACGTTTTGCCCCATAGCAAGGTAACGGGATGGGTATTCCTGCACAAAGCCGCCGGAAAACGGGGAATCCTTGCGTGCGCGGGAAAAGGAATACAGCAGAAACAGCCTGCCATCCAATGCCGCGGAAACATGGTTATAGCGGCTTGTGCGCAGGAACAGGCGGATAATCCTGCCAATCCCGGTGTTGGTGCGCGAAAGCATGATGTAAATGCAGCGCGCTTCCGCGGGAGCGCCCGTCATAACAGCCGCTGGTCGTTGATGACCAGGCGGAACATGAGCCCAAGCCGCTCTGCTGCCTTGCGGCAAAGGAGCATGCGGCCAAGGAAAATTTCAAAGTAATCCATCACAGAGCAATATTGGGTGTCGACGGTCATCTCAAGCGTAACGGATTCGTGCGCGTCGTCGATATAGGTACGCGCACGGCGCACGGCGAAGTTGACACGGTCGTGAATATCGAATTTGGATGGATCTGTTTCCCGAACGCGGGTATACCGCACATCCGTTTTATCGGCTAGAATCAGCGCAGCCGCAACGGGGTTTACCGGCTCGGCCGTATGTTCGTCGTGGTTGCCGATGGCTGCGATGATGGTGGCGATATCCTCCGGGTCTGCGCCAAGGCGGTCGAGAATGCGGAATGCCATGACGGCGCCGCTCTGCGCGTGGTCAATCCGGTTAACGACGTTGCCGATGTCATGCAGGTAGCCGGCAATCTGTGCCAGCTCCGCCTCGCGTTCGGTGTAGCCGAGCGTGAGCAGGATGTAACGCGCCGTTTCCGCAACGCGTCCGACATGAGCGAAGCTGTGCTCCGTGAAGCCCATGTAGATGAGCGATTCGTCCGCCCGTTGAATATAGGTGCGGATGGATGGATCCGCTTTGATCTGTTCAAACGTAATCATGCTTGTTTCCTCTGCTTTGTATTTGAAATATCCCTTGATGATCTGGTTCTTCAACTTTGGGCGCCCAATACAATCGGCACCGCGTAGGCTTCAACCTCGTGCATGGCCTGCTCCACATCAATGGTGGTGAACTGCCCGTTTTCATACAGGATGCGCCCCTGCACCATCGTGAGGCATACGTCGCGCCCCGTGGCGCTGTAAACCGCGGTGGAAACCGGGTCGTATACCGGGCGGAGAAGGGGAGAATCCGCATCGATGAGGATGAGATCCGCATCAAATCCCTCGGCAACACGGCCAATCTCGTTTTCGCGGCCCTGTGCCTTCGCGCCGCCCACGGTTGCCATCTTGAGCGCTTCATAAGCGTTTACTGAGGTCGGATCTCCGGAAACGCCCTTTTGCAGCAGTGCAGCCAGCTTGACCTCCTCAAACAGATCATGCGTATTGTTGGAGCAACAGCCATCCGTACCGAGGGCCACATTTACGCCCCGGCGCTTCATTTCTGCCATGCGGGCGATGCCGCTGCCCAGCTTGAGGTTGGAAACCGGGCAATGTGCAACGCTTGCACCGGTTTCGGCGAAAATGTCCATATCCTCATCCGTCAGCCATACGCCGTGCGCGGCGAGCACTTTCGCTTGGAATACACCCGCGTCATACAGTGCACGCGTAGGTGTGACGCCCCGCCGGGCGATACACGTCTCATGTTCCTTCCGGGTTTCGGAAACATGTACCTGCAAGCAAAGGCCATGCGTGAGCGCGAGTTCCGTTACATAGCGCCACACGGCGGGATAGCTTGTGTATTCGGCATGGATGGCTGCATCCGCACGGATGCGGCCGTTTCCTGCGCCGTGGAAGTCCCGGATCAGCGCGCGCGTTTCCTGAATGGCGCGATCTGTTTCAGGATCATAAGCGGCTTCGTTGAAGGCGAGTACGGCGTTTGAAAGCGATACGCGCATGCCGCATTCGAGCGCGAGTGCGGCAACGGCCGGTTCGCGGAAGTACATGTCGCTCGCGGAGGTCGTGCCCGTGCGCAGCATCTCCGCAAACCCGAGGCGCGCTCCGGCGAGGATCGCACGCTCGTCAAGCCGCGCTTCCACGGGGAATATTTTTTGGTATAGCCAGTCCTGCAGCGTGTAATCGTCCGCATAGCCGCGCATCAGGCACATGGCCGTGTGCGCATGTGCGTTTACAAGGCCGGGCAAAAGGAACTTGCCGCGGCAGTCGATTGTGCGTGCGGCGGGTTCCTGCGGGGCGGCTGTGCCGACGAAGGCAATCTTCCCGCCGGCTATGCCGACATAACCGCCTTTGAGCACGGGACGATCATCGCACAGGGTGAGTACAGTGGCGTTTTGAAACAATACATCCATAGCGGGAATCCTTTCAACAGCACGGAATATAGCGCATACAGTATATTTTATCATACCGCATTTGAGAGCGTTTGACTAGATGCATGAAGTGCGTCTATAATGAAAGAAACGTAAAATCGGGGTAAACCCGGAAAAGAAATGGAGACTGCGCGATGCAGCTAAAACGCCTTGGGCTTGGCATTCGGTTCGACTTTTTGTCCGCTGCTTCCGAACGGGAGCATGCGCAGCAGGCATTTGAAGAGATTTTCTCCGTTCTTACCCTCTCGGAACTGGAAGGGCTTTTGATTTATGGCGGGCAGGATCCTCTGACAGATCCTGCGGAAAACGTGTTTCTCGCCGTCATTATGGGGGGCTCGCTTTCCACCATGCGCCGCATTTATGAAAAGATCAACGCGGATGCGGCCATCGGCATGTATCTTGCGCATACGCACCCGTTCATTGAAAACAACAGGCTTCTGCATTGGCAGACCCCGTCTTTCTATGGCGAGGTGCAGAAGGACGGCACGCTGCGCGGCGGCGACGGCACGCTGGATGGCCTGACCGTGCCGAAAAAGCACGGCCGCCGCAGGCCGGTGGGCAAGGGCATCAAGGTGCTTTTTGCGCCGGACAGCTATGGCGCGCTTTCTTCCACGGATGCGATCAAGCGGCTGAGCGTGGCCGCGCGAAGGCATTTTCAGGGCGTGAAGATCGTTCCCGTCCCCATGACCTACGGCGGGTGCGGCATGGTGCGCGCGCTTGTTACGGCATGTGAAGGGGCTTACCGCACGGCGAAGATCACGCCACTTGTGCCGGAGGGGAAAAGCAGCGCCGTATATGGCGTCCTGCACGGGAAAACGGCGGTGCTTGCGCTTGCCGAAGTGCTCCCGTGCGAGGGCGAAGGGACCGCTTCGCTGAATGCGGGCGAACTGATCCGCCGCGCGTTGGACGAGGGCTTGCGTGAAATCGTGCTTGGTACGGCGGAAAGCGCAATACGCGATTGCGGGATGGGCTGCATGCGCGCGCTCGGCGTCAAGTTTTATGATGCGGAAGGAACGGAGCTGAAAGGCTCGGCAGAGGAGCTTGGCCGCGTGGCTGCGGTGGACACGGAATATCTCCACCCCGGCCTTCGGGAGGCGCGGATCACGATTCTCAATGGCGGCATAAGCGAAACGCCCGCCGAATATGCGGAAGATGCGGTGCGCTTCCGTGCGCTTGTAGCAAGCGCTGTGGGCGTTTCGGCATCCGACTGCGCCGGGGTGGGCGGGTTGCTGTGCGCGCTTGGCGGTGCAAGGCGCGCGAGCGGCGTGGATGCGCTTTTGGATGCGGTGGATTTTGACAAGCTTTTGCAGGGCGTTGCGCTTGTTGTTACAGGTGAAATGCTGTTGGAGGAAGCATCCTTTTCCGGCGGGCGCGCCGTGCCGTGCGTGCTGGCGCGGTGCGCTGCGCGCCGCATACCCACGGCGGTGCTTGCAGGCGGCATAGGCGAAAGGCTGGATGAAACGCGCCTTGGCTCCGCAGGCGTTATGGCGTTTATCGATGCGCCGATGAGCCGGGAACAGGCTGCGGCGCGGGCGGAGGAACTGTTCGATGCGGCGGCAGACCGAATGTTCCGCCTGATCCGCATCGGCCGGGATGTGGAGAAGATCGGCGCGCCGAAGCCTCCGCGCCAGCGGGACTTTGCGCGGATGTACCGTGAGAGCCTGAAAAAGGAGACGGAGTGAAGCGTCACGCTTCCGTAATGTTTTCGATCCGGCCATCTTCGGCGAATTCGAATTCATAGAGCCGCGCACAGCTCAAGTTGCCGTCCTCCTGTGCAATGAGGCCAAGAAACCGGCCGCTCCCGTCCGAAATGGGAGGGCGGGCAGCGGTGAATGTGCCGAGGAACTCGCGAAGTGTGTCAAAGCCGATGGAGGCCGCAAGGTCATCCGCAAGGTAGGACATGGCCTCCGCTTCAAACCCCTCGCGCACTGCTTCTGCAAAGGCGATCGCGCGCTCAAGCGTGCCGCGCGGCGCACGCGGGGCGCGGGTAAAGAAACCTGTCTCGGCGGGGGAGGGCACAAACCCTCCTCCTTTTTCATATTCATACCGTATACGCCGCTCATGGCCGAGCAGCGTGCCGAGCGGATCGATGGCCTCGACTGTCCCCGCCTCAATGCGGACCGTTTGTGCGGAAACATCCAGGGCTTCCTCCATGGCGGCGCTCAAAAGCAGCAGCCGCTCGCCATATTTTCCCTGCGTGTGCGCAGCCACATAGGAGGTGCCCCCGAACTCCAGCACATCAAGGGATCCGCTTTCGCCTTCCCCAAGCGCATAACCGCCGAGCGCGCGGTTACTTTCTTCAATGGAAAGCTTCAGGCCGGTTTCGTAATACAGCGTAAGCTGGAACGTGCGCCCGCCCAAACGCGGCTCGATATGGTCGATGCGGTATGGAATACGGCAGGCAGAATCGCAGCGGAGCCTGCCCGCGCGCATCGTAAGCTCGAATACGCCGCCCGGCCATGAACATATGCCGACATCCGGCGCAGGGCGTGAGCGGATGGAGCCGTTCTCAAAACTGATTTTTCGCGTAACGGGATAAAGCCGGGCATCCTCTCTATCAAAGAGCGGCAGGAGCGCGACATAATAATCTCCGCTGTCGGAAAGCGGCAGGGCAATGTGGGAATCCGCGCCACACTCCCCGGCCGGATGACCGTTCACTTCGATGAGCGCGGGCGCATCCGCACGGATGATGAGAAGGGGAACGGGAGAATAATACATAACGCGGCACCTCACAGATTTTTTGCCCAAAACCGATGGGTCAAGATAAAATCTATGCGCGGCGCTTGCATATCATGCCATTCTGGGCTAGAATATTGAGATTAAGTGATTGTTGTTTGGAGGGTATTATGGTAAGGCTATGCGAATTGGTTCGCTGCCCGGAAAAGCATGCGGGCGCCATCACGGTTGCCGGCTGGATTAAGACCGCGCGCGCGAGCAAGACCATCGGCTTCATTGAATTGACGGACGGCTCCTGCTTTAAGACCGTGCAGGTGGTTTATGAACAGGATCAGGTGAACGACGAAACCAAACGCGCGCTGAACACCGGCTGCGCGATTTCCGTACAGGGTGAGCTTCTGCTTACGCCGGATGCGCCCCAACCGTTTGAAATCCATGCTGCATCAATTGTGATTGAAGGAGAGTGCCCCGGCGATTATCCGCTGCAAAAAAAGCGTCACTCGCTGGAATATCTGCGCACCATACAGCACCTCCGCCCGCGCACGAACACCTTTCAGGCAACGTTCCGCGTGCGCTCCGTTGTGGCGCAGGCCATCCACCGCTTCTTTGACGAGCGCGGCTTTCTTTACGTACATACGCCGATTCTCACGGCGAGCGATTGCGAGGGCGCAGGTGAGATGTTCCGTGTGACGACGCTTGACCCGGCTGACCCGCCGCGCACAGGGGATGGCGCGGTGGATTTCGCGCAGGATTTCTTTGGCACGGCGGCCAACCTTACCGTCAGCGGCCAGCTTTATGGCGAAGCATTTGCGCTTGCATTCCGCGATATCTACACCTTTGGCCCCACCTTCCGCGCGGAGAACTCCTTTACGGCGCGCCATGCGGCCGAATTCTGGATGATTGAGCCGGAAATGGCCTTCTGCGACCTTGCGGGCGACATGGACGTTGCGGAAGCCATGGTGAAGTACATCATTCGCACGGTAATGGAACGCTGCCCGGATGAACTGAACTTCTTTAACCAGTTTGTGGATAAAACGCTGCTTGAGCGCCTGCGGAACGTTGTGGACAACGATTTTGCACGCATCACCTATACCGAGGCGGTGGAGCTGCTCAAAAAGGCGGATGTGGAATTCAAATATCCTGTGGAATGGGGTTGCGATCTGCAGACGGAGCACGAGCGCTACATCACGGAGCAGGTTTACAAAAAGCCCGTGTTTGTTACGGACTACCCGAAGGACATCAAGGCGTTCTATATGCGCGTGAACGACGACGGAAGGACCGTTGCAGCAGCGGACCTGCTTGTGCCCGGCGTGGGCGAAATCATCGGCGGCAGCCAGCGTGAAGAACGGCTTGACGTATTGGAAGCGCGCATTGCGGAGCTTGGCATGGACATGACGGACTATGGCTGGTATTTGGAGCTGCGCAAGTTCGGCGGCGTGCAGCATGCGGGCTACGGGCTCGGCTTTGAACGCATGGTGATGTATGTGACCGGCATGGCAAACATCCGGGATGTACTTCCTTTCCCGCGTACAACGGGCAGTTTGGAGATGTAACACAGAGAGAAGCATTCAGGCGGCATGATTCCATGCCGCTTTTGTCTGCCCTCAAAGTGAACGATCCCTTTTGGCAGACGAAGGCCGCTCCAACGGAGCGGCCCGATTTTTCATTATTCCCTTGTACGCGGTATGCGCGTGGTGTCATCCGGCGGAACGGCGTTCCGCCCATTGCTGCGCGGCAGCATGCCGGCAGCCTCAAACGCTTGTTCACGCAGCTTGCGCTCCCGTGCAGCACGGCGGCGCGCAATGCGTTCCCGTTCCTTTTTCTCCAAAGAAGAGAGGATGACCAGCGCAACTCCCGCAAATACCGTGAGCACGGCAAGCACGATGAGCACTGTGCGCAGAGCAGAACTTACAGAGGAACCGACTTCCGCCACAATGTCCGTTGGCGTCTCGATTGTCGGGGTGCTGTCAACGGAACTGGCCGTGCCGACGAAATCGGCGGTAACATAAGCGGTGTAGGTGTACAGATTGCCGGAAGGGTCCGCAACCTCAAGCGTAAAAGCAAGGTCGCGCGGCGCGCCGACATTAACTTTTTGATTGATGGATTGTGTGCCCGGTTCAAAGGTTTCCAAACGGTATATCTCCCCGTATTCGCTTTCCCGCAGCACCAGGTTCTGCATGGTGAGAGAACCGGTGTTCTCCACGGTAAAATTGACCGTAATGGAGCCTGCACTGTTGAGCGTCTCCACGACTGCCGCAGAGAAATTCACGCCAATCAGCGAGGGATCGATGTATTTTCGCACGGCATAACTTTCCGTTTTGTCGGAATACTGCTGGCCGACGCCGTCCACACCCTCAATGTGAAATACGACATTGCGTGCCTCTGTGGTAGGCACGGTGTAGGTGAGCGTTTTGCTTTCGCCGATGGCAAGCTGGAATGCATCTGCAACGGAAGCGCCGAGTTCGTCCGTAACCTTAATCTTGCTGATACGCTGATTGCCGTTGTTGGTGAGCGTTAGCGTGAAGGTTTGTCCTTCTTCTGCCGCCACACCCTGTTCAACTGTGGCGCTCAGGCGGGAGTTGATCATGCCGAGAACCTTGTCGGAAACCGTTGCTTTGCCTTCCGTGCCATCCGGCAGGAGATAGGCAATAACCGGGGAGCTGGTAACGGTGGAACGCCCCATCGTATATTCGTATGTAAACACATAGGGAACACCGGGTTGTACGACGATGTCCTTAACCATCGGCTCGCGGCCGCCGATCTCCTTATCCGTGATGGACACTCCGGTGATGGGCGTTACACCGCTGTTGGTTACGGTATAAGTGAGGGTGATAACCTCACCCGTGGAGGCCTGCGAGGCGCTGACCGTGCGCGCGGCAGTCACCGAGACGCTTTGCGGAAGCTGGGAGGACGGATCATCCAACGCGCTTTTCACGGTGACAGAGGGCTGAGCGCTGCGGGCTTCGCCATCTTCAAGCCAGGTTACATCGAACGTGATGGGCTGGCCGATGAGCGCATCCGGCACAGTGAGCGGAGAACTGGTGAAGCTCTGGCTTGCTCCGGGCTCGATCGCGGCGCCTGCAGTGGTGAAAAATTCGCTGCCTTTATAGAGGATCCTGATATCCGTCATCGTGGCGGCGCTGTCGTTATGGATGGTGAAGGTAAACGTCACGTTGCCGGAAACAGAAAGTGATTCCGGGGTAGAGCTTCCAGTGATTTCAGCAGCCAAAGCGCTTGAACAAAGGCACAGGCAAAGCGCAGCAGCCACGAAGGCACAAAAGCGGTGTTTCAGATTTTGCATCATCTATCGCAACTCCTTGGGATTTCCATTCGTATTCAGCATCATTATACCCCAAAAGCGCCCGCATGGGAATAAGGGCACAAATTGTTTACGATTTCGGCGCTTCCGGGCGGATCAGGTAGCCGCCCCCACACGAAACCGGCGCGGCACGGCCATCCGTGCGTTCTACAATTTCAGCCGAGAATCTGGCTGCCGCGGAATCTTCTACCAGAACGCGAAGATGCACCGCTTCCGCAAAATCAAGGCGATCCACTTGCGCGTTGGCGCGCACAAAGGCTTCCACCGCACCATACCGCGCATAATCCACGGAAAATTCCAACGCCGTACCGGGGACATAATGCAGCACGTCCGCTGCGCGTACCGCCTCTGCCGCGCCGCGCGAATATGCGCGCACAAGGCCGCCGGCGCCGAGCAGGATGCCGCCGAAATACCGCGTCACGATGCAAAGCACGTTGGTCACACCATTGGCTGTGAGCACCTCCATCATGGGCATGCCCGCCGTGCCGGAAGGCTCGCCGTCATCCGAAAAACGGGCCGTTTCCCCGCGCGTGCCGACGCGGTAGGCATAGCAATTGTGCGTCGCGTCATAATGCTGCTTGCGGATTGCCGCAAGGTGCGCGAGCGCTTCCTCCTCCGTTTTGATGGGAAAACACCGGCCAATGAAGCGCGAGCGGTTGATGACGAATTCCTCCTCCGAGGCATGGGCAATGGTTTTAAACGCGTCCATGGGCGCTCCTTTCAAATGAAAATGGAAGGGCAAAACACCCTTCCATTTATTTTTACAAGGAAACAGCCGTTTGTCAACCGGCGATCACGCGCACATAGCTTTTCTTGCCCTTCTTGAGCACAATGCCGTCTGCAAGCTTTGCGGGGTCTGCCGCTGCGGCGACATCTTCAACCTTCACATCATCCATCAGCACCGCGCCGCTTTCAATCATGCGCCGCGCGTCGCTCTTGCTCTTGCAGAGTTTGCCTGCAACGAGCAGGTCAACCACGCGAAGGCCCGTTGCTTCCACATCCGCAGGGGTAAGCGCCACGGTGGGGATATTTTCGAGGCTTCCGCCACCGCCAAAGAGCGCTTCCGCCGCCTGCTGCGCCTTTTTTGCTTCCTCTTCGCCATGAACCTGTGCGGTAAGCGTATAGGCAAGCGTGCGCTTCGCAGTGTTGAGCGCCGAGCCGCCCTCGGCCGTCATGGCGTTTACTTCATCCATGGGGATGAACGTAAGAAGCGAGAGGCAGTTCTTCACATCTGCATCATCCACATTGCGCCAGTATTGATAGAAATCGTATACGCTGGTCTTTTCCGGATCGAGCCAAAGCGCGCCCTTTTCCGTTTTGCCCATCTTTTTGCCTTCGCTCGTGGTGAGGAGCGCCGTGGTGAGCGCATATGCGGGCTTTTGCTCTTTGCGGCGGATCAGATCCGCACCGCCGAGGATGTTGCTCCACTGATCGTCGCCGCCCATTTCCAGGCAGCAGCCATACTTCTGGTTGAGCACGAGGAAGTCGTAGCTCTGCATGAGCATGTATCCCATTTCAAAGAAGGTAAGGCCGCGCTCCATGCGCTGCTTGTAACATTCGGCGCGGAGCATCTGGTTCACGGAGAAATGCACGCCAATGTCGCGCATGAAATCGAGGAAATTGAGGTTGCGGAGCCAATCCGCATTGTTCGCAAGAATGGCGGCATTTTCTCCCTCAAAGGACACAAGGCGTGCCATTTGCTTTTGGAAGCAGGCAGCGTTGTGATCCAGTTCTTCGCGTGTCATCATCCGGCGCATATCCGTTTTGCCGGAAGGGTCGCCGATGGCGGCCGTGCCGCCGCCAAGGAGCACGATGGGCCTGTGTCCGCAGCGCTGCATGTGCGCCATGGTCATGAGGGCAACATAATGGCCGATGTGCAGGCTGTCCGCAGTCGGATCGAAGCCGATATAAAAAGTGACACGCTCCTTTCCCAATAGCTCGTGAAGTTCCTCGGGGTGCGACGACTGTTTGATGAAGCCGCGCTCTGTGAGTACGTCGTATGCGTTTCTCATTGCGTTTCACTTTTTCCTTTCCTAAAATTTCTGCGCCGCATGCAGCGCTTCCTTACGATAACACAACCATGCCCGAAAGGCAAGAAGTGTGCAGCGAAAAGGCAAGTTTTGTGCAACAAATTGGAACCGATCTGACAGCAAACAAACCGATCAATTCCTGCACCTTGTTGAAGAATCTTGATAAAATGAATCGGTCTGCGGCAATCAATAGAAGGTCGCAACTTCTTCTTCGGGCTTTTCGGCGTGTTCGACTGAGATGGCAGTCAGTACCGGCCCTTTTGTGCCATAGGCTTTGTGATATTCAACGGAAATTTTCGCGGTAAGGAGCACCCAGTCCCGCTTATGGAGCGACGCCGCTTCCGGCCATTTGCATACAAGCGCTGCATATTTAATGTCGTTTACACAGCAGGTCATCACATGGCGCCCAACGATGAACACATCCTTGCCCAGCTTGGGGGAAAGCGCCACCGTTCCCTTGAAGCGCACGGTCTTCCCGGCATATTTCCCCGCATCCTCGGTAGCGTCCTGATACCAAAGGGCATAATCCCCATCCGCGATCTCCACGATGGGCGCATTGAGGTCGAACGGCAGAGGATCCTCGATCTCGTCATATTCCACCTTGCCGTTCGGGTATTCAAATGCAATGTTTGCCCGGCGCGATGTTGCGCGAACGATTTTGTGAAACATAAGCTGGTCGGTTTCCTCACTTGTGCGGTTAAATACCACCAGTTCACAGCTTTTGAGCTTATCTACCACGAGGGAGCGCATGTTTGCGTTGTACGCCAGGAAGGTACGGGCATCCACAAACAAAAACTCCTGATAAATACTCCATTCTTCCGGCATGTGCTGATAGAGCGAATCCAGCATCCACATGCCGTTATATTCCACAAGAACGCGCGTGGCCCTGTGTTTTTTTTGCAGTGCGGCAAGGCGCGTCGCGGCAAGGCCGCTTTCTGCTTCGATGGTCTCAATAAATACGTTGCTGCCTGCAAACGTATCGGGGGCGTATTCTTCTTCGCCCTCTTCGCAAAGCAGCAGCAGCGTGCGCTCCCCTGCGTTGAAACGCGCATCCTCCAGCGTCTCCTGAATAAAACGCGTTTTGCCCGCCTCTAAAAAACCGGTGAACAGGTAAACGGGAATTTCCATAGCCATACGATCGCCTCCGCCCGCTGTGCCGTCAGCGTGCCGGGAAGAGCTTTGCAAGCGCGGCTTCGTTGAGCTTGGAGCCAATCACGCAGAGCCGGCCGGTGACCGGCGCAGGGCCTTCCCGCTGCTCGATCTCGCCGGGCACAAGGTCAAAGTGCAGCCATTTGCCGCAGGTGCAGGCAACCATGCCCTTTGCGCGCAGCACAACGCCATACTGCTCCGCATCGCCGAGCGCTTCAAGCGCGCTTTGCAGCGCCTCACGGCTGAACTTATGCGTCGTTTCAATGCCCCAGCTTACAAACACCTCATCTGCATCATGCCCATGGTGGTGATGATGATGCGCATGGCCGTGCTCATGTTCGTGTTCCTGTTCCTGTTCATGATGACAGCCGCACGTGCATTCTTCATGCTCGTGCTCGTGCTCGTGCTCGTGCTCGTGCTCATGCTCGTGCTCATGTTCATGGTGATGGCCGCAAACAGGGCAAACTTCCTCATCTTCAGATTCGGAAGCAAGCTGGTCAAGCGCGGCTGCAAGGGTATCCTTGCGTTCCATGGCGGCAAGGATCTGCGCCCCGTCCAATTGATCCCAAGGGGTGGTGACGATGACGGCGGAAGGATTATGCTCCCGGAGCATGTCAATCGCTGCGGAAAGCTTGTCCCCGGAGACGGAATCCGTGCGGGAAAGGACGATGGCGCCGGCATGCTCCACCTGATCGTTGAAGAATTCACCGAAGTTCTTCATATACATTTTGCACTTGTTGGCATCCACCACGGCGGTGAAGCTGTTGAGCGCAAGGTCGTGGGAATCCACGCCCTGTACGGCGCGGATCACATCGCTCAGCTTACCTACGCCGGAGGGCTCGATGAGGATGCGGTCCGGTGCGAACTGGGCGAGCACCTTCTTGAGTGCATCCGCAAAATCGCCCACAAGGCTGCAGCAGATGCAGCCCGAGTTCATTTCGGTGATCTCCACGCCGGCATCCTGCAGGAACCCGCCGTCCACCGCGATCTCACCGAATTCATTTTCAATTAAAACAAGCTTTTCTCCCGCATATGCTTCGCGGATCAGCTTTTTAATCAGTGTGGTTTTGCCGGCGCCCAGAAATCCGGAAAAAATGTCAATCTTCGTCATTGCATGTCTTCTTTCCGCAGCCCATGCTGCATGTTTTTCTAACCACAAATTATACCGCTGAACACAAAAAAACACAAGGCAGGCGCGGAATTCAAGGTGATTCAGCGCTGCTGTTTTTGCAACAGAAGGTTACAACTTAGCTCCATGCCAAACGCGCCAAGCGGCGCCGTGATAAGGATGGACAGCACGGCGATGGACAGGATCAATCTCCCACAGGGAAGCCCAAGGGAAAGCGGCACGGAGCCAATCGCAGCCTGGACGGTTGCCTTTGGAAGATAGGAAATCACGCAGAACAAGCGCTCCTTGCGGTTGAGGTTTGTGCCGGTGAGTGCAAGCAACACACCTGAGGCGCGCAGCGTGAGCGCGATGATGAGCATCAGAAGCGCTTTGGCACCTGCCGAGAGCGTATAACGCAGGTCTACCGCTGCGCCGACGAGGAAAAACAGGAGGACCTCAGCAGCAATCCACAGCTTGCCGAATTTCTGAGAGAGCCGCTGGGAAACGGTCGGCGGGCACTTGCAGCGCAGCACGCAAGCCATGCTTATCACAGCGAGCAGGCCGGAAAACGGAATGCGTGCCTTAAGCATGTCTTCCAACGCCACGAGGAGAAAGGCAATGCCAAGGACGAGAATCGTTTTAGCGCTGTTGCGCACGGTTCGCCGGCGCGCATGCGCCGCTTCAAACAACAGTGCGAGCAGGGTACCCGCCGCAACACCTGCAAGAACGCCGAACAGGATGGAAAGTGGAATGCCCGCAAAATCGGCGGCGGAGGCGGAGCTGCCCTGGGCGATGTTGCAGAACGTGGAAAAAAGGACGATGACGAACACATCATCCAGCGATGCACCGGCAAGGATCAGCTGTGGAACACCTTTCTCCGTCCCAAGCCGATTCTCCATAAGCTGTACCATTTTGGGGACAACCACGGCTGGAGAAACGGCCGCCGTCACCGCGCCCATAAGGGCGGCTTCGACCGGTGAAATGCCGAAGATGGATGGGGCGAACAGGGCAAAGGCTGCGATTTCGAGCGATGCAGGCAGAAAGGACATCAGCAGCGCGGGGCGCCCTACCTTTTTCAGTTCAGCCGGGTCGAGTGAGAGCCCTGCTTTGATCAGGATAATCACAAGCGCGATTTTGCGTAGGTCGGCTGAGATGGAGAGGATGGAAGCACCTAAAAGGTTCAGCGCAAAGGGGCCGGCTGCGATGCCGACGACCAGAACGCCAACAAGCCGCGGCATGCGAAGCCTTTGGCAGAGCGATGCGGCCGCCATGCCGGAAAGGAAGATCAGTGCAAGGGATGCAATCATAACAAAACGCTCCTTTTAACCGACGCAAAAAGCTGATGCTTTCTGCGACATAAATCACAGAAGTCATCAGCTTTGTCAGCGGTTTAGGTTGCCCAGGGGAGAACTTCATTACCGGCAACTATTATACGGGAATTTCTGCAAAAAGCAACCCCGCCTTGGGATATTGCCTCAGGTTTGCCGTGGCTTGCAGGAATGCTGCACCATGGCACGCTAATGGGAATGGGGCGTCTATTCCCCTGCTGCGGGCAGTTCCACAAGGCCGGATGTGGACCAGCTTTCGCAGGAATACCAGAAATAGCCCGTATGCTCTTTTCCGCCCGCATCGGCATAAGCATAGCGGATGAGCATGGCGTCGTCCTCCCGCCACTGCACAAAGGTGTACTCCGCGCCTTCCGCAATGCCGAAAAGCAGGTCGATGTGCGTGGTATGGTTTCCGATGTAATCGCTGACCACGAGCCGCGCCCTTTCCGCATCCCGCATGGACACGGCGAGATACCGCCCGCTCGGCGACCACCACATGCCATCGAACTCCGCACCGGAATAGGTGGTAAGGTAATAACCACGGCTGCGCTCGGCGCAGACAGTCTTGAGTGTGAAACCGCCGGCCTGCGGGAAAAGGCCGGTCACGTCGCCCGCATAGGCCGTGGCGGTCATGCTGCCATCTGCTGTGGATTTGCGATCCACGATATGAAAATATCCCTTGCTGAGCAGAACAAGCAGCGAAAGGAGCACGCCGAGCAGCAGCGCGGCGGCGGAAAAAGAGGCCGTGCGCTTTGTGATGCGGCGCTTCTCGCGGCGGAGCGCCTCCCGGTAGCTCGGCGCTTCGGGCGCGGGTCGCTCCAACGGAGCACGCATGCGCGCAAGCTCCGCGCGGCAGGCGGGGCATTGCTTCACATGCGCCTCAACGAGCGCCGCGCTTTCTTTGCTTGCAAGCCCATCCGCGTGCAGCGGAAGCAGATCCCGGATAATGTTGCAGTTCATCATGGCGCTTCCTCCAATTCGCTCAAAATCATAGCCTTCGCCCGGAAAAAAGTGACGCGCGCCCAGGATTCCGTTTTCCCCGCCGCATCCCCGATTTCGCGGAAGGGGAGCCCGGAAAGCCGCAGAAAAAACACCTGCCGGTAGGGCTCGCGCAATTCCTTTGCCACACGGAGCAGGGAACGCGCCGTTTCACGATCCATAAGCCGCTCCTCAAATGGGACGGTGTCCTGCGGCGCTGCGTCCGGGAAAGGGACGCGCCGTTTTTGACGCCGGAGTTCGCTGAAATAAAGATTTTTAGCGATGGCGCAGAGCCAAGTGGAGGGTTTGCAGGCGCCTTGGTCGTGCGGGGGTTTTTGCAGCGCGCGCAGGAACGTTTCCGAAGCAAGCTCCTCCGCAACGGCGGCATTGCCCGAAAGGGAGAGAAGGTAGCCGTAAACGATGCGGTAATTATCCCGGTAAAATTCCTCTATCGTCATAGGTCTCCCCCTTTCATGTTCGTTCTTATTATGAAACGCGCGAAAGTGCTTTTCGTTACAGACGGCTTGCAAAAAACAAAAATTCCCCCTTCCGGAAAGGAAGAGGGAAAAAGACGGAATGCTTCCGTTATGCCTCAATCCGCTGGTAGATGCGCGTATATACCTGCACGCCCCAGGCCTTGCCGTCCCGGATCAGGAAATGCATGCGGCCGAGCGCGCCGGTATCGAGGCGGCGGGTGCTGAACCAGGTGCCCCCGCAATAGGTGAGCTCCATGGTGCCGTAGTCATTGCGCGCCATGAGCTTGCCATCCTCTTTGAACACTTCCACCGTAACGGGGATTCCTTCGTGGCAAATATACTTGCCGAAGAGCATTTCAGGCTCTTTGAATTCTTCTCCTGCGGGGTGCACCCAGCGGTGGCTTTCTTCAAGCGGGAGACCCATCACCATGTTGAGCATCATCCATACGAGCGGCTCGGGGTCGGAATCGCCCTGATTGCACAGCGCAACGAAGCCGTAGTTTTCATCTTTAAGGAATGCGCCCTGGGAAGATACGCCATGCAGGCCGCCGGAATGCTCGCAGATAACATGACCGGCCTTGGTGCGCTTGTTGAGGCCGTAGCAATAGAACGCCTTCTCCTGCTCGGGGAACCCGGCGCCGACAAGCAATTCGACGGCTTCCGCCGGGATGGCCTGCACGCCGTCGATTATGCCGCGGTTGGAGAGACACTGGTAATAGCGCGCCATATCATGCGCTGTGGATTTCACGCACGCACAGCCGCGGAACGGGGGCAGAATGGACCAGTGGTCATCGCAGCTTACGCCGCCTTCGCCATCTTCTTCAAACAGGCGCGTGATGTTGCCGCCTGCCATGGCAATGGCTTCGCTGCCGTCAAGATCAAGCACGCTGCGCGTCATGCCGATGGGCTTGAACACGCGCTCCTTCAGGAACTCTTCCAGCGTAACGCCTGCTGCAATGTCCACCACATAGGAAAGAATGGCATAGCCTTCGTTGCTGTAGCTCATGTATTCGCCCGCCTGCCCAAGCGTGGGGTAAGGGCAATTGGCGATGTAATCGATCACCTGGTCGATGGTTTTCATCTTGTTGGGCGCGGTGCGCTTCATCTCGCGCGCCCATTCGCTGTCGCGCCCCGGGGTGTTGAGCGCAATGGACCATTCCAGCGGCTCCATCGGCGGAATGCCTGCCGTGTGCATGGAAAGGTGGCGCAGCGTCACATCCTGCTCCGGATTGCCCGGCACGCGGAAGTTCGGGAAATACTTGCTCACGGGATCATCGAAGGAGAGTTTGCCCTCTGCCGCAAGGATGCAGCAGGCGAGCGTCGTCATAGATTTGCTCATGGAAGCGATGCCGCAGACGGTATTTTCATCAATGGGGCGGCCGGTTTCGAGATCCGCGATACCGTATCCTTTTTCAAATACCACGCCGCCGGGCCCGCGCACGGCAACGGACACGCCGGGAAGCTTTTTCTTTTCGATGTAGCTCGCGAGCATCGCGTCCAGCTTCTGAAGATCGAATGCCATGTGATGTTTTCCTCCTGTGCAGAAAAGGCGGCTCTCGGTGAGCGCCGCTGATTTGATACCATCATTCTAAAAGAAAGTGCGAAAAATGTCAAAGGCGCAAGCGGCGTTTTCCGTTAAGGTTTGTTAACTTCCGCGCCTTCCGCAGCGGCTCTCTCCGGCGCGCTCAGCCCGATGAGCTTTTCGGTGAGCAGTTTGAACAGGGAGGCGGCAACGGCGGATTGCAGAATGAGGCGGCCCACGGCGGAGTCGGCGGGTTCTTCCGAAAGAAGGGCGGGTGAGGCTGCGGCGCGTACCTCCGCCGCAAAAATGGCGGAAACGGACTTGTGGGCGCACACAAATGCATCATAGGTCGCGCGCACCTGTTCCTCGGGCGCGCCATAGGGGAGAATCTGCTGCACAGGCGCGATGCCAAGCGCCTGCTTGAGCATGCAAACCATGATAAGATACGCCAAATGCATCCGGGAATACCGCTTCTTTACGGGCGGGGGCAGGATTTTCATTTTTACATAGTTGTTGATCATCGCAGGGGTGGCGACGTTATCTGCGCCCTCCTCCCGCGGCAGGAAGTTCAGATACTGCGTCAGTAGCGCAATCACCTGGTCCATGTAAAGCTCAATGCCGGGGAGCTTATCCCAGACAGGCAACTCGTATTCCTGCAAAAACCCTTCCCATTTGCGCAGCTTTTCCGCGACGAGCGCCTTGTCGTGCATCATGTGAAATCCTGTCCCTTCCGTTTTTTAAAATTATAGCATACATTTTGCGGACATGCCATGTAATATGAAATAAAGAATTATATAATCCAATTATTATGATTACTTTACATAATTATAATTACATGATAACATGATGCAGATTACTAGATTATGCCCGGCGTTTATCCGGGCGAAAGGATGGCCTTATGAGTTTTATTCTTTTTTCCGATTCTTCCTGCAATCTCCCGTGCGATGTGATTGCACAGCACGATGTTCGCATTGTGCCGCTGAGCTACAACATCGCCGAGGAAACGTATTCCTGCTATGAAGAGGGCGTCCCTTTCGACAGCAAGGGCTTTTTTGACCGCCTGCGGGCTGGCGCGCTTGCGAGAACTACGCGCATCAACACGGACACGTTCCTCCGCGCATTTGAACCCATCTTGCGGGATGGCCGTGATATAGTGTATATTAGTATATCAAGCGGCATCAGCGGCACCTATCAATCCGCCGTGCTCGCGGCGGAAGAGCTTAACGCAAGATATGCGGCACAGGTGTATCCTGTGGACTCGCTTTCCGCTTCGCTCGGCGAGGGATTTATGGTGCTGCGCGCGGCACAGATGCGGGACGCGGGGGCAAACGCCCCGGCCGTGGCGGAATGGCTGCGGGAAAACCGCCTTTCCATGTGCCACTTCCTTGCAGTGGATGATTTGGGCTTCCTCAAGCGGGGCGGCAGGCTCCCTGCAATGGCAGCGGCGATCGGTACGGTGCTGAACCTGAAACCGCTGATGTATTTCGATGCGCACGGGCGCGTTGCAGTCGCGGAAAAGGTGCGCGGAAAGAACCGCATCCTGCGCGAGATGGCGGCACGGTACACGCAAAAGGCTCTGCGGCCGGACGAGGGTGAAATCGGCATCGTTCACGGGGATTGCGCGGAGGATGCCGGGCAGCTTGCCGCGCAGCTTCGGACGGAGCATCCGCACGCAACGATCCGGGTGCTGCCGATTGAGCCTACCACCGGCGCGCATGCGGGGCCGGGGTCGCTTGCGGTCATTTTCTGGGGCTCGGAACGCTGAAAGCAGCGTTGCGAAGATAAATAAAAAAACAGACAGGAGGAAAACGGTATATGAACGATGACGGACACGGGAATGGAGCAAATGATTTTTTAATCATTACGGACTCTACCTGCGATATGCCGCAGGAGATGGTGGATACGCTCGGCATCGTAATCCTGCCCATTCGCGTGATTGTAGAGGGTAAGGAATACGCGCACTATCCCGACGGGCGGGAGCTTGGGTTCCATGAGTTCTATGAGAAGCTGCGCGCGGGGGTTGGCGCAAAAACGGCAGCTGCGAACACAGAGGAATTCCTGGCGCTGATGGAACCCGCGCTTGCGGCCGGCAAAGATGTGCTTTACCTTGGATTTTCCTCGGCACTGAGCAGCACTTACAGCATTGGCGCCATGACGGCGGCACAACTTGCGGAAAAATATCCGGAGCGCAGGATATACGCGGTGGACACGCTCTGCGCATCGTTCGGCCAGGGCCTTCTGGTGTATCTTGCGGCACAGCAGCAGCTTCAGGGCAAAAACATTGACGAAGTGCGCGCGTATGTGGAACAGACCCGGCCGCAGCTTTGCCATTGGTTTACGGTGGACGATTTGCAGCATCTTAAGCGCGGCGGCCGGGTATCCGCAGCAGCGGCGGCATTCGGCACGGTGCTCAACATCAAGCCCATCCTGCATGTGGATGATGAGGGCCGCCTGATCCCGGTGAACAAGGTGCAGGGGCGCATCACTTCCATCAAGGCGCTTGCCAAGCGCATGCAGGAGACGGCGATCGACCCGGCCGGGCAGGTGGTGTTCATCAGCCACGGGGACTGTGAAAAGGAAGCGGAAAAACTCGCCGAAATCGTGCGCGAAAGCATCGGTGCAAAAGAGATTGTCATCAATCCCATCGGCCCAATCGTAGGCGCGCATTCAGGCCCCGGTACAATTGCGCTGTTCTTTCTTGGCACAAAGCGTTAAAGTACAAAACTTTATTCAATCATTCAGAAATCATTTATTCTTACGCAAACGGGCTGCCCGGAAAACCGGCGCAGCCCGTTTGCGTTTCTCTTTTTCACTTCAGCATGGTGCTGTTGTTGATGACGGACGTACTGTAAAGGAACAGCACATCCTGCCCGTGGAACTCCACATATTGGCCGAGGAACCCGCTTGCAATGTAGCGGATGTCCACAAGGGTGATGGTTTCATAGCAATCAAGCAGGAGCGGCGCAATGCTGCTGCCAAATGAATCGCGGAACAGGATGAGCTCACGCCCCTTTGCATCCCCGGCGGCGTTCGGATTTGTAACCGTAAGCACAGCGGACGCTCCGGAAAGGAACACGTCATACATGTCCATACTTTTGCCGTCCGTGAGCTTTGCAAGGTCGTAAACGCCGGTTATGCCCTGCGTTTCTGCGTTGTAAACGCTTGCGCCCTCCGTGGTGGGGCTGGTAAGGTAAACGAGCGTATCTGGCGGGAAGGGCAGAGCGGCCTGACCATAATATACGCCGTAAAAATCCTTAAGCCGGGTTTCTTCGTAATCCCAGGTAAACGAGTTGCTCACGCCAAGCCCTTGCGCGAGGCGTAGCGCCGTATCGTGCAGGCATTCCTGCCGCCAGTGCGCGTCTGTGGTGTAGTATTTATCCGCAGAGAGCGTATCGAACAGGTCGATGTATTGTATGCCTTCCGTGTTTTCCCGAAGGAGGGAGACCATCTTTTCATAATCAAGCGCAGGATAGCCGTTGTGCTCCGCAAGGAAATAGCTTTTGTCCGGCACGAGCGAAAGATAAACGTCGGAATCGGGGAAATACTGTGCCTTGAGCGACATGAACTTTTCTGCCGCGCGCAGCGCAGAGCTTTCCGAAAGCGGGAACTCGAGCTTGCCGATGTTCCCTTCCGCAAGGAATACGCCGTTGTTGTCCTTCTGCCGGAACACATAATACTGCATAATGGCCTTGAGCGTGCGGAAGGAATCACGCCCGGGGAACTGGTCGAGCGCATAGTCGTCAAACGATGTGGCAAACTTGCCGCCGAGCACGGCGGTGAGCGTGACCTCGGGCGCCTGCGCAAGCCTGCGCCGCTCGGAGATGGAAAGCGTTTTGTCCGGGCAGATCAGGTGCAGGAGAAAACCGCCTGCTGTAATGAGGACAAAACCTGCGCAGAGGATGCGGTTTTTCAGCTTGTCATTCATGCGTGCAGCCTCCTAAAAACGGAAATACAGGAATGGGTTGAAGGAACCGTCCACCAAATAAGCGGTGGAAACGAGCAACAGCGCCGCCATAAAAAGCGGGGTCAGGATGGAAACGAGCTTCCCGCCTGCGCGTGTGGCGGAAATGCGCGCCACAGCCGCCTTAGGGAGCGACGTTGCGCCAAGCGCGGCAAGCAGCAGGATTACGAAATAGCTTTTGAGGGAATACAGCCCGGCTGCGCTGGTAAAAGGCGCGCCGCCAAAAAGCCCTGCGATGGCTCTGCCCGCCTCGGGAAGGCTCGCGGCATCGAAAATCAGGAAACTCACAAGCGCGGCAAGCAGCAGGTAAAGGTGCCGGAGCACGCGCGGCATTTTTTCAAGAGCATGGCCGAGAAGCAGCTTTTCCGCAATCAGCAGCACGCCGAAAAAAAGCCCCCATGCGATGAAGTTCCAACTTGCGCCGTGCCAGAATCCGGTCAGACACCAGACGATGAGGATGTTGCGGACCTGCTTCCATGCGCCTGCGCGGCTGCCGCCAAGCGGGATGTAAACATAATCCCGGAACCAGGAGCCGAGCGTTATATGCCAGCGCCGCCAAAATTCGGTGGCGCTTTGCGAAATGAAAGGATAATTGAAGTTTTCCGGGAAATGGAAGCCAAGCATCATCCCAAGGCCAATTGCCATGTCCGAATACCCGGAAAAGTCAAAGTAAATTTGCAGGCAGAGCGCCGCAGCATACCCCCAACTTCCGAGCACGCTCGCTTCCGCGGTTTTAAGCGCGGCGCAGAGCTCGCCGAGGAGATTCGCCAACAATACCTTTTTACCGAGGCCAATGGAAAAACGCAGTGCGCCGCTGCCCACGGCCTCTGCTGAATGGGAGCGGGCATGGAGCGCGGCCGCAACATCGGTGTAACGCACAATGGGCCCTGCAATAAGCTGCGGAAACAGCGAAATATAGGTGGCAAGGTCGATGAAATTCCGCTGGGCTTTGGCCGTACCCCGTGCGACATCCACCGTGTAGCTCAAGATTTGGAAGGTGTAAAACGAGATGCCGATGGGAAGCGTGAGCTTAAGCAGCGGGAGCGAAGCACCGAGCGCGTTCAGGTTGCCGATGAAAAAATCTGCATACTTAAACAGCAACAGCGGCGCAAGGGAAAAGCAAACGGAGGAAACGAGGAACGCCTTGCCTGCGCGCGTCCCCCGAAATCGCTCGATCAAAAGGCCGTGAACATAACCGGAAAGCACGCTTAAGAGCATCAGCAGCACAAGACGCGGCTCGCCATAAGCATAAAAGACGAGCGATGCGAGAAGCAACACCGCGTTTTTGCATCTTTTGGACGCAAGGAAATACAACCCCAACACAACGGGAAGGAAGAAATAAAGGAAGGTGACGCTCGAGAAGAGCATAGGGGAACTCCTTTCCTGTGGCGCGGGCGCGCCGGAAGTTCAGCTTGTAAAAAGGGGCCGCAAAAGCGGCCCCGGGTTCAGCGCTTCCACGGCGCCGGTTATTTTTCGACCTTCTCGCCGACGCTTGCGAACACGCCTTCGGCGGTTTCGGCAACCGCATTGTAGACGGTTTCAGCCAATTTCGTTTCCGGGCTGCCCATTACGAGCAGCACATCCGAACCGAGGCGCACGGAAATGACCTGGTCTGCGGAAACACAGATCCATTTGGCGGGGTTGATCTTCTCCAAAAGCTCAGCCTGGATCGCATCCACATCCGCGCCGTCCGCAGTCATAATGTAAACAAGCGAATAAGCGATGGAGCCGACGCCGGATTCGGACACAACGATGCCGTCGATTCCCTCCACGGAGGTAAGCCCTGTGTTATAGGTTACAGCATCCATGTCCGAAAGGTCAAGCGGCGTGTGCATGAGCATCATGGGGAGGTTCTCTGCGGGGACCTTGGCGTATACGGCATCAAGGAACGCGGTGACTTCGTCGGCAGAGGCAAGCCCTTGTACATTCTCGGGCAGTTCCACCGGCGCGGCGGGGCTTTCAACAGGTGCTTCCGTCGGTTCTGCGGTGGGTTCTGTGGTCGGCTCTGTGGTCGGTTCCGCCGTAGGCTCCAAAGTAGGCTCTACCGTAGGGGTAGGAGTGGGCGTGGTGGTTGTGCAGGCGCTGAATGCAAGCGCGGCGCAAAGCACCAGAAGCATCACGGGAAACGCTTTCTTGCCAAAGTGAGTTTTGTTGTTTTTCATTTGTATTCCTCCTGTGCGCGGCACGGCGCGCTTAGTTTGCGCGGAGCCGCGTAGTTTATGCGCGGCAGACAGAAATGCCGTTTGCCGCGTCCTTCAATCAAACGCGGCAAGCAGCGGAAAGGTTGCATGTTTTTTTAAATGTCACAGTTCGTTCACACCAAATTTGTGGAGCAGGTGATAGCGGTCAATCACCTGAGAAAGCAACACTGCCGCAATTGCGCCGACCGCGCCCTGCACGAGGTTTCCCGGGATGCTGGCCGCAGCGCCAAGCGCGCCCAAGCCTTTGCCAAGCAGGAGGCCGGCGTAGAAATAGTAGCCGACAACCATAAACAACTCCGCAACCACGGCCGAAATGCCCTTGCAAAGCGCGCGCTTGCCGCGGAAACGGGAAATGAGCGCCTTGGCAAGTGCCCATGCGATGAGGGCCATGACGGCCTTGATGAGGAAGGTGCCGGGCGCATAATGCATATACCCGGTGAACATGTCCGCAAGCGCGGAACCGATGCCTGCGGCGAGCGAGCCGTAAACCGGCCCAAGCACCCAGCCGGCGAGCAGCACGAAGCAGTCGCCCAGATTCACATAGCCGTTCATCGGGGAAGGGATCTGGATTACCATCGTTGCCACGCAGGCGAGCGCGGCGAAAAGAGCTGCAAGCACAAGGGTGCGGATTGCTTTGTTTGTCATCGTAGAAAACCTCGCGTTTCATTCGGAATCTGTGCCGCATTCCGTGCGGTCCGCGGCGTTATTGCAATAATACGTGAAATCTGGTATTATTGAAATAACCAAATGAATATAAAATGATAATACCAGAAAGGGAACGCATCATGCTGACATATACGCTTGGCGCGGCGCCCGGCACGCCGCTTTACATTGCGCTTTACCGCAGCATCCGTGCGGACATCCTTGCAGGCAAGCTGGAACCGGGAGAAAAGCTGCCCTCCAAGCGAAGTCTGGCGCAGCATATGAAAATAAGCGTCATCACGGTGGAAAATGCCTATGCGCAGCTTCTGGCGGAGGGATATATCTATGCCGTTGCGCGAAAAGGGTATTTTGCAAGCGCGGTGGAGCATGCTCCGGAACCGCCCGCACGGAGCGCCGCTTCTGCTGCCGCACCCCTGGAGCCGCCATATTTTATGGATTTCAGGAGCAATCATCCAGATTGTGCGCGCTTTCCGTTTTCGGTATGGTCGCGCATCCTCCGGGACGAACTTTCACGGAAGGAAACCAAGCTGCTTGCCGCTACACCTGCAAGCGGCGCGGAGGAACTGCGGGAGGCCATTGCGGCATATCTGCTGGAATTCCGGGGCATGCGGGTTTCAGCGGAACAAATTATCGTGGGCGCGGGGTCGGAATACCTGTACAACCTCATTGTGCAGCTCCTTGGAAGAAAGCATGTATATGCAGTCGAAAACCCGGGTCACGTAAAGATTCCGCGCATTTACGAAAAAAACGGCATCGATGTACGCTATGTGAACGTGGACGACCGCGGCATGCCGGTTGCGGAACTTCGCGCAAGCGGTGCGGATGTGGTGCATCTTTCGCCCTCTCACCATTTCCCAACAGGCGTGGTGATGCCCATCGGAAGGCGGCAGGAGCTGCTCGCTTGGGCGGGCGAGGCGAAGGGGCGCTATATCATTGAGGACGATTATGACAGCGAGTTCCGCTTCACCGGCAGGCCGCTGCCCACGCTGCAAAGCATTGACGCGGGCGGCCGGGTCATCTATACCAATACGTTTTCCAAGAGCCTTGCACCGTCCATCCGCATCAGCTATATGGTGCTTCCGGGCGCGCTGATGGAGCGCTTCCGGCGGGAACTTTCCTTTTATGCCTGCACGGTCACAAGCTTTGAGCAATACACGCTCGCCCGCTTTCTTTCCGAAGGCCATTTTGAACGGCACATCAACCGCATGAAGAAGTATTACCGCACCGAACGGGATGCGGTCATCGGCGCAATCGGGCGAAGCCCGCTTGCCGGACGCGCGGAAATTTTGGAGCAGGATGCGGGGCTACACTTCCTGCTGCGCGTGCGTACGCAAAAGAGTGACGCTGCGCTTTCCGAAGAAGCTGCCGCGGCGGGTATCCGGCTTTCTTTTCTTTCAGAATACCTGAATGCGCCCGACCCCGCCGAAACGCACGAGATCGTTGTGAACTATTCGGGCGTGGACGCCGGGCGGCTCGCCGAGGCGTTTGACCGGCTTGCGGCAATTTTGTGAAAAAACATGCCGGGGTTTGAATACGCACGCATTATCGTGTATGATAATTGGATGCAATCCCCAAAAGAAACGGCGGCAGGCGCTGCCGGGAAACCGGAGAAACCGCGACATGGAAATTTGGAAAATTTGCCTCACGGCCGCCGCAGGGTACCTGTTCGGCTCCATCAGCGTAGCGATCCTCGTATGCAGGGGGCTGTACGGTGCGGATGTGCGTGAGCGCGGAAGCGGCAACGCGGGCGCCACCAACGTGGCGCGCGTGTTCGGCATGAAGGCAGGCGTGATCACATTTGCGGGCGATTTGCTGAAAACGGCGGCTGCTCTGCTTCTTGGCGCATGGCTGTTGGGCGAACCCGGCAAATGCATTGCCGCCTGCGCATGCCTTGTGGGGCATTGCTGGCCCCTGTTTTTTGGGTTTCGGGGCGGCAAGGGCGTCACGGTCAGCGCGGCGGTGGCACTGCTTTTGGATCCAAGGCTGTTTTTAATCCTTGTCGCAGTGTTTTTCCTTGTGTTTTATTTTGTGCGCACCGTTTCCATCTGCTCAATTTCCGCTGCGCTTGCATACCCGCTTGCAATGTTGCTCCTGGGAGACACTTCTCTGCCGATGCTGCTGACAGGCGTTTTTGTTGCGGTGATGGTTTGCTTCCTGCACCGGGGAAACATAAAGCGGATTTTAAACGGCACAGAACCGAAATTCAAAGCTAAAAAATAGAATTGCAGAACAAAGAGGTAAAGTTATGAAGTTGACGGTAATCGGCTGCGGGCGGTGGGGTACGTTCCTCGCATGGTATCTTGACCGGCTGGGACATGCGGTTACGCTGTATGGGCGCGAAGGCTCCGCCCGGATGCAGCGCCTTATGGACGAGCGCAGAAACGACTATCTGCAGCTGCCGGAGCGCGTGCGGCTTACGACCGTGCTTGCGGAAGCGGCAGAGGTGGAGACGATTGTGATTTCCATCGGCTCACAGAACCTTCAGAATCTGATGAGCCAGCTTGCAGCGCTCAATATCGGCCATAAAACCATCGTTCTTTGCATGAAGGGACTTGAGGCAGGCACGGGCCGCCGCCTTTCCGAAATCGTGAACGGCACGCTGAACGCAACAAACCGTGTGGCGGTATGGCTTGGGCCAGGGCATGTGCAGGAATTCTGCGCGGGCGTTCCAAACTGCATGGTGATTGACAGCGCGGATGCCTCGCTGAAAGAGACGCTTGCGGAGGCGTTTGCGGGCGATTTGATCCGCTTTTATTATGGGGAGGATCTTTTGGGCAATGAGATTGGCGCGGCTGCGAAAAACGTGATCGGCATCGCTGCGGGCATGCTGGACGGGCTTTCGCTCACCACGCTCAAAGGCGCGCTGATGTCGCGCGGTACACGGGAGGTTGCAAGGCTCATTGCCGCAATGGGCGGGAACGAGCTTTCTGCATATGGGCTTTGCCACCTTGGAGATTATGAGGCAACTGTGTTTTCCAGACACAGCCAAAACCGCCGTTTTGGCGAAGCGTTTGTGCGCGGCGAAGCATATGAAAAGCTTGCAGAAGGCTATTATACCGTGCGCGCGCTTACGGCGCTTGGCGCACAATACGGGGTGGAGCTCCCCATCTGCCAGGCGGTGTACGCCATCCTTTTTGAACAGCGTGACCCGCGCGAAGCGCTCGATACGCTGTTCAAACGGGAGCGCAAGCGTGAGTTGAAGTAGGGGCAGAATAAGAGGGCTGGGCGGCCCTTTTATTCTGCAGAAAATCCAGTTTGCAAAAAATATACCCAGCCTTCTCCCGTGCGCGGCGCTGCCGTTGAAATGCCGGCATAGCGATGGGCAGGCGCGCGGCTTTGCTTCAAAGTGGGTTCAGGAACCGCAGCGCGCCGCGATGCGCGCTTTCAGGCGGGATACTTCTTCAGGGAGTTCTTCCGGCTTCAGAGTCTGCAAGGCACGAGAACTGCCCGCTGCTACGGCGGTATCATAATACCAGCATTTATAGTCGATCATGTCGAGTGTGGCCTGTAGCGTTTCGATCTGCGCTTCTACGGCGCGCCTGCGTTCGTAGAACATGTCCCGCCGTTGCGGGAGCGTTGTATCGCCTTCCATATACCAATCGATAAACTGCTTAATGTCCCGAATCGGCATGCCGGTCGATTTCAGGCATTCGATAAGCCGGAGCCATTCAAAGTCGGATTCCTTGAACATGCGAGCGCCGCCTGCGCTGCGATCCACGAAAGGAAGCAGGCCTTCTTTGTCATAATAACGCAGGGTGGGGGCGCTCAGATGCATGCGCTGCGCGGCTTCGCCGATGGTATAATACATGAAAAACCTCCCGGGGCAGAATAAAACGGGATATGACTTTATGTGCTGACATCAGCATAGCGCAAACGCACGCCGCCGTCAAGGGACGCGCGGAGCGGCATGTATAAGGAAAGGCACACAGCCGGGGCTCCCGCTTTTGTCAGAACAAGCTCAGCTGCTTGCCCTCCGTGAAACGGCGCTTCGGCGCTGTTTCACATGCCACGGAATCCGGCAGCTCATTTAGAAACTCCGAAAACGGATATGCGGCGGTCAGAATCAGCTCATCCCGTGCGCGGGTCATGCCGACAAAGAGCAGCCGCCGTTCCTCTTCAAGGTTTGGCACAACGCCCTCACGCTGCAGGGGAAAGGCGCCCGCGGAAAGTCCGGCAAGAAACACCACCGGAAATTCCAACCCTTTTGCGCCGTGCAGCGTCATCAGACGCACCGCGCCGGAGGCGTAGGCCTTGCCCGACGCACGTTTCAGGTCCGCTTCCTCCCCGAGCGCAAGCGCGTTAAGAAAACCGGCAAGATTTGCATGGTAAGCGGAAAGCTCGGTTAACCGCATGAATGGGGCGCCGGCCAAAGCGTGCTCCGCGCCCCAGCGCTCCAGCAGCTTGCGCGGCTTTTCCCGCGTGATGCGCGGCAAATATTCCGCATACGCAGCAAGAAACGCTTCCGGGCAACCGGCAGCGCGCAGCGTTTCCACCGAAGGCGCGCCCGCCTGCTCGGAAAAAATGCGGTCTGCTTCCTCACCGGAAGCGGAAAAGGCAAGCTGCAGGCAGGTGCGCAAGGCAAGCGCATCTGCCGGGTCATGCAGGAAGCGGAAGAAGGCGAGCACTCCGCGCACCGCATCATCCGCAAGCTCGCTGCCGCGGCCGCATACGATGCAGGGAATGCCGTCATGCCGGAGGCATGCTTCGATCCCTTCAAGTTGGCGGTGTGTGCGGGCAAGCACCGCGAGTTCGGAGAACGGATGCGCGTCCTGCCCGGCTCCGGCCGGCGTACGGGCGGACAACATGTCCAGCCCGCCCGCCATGCGGGCGATTTCCTTTGCGATCCAAACGCCTTCGGAAAACGGCGTGTCCGCACGCAAAAGACGCACTGCGGGAGCGCTCGGCCGCACCGGGATCAAATCCCGCGCACCGCCGGGGTTGTGCGCAATGACGCGCTGTGCAGCCGTAAGAATCTCCGGCGAAGAGCGGTAGTTTGTACGGAGACGGATGGTGTAAAGCTCCGGAAAATCAGCGCGTAATTCATCAAAGCAGACAGCGCTTGCACCGCGGAAGCCATAGATGGACTGATCCGGATCGCCGATGACGAACAGGCTTTGGCCACCCTTTGCCCATGCACGCACAAGCTTGCGCTGTACGGCGTTGATATCCTGAAATTCATCCACAAGCAGGTGGTGAAACATGGTGCGGCCCACTTTGGGAGACGGTGCTTCTGCGACGGAAAGCGCATCGAGCAGCAGGTCGTCGAGATCCCGTGCGCCGCGTGCGCGGCATGCCGTGCAGTACGCGTCATATACCCGTGGATCGAGCGCCGCGGCTTCCAACGGCAATCCGTTTTTCACGCGCGAAATAGCGCGTGCAGCCTCTTGTGCGGTACCATGGCTGCCCGCCGCATGCAGTGCTTCCTGCACGAGCGCCTCCACATCCGCTTCTCCAAGCAGGGGCTTTTTGGGAAGCAGGCCGAGGCAAACGGCGTGAAATGTGCCGATGGTCATGCCGGAAAGCGCCTGCTTGCCGCCGAGCCGTGCGGCAAGGCGCTCGCGCATTTCGGCGGCAGCCTGGTTTGTGAATGTAACCGCCGTGATTTCCGACGGCTTTACGCCGCGCGCTTCAATGAGGTGGGCAATGCGCGCCACGAGCGTTTTCGTTTTGCCGGTTCCCGGCCCTGCGATGACCGCAACGGCGGGCGCATCTGTCTGTACGGCGGAGCGCTGCTCTTCATTAAGCAGTTCGGCCTTTGCGGGCGGCGCTTCTTCCGGGCTGCCCGTGGAAGGCGGAAGCGTTCGCGGAGCCGAAGGGACAGCCGTGCTTTGCGTTTGGGCGGAGGAAGCGGGTGCGGAAAACAGGGAAAGCTGGCCTTGCAGGGCTTCGCGTTCCGCTGGTTGAAAGAGGATGATCTTTCCGTATTCGCCGTCATAACCTCCGGTACGCGTTACCTGCCCGGCGCGGAGGCGGCGCACCCCCTCGGCAACACACGGCCCCGCCGCGCGCTCGATGGCTTCAAGCGGCGCTTCCCGCAGAATGAAAAATTCCGAACCGAGCGCATGAAGCATCGCTTCGTATTGCCGCTGCGCCTTTTGCCCTGCGGCGGAGACACCCGTTGCGGCGGCGATCAGCTCCTGCAGCGGCACCAGGCTTTCATAGGGCTTTGCGCCCAACGGAAGGAAACCCGCAGGGCGATCGGCCAACGCAAGAACGCGGTGCTGTACGCCGATGGTGAGCTTCCGGCCGCAAACCGGGCATTTGCCGCCCAAACGAAGCGTTTCCTCGGGCTCGAGGCAAATGCCGCAATTCCGGTGGCCATCCAGATGGTATTTTCCTTCTTCCGGAAAAAATTCAATGGTGCCCGCAAATCCTTCCCCCGTTTGGATGGCCTGGCGAAGCGCTGCGTAGGAAAGCGGAGCTGCGATGCGGTTGGCCTCCCGGCCGAGCTTTGCAGGCGAGTGTGCATCAGAATTGGAAACGAGCGTGAAGCGGTCAAGCGCGCTGACGCGCCAGTTCATGGGCGGATCAGAGGAAAGGCCGGTTTCAAGGGCATGGATTTCGCCCACAAGGTCTTCAAAGCATTCCTCAATGGTATCGAACCCGGAAAACGCGCCGAAGAGCGAAAAGTGCGGCGTCCAGATGTGCGCGGGAATGAACACGGCTTCGGGGCAAACGGTAAGCGTAATTTCAAGCAGATCGCGGCAATCAAGCCCCAGGATTGGGCGCCCGTCCGAGCGGATGTTCCCTATGGCCTCAAGGCGCTGCGCAAGCGCTTCTGCCGCGTCAAGCCCCGGCAGGAGGATTAGGCTGTGCACCTTGCGCGTTTTTCCGTTCTTTTTATAAATTGTGCTGATTTCCCCTGTAACCACAAAGCGTGCAGGTTCGTCTGCCCCCGCTGCTTCGGCGGGAAGGCGGGATTCGCCGCGCAGAAGGTACAGCCCCGCTTCAGCGGGTATGAGCGCCTCGCGCATTGCCGCGCGCCAGGCAGGGTGGGTAAAATCGCCCGTACCGACAAGCCCGATGCCCTTGTTGCGCGCCGCGCGGTCAAGGTGGGCAAGATCACAATCCCGGCTGGTGGCGCGGGAAAAGTGAGAATGAATATGAAGGTCTGCGATATACATGGCGTTCTCCTTCGGGAAGATGCTTTGATTATAATGAAGGGGGCGGCGTGCGTCAATGCGGGGTATACAAACGCAACAAAAGCATGTATACTGTTCCATGGCCGCGGGGGAAAGAAAAACCATCCCTGCGGGAAAGAGGTTCCTTTGGCAGAGTTCGTTCCGTATCTCATCGTGTGCCCGCTTGTGTTCATCGCGGGTTTTGTGGACGCAGTGGCGGGCGGCGGCGGGCTTATTTCCCTGCCTGCTTACCTGATTTCCGGTATACCGGTGCATATGGCAATCGGCACAAATAAACTCAGCTCCGGCATGGGCACCGCGCTCGCTACCTTTCGGTATGCAAGAAGCGGCTATGTCCCATGGAAGCTTGCGGCATTCTGTGCGGTGTGCGCGCTGATCGGCTCCGCCTGCGGAGCGGAACTGGCGCTTTTGATCGGGGACGGCGTATTCAAAATCATTATGCTCGTGATTCTGCCGCTTGTGGCGCTTTATGTGCTGCGCGGAAAAGCGCTTGCAAGCGATACGGAAAAAGAACCGCTTTGCGCGTGGAAGACCACTGCGATTTCGATGGCGGTCGCGCTCATCGTTGGCGCGTACGATGGATTTTACGGGCCGGGTACGGGCACGTTCCTGATCCTGCTGCTGACGGGACTTGCACACCTCTGCCTTGCCGAGGCGAATGGCATCGCAAAGGTGATCAACCTTTCCACCAACATCGCAGCGCTCACGGTTTATCTGTTCAACGGGAAAGTGATTTTTCCGCTTGGCCTTACGGCGGGCTGTTTCAGCATTGCAGGAAATTACATCGGCACGCGCTTCTTTGCAAAGGGCGGCGCGAAGTCCGTGAAGCCGATCATCCTCATCGTGCTGGCGATCTTCTTCATAAAGGTGCTCACCGAAGTGCTGCAATAGCCTTCGGCAGATCAAACCGCTCCGGCGGTTTTTTCTTTTTTGGAACACGGCAAAAAACGCAATATGCATGCGAATGCCTGGAAAGTTGTGCGTAAAGCATCGTATCCTCCCGAAGGGGGTGAAAATGCGCCCGGTTTGGTGCATGATGGTATCGCCGGGCAAAAACCGGCAACAGCTTATTGTGGGAGGCCGGATGGGATGGGCTTGATGAAACGATGGGCGCGGTATGCGGCAACCGGCGTGTTTGTCCTGATGCTGGCCTGCTTCGCAGGCGCTTCGGCGCGGGCGGAGCAGGGGAGCGGGGTGGATGTGATCCTTTTAATGGATGCTTCGGCGATGACGGTGCTTGGCGGTTTGGGGGAGGAGGAACCATGGCTTGCGTGCCCCTGCCTGAACCCCGAACATTTTTATTTGAAGCCCGCTGCTGCGGATGCGCAGCAACTTGCGGCGGGTGTCACATTTCCGGATGCGGCGCCGCTGCCAAAGGGGCAAACGGCGCGGGCGGGAGAGCTTTGCGTTTACGATGAAATGTTGGGCGCATGGGTAGCGCTTTCGCTGGCGCAGGAATACCGCTTTTGCCACAGCTTCCTTTCCGAGCCGGAGGCGCGCGGGTGGCAGCCGTGGCAATATCATTTTATGCGGGATGGGAGTGGGGCTCCCGTGCGGATTGCGGATGGCGCCGCCTGCGGCTGCTTTGGCCGGGAAGAGGCGGCGAAAGCGCTCGCCCGCACGCTTGCAGAGGCTGTGCTCACGGCGGGCGGGGAAAACCGCGTTGCCTTCTGTGCGTTTGGGGAAGCGGGCTCCTCCCGTTGGTCCTGCCCGCTCACGGAATCGCTTGCGGATGTGCTTGCCTGCATTGACGCGAGCCCCGTGCAGCGCGGTGGAGATCATGCGGCCGGCCTTGCCCGTGCGCTTCGGCTGCTCAACCGCCGCACGGTTTCAGAACGGCTTGGCCGGCGCGCGGCTGTGGTTGTTCTTTCGGGCGGCGAAACATTTCCTGCGGAAAACGGCACGCGTGCGCTGTGCCTTGCCGAGGCGCTCAAAGGCACAATGGGAGAAGAAATGCCTGCGGTATTTGGGGCTGCGCTTTCGCCGGAGGAACGGCGCGCCTGCGGTGCGGAAGTGATTGCCGTGGGCCTTTGGGACGGCGGGAGCACGTTGCTTTCGGCGCTTGCTTCCGATGCAGGCGCGCGCTTTACCTTTGAGAAAATTGAAACGGCCGAAGCCGTAACTTCAGCCGTTTTAAATCGAATTGGCCTGAGATGAGCGCGTTCAGGCGGCAGCGCCGGCACCTGTGCTCTTGAGCCATGTCCCCTTCCGGTAATAGAAAAGGGCGATCATGCCGCGGGTAAACAAATCGGATGCCATGGCGATCCACGCACAGGTGAGCCCAAGATCCGTGGTGCGCAGCAGCAGGAACGCGAGCGGGATGCGCACGACCCACATGCCTACAGCGGCGATCACGAAGGTAATCTTGGTTTGCCGCGCGCCGCGCATGATGCCGCAAATGACCATTGAAAGCGCGAAGAAAGGCTGTGCGAGCGCCTCGATACGCAGCACGGCGCCGCCGAGTGCCGCGACTTCAAGATCCGGCGTGAACAGAGAAACCAGGAATTCACCGCCAAAGAAGAGCACCGCGCCCATTGCGGTCATGAATGCCACCGCGCCAATCGTGCAGTAACGGCTAAAGCGTTTTGCGAGCGCGGGACGCTCTGCGCCGAGGGATTGTGCAACGAGCGTCGTTGCCGCAGCGGAAAATCCGAAAGCGGGCATATAGGTGATGGATTCTGCGGTCGTGGCGAGGCTGTGCGCAGCAAGCTCCGACGTGCCGAGCGCAGTGACCATGGCCGTGAGCGCTACCTGGCCGAGCGAGATTGTAACGCGCTCGAATGTAACGGGCGAACCGAGGCGCACCATGTCCTTAAAGATGGCCTTGTCAAAGCGGAATTTATCTTTCAGGCGGATGGAAACCGGGAAGGTCGGGCGGAATAGCGCCGTGAGCAGCATAACGCCCGAAAATGCCGTTGCAATCGCGGTGGCGACAGCGGCGCCGCTTACGCCCCACCCCGCGCCCCACATTGTAAAGCGCAGGCCCAGCACCTCTACGGTGCGCGTGGGGAAAATAAGGAGGGTGTTGAGCACAACGTTGATCACGTTGGTGGCAATGTTGAAGACCAGCGGCGTGCGCGTATCGCCTGCGCAGCGCAGGATGTTGGAACACACATTGATGGAGAGGCTGAACAGGTAGACCGCGCTTATGATGGAGATGTAGGCGGAAGCATCCGCGCGGATTGCCTCTTCCGCACCGAGCCAAACTGGCAGATGCGGAGAAAGAAATTGCATGATGAGCGTTGCGAGCGCACCGAAAATGAGGATTGCAAGCACGGATTGCCGCACCACGGCCTTTGCCTGATCCGGCTTTCCTGCGCCGATATAGCGGCCTACCGGGACGCCAAACCCCAGAGAAATTCCGGAAAAAATACCGCCCATGAGCCATGTGAACGACGAGGACAAAGCGATGGCTGCGGTGGCGTTCTTGCCGAGCGAGCCAACCATTGCCGTGTCCACATACTGGACAATCATGATCAGGAACTGTTCGAGCACGGTTGGCCAAGCCAACCGCCAGATGATGCGCGTTGGATGCATGCTTTCGTCAAGCACATCGACGGTACGCCCCAAACCCATTTTGAAAGCATCCTTTCCGAGATGTTTTTGCAGTTCACCGCCTTCAGAATATCACTTAAAGCGGGCTTTAAGTCAACCCCTCCGCATGTCCCGAACCGGCCGGGACGTTCTGCGGCGGAATCGTGAAAACATTGCAACATATCGGATTATAACGGAAACGGAGGATTGTGTAAAGAAGAAGGGTAAATTATAATAAATCCAGAATAACAGAAAGTGGAAGCGGCAAAACACATGACTATGGATCTGTTCTCCGGCAATGCGGGCAAACGTGCGCCGCTTGCCGACCGTATGCGTCCGCGCACGCTGGATGAATTTATTGGCCAGGCGCACATTGTGGGCCGCGGCCGCCTGCTTCGCCGCGCGATCGAAACGGACAGCCTTACAAGCTCCATCTTTTTCGGCCCGCCGGGCTGCGGCAAGACCACGCTTGCAAACGTCATCGCAAATGAAACGCGCGCGCGCATCGCAAAGCTCAACGCCGTGACAGCAGGCGTCAAGGAAGTGCGTGCCGTCATCGACGAGGCGCAGAACGCCCTTGCACTGTATGGGCAAAGCACATACCTTCTTTTGGACGAATGCCATCGCTGGTCCAAAACGCAGAGCGACAGCATCTTGCCGGCGCTTGAAAGCGGGGTGATCCGCTTCATCGGCTCGACAACGGAAAACCCAATGGTATCGATGACGGGGGCGGTGGTGTCCCGTTGCCGCCTGTTTCAGTTTTACCCGCTCACCATTGAAGATGTGGAGCAGGCGATGCGAAACGCTTTGGAGGACAGGGAACGCGGCCTTGGCAACTACAATGTGGAGATCGAACCCGAAGCCTTCGAGCACATTGCGCGCATTGCAAACGGGGACGCGCGCAGCGCGCTCAACGCGCTGGAGCTTGCGGTGCTCACCACGCCTCCGCAGGATGGGATGATCCGCATTGACCGGGAGATCGCAGCCGAATCCGTACAGCAAAAGGTCGTCAAGTGTGACGATCAGCAATTCTATGATATGCTCTCCGCGTTTTGCAAAAGCCTGCGCGGAGGCGACAGCGATGCGGCGCTTGCCTGGTTCGCCCGGCTGATTTACGCGGGCGTGGATCCGCGCATCATCGCGCGCAGGCTCATCGCCCACGCGTCGGAGGACATCGGCCTTGCGAACCCGCAGGCCATGGTACAGGCCGTGAGCGCAGCGACGGCGCTTGAGCACATCGGCATGCCGGAGGCGAAGCTTCCGCTTGCACAGGCGATCATCTTCCTTTGCGAAAGCCCAAAGTCAAATTCCGTCGTCATGGCGGTTGACGCTGCGTTTGCAGACGCGAAGGATGTGCCGGATGCGCCCGTTCCCATTCATCTTCGGGATACAGCCTTCCGCGGAGCGGAAAAGCTTGGACACGGCAAGGGCTACAAATATCCGCACGATTACCCGGGCCACGTGGTGGCGCAGGAATATATGCCACCTTCGGTGAAGGGGCGGCGGTACTATATTCCCGGGGAACTCGGGAATGAGGCGAAGATTCGCCAGAACCACATCCGAAACGGAAAAATAAAGGAGCCGGCAGAGGAGTCTGCTCCCAAAAATGCAGAAGGAGGAAAAACGGATTGATTGAGGAACGCATCGTTCGGAATGCGCTTGCGGCGGCGCTTGAAACAGGCGGCGACTATAGCGAGTTGTACATGGAGGATACGGAACAGAACAACGTATCCATGGTGGACGGAAAGGTAGAAAATGCACAGTATACGCGCCGTACCGGCGCGGGCGTGCGCGTGCTCCGGGGCGGCAAAAGCGTGTATGCATATTCCGCTGACACGGGGGAAGCGGCGCTTATGGCTGCCGCGCGGGCAGCGGCAGCAGCGCTTTCGGGCGCAAAGGAATGCGAACCGCAGGCGTTTTTGGTGAAGCGCTCCTGCATGGAAACGCCGGAGAAGCCATACTCCATGGTGGACAACGCAGCGCGCATCGCGCTTTTGCGCGATGCCGTAAAGGCTGCGCGCGCCTATTCCCCGGAAGTCACGCAGGTGACGGCGGGATACCTCGATGTGGATCAGCGCGTGCTCATCGCCACAAGCGAAGGGGTTTGGGCGGAGGACAGGCGCCCGCGCGGCCGCGTGAACGTGAACGCCGTTGCCATGAAGGACGGCGAGGCGCAAACGGGAGCGGTCAGCCCCGGGCGCGGCGAAGGGTTCGAGCAGTTCGGCAATTTGGATATGACGGCGCTTGGCAGCGAAGCCGCGCGCATGGCCGTGACCATGCTGCACGCGCCGGATTGCCCGGCGGGCTTTGTGCCGGTGGTGATCGACGGCGGCTTCGGCGGCGTGATTCTGCATGAAGCTTGTGTGCATTCTCTGGAGGCGACGAGCGTTGCCAAAGGAAATTCGGAGTTTTGCGGCAAGCTGGGGCAAAAAATCGCAAGCGATGTCGTGACAGCAGTGGACGATGGAACCATGCCGGGCGAATGGGGTACCATTCATGTGGATGATGAGGGCATGCCTTCACAGCGCAACGTGCTCATTGAAAACGGTGTGCTGAAAAGCTATCTCGTGGACCTGCTCGGCAGCAGGCTGATGAACCATCCGCGCACGGGCAGCGCCCGCCGGCAGGGCTACACGTTCGCGCCGACCTCGCGCATGACGAACACCTTCTTCGCGCCCGGCACGGACGATGAAGAGGAAATGCTGCGCACCATGGGCGAAGGTCTCTTTGCAAAAGCAATGGGCGGCGGCAGCGTGAACCCGCTCACAGGCGAGTTTAACTTCTCCGTGCGGGAGGCGTATTGGGTGAAGGACGGGAAAATCTTTTGCCCGGTGCGCGGCGCGACGCTCGTCGGCCGCGGAGCGGATGTGCTGATGCAGATCGACCGCATTGGCAGGGATATGTGGATGAGCCCCGGCATGTGCGGCTCCCTTTCGGGCAGCGTACCGACGAACGTGGGCCAGCCGCGCATTCGTGTGCGTGGAATTACAGTGGGCGGGAAAGGAGGCGCGCTGTGATGGAGTTCAATCAGTTTAAGGAAAAAGCGTTTGAGGCCGCGCTTAAAAACGGGTGCGATGCGGCGGAACTGTATTTTGTGGAGGGCGATTCCTTTTCGGCGATGGTGCTTGAGCAGGAACTGGACTCCTATTCCGTTTCCCGGGAGCGTGGGTTGAATCTGCGCGTGCAGCTTGCGGGCAAGAATGGGTATGCATACACCGAAAGCCTGGATGCGCCGGAGGCGCTTGTGCTGCGCGCGATGGACAATGCGCGTGCGATTGAAAATGAGGATGACCACCCCATGCAGGGCAAGTGCGAATACCGTGCGCTGCCCAAGCGGGAATGCCGCGTGGATGCGGCCTCCGAGCGGGAGAAGATCGAGCTTGCCATGGCGCTTGAGCGCGCTGTCAAGGATCAGGATGCGCGCGTTCTGCGCGTGATGCGCTGCGCAGTAGGGAGTGGAAGTTCGCTCACGCGCATCTGCAACACGCTGGGCCTTGATGCGGAAGGGGAGGAGCGCATTGCATATTCCTATGCCGTGCCGGTTGCCTCTGCCGGAGGTCAGGTAAAGGATGGCTTCGCATTCCGCGTGGATGACGGCATTTTTGATGTGGATGGTTGCGCGAAGGAGGCTGTTGCACGCGCGGTGGCACAGCTTGGCGGCGCGCCCGTCCCTGCGGGGGAATACCGCATTCTGTTTGAAAACCTGGCTATGGGGGATATGCTTGCCGCATTTTCCCCAATGTTTTCCGCCGATGCGGCGCAGAAGGGCCTTTCACTGCTTGCGGGGAAGGAAGGCGAGATGGTTGCCGCGCCGTGCGTCACCATTCTGGACGATCCGTTCCATGCCGTGAACCCGCGCGCGTTCGATGCGGAAGGCGTGCCATGCGTTACAAAGCCCGTGGTGGACGGCGGCGTGCTGAAGACCCTGCTGCACAACCTGAAAACCGCAAAAAAAGCGGGGATTCCTTCGACGGGAAACGGCGGGCGCGCCGGCGCTTCCGCACCTGTCGGCGTAATGCCCACCAACTTTTTCCTGAAACCGGGCACGGAATGCTTTGATGCGCTTACAGCGAAGCTGGGCAACGGCCTTATCATTACGGATGTAAGCGGCTTGCATGCCGGGCTTAACACCATCTCCGGCGAGTTTTCCCTGCTTGCTTCCGGCATGCTTGTGGAAAACGGAAAGGCGGTGCGCGCGGTGGAGCAGATCACCGTGAGCGGTTCCTTCCTTTCGCTGATGCGCGGTGTGGAAGCCGTTGGAAGCGACCTGCGTTTCGGCTTGCCGGGCGCTTCCTGCTTCGGGAGCCCCAGCGTGCTTGTGAGCGCCCTTGCAGTTTCCGGAAAATAAGAAACCGAGCCTGAAAACGGCGTGTGGGGCGCTCTGAAAGCGCCCCGCCCCCCTTTTCTTTTGACATTGCACGAAACGGGACGTATAATTAAACTAGAAGTGTCTATGTTTAGTTTACTTGCTCTGCTTTCAACTCTGTGCGCAGGAAAAAGAAAGGATGGGGACCGTGTTTGAGGTCGGTGACCAGGTGTGCTACCCGATGCATGGCGTTGGCGTAATCGAAGCGATTGAAGAAAGAACGGTGCTTGGCGTAACGGCGAGCTACTATGTCCTGCGCTTCCTCATTGGAAAAATGACGGCGCTGGTTCCGGTGGAAAGCGCCGAACGCGTGGGGCTTCGGTATGTGGTTTCGGCGGAGGAGTGCGAGCGTGTGCTGCGCTTTCTTCAGGAAGAGTCCTGCCCTGAGAACGAAAACTGGAATAAGCGATACCGGGAAAACTATGAGAAACTGCGCGGCGGCGATATTTATGACGTTGCGGACGTTGTAAAATGCCTGTGCAAACGGGATGCGGAACGCGGCCTTTCCGCGGGGGAGCGAAAGATGCTTTCCGGCGCGCGCCAGGTGCTTCTTGCAGAACTTGCCGCAGCGAGCGGCCGCGATGTAGAGGACCTGTTTTTATCCATTGGAATGTGAAAGACTTGGCTATGTGACCATGATTATGCGCTGCCGAACCGGCGGCGGTTGAGAAGGAGTGTGACTTATTTGGCGAGAAAGATCGCGCGAGGGTTTGCAACGCTGCTTGGCGTTGTGATCGGCATTGGACTTGTGGAGGCAATTAACCGAATTTTTGTTTCCCTCGGCATGATGAGCATGTACGACAGGCTGATTCCCTGGGTGATTCCGGTGATCTTCATTGCGGCGGGGCTTGTTTGCGGCATTATTTCTTTCATTTTTTCCCCGAGCCTTATCACCGTGTTCTCCGCCTTTATCCACGAGACGGAGGCGATGCTTGCCGACATGGCGCTGGTGGATATTTTCTTCGGCGTGGTTGGACTTATCGTCGGCCTTGTGATCGCATTTTTGCTGAGCACGCTGACGGCGGGCATCCCGTTCAGCTGGGTCCGGCTGATCGTAAACATCGCATTGTATGTGATGTTCGGATACTTGGGCTGGTCAATCGTGACCAAGCGCAAGGGGGAAATCAATGTCCCTTCCTGGTTTAAACGCGGCCAGAAGGACAAAACGGGCAAAACAAGCGGCGTTGCGCGGCCAAAAATCCTGGATACTTCCGTCATTATTGATGGGCGCATTGCGGATATCTGCCAAACGGGCATTATTGAGGGGACGATCATCGTGCCGGGGTTCGTGCTGCAGGAACTGCGCCACATCGCAGACAGTGCAGATTCCCTGAAGCGCAACCGGGGCCGCCGCGGGCTCGATATCCTCAACAAAATGCAGCAGGAGCTGGATATTCCCATCAAAGTGAACGAAACGGACTATGATGACATTGCTGAGGTGGATGCGAAGCTGATTAAGCTTGCTTACGATATGGGGGGCGTGGTGGTAACCAACGATTACAACCTCAACAAGGTGGCAGGCGTGCAGCGCGTGCCCGTGTTCAACATCAACGAGCTCGCAAATGCAATCAAGCCCGTGGTGCTCCCGGGCGAGGAAATGACGGTGACCATCGTCAAGGAAGGGAAGGAAGCCGGACAGGGTGTCGCATATCTGGACGATGGCACAATGATCGTTGTGGACGGCGGCCGCAGGTGCGTGGGCGACGCGGTGGAGGTATCGGTGACAAGCGTCCTGCAAACTTCCGCTGGGCGGATGATCTTCGCAAAAATTAAATAACCGGCACAAAAAATGTATGTCCCGCGCGGAAAAATGGTTTCGCGCGGGCTTTTTTATTACGAAAGTGTAAATAATCGGATCATATAAAAACGGAAATTGACGCATGCAGAAACACGTGGTATCGTAAAGACAAAAGCGGGTGAAGGGGTTTCCGCACAGTTCTCTATTACAGGCATCTGCAACAGAAACAATTGAATTTCAGAAGGAGGCCAACGATGAAGCACGGGAAAACGGGATTGGTTTTGGGATTGCTTACAGCGATCTGCCTTGTTGCGGGCACAGCGGGAGCGCCTTCTGCGCGGGCGCTTGCATGTGCGCACGGGAAGAGCACGGGAAGGCTTGCGCACACATACCATATGTGCAATGCTGCGCAGCATTTTGAGCGCCTCACTGCGGAGAACACATGTGAAACCTGCGGCTATGTGGAAACCAGAGTGGTTTACAACAAGCGGGGCGTGCACCGCTTTGCCTGCGCAGATGCGGGCCATAAGCCCGGCGCACCGGAGCACCTGTATGCGCTGCGCTGTGTGGCGTGCGGGTATGCCTTGCGTGGAAGCGCGTTTGTGCTGCCCTGCAATAAACCGGGTTGCGCGGAGACTATGGGAGGGCAGGCTGAAAAGTAGGAAGAGAAACAGAATCATATATTATCTTTGACTTTATGTTAAAACATTGACAAGAAAGCGTTCTTTTGTTATTCTGATGCCAACAAGAAACGAATCTCAGCTTCAAACAAACGAAAAATGGCACAACGCGCTTGCAGAGGGCGTGCAGCCCCGAAGGGACAATTCAGACGAAGCTGCCCGCATGGCATCAGAACAATCCGAACAGAAGCTGCCGCTTATGGCATAAGAGCAAAACAGAATATGGAGGTAAAACAATGAAAAAACTTTGTCACCGTGTTTCCATCTTCCTTGCTTTCCTGCTTTTGCTGACCATCGTGGCCGGCGTAGCAGCAACGGCACACGCAAGGGCGTGTGCACATACTTTCGAATTTGAACGTGGCAATGAATACTTACAGTATTCCAGTTCACAGCACAAATATCGCTCTTACACGATAAGCACATGCACAAAGTGTGGTTATGTTGAGGAAGTATACGGCGATTGGAACTATGCAAATCATAATTCTGTTGTTCACGATGGGGGTCACAATCCCAACGGGACACATACATATAAGACCAAATGCTCAGCCTGCGACTATATAGTAAGATTGCAGACCATACCCTGCGAAGGCCCGCCGTGCATAGCTCCATACAGCTTGGAACCAATACCTGAACTGCAATGACACCTGCCCTTGCGCAGGGGGATGAAAACGAAATAAGGCCGGGGCTGCACACCCTTAAAAGGGGGCGATTTTCGCCCCCTGCATTAAGTCGATTTTGAAGGAGGATACGAACATGCTGTTAAGAACCGAGCTGCGAATGTTGCTGCGCGCGCCGTGGCGCACGGCGTTGCTCTGCGTTTTGCTTGCGGCGGCGGTTGGGGCGGCAAGTTTGGGCGGAGGGCTGCTTGCAGCATCCGATGCAGGAATGGCAGAGATTGCGGAAAAGTATACGACCATTGCGGTGTTTACAAAACAGGCAGAAAGTGATTGGAAGGTACTCCGAAAGTTGAAAGAATTGGCGGAGCAAACGGAGCATGGCGCGATGGATCGACGCGTGTTTTGCGGAGGTTATTGGCCGGGAGTGCATACTGCGACTTCATTGAAAGAGACGTGGGCACTGGAGGTGAACAGTCAGATTTCATCAGATCAAGATTTTAAGGATATGGAGAAAACGACACCTTTTATATTTTTAGGACAGAAGTCCGATTTTGATGCGGAGTACAGCGGTATTGCCTTAATAGCGACCTGCTTGAAGAAGATAAAAGGATCTAACGAAGATCTGTTAAAGGAAGCGGCAGAGCAGACAAAAGAGACAGGGGAATGGTTATTTGGTGTTGATGAGGTTCTTTATGCACATGAGGATTATGAGGTGCCGAAAACAATGCTGCATCGATATTATGACTATGGGCAGGGAGACAGCACGGCACATCTTTATGAAACAGGGAAAAAATATCTGATCATTGGCGACATTATTTTTAATGATTATCCTTCCAAGCCGAGTTTCAACACAAACGGCTCCGGCACCCGTGACTCGAATACGGGCGAATACAATTTTACGTTTGACTGTATAGAGATGGCTGAAACGCTAGAGAAAACATTGGTTGGTTTGGATGGGGAACGTATGCGCGAACGCTTGCATGAAGTAGACATAACCCTTAACAGCGTGAGCGTGATTTCGACTCAGAAACTGAACAGCATTTTGCAGTTCAACCGAGGAAACTTGTATATTACAGAGGGACGGGACTTTACTGTACAGGAACACGCAGATGTCGCGCCCGTTTGCATAATGAGTGTAGAACTTGCTCAACTGAATGGTCTGTCCATTGGAGATACAGTCCCGATTTCGTTGTATCCTGCGAGTTATATTAAGGGAAACATTGATAAACCTGAGGATAATTCATGGTTTCGATTCGGTTATGAATCAAAATATAGCGATTTGCAAAAAGAACGTAAGTATACGATTGTTGGGCTGTTTAACACTCCGGAATGGCAGCACTATGCCGAGAACAAAGACATTACATTTTCTCCGAACACGATATTTATTCCTGCAAACCCTAGGGAAGAACTGGTGAACATCTATATGCCGACAACTATGTACGCAGCAATCATCGACAACGGGCATGCAGAGGAATTCCTTGCGGAAATGGAAGAGTTGGAACCGGGAAGCAGCGAATACTTTGTGATTTACGATCAGGGATATTCGGAGGTTGCGCCGACGATTGAGGCGTTTACGAAGAATGCGCGGTATGTCGCCATGGGGTGCGCCGCGGTATTTGTGCTGGCGGCAGGGGTATTTCTTGCATTTGCGGCGGCAAAGAACCGGCATGACCTGGGCGTGATGCGTTCGCTGGGCGCAACAAAGGCGCGGACAGAGAGAGCATTTCTGCTGCGGTGCGGCATGCCGGCGGTGGCGGGGGGAGTGCTGGGCGCGCTTGCGGGGCAGGTGCTGTTTGGAAGAGCGGTTGCGGTGCTGGGTGCGGAAGAACTGATAAGCCGCCCGGCAGGGACGCTTTGGGTCATCGCAGCAGGCTGCACGGCAGCGGTTATCTGCCTCACTGCGCTTGCCGGTGCCGTGCTGGTAAACAGGAAACCGCAGGCGCTGATGCGGGAAAAGGAATGAAGGAGGATGCATGACATTCCGGTATGCTTTGAAGCGGATGATACGTACGCCATGGGCAAGCCTTGCAACAGTGGGACTCGCGGCGGCGCTTTGCGTGTTGCTTTCCTTGCTGACAGATATGAAGGCAAGGCAGGAACGCGAGCTTGAAACCGTGTACGACACAATGGAAATTCGCTGCACAGTGACGAGTGCGGACGGCGTGCGCACGGACGGGTTGCAGCTTTCCTCAGCGATTGACTGCCTGATATATGACATTGAAGGCTATGGACTGACAGATTTTATTTTTGATCTTGATCAAAAGGTCACCTTCGTGGTAAAACTGGAAGATAAAATTATTGAAGATCCTCCCACGCTTACTGCCATTTCCAGCCCTGCCGCGGTGCCGGCGTTCCGGGAAGAATATGGCATAAATGTCGAATTCCTTGCCGGATATAGCTGGGAATCCATGCGGAACGACGCTCCGCTCCTGGTGGTAAGCGAGGCCGTGATGGAAACATATGGCCTCGTGCTGGGCGATTCATTACGGATATCCATACAAAATGCGCTGTTTTTCCCGGAGTGGCTTGCGCTTTCGGACGAGCCGCGCACGTTTCAGGTAATAGGATGCGCTCGCGGCATGCAGGCGAACACGATGTATTGTTCGTTTCACTTTATGAAGACTCAGGCGGAGTTGGAAGGCCTTCCGATCTATTCGGAAAGTGCAAGCTTTGTCCTGAAGGATAACCGCAGGCTGGAGGAATTCCGTGCCGCAGCAGCGGAATATTTTCAAACGCCGGATGCCACGGCGGGCAGCAGTGCGTACAATTCGTTTGCGCTGGTAATTCAGGACCAGCTCTTTCGGGAAACCGTTGCGGATCTCACGCGGGATATCCGGCTCTCCAACGCACTGGTACCGGCCGTGTGCGTGCTTTGCTTATGCGTAGGCGTATGCTCTGGATTGATTGGCGTGCGTGCGCGCCGGAGGGAGCTCGTGCTGATGCGCTGTGTGGGAACCCCGCGGCGGCGCGCATTTACGCTGATGCTTTTGGAACAGGTGCTGCTTGGCGCAACGGGAGCACTCCTTGGCATGCTTGGCGTGGCAGCAGCCGGGCAGGGGCGCTCCGGCTTCGGTGCGGCGTGCCTGTGCGCAGCCTGCTTCGCCGGTGGAGCGGCGGGCGTTGCATGGCGTTTTGCCTCCCGAAGCGTTGCGGCGTTGATGCGGGAGAAAGAATAAAAAAATACAAAAAAATGTTAAAAACCAAGAACATTTCCGTTGACAAGCTTGACAGGCAATGATACAATAATAAACTGCGTTAGCATGGTAATTTGCGGAGATTATCAGCTTTTTTGAGCTGTACCCGCAAGTCACTGCCAGTTTTTGGGTATTGTATGCGCCCAAAAGGGGAAAACTGCACGTTGGGATGACGCGCCCAACAATCAAGCCGCGCAAGCGGTGCTAGTATAGGAGTGAACGCGATGGTGCATGAGGTGCAGATGGGCACGAGGAAGCGCATGAGCTTCTCCCGTATCAACGAGGTTCTCGACATGCCGGACCTGATCGAAATTCAAAAGAATTCCTATCAGCGGTTTGTTACGGAGGATCTGAAAGAGGTGTTGGCGGACGTTTCGCCCATCACTGACTATTCTGAGAAACTGGTCCTTGAATTTGTGGACTACAACATCGACTTTGATCACCCGAAATACTCCGTGGAAGAATGTAAGGAGCGGGATGTTAACTATTCCGCGCCCTTGCGCGTCACCGTGCGCCTTATAAATAAGGAAACCGGAGAAGTGAAGGAGCAGCCGGTGTTCATGGGCGATTTCCCGCTTATGACCGAACAGGGCACCTTCATCATCAACGGCGCGGAACGCGTCATCGTGAGCCAGCTTGTGCGCTCGCCCGGCGTGTATTTCACCGAAGCGATCGACAAGGTGGGCAAGCATTTGTTCTCTGCGCAGGTTATCCCCAACCGCGGCGCGTGGCTAGAATACGAAACCGATTCCAACGAGATCATGTATGTGAAGATCGACCGCCAGCGCAAGGTGTTTATCACTGCGCTGCTGCGCGCGCTCGGCTATGGCACCAATGCCGAGATCATCGACCTTCTGGGCGAGGAGGAGCGTTTGCTCACCACGCTTGAAAAGGATACCACAAAATCCGTTGAGGACGGCCTCATCGAGATTTATAAGCGCCAGCGCCCCGGCGAGCCGCCCACGGAGGAAAGCGCCCGCAGCCTTTTGAACGCGCTGTTCTTTGACAAGCGCTATGATTTGGCGCGCGTTGGCCGCTATAAATTCAACAAAAAACTTTCGCTCGCCTCCCGCATCTTCGGCCATGTGAGCGCCGAGACGGTCATTGACAAATCCACGGGCGAAGTGTTCGTGGGCGAGGGCGAGGTAATTTCCCGCGAGGCTGCAAAGAACATCGAAAATGCGGGCGTGAAGGCCGTGTACCTTGCGGTGGAAGACAAAAAGATCAAGGTGCTTGGCAACCACTTCGTGGATGCTTCGGCGTATCTGCCGTTCGACCCCGAGGAAGCAGGCCTGAATGAGAAGGTGCATTATCCTACCCTGATGCAGCTGCTTGCGGAGGCGAAGGACATGGACGAGGAAGCCCTGAAGGCATTCCTCAAGGCACATGTATACGACCTGATCCCCCGCCATATTGTACCGGACGACATCGTAGCCTCCATCAGCTACCTGATCGGCATGGCCTATGGCATCGGCCGCACGGATGATATCGACCACCTAGGCAACCGCCGCATCCGCAGCGTGGGCGAGCTGCTGCAAAACCAGATCCGCGTTGGCATGACGCGCCTTGAGCGCGTGGTGCGCGAGCGCATGAGCCTGCAGGACATGGACACAGCCATGCCCTCCAACCTCATTAACATCCGCCCTGTGACGGCCGCGATCAAGGAATTCTTTGGTTCTTCGCAGCTTTCTCAGTTCATGGATCAGACCAACCCGCTTGCAGAGCTCACGCATAAGCGCCGCCTTTCCGCACTCGGCCCCGGCGGCCTCAACCGTGAGCGCGCCACGTTCGATGTGCGCGACGTGCACTATTCGCACTATGGGCGCATGTGCCCCATTGAGACGCCGGAAGGACCGAACATCGGCCTCATCAACTCGCTTTCGACCTATGCGCGCATCAATAAATACGGCTTCATTGAGGCGCCGTACCGCAAGGTGGATGCGAAGAACCGGGAGATCCTTGACGACATCATCTACCTTACGGCCGATGAGGAGGACGAGTACATCGTAGCCCAGGCCAATGAGCTCACGGGCGTGCACGACGGGAAAGTCTGGTTTGAAAAGGACCGCGTTGTGGCCCGTAAGCTCGACCAAATCATCGAAGTGAAAAACGTGGATGTGGATTACATGGACGTTTCGCCCAAACAGCTCGTTTCTGTGGCAACCGCCATGATCCCCTTCCTTGAAAACGACGACGCGAACCGCGCGCTGATGGGTTCCAACATGCAGCGCCAGGCCGTGCCGCTGCTCGTGCCGGAAGCCCCTGTGGTCGGTACGGGCATGGAATACAAGGCTGCGCACGACTCCGGCGTGGTGGTGCTTGCGCGCGAGGATGCAAAGGTTGTCTCCGTCAGCGCGGATAAGATTGTCACCGAATCCGCGGACGGCATCCGCCACCAGTATAAACTCATTAAGTTCAAGCGCTCCAACCAGGGCACCTGCATCAACCAGCGTCCGATCGTTTCGGTCGGCCAGACGGTGCAAAAGGGCGACGTCCTTGCCGACGGCGCATCCACGGAGCATGGCGAGATCGCGCTTGGCCGCAACATCCTCATCGGTTTTATGACCTGGGAAGGATACAACTACGAGGACGCTGTCCTCATCAGCGAAAAGCTTGTGAAGGAGGATGTTTACACCTCCATCCACATCGAAGAGCATGAGACCGAGGCCCGTGACACGAAGCTCGGCGAAGAGGAAATCACGCGCGACATCCCCAACGTGGGCGAGGACGCGCTTGCCGACCTCGACGAGCGCGGCATCATCCGCATCGGCGCGGAGGTGCGTTCGGGCGATATCCTTGTGGGCAAAGTTACGCCGAAGGGCGAAACCGAGCTCACCGCTGAGGAACGCCTGCTGCGCGCGATCTTCGGCGAAAAGGCGCGCGAGGTGCGCGACACCTCCCTGCGCGTGCCGCACGGCGAAGGCGGCGTGATCGTGGATGTGAAAGTGTTCACGCGGGAAAACAAGGACGAACTGCCTCCGGGAGTCAACGAGCTTGTGCGCGTGTACATTGCACAGAAACGCAAGATCTCCGTGGGCGACAAGATGGCTGGCCGCCACGGCAACAAGGGCGTTATTTCCCGCATTCTCCCGGAGGAGGATATGCCGTTCCTGCCCGATGGCACGCCGCTGCAGATCGTTCTGAACCCGCTCGGCGTTCCGTCCCGTATGAACATCGGCCAGGTGCTTGAGCTGCACCTCGGCATGGCCGCAAAATCCTTGGGCTGGCACATCGCCACGCCGGTATTCGACGGCGCTTCGGAGGAGGACATCAAGGAACTGCTCCAGAAGGCCGGGCGCGACGAGGACGGAAAGACGATCCTTTACGACGGCCGCAGCGGCGAACCGTTTGAAAACCGCGTATCCGTCGGCTATATGTACTACCTCAAGCTCCACCATTTGGTGGATGACAAGATTCACGCGCGTTCCACGGGACCGTACTCCCTCGTGACGCAGCAGCCGCTCGGCGGCAAGGCACAGTTCGGCGGCCAGCGCTTCGGCGAAATGGAAGTTTGGGCGCTTGAAGCCTACGGCGCGGCGAATACGCTTCAGGAGATCCTCACCGTTAAGTCCGATGACGTTGTGGGCCGCGTGAAGACGTATGAGGCCATCGTAAAAGGCGAGAACGTGCCGGAACCGGGCGTGCCGGAATCCTTCAAGGTGCTCATTAAGGAGCTCCAGTCCCTCGGCCTTGACATCAAGGTGCTTGCGGAAAACAAGGAGGAAATCAAGATCGGCGAACTGACCGATGACGACGATGTGCCGCCCATCGATGTAAATATCGCGGGCACGGAGGACGCGCCCACGATGCTGCCTGCTTCCGGCGACGAATTCAATGAATTTGACGACTTCGACTTCAACGATGAGGACGAGGATGAGGACAGCGACGACGCGCCGCTTGACGGCTTCACCGTGTTTGACGGCGAAGACGGCGAGCATGAGTAATCAACCGGGACGGAAGGGAGAGAAACAAATTGTTTGAACTCACCAATTTCGATGCAATCCAAATCGGCCTCGCATCGCCCGAAAAGATCCGCGAATGGTCCCACGGCGAGGTAAAGAAGCCTGAAACCATCAACTACCGCACCCTGAAGCCCGAGCGGGACGGCTTGTTCTGCGAGCGCATTTTCGGGCCGACGAAGGACTGGGAATGCCATTGCGGCCGGTATAAGCGTGTGCGCTATAAGGGCGTTGTGTGCGACAAGTGCGGCGTGGAAGTCACGCGCGCAAAGGTGCGCCGTGAGCGCATGGGCCACATTGAGCTTGCGGCCCCGGTTTCCCACATCTGGTATTTCAAAGGAATCCCCTGCCGGATGAAGATGCTGCTTGACATGAGCCCGCGCGCGCTCGAAAAGGTGCTGTATTTTGCAGCGTTCGTCGTGACCGACCCCGGAACAACCGATCTGCAGTACAAGCAGCTTTTGACCGACAAAGAATACCGCGAGGCGCAGGAGAAGTTCGGCGCGAAGGCATTTAAGGCCGGAATGGGCGCGGAAGCCATTAAAGAGCTTCTGATGCAGCTTGACCTCGTTAAGCTTGAAGGCGAGCTGCGTGCGGAGATCGAGAGCTCCTCCGGACAGAAGCGCGCAAATGCGATCAAACGGCTGGAGGTCATTGAGGCGTTCCTTAAGAGCGGCAACAAACCGGAATGGATCATCATGGATGTGATCCCCGTCATCCCGCCGGAACTCCGCCCGATGGTTCAGCTCGACGGCGGCCGCTTTGCCACAAGCGACCTCAACGACCTGTACCGCAGGGTCATCAACCGCAACAACCGCCTGAAGCGGCTGCTTGAACTGCGCGCGCCGGACATCATCGTGCGCAACGAAAAGCGCATGCTGCAGGAAGCCGTGGATGCGCTCATCGACAACGGCAGGCGCGGCCGCCCCGTCACGGGCCCCGGCAACCGCCCGCTCAAGTCGCTTTCCGACATGCTGCGCGGCAAGCAGGGTCGCTTCCGCCAGAACCTTTTGGGCAAGCGCGTGGACTATTCCGGCCGCAGCGTTATCGTCGTCGGCCCGGAACTTAAAATGTACCAGTGCGGCCTGCCGAAGGAAATGGCGCTTGAGCTATTTAAACCCTTCGTGATGAAGAAGCTCGTGGAAGATGGCCTTGCCCATAACATTAAGAGCGCAAAGCGCATGGTGGAACGCGTCCGCACCGAGGTATGGGATGTGCTCGAGGTTGTCATTAAAGATCACCCGGTCATGCTCAACCGCGCGCCTACGCTGCACCGCCTCGGCATTCAGGCGTTTGAACCCGTGCTTGTTGAAGGCCGTGCTATCAAACTGCATCCGCTCGTATGCACCGCATTCAACGCGGACTTTGACGGCGACCAGATGGCTGTTCATGTGCCGCTTTCCGTGGAGGCGCAGGCGGAAGCCCGCTTCCTGATGCTTGCATCCAATAACATCCTGAAGCCGCAGGACGGCCAGCCAGTCGTCTGCCCGACGCAGGATATGATCATCGGCTGTTATTACCTCACCCTCCAGCGCGACGGCGAGAAGGGCGAGGGGCGCGCGTTCTCCAGCGAGGACGAGGCGATTATGGCTTATCAGAACGGCGATATTACGCTGCAATCCAAGGTGCGCATCCGTATGGAGCGCGAATGGAACGGAGAGAAGCGCCGCAAGCTTGTGGATACCTCGCTCGGCCGCGTGATTTTCAACAATGCGATTCCGCAGGATCTTGGATATGTGGACCGCAGCATCGAAGAGAACGCGTTCAAACTCGAGGTTGATAAGCTTGTTGCCAAGGGAGACCTGAAGGGCATTGTGGATCGTTGCTACCGCCGCCATGGCGCGACGACCACAAGCGAAGTGCTCGACCGCATTAAGGCGCTCGGCTTCAAGTATTCCACCCGCGGCGGCATTACCGTCGGTTTCCAGGACATCACCGTGCCTGAGAAAAAGCCGGAGATCCTCGCGGCAGCCGAAAAAGAGGTGGACGGCATCGACAACCTTTATCGTGCCGGTCTCCTTTCCGAGGCGGAACGCAGAAGCAGCGTTATCCGCATCTGGGAAAAGGCAACCAACGAGGTTACCGACGCCCTGATGGCAACGCTTGACCCGTATAACCCCATCACGATGATGTCCGATTCTGGCGCGCGTGGTTCCATCAGCCAGATCCGTCAGCTTGCCGGCATGCGCGGCCTGATGGCAGACCCCTCCGGCCAGATCATCGAGGTGCCGATCCGCGCGAACTTCCGCGAAGGCCTCACGGTGCTTGAGTTCTTCATTTCTTCGCATGGCGCGCGCAAAGGCTTGGCTGATACCGCGCTTCGTACCGCGGACTCCGGTTACCTGACCCGCCGCCTTGTGGATGTTTCGCAGGATGTGATCGTCCGAGAGGAAGACTGCTTTGCTTCGCGCGGCGAAACGCCCAAGGGCATGCTGATCGAAGCGATCATGGACGGTAACAAGGTGGTTGAAAAGTTTGGCGACCGCATTTTGGGCCGCTATACGGTTGACCCCGTGTTCCATCCCGAAACGGGCGAGCTGATCTGCGCTGCGGATACGATGATTACGTATGATATCCGTGACAGGATCCTTGAAGCCGGCATTACCGGCGTGACCTGCCGGATGGTGCTTACCTGCCGCAGCGAACATGGTGTGTGCGCCAAGTGCTATGGCGCGAACCTTGCCACCGGCGGCCATGTGGACATCGGCGAGGCGGTTGGCATCATTGCTGCGCAGGCCATCGGCGAACCCGGCACACAGCTTACGATGCGTACGTTCCACACCGGCGGCGTCGCAAGCGCAGAGGATATCACGCAAGGTTTGCCGCGTGTTGTGGAAATCTTTGAAGCGCGCAAACCGAAAGGCCTGGCCGTCATTACGGAAATCGGCGGTAAGGTTTCTCTGAGCGAGGGCAAAAAGCGCGAGGCGACCATTACCAATGAGGATGGCGAAGCTGAGAAGTACCTGATCCCATTCGGCGCAAAACTGCGCGTAAAGGACGGCGACATGGTTGAAGCCGGCGATGTGCTTACCGATGGCTCCGTGAACCCGAACGATATCCTTAAGATCAAAGGCGTTAAGGGCGTTCAGGCGTATATGCTCACCGAGGTGCAGAATACCTACCGGTCCCAGGGCGTTGAGATTGCTGACAAGCATATTGAGGTCATCATCCGCCAGATGCTGCGCAAGGTGCAGATTGAGGACGCGGGCGACACCTCCATGCTGCCGGGCGAGTTGATCGACATCTTCCGGTTTGAACGCGAAAACGAGGACACGATCCTTGCGGGCGGCCAGCCCGCAGTGGCAAAGCGCAAGCTCCTTGGCATCACCAAAGCCGCGCTTGCAACGGATTCCTTCCTCTCCGCGGCTTCCTTCCAGGAAACTACGCGTGTGCTCACCGAAGCGGCCATCAAGGGCAAGGTCGATCCGCTGGTCGGCCTGAAGGAAAACGTCATCATCGGCAAGTTGATCCCCGCAGGCATCGGCCTCAGGCGTTACCGCAACGTTGAGGTTGAGGAGAAGCAGGAAGAGGCTCCTGCGGTCAATATCTAACCAATAAAGCGTGCGCGGGCGATCGCGGATTGTTTCTGCCGGGCCAAAACGGTAGCAGCACTCTGCGCTCGCCCGTATGACTTGGCCGCAGCGCGCGGCTTGTAAAACAGGAGACGACGATGCCAAGGCTTTATACAAACACGGACTGCCCGCTGCATGGCAGCGAGTATTGTGCGCGGCTACACATGGAAAGCTGCGATACCTGCACGGTGCGCGGCCGGGACGCGGAAGAGATGCAGCTTTTGAAGCAGGATCTTGATGCGATCGCGGCAATGATGCCGGAAGAAGGGATTGACGCGCTGTTCCTGACGAATGAATGCGTGCTCTGCAAGGGCGAGGAAAAGGGAGCGCGCGCCTGGTATGCGCAAACCGACATTGGAAATGCGGAGCCAAGGCGCAAACAGGTGGGCTTTCTCGGCATCAAACGGGAGGCGCGTGCAGGGTCCATCCTGCCTATTCAACTTGCTTGCTGTGACGCTTGCCGCAAACGGTATCTGATGCTACAATATGTAGCGCCTGTTACGGCGGCGGCCTCGATCGTGCTCGGCTTTGTGCTGATGAGCATCCGGGCGATCCGGGAGCCCTTGATGGCAATCACTCCGGCTTTGCCTGCCATTGTGTTCCTTGTGCTTGCGCTTGGCGGCATCCTTGGCGGCTGGCTTTGGCGCGGGGCGTTACACAAGCGCTATAGTAAAACGACGTATCTTTCTATCTTTCGGATCGATACGCTGCGCAGGATGAAGCGGCTCGGCTGGTTCGAGCTTTATGAAACGAAGGACGTTTCACGCTTGGTATTTTCCAAAAAACCGTTTCGCCAAGGGCTGTATACCGGCGCAAGCGGACACGGTACCGCGGACAAACCTGGCGAAGCGGCTGAGTTTGCAGAAGAATAGGGCAAAAATGCCCGATTTTGTTTGACAAGGCGCGTTCCGGATGGTAAAATACTTCCGTTGCGCCAAAGTACGCAGCTTTTGTTGTGTGCGCACAAATAATGTTGTGGAAAATGTCCCTTTCAAGGGGTTGCAAGGGATTTTCTTCATATAAACAAGATTCTATTACCGTATTATAACAGGAGGAAAATCATGCCGACCATTAACCAGTTGGTTCGCAAGGGCCGTGAGCAGGTGCAGTATAAATCCAATGCGCCTATCCTCAAGCAGTGCCCGCAGCGCCGCGGCGTATGCACCGCCGTTCGTACTATGACCCCGAAGAAGCCGAATTCCGCGCTTCGTAAAATTGCCCGTATCCGTCTGACTGACGGCCTCGAAGGTACCGCTTACATCCCCGGCATCGGCCACAACCTGCAGGAGCACTCCGTTGTGCTTATCCGCGGCGGCCGCGTAAAGGATCTCCCCGGCGTGCGCTATCACATCATCCGCGGCGCGCTGGATACCGCCGGCGTTGCCAAGCGCATGCAGGCACGCTCGCTTTACGGCGCAAAGCGCCCGAAGAAATAAGGGAGGGAATCAGTTATGCCGAGACGTGGATTTATCCCCAAGCGCGAAGTGCTTGACGACCCCATGTATGGTGGCAAGGTCGTAACCAAGCTCATCAACCAGGTTATGCTCGATGGCAAGCGCGGCACTGCACAGAAGGCTTGCTACGGTGCGTTTGAGATCATCAAGGAAAAAACCGGCCGCGATCCGATGGAAGTTTTTGAGCAGGCGATGGAGAACATCATGCCCGTGCTTGAAGTTAAGGCTCGCCGCGTTGGCGGCGCCACCTATCAGGTGCCGATCGAGATCCGCCCGGAGCGCCGCCAAACCCTTGGCCTGCGCTGGCTCGTGAGCTATGCCCGCAACCGCGGTGAGCGCACGATGATGGAGCGCCTTGCCGGCGAAATCATGGATGCTGCGAACTCTCAGGGTAACGCTTTCAAGAAGAAGGAAGACACCCACAAGATGGCCGAGGCCAACAAGGCGTTTGCGCATTATCGTTGGTAAGCCCAAAAGGGATTTGCATCAAATCCGGCGTTTGCCGCCGGATTTGATTTTTGCCCGTTCGGGAGCGCGGCAAATGCCGTGCACGTATGCCCGGATAGAAAACAGATACAATAAAAAGGAATTGAACCCACGGGAAAGGAGGAGAAAACGTGGCACGAGACACATCGCTTGAGATGACGAGAAACATCGGCATCATGGCGCATATAGACGCGGGAAAGACGACGACGACCGAGCGCATCCTGTTTTATACCGGTAAGATCCATAAGCTTGGTGAAACGCACGAAGGCGCTGCGACCATGGATTTCATGGTGCAGGAGCAGGAGCGCGGCATCACTATCGCCTCCGCGGCGACAACGGCTTATTGGAAAGGCCACCGGATCAACATCATTGACACGCCTGGTCACGTGGACTTTACCGTGGAGGTAGAACGCTCCCTCCGCGTGTTGGATGGCGCTGTTGCCGTTTTTTGTGCGAAGGGCGGCGTTGAACCGCAGTCCGAAACGGTTTGGCGGCAGGCCACTAAATATGGCGTGCCCCGCCTTGCGTATGTCAACAAGATGGACATTACGGGCGCGGATTTTTACAATGTTGTAAAGATGATGCATGAGCGCCTGAGCGCCAATGCGGTGCCGATCCAGCTTCCGATCGGTTCGGAAGCGGACTTTGTCGGCTTGATTGACCTTGTAACCATGAAGGCAGAGGTCTATTACGACAACGAAGGCAAGGATATCCGCGAGGAAGAAATCCCTGAAAGCATGCGCGATTTGGCCGAGGAGTATCGCCAGAAGATGATTGAGGCCGCTGCCGATGAGGACGAGGCCATCATGGAGAAATATCTGGAAGGCGAAGAAATCAGCGAGGCGGAGCTTAAGCATGCGATCCGCAAGGGAACCATCGCAAACCGAATGGTGCCCGTGTGCTGCGGCACATCTTACCGCAACAAGGGCGTGCAGCCGCTGCTTAACGCCATCGTGGATTTCATGCCCTCACCGCTGGACATTCCTCCGGCGCAGGGTACCTCGCTTGACGGGGCAGAAACCATCACAACCGAATGCTCGGATGATGCGCCCTTTGCCGCGCTTGCGTTCAAAATCGTGGCGGATCCCTATGTGGGCAAACTTGCGTTTTTCCGCGTATACAGCGGCACGCTCAAGGCCGGCACATATGTTTACAACGCATCCAAGAACAAGCGTGAGCGCATTGGCCGCATCCTTTTGATGCACGCCGCAAGCCGCACTGAAATCGAGGAAGCACATGCAGGCGACATCGCCGCGCTCGTGGGCCTCAAGGAGACCGGCACCGGCGATACGCTTTGCGATGAAAAGCATCCGCTTCTTTTGGAAACGATGGAGTTCCCGGACCCCGTCATTCAGGTTGCGATTGAACCCAAGACCAAGGCAGGCCAGGACAAGATGACCATGGCGCTGCTCAAGCTTGCGGATGAAGACCCCACCTTTAAAACGTTTACCGATCAGGAGACGGGCCAGACCATCATCTCCGGCATGGGTGAACTCCACCTTGAAATTATTGTGGATCGCTTGATCCGCGAGTTCCGCGTGGAGTGCAAGGTCGGCAAGCCGCAGGTCGCTTACCGCGAAACGCTCACAAAGACCGTTAAGTCGGAAGGACGTTATGTGCGTCAAACAGGCGGCCACGGCCAGTACGGCCACTGTGTTGTGGAATTCTCGCCCCTTGAACCCGGCAGCGGTTTTGAATTTGAAGACAAGACGGTTGGCGGCGCGATTCCGAAAGAATTTATTCCCGCCATCAAGAGCGGCATTGAGGATGCTTCGCGCAGCGGCGTGCTCGGCGGTTATGAAGTTGTGGATTTCAAGGCTACGCTGCTGGACGGCAGCTACCACGATGTGGACTCCTCCGAAATGGCTTACAAGATCGCAGGCTCTATGGCGCTCAAGGATGCGCTGGAAAAAGCGCATTGCGCACTGCTTGAACCTGTAATGAAGGTTGAAGTGCTCATGCCCGAAGAATATATGGGCGACGTTATCGGCAACCTCACGGCGCGGCGCTGCCGCATCGAAGGCACCGAGATGCGCGGCAACGCGCAGGTCGTGGATGCGATCTGCCCGCTGTCCGAAATGTTTGGCTATTCAACCGACCTGCGCTCCCGCACGCAGGGACGCGGCACGTTTACCATGCAGTTTGACCATTATGAGCAAGTGTCCGATGGCGTGGCAAAGAAGATCCTCGGCCTGCGCGCTTAAACGAAGCAGAGCTGAATAAAACGGAAATCATACTGAATTTAAAGAAGGAGAGCTACAATGGCAAAGGCAAAATTTGAACGCACGAAACCGCACGTAAACATTGGCACGATCGGCCACGTGGACCATGGGAAGACGACGCTGACAGCGGCGATCACGATGGCGCTGTCCCAGCAGGGACAGGCGGCGGCAATGCGCTATGACGAAATCGACAAGGCGCCGGAAGAGAAGGCGCGTGGAATCACGATCAA